>Ga0065711_1027232_pt1 | contig 52185 bp, 30 predicted proteins | sample Hoacrofraction12_FD_59098 | JGI IMG/M metagenome (GOLD analysis project Ga0065711, IMG submission 59098) | Hoatzin crop microbial communities from Cojedes, Venezuela - Epithelial fraction 12 v2 (version 2) | ecosystem: Host-associated > Birds > Digestive system > Esophagus > Crop | place... | reverse complement strand
GGGGGGGGGGGAAGGAGGTCTGAACCTCTGTGAGTGTTTGCCAGCAGGAACTGCTGAGCACAGTCCTGGGACTGCGCTGTCTTGAATTGGGTGTTTAGTAAGGCAGGACTCACACACCAGCCGGGCATCATCAGGGTCATACCAGCTGCCTGAAGGAGCAGTGGGTGTGAGCAAATATATTTTAGCAGTGGTACAATGGTAAGAAGGATGAGCCACCGACACCGAGAATAAAAATGTGCAAACCAAAACAGGGATGCATTTTCTTACTGCAGGAGTGGGAGGTCTCCTAGTAGTGCAGGTCCTGTGCAGTCAAGCATGGTCCTCTCAGTGGTGGTTTAAGGTGATGGTATATGTAGTAGATACAAAGGAGGGGGCAGCGGTCAGCATTTTGGCCGTGGCGCTCATCAGAATTGTCCTCGCTTATCAGATCTCCCTGGTAGCTGGGATGCCTGGACCTCATTTGCTGCAGCTCCCTTGGCCTATGTATTTTGTATACCTCAAAATGACGTTTCCTAATGACCACCCGAACGATAAAGAGGTCACTCTTCCTCCCGACTAAAAGCAGTTAAGGGGAGCAGTAGCAGTTTAAAACTGTTCAAAGCCCAAAACCTGCTGGTTCCATTTAGGATTATTTGAATTGATGTACATTGCTGTCTGAGGAGTTTCTTGCTATGGGCACTGTATTGATATTGCCAGTATCTACTGCTTCTGCAAGAAAGAAAACAGCTTGTACAAGGGCTTTGGAAGTATCAGTCTGTTCAGAAGCCAGACAGAGTTGGGAATTTGAAGCCAGATATCGTGGGTACGTTAATGTTTCTTTTAATTGCAAACCCTCATCTCTTTCAACAACCGTTCTCAGTATTAGGGCCAGAATAACCACTTTCACTGAAGTCTGAAGACTGGTGTTGTATTTAGGGTTATCATTCCAGTATGAACTGATGAGCTACAAGAAGAATGAAAGGAAAATAGATGTAAAAAAGTAATTCTTGGTGTTAGAGATGGCAGGGTTATGCACTAGAGGAATGTTACTCTGAGACTTTATTTTCCTTTAATGGGAGACAGTTGTGTAAGTATATATAATAAACAGAGAAAAAAATGCATGAGCCTTTAGAACAAGCAAACAAAAGAACCCAGGTCCCTAATATGACTTGGTGCATGTGGTAGTCTGTAAGCAGAGCATTACAGTTGTCCTTCAAAGTCATTCCCAGGCTGGGACTGCAAACAATTTGGAAACAAACTATTTAGTTAGAAGAAATAAAGCGTATTGCATCCAAAAGTGAAATAAATCCCTCAGAGCTTGATCTGGAGTGGAGAAAATACTTGGGGATGTCTCCAAGTCAGAACAAAACAAACATGATTTTGATTGAACAGCACCAAAACCCAACCCGCTCTACTGCCAGTTCATTAATTGTACCTACCCAATACCATTGCTGTCACAAGGTGGATACACACTGCTCTTCTCTGTGAGTGTTCCTGTTGTGAGGCTCATAGGATTGGGATTACAGCTGCCCTGGGAAATGAAGGGCTAATGACGCTCATTTGTATGCACTTTAATTGTACAGTTGTTGGGTCTCAAAATGAGAAGTATGGCAAAATCCCTGTTTAACTAGAATTAGTTTCTTTACATGAAACAGAAAGACATCACTTGATTAATTTAAGTCTGTTTCCTGCCTTCCTTTAGCAAATAAAATCTTCGTTGTACACTGGGATGGGGGATAGTGAGGTAGGGAGAGAGATATCAAAGGCTGCTGTTTTCTGCTGTGTGGTTTTCCGTATCACTCCTGCAGGAAGTGGCCAGGATGCTGTAACTGCTGTGAGGCGACTCAGACACAGATCGGGGCTGGCAGGTTTGTCCTTCAGGCTCCATGAGAAGACTTAGTCAGAAACTATTTTTGTTTAAAGCATTTCTCACTTTCTGCATTATTCAAGACTTCAGGCCTTTTGTAGAGCCCCTCTGGCATCGCTCGCTGCAAACAAAGGCCCATCTGTGACCTGGTTACTGGCCACTGTGTACAGCAAGGGCAACTTTTGTCCTTCACAAGTTACAGATGGAACCAAAAATTAAAAAAGACACCTTGGTACTAGAGGAGTCCTGAGGTTGGAGACAGTGCAGATTTTCCCCAGAGTCTTATGAGGATGCAAACTTTTGCATGAATCTTAATAGCTTTGTATTTTAGATAAAGCTGGATGCAACATTATACCAAAATTACCTCTGGCAAATACAGTCCGAAGTTAGACCAAGGCAGTGTTTTTTTTTGTTTCTTTTTTCCAATTTTTGCTCAGGAAAAAGTTACCTGCAAGAAGTATCATGCTTTTCCTAGTAAAATTGCTCTTCTTGGGGTCTTTTGTTAATCTTAGAAGAACCACTTGTCTATTAAGCTACGCAGACTGTGTTGTTTAACTTCCCAGCAGATGGAGGTCTCCATTTATTGACACAGAAGGTTCAAGGCCATTTTCTGACAGGGAATCAAGGAAAGCAAGAATTTCTCAGAGGTTTCTTGTGCTTTTGAAGAAGGGAAGCCCTAATTGGATGGTGCAGGACACAAAGTGAGCATAGCGCCAGAGCCAATTGCCAGACTGGAATATTGCTGTGCTTGGTGCGGTGTCCTTAGGACAGAAAGCCATTGGTAGTCATGTTTGATAGCCAGACAGCATAAAGGTGTTGGGTTTATTTTATTTTAATTATGGAGTTTGTTTAATTTTGGCACTGATGAAAAGGTCACACAAAAAGTGCACAACACCAGTGAAGCTATGTGAAGTTACGGGAAGATACCTGATGGAAGTAAAAAGAGCACTCATAGCCTTGCCATTCTCTAAATCCCCAGTGCCCGTCTCTGGACACCGTGAAGCAGGGCAATGCTGAGTGGCTCTTAAAAGCTACAAGAGCCTTTCTGAACATTGCTGTTCTCTGGCAAAACACCTTTTCATACTGTCCTTTGCTGACTGGAATTGCTTTGCTCAGTGCTTAACCTTGAATGTCTGTGATCTGGAACCCTCCCTCTGTGGTGTGAAGAGGATCAGAAACATCACTATAAAACCAGCATTAAAAGAGATGCTTTTAAAAAGCATTCAAAAAGGAACGGGAATCTTGTACTGAATCATTTCCTACAGAAAGGAAAGTTGTGGACTGAACCCTCTTGACTTTGCCATGAGTCACAACCTTCCATCCATGCTCTGGTCAGGAGAAGGGCAGGGCTGACCCCACAGCCGTGACTCTCTGTTCAAGATGATCAACTGTTTCTTGAAAGTCTTCTGGAGATGACTCACAGCTCTCCCCTCACTCTACAGCCCATGAGCAAAAACATACCTTCACTCTTCCCTTGCCAGATTGTATCTGCCACAGCCATCAGGCTTTTACTGCCAACTGTCAGTCACTTGTCGAGTTGTGCAATCTGTAAGCATGACAAGTCCTGTTTCCTATTATTTCAGAGAAAAGAAAAAGAATCAGGAAAAAAAGTAATTTTTTGAATGGAAACAAGTCTGGTTTGATTTCACAATTTCAAATTGCATCAATTTCCAGTTATATTTTGTTCTCCATGAGCCTCCATTATCAAATCCTCCATCAGAACATGAATGCAGTGAGTTCCTAGAGAAGACTGAGATGTGTCTCTGCAGCCTGCTCTGTAGGACTTCCCGTGACGGGTAGGTGCAGGGTGGCTGTCTCTGTGGCATGTGCCTTAGATGGGGTAACTGAATGGTTGCTATTTTCAAAAGGAAGCAGATCATCATCAGAAGATGATAGGTGACAATTTTTTCCCACATACTATGTGACAGAATATGATTCAAGCACTCATCTTTCACCGTGGTCTGGAAAACTAACGATGATTGTGAATAGGAAAAAAGACAAAAGATCTAGTCTCCCAGAGAAATCCTGAAGTGAGATGGCTTTTCCATGGGAACTGTGGGATGGTTCCTGTGTTCCAGAATTGTTCCGCTTCCCAAATCCCATTGAAGACTCTTTCTCTTGTCCATAGAGTTTTGTGAGTGCTTCCTTCAGGGCTAGGAGGAATCAGAGCCAGAGCATGGAGGAGCAAATGGAGGTAGGACTACTTGCACCGCCCTTCTTGGGGAAAGTAGAGAGCAATTCTGGCGCCCGCCCTGTTGAAGGAGACAGAGGTGCTATGGGCTGGTAGGAAGCTTCTATCAAAACCAAGAGGTCATAAGCACAGGGGTTGCTCTGAGCTGCTGCTGAGCCCTCCTGCAGTATTGGGAATGATACTGCTGTGTGTAGCATGGGGCAGTGTCAGAATCAGAGGTTGGAAAAGACCTCTAAGATCATCAAGTCCAACTATTAACGCAGCACCACCATGCCTACTAAACCATGTCCCAAAGTCGTAGGGGATATTAAATACCTCAGTTAGGCAGGGGAAAATGCAGTAAGGATGATCTTTCAAATAAATTGGGGATAAGTAAATTTTGAGCAAGTGTATGGTACTGTAAAGGAAAAGAAGATAGTGGTCTGAATGGAGGAATAGAGTTGCCAAAGGCTTCAACAAAGCTGGAAGTTCAGAAGATGTTTAAACATTATTTCCCTCTACATTCGTATATGTGAATAACAACTACAAAGGAAGATAGCCAGAGTTAATGTTTCCCAGGGTGATAGCCCTGATGCACTTCATGTCTTCGAATAGCGTTCGGGTGAAACAGAGCATGGTCTCGAGCAGTGTACTGAAGAAGTTTCGGGAATGCCATCGTAAAGCAGCACATCTCAGAGAGGATGATTTTTAACGGAAGGACATGGGAGAGGCATTGGGCTGCTGCAGAACTGAAGAGTGACTGAGGTTGAAGAGTCCAGCTGGAAATTTTGGCAGGGCTGATGGAACATGTGATGAAAGACTGGATTAGGACTGGGACCTGGAACAAAACAGCCTGAGAATATCTGTTGAAAGACTTTGAATTAACCTGTGACAATCAGCTTCCCATGGAGCACAAGCTGTCAGCTTGACCTCCACTGCTGGGTGGGTGACCAAGCACACTGATGGGGTAGATGTGAGAAAAGCTCTGAGACCTTACAGAGGGGAGCTGATGTGGAGGGTTCTGCAGTGCTCGGAATCAGAGCCTGCAGAAACTGCTGCCTGCTGGGTGGAAACAGAAGCATTTTGGAGCACCAGCATGGAGTTGCATGGGCAATGACAGCCCGAGTTGTGTAGGATTGTCTGTCAGATGAATATTATCATTGCAGCAGAAGATGAATGAGCTAGCAACCTGAAAGCAAAAGGGACACTTTCTGATTTTAAATTGAAAATTGATACGCAATCCCATGTGTTATCAGAGACAGCATTTGTAGTACTGAAAAGGGAGTCATACGGAGTGGAAGGTGAGCATTTAAAACTCTTGGCTTTTGGGGGTCAGCTAAAGGAATATAAACTAAAGGAGGTAGGGGTAAATAACAGGAAAAGATTTTGCTGTGATAAAGAGCTGGGAAAAGTGGTTGTTAGTGTGTTGAATACCTTCAAGTCCTTGATGTTTTTAAATCTGGGAGTTGGTTCACTGAAAGGTCATGGACTGAATCAGTGAGGGGGAGTTTAAGGATGTCTCCAGGGAAGGAGAAACTCTCAACAGAACACGCCTAGAGCTGAGAAAGTGCCGCTGCCCAAAGCCACATCTCAAAAAGCTTTCTCTTCTGTTAAGGCAGGAATGAAATGATGGGTTGGATTTCTACTGTTGGTGTCAGATGATGACAGATGTGTGTTCCCTTTGGTTTTAATTGGTTATAGCGAGGAGAAAAGTGGAATATTTAGGTAGTGCTAAAAGAGGTAAATCAAAAGTGAAAAATCTCCACTGCTGCCAGGAAATCTGAACTGCTGGTTTGAGAGGAAGCAAAGCAGTAAGGGCTGCTGTGGGCAGTGTCACTTGATCGCCCTTGCACCAAGCTGCGTGTTCAGCACTGCCCTACCTGCAGCAAAGCACCAAGATCACTGTGGGATTCTCCTTCTCCCAGAGATGAAAGCTTGAGAGCTTCCCCGTGGTTCTCTGGCGTACACGTTTCACAGTGGGATGTGTAAGGGTTTGCAGGGAGCTCTTAGGGTCAGCAGAATTGGCCATTCTTGCTCTGTAAGGGCCTCAAGAACTGGACATGTGGCACAAGAGTAAGAAGAGTCCCCATCTGGTGAGAACGAGCATGACGTGCAGCATTACTATTTGTTAGAGGAACGAATGGCAGCTTGTACTTGGATGTTCTTTCACATCTCACGGAGTGGTGTGCACAAGCATCCATCTAGTAGTATGTGTTTTAAAATGGATGCAAGTAAACATTATGTAGACCAGAGCAGATTGAATCAGTGAACTCTGCAAGAGTGAACAGCCAGCTACAGAAAACGAGGATGCTGTGGTGTGTGATGTTCTCCAGTCTTTGTTTCCATTCAGTAATGGTGACTAAGATTCAGTTATTTATGTTCTTGCTAGTAAATGTTGGGAGGCAATCATCGTAAGAGCAGGCAGTATCTTGGATATTTAGAATCTCAGTAAAATGTTCTGCTCTTTACATCTTTGAAGGAAGGACAGAATGAGCTTGCGTATGCAAATGAAGATCTATGTTAGCAACATGTGAATTAGCCAGGCTTGCTGTGGATGTTTGTCACTGAAAATACATGATTTTGTGTCACACTGGTCATCTGAATGCTCAGATAGGGTGTGAGAGGGAGGATTGCACTTTTTTTCTTGTTTTTGTTTGTCATTACTGTTTCTTTTAGCACAACTGAATGGGAAGTAATGTTCGTTTCCAGAAATGGGTTTGCAGGAACTCCTAGCAGGCATCGCAAATGCTCAGGCATTCAGGCATACCACACAAAGAATAAATAGGGAATTGATACATGTAAGTAGACCATGGGTCTGAATAACTGTCCTCCCAAAGTTTCCGTGGAATGCTGTTAGGGTCTGAACGCTGTGGGAGGAGAACTAGGATTTTTTCAGTGAAGACTCGCTTACCATAAATACATAAAATAAGTAGGCTAAATTAGTAATGAATAGTTCAGCTAGCTCTAATGCTAAATAAACATACTGAATTGTAATGAAAATACTAAAGCCTGTTTGAACTGGAGCTAGAGCTAGAAATCCAAGGAGAAATAACTGTGTGGCGCTTAAATCAGCGCTCACCATAAAATATAAATATACAATATAAAATATAGATTTGTGTTTATTCTTTTTTACCTCTTGAGATTTTAAAGATTCATCTGTTCCCTGTGTTTGGAAGGCTTGAAGTAGACCCTATTCAATGTTATACAGTGACATAAATCACTGAAGAGTTATAAAATTCCTTGATGTATACCTTTGGACAGTAACTATATTTGTAGAGGCTCTCATGGGGGGTGCATTTATACTGATATGAGAGTGTTTTAAATTCATATAGCTGTCTTCATATAAAGCATTTTTAATGGGATTTTCCACACTATGGGATGTTGCGCAACTTTAATTATACAACTCAAGCTGAATTGGTAAATCTTATATGCGAAGATAAGCCCTTTAGCAAGGCAGACTCCTGCACTTGAACTTAAAATAATTTTCTTCTTGTGAGTTCCCCTGAGAACAGCTGGAAAAAATCAATAGCTTCTCCACCACGCAGGAGACTCTACTCTGCAACCAGCCCAGGGAGTAGCATGGTGCATTTGCTTGTGCTCTGCTCCCAACATAGCTGAGATGGCCCACCTCTGGGTGGCACGAGGCTGCTCAGGGGCAACCAAGTACTAACCAGCCTCTCATGACCTATTTAGAGCATTTATTAGACTCTGTAGAGCTGCACTGGAGCTGCAAACTGTGGTGTGAGTCAAAGAGCAGCTTGAATAAAACTGTGTAGTCGAAGCAAAAGCAAAGTGCAAATGGAGCTCTCAAAAGCGGATCAGGAATACTTCCCTGGAGAAAGTGCAGCTGCCCTTTTATTGAGGGCAAAACCCTTGGGTGGTGGGATGTGACCATCTTCGGGACTACATGAGGCCAGTCCTGGATGATGGTCTGGGGACGACCAGCAACGCTGGTGCTTTGGTCTCTTTGGCTCCTTGACCAAGAGAAACCAAAATGCCTTATGGGATCTAGAAGGGCTTTGGAAGTTAAGTAGTGGCTGGAAATTGATACCAGTATCCCAGTGGTGGACACGAGTGTCTCAATGTGCAGACTGGCAATTCCGTGCCCCTAAGGATGTGGACGGCATCCTAGCAATGATAGGGAAAAGAACTATCAGGAGCTAAGTTTCAGTAATTCACCTGACAAAAGCAGGATTATCTTCATCCCTAAGTTCTGCAAAGCAGCTCTCAGAGAGGCAGAATATATCTGTATTGTCTGACTGCACTACACAACAAACAGAATATAAGAACTTAGAAGAAACTAATAAGGTATGTAGTCTTCCTATGTGAACAGAAAATGAAAAAATGAGAGCATTTATCTTTAGAATAATAACATGGAGCAGAGTGAAATAATGGCTCTGCATATGAAATAGAGCCAGGAGGTTAACTGACCTAAACCTCCTATGATCCTACAATAGAGGCACCAACACTGGAGTCAGTCAGGAGAGTTAATAAATTAAGGTGCAACTAAAATAGATTCATGGTCATTTAACAATGTGTCAAGGCTCCTAGAGAAACGAGTATAATGTATTTAAGTCTAATGTACAAATAACTTTAAACATAGAAGAATGAGGGAAGGAGAAAATGGGAGAAGATTTATTGCAGCAAGCAGCTGAGGTCAACTTGCTTCCACAGGAGAACAGGAGAAGAAAACAGCACACGCATGCCAGACGGTGGCTGTAGCACTTCCTCCTTCCCTCAGCAGGAAGTAAAACACATTGAGAAAGTCTCTGAATACCCTTACAGTGAGTTGTTCAAGCACCTAGGAATGGCCAAATGTGATTTCTCATGTTGAATTTTCCTGGAGCAGTCATTTTCTGCTGAAGTCTATGTTGTCATAGTCAGGAGAACCAATCCCAGCTCTCCTGTTCTGAGTATTAGCTCTGGGACTTGGCTGCCCAGCAAGCATTCACATGGGTTTGGGGTTGTTTTGTTTGCTTGATTGTTTTTTGGGGGGCAGGTAGAATAAACTCAAGACATTTTCTTTATTTTTTTGTTCCCCCTACATTGTTGTCAGCTTGTGAGAAGTCGCCATTTCTACTGTGTTTCCTATTGAAGGATGACAACCATCAATCCATATTGGACAGAATAAACGCAGCCAGTGATTCTCTGGCTGCTGGGAATCCATCTCTGGCTGCAGACCTTGCCTAGGTACTTCAAGAAAAATATGTAGAGCTATATAACTATACAAATAGTTACTTTTAAGCTCTGCCCTAAAGAGAAGTGGGGGGAATTCAGAGGTACCTGTGCAGGCATTCAGGATGTTTTTGAGTTAGCCAAGGGAACAGCTAGCTGGGTGTTGGGAATGCTTTAGCAGATGTTTGCAGACAGAATATAAAGACCAGTTTTGCTGAATGGACAGTTATGGACTGAGCACTCTCTGACAGATGCAGTGCCAGCACAAAGCTTTGCATTGCAGAATTTGGCATAGTTGAGTAGGTCACGAAGTTGTCACTGCTGAGCTGAAGGCTGAAGTTACTCTGCCTTTTCTGTCCCCTCCCAAGAGCTGTTGCACATGGATTGCCTGTGGTCATGCTCCGGCCCTCAGCCCCACTTCAGTGCCTCTGACCCTGCCATCACACTCTCAGAGAGGCACCAAGCAAGGGCCTGGGCAGCCCCATGGCTAACATCAGACATTGATGGCGAGCTTAATCCTCACACCTCACCCAAGGAATACGCGAGGCCTTTTGGAATGAAATGTTCTTCATTCTTGCACACTGGTCTGTGAAACATGAACTGGGGGGATATGGCATTTGAAGGCAGGACCCTCGCTGTCATAGTTTTCCTCCTACGTTTTGCTCCGTGAAGGGTTGTACCAGCTCTGCTGGCTTTTGTGGTTAGCAAAACAGGGGATAATTGTGTTTCTTATAGTGATACTACTTTCTCTGCTCCTGTGAAAGCATGTATGTGCCTAAATAGGCTCTCCAAGGACTGCATGTTAAAAGATATCTAAGTGAATGCTAGAAAAATAAAAAAAGAAAAAAATTTTCCTTTTTTCTTGGGGGGCGATTAAAATGGAGATGTTAATTGCAATGTTTAATGGCTTTACTATGATGGTGCTCACAACCCTTCCGCGTTCATTTTTTGTGACTTGTATAGCACTTACTGTCCGTGCTGTTCACGGAAACAGCACCTTGTAAGTGAACAGGCTCCTGGATGACATAGATGATTTATAAATACTTCATGCAGTCAGAATATACTTATGCAGGACAGCCATTTATTTGGTTATTTCCAGAGACTGAGCCACTAACAGTTACATTAGAGAGACAAAAAGGACTGAACTTCTGCTCAAGAAGGGCTGTTTTTGGCCATTACCCTAAGAAATCTACTATTACTAGATAAAAATAGGTTAAGAAGCTTAAGCTTCAGGCATTGTCTGCTTCAAAGATACCTTAGAAAAAAGAAAAATCAGGACTTGCCTCTTCTAAAGTTGATCTAAAATTCCACTGATGTCAGCAGCGCAGGTGTGAGGCTTGGGGACAATTATAGCATGAGAGTAATATGCTTGTTCTTTGCTTTATGAATCAAATGCTTAATTTAAAATTTGTAAGTGTACTTTGGAAATCTGTGGCTTAAATCTTTTGTTTGAGGCAATAAGGTATCCTAGGCTCTTAAGTCATAGAGCTCAGTCTAAAAATAAATGTCAAAGAGAAACAGATGTAGATGAATGTAAGCCTTGATCCTGCTATAAGATCTCAGTGAATGGGCTGGGATCCCTGGGCCAGACAGCGGCCCATGCACACTGGGATCCGCCTGTGTAAATCTGACAGCAGGATCAGTTTTGCTGTGAAACTACAACAAAAAAATGTCCAGATCATGTTTTCAGTGAAAAATCTACTCGTCTAGCCAAATTTAACTGGAGCAGGAGTGCTCAGGTCATGCCTCTGTTGAGCTAGGTGTAGTGGTTTGAGTTTGAAAATAATAACCTTTGTAAGTTAAGGTGTAAGTTTTACTATACAAGACATATATAGGGGAGAACTTTGTCTTGATTTACTGTTACTCTATACAGATGTGCGCTCCTGGACTTGTATGCCAGGCACAGGCTATAGCTTTGTAATTCCTGGGAGGCTTCTGCATTACAAAGAGCACAGCTCCTCAGTGCCACAAGGTCTGGCAGAGTCAGTAGTATTGCTCCCTACAGTAGGGCAAAATGAATGCGATCTTAATTATAAAATTATCCCTTTCACAATTCATGCCATTTCCAGTCCCTCACCGCAGTAGGACTTCATCAGGATTCAGGACAGGTTTACAGAGCCATTTTCCATCCTGTTGCATCATTCCTGAAACTGCTGCAGATCTTAGCATCATAGAATCACGAAGGTTGGAAAAGACCTCTAAGATCATAAAGCCCAACTGTCAACCCATCACCACCATGCCTGCTAAACCATGTCCCAAAGTGCCATATTTACACTTTTTTTGAACACCTCGAGGGATGATGACTCTATCACTTCCCTGGGCAGCCTGTTCCAATGCCTGACCACTCTTTCAGTAAAGAAATTTTTCCTAATATCCAATCTAAACCTCCCTTGATGCAACCTGAGGCCATTTCCTCTCACCCTAGTTACCTGGGAGAAGAGACCAACACCCCCCTCACTACAGCCTCCTTTCAGGCGGTTGTAGAGTGCAATAAGGTCTCCCCTCAGCCTCTTCTCCAGACTAAACAGCCTCAGTTCCCTCAGCTGCTCCTCATAAGACTTGTGCTCCAGACCCTTCACCAGCTTTGTTGCCCTTCTCAGGACATGCTCCAGCACCTCAATGTCTTTCTTGTAGTGAGGGGCCCAAAACTGAACACAATATTGCAGGTGCAGCCTCACCAGTGCTGAGTACAGGGGCACAATCACCTCCCTACCCCTGCTGGCCACACTATTCCTGATACAAGCCAGGATGCTGCTGGCCTTCTTGGCCACCTGGGCACACTGCTGGCTCATGTTCAGCTGGCTGTCGACCAGCACCCCCAGGTCCTTTCCACCAGGCATCTTCCAGCAGCTCTGCTGGTTTTATTTGTTTGTTTACCTTCCATTATCCTCCTTGTTTTCCATACTTTGAGGTCAGTAAATGACCGGCAGATCTGTCCAATTTGTTCCTGTGTATGAGAAAAGAGACCTGGGTCAACCAACGAGCCGTGAACTTCTACTACTATTTCGCTGCGGTTGTATGACAGTGATCTGCACACTGCCAGTCATCCACCATATTGATGAGATTAGCTGGTAATTAAAAACCCAGCCAAGCCAGGCAAAGGAAGATGACTCAATTAGCAGAATGTCACTGAATCTAATTTACTTTGCTTATCACAGATTTATTCTCTAATGAATTAGAAAAGAAGAGCAGGACACCTTCAGAGGGAGATCTAGGGGCTTAAAACTTTAAATGCTTTCTAACTGCTTTGTGCTCATGGTTTAGTTTGCAGGGAGTGTGCCGATACTGCTAATCACATGGGAAGGCTGGTTCCCAATAAATGTACCCTGAGAGAGCATATCAACAGAAGTCGTGCTGTTGGCTGTTTCGCGTGACTGGTATTGGTTAGGTCAGACCCTCCTTTGTTTATAAGCCTTCGTATATTTTTAAGTTGATAGTAAGAAGGGTCTTTGAATGTCACGTTATTGGAATTGTGCCCAGGGAGTGTTCAATCTCAATGATCATGGAACTGACACTGAATGTGATATTTGGCCAATGAAAGTATGAGGGATTTCATGGAAACAAATAGATATTTTCCACTACAATGAGTATTTTAAGGCACTTCTCAATGTTTTTCTCATTTCAAATGTGATGTTCAGATGATTAACAATTAGAATAACATATTTTACTAAAGCCCTTTGGAAATACTTTAAGAGACTATTGGACAGATGTACAGCTGAATTTGTGTGTAAAGTGGAGGCTATAAACCATTATCTCTTGTGCTCTCTTCATAGTAGATAACGTAGCATATTATGGTTGATTTAAGTGAGGATATTACTGGGCCCTGAGCTTTTAGTCTGATGTACATGACAAAGCCCGCATGGCTTTGTGGGTCTTGCTGAGCTCAAGGGGACTGTCTGGGAGTCTGTATGTGCTGGTCATGCAATGGGATTGGGACTATAGTCTGTGAGTTTGTTACTCTCGTTGGAGCTTGTGTAACACTAATCAATATCTGACCTGTTTAGCCTGGGAAGATGATTTCTGTCTTGGCAAAGAGACAGCAACTGGAGCAAACAGTCTCATTCTGATAACTTTGCTCAAGTAATAATAAATATAACAGAAAATATGAAGCTTTTAAAGCTTCCAAAGCTATTAGAGAATCTCTCTCCAGAGATTTAATCCATGCTGGCGTCTCTAACAGTCCAGTGAACTGGTTTGGAAACTGTAATGAGATGTATGCTTTCCTGCAAGTGCGCGTGTATATGTTGATTGCAGGACGGAGGGAAGATTGGTAATGAGAATGGATGGGATGGGAAGCCTTCTCTACTTCTGTCCCGAATCCGTTATGAAGGTATGAGAAATGTTGGTTTAGTGAGGCTGTAATTGTCCCACTACTTTCACTAAATTTATAACACAGCTTCTGCACAGAAGAAAAAAATGTTTAGATGTAGACACAAGTATTTTGCAGTTTTAAATGTTACACTTTAAATATTTTTTATTGCTGTTTTCAATCCATATTTCCTTATTTCCTGCCCGAGTAGTTCTCCGTATCACAGAAAGCAATCTCTTTAGCAACACACATTCATTACAGGGCTTCTTATCTACCCCAGCTCAGTTTGCAACAAGCTGTTTTGCAGAGATTTGACCGTTGCCAAATATACCTCTATAAACTAGCCTGGAGAGAGCAAAACTCACTAAGGTATTCTCATTAAGCTAATAACGACAAGGAAGTCCAAATCCTCTTCACTGAGTCACTGGAGTTATAGCACCAGGAGGTACTGTGTCATGTTCAAATGCTGTCAACAGCTCTTGGTAAGTGGGTATTTTGTATGTGTGCAGTTACTGAGATCATGACTCCAAGACATTTATAAAACTAAATGAACTATATAAATTTATGGCTAGCTGTAGCAGTGTTAGTAACAATTATAAATTCTATTCTAACTTCGCTGTTAATACAGGGATTATCCTGGTTGTTATTGCTTGCTTTGTCTGTTATCTGAAGAACTGTGTTCACACACATTGTTCTGCTTGGGCATATAAGCCACAAAGCCCAGCTCAAAGACTCTATGGTTTCAAAGCCAGAATTGCTCTGCCCACAGCAGGTAGACCTTACTCCCTAAGCCTTTCTGGTGAGTTTCTTGATGGAAAATGTTGCAGACTTCCACGGGGGCATCACAGTCTGGCTCCAGGAAGAATAAGATAGGCAACAAAATGAATTAAATATTCATTCATTTTCCTTTTGGATGTACCACCTACAGAGACTGGGTCTTTTCCTGGTTTCCATTAGTGAGCAATTTCTTGCAGGTTTGGGGAAAAGATTGCAAACCACAGGTAACTTTAGCATGGCTCCATTGTTCTAGCGTTGGAGCTGGTGTGTTAGGTAGAAGTACTAATGCAAAGAGGTAGGAGTGAAAAAAAGTGGTGAAGAAAGCTGGCGACCTCCTCAAGCATCTGAGGAGGAGAGGCTTAACCTTGATGCTGTGAAACAGAGGGAATATGAGAAGAGAGAAGCTCAAGGATGTTATCAGCAAAGCTTATAGTGGAATAGATGAGGCTGGACTGGAAATGTGAGGGAGCCTGAAGACATGGGTGCTGGATGATGGCTGGGTGTTGTAGGTGATGAACAGAGTGCTGTATCATTGCACAGGAAGGCGAGATACTTTATAGGAAGGTGTAAAAAACTGAAAAAAAAATCAGTTAAGAACAAAAGAAAGATATGAGTCAAAGACAGTGGTATTAGAGGAATACGCACTTTTACACACTGCAGGGATGGGATAGATCAAAGGGGAGTGGATCCCAGGATTAAGACTATCGAATGAAGACTCTCCCTCGAGGCACTCTGGTTGCAAAAGTCAGCATAGGTATCCACATTACACTCACAAGCAGCACCATGGAAAAAACTGTTCAAACTGTTCCTAAGCCCAGTTACACAGCGTTTCTGTTCCCCATGGGATCTCAAAGTGCTTTGTAAATCAGACACATCAGGAAAAGACCTCTGTCAACCGAATGTTTATTTTAAATGATAACACTGGAAAATGCAATGGATAAAAGGAACTTAAGCCTCTCAGACTCATGTGTAAAGCACCTCTACTGTGGTGTTTTGGAGTATACTTTTTAGATAGCCACCACCCATGCATGACTCTCCCTTAACTCCTTCAGGGGCTCCATCCCTGGTTCCTCCCTTCTGCAGTGAGGCAGCCATGGTTCATTTAGCTAGAGAGAATTTGGAGGCAGGCCGAGGCTGTGCGGATAATAAGGCACAGGAGGGCCTTTTATTGCTTTTGTGGGAGCTGAAGATGAGCACAGCAAGGAATGGTTTCATTCACACATAACAAGCTAGACACCATCAAGTGTCGCTTTTAATTCTCCACTCGTCGATTAGAAAGAAGAGACTGAAAAGCTCAGAGCCCTGTCTAATGTAGCCGTGTGCATTGCTGTTCCCTGCACTCCAAGCCAGCTGTCTTGTGGTAATTAGGGTCCACAACTTTGCGTAGGAGTCGATAATTACCATCACCACTCATCGTGTGAGTGCCAGGCGGTGATGGTGACACAGGGGGGTGAGGGGTCCAAGAGCCCGGTCTGGATGCACTGATGAGGACGAATATCTGTGTCTGCTTTTCAGAGTCACATCCTAGCAAAGTATTGCTGTAGAAGAAGAAGAGCAGGGTGAGGGGAATGGGAGTGGAGTGCATGACTGAATACGAGAGGAAGCATCTGGGAAGAGAGGAGGGTTTCTGCCACCTGCAAGAACAGAAGTAAAAAAGCTGAAATTTTGTCTCTGTGGAGCAGAGGACCTGCTTGAATGGTGCTGACTGTGGTTAAGGCTGCTCGTTTTACCCTAGGGTCACCTACCACAAGGCAGCTGGCACTGCTCAGCTGTCCTGCTCGGCAGTGTGTCTGTCTGCAGGTTGCGTTTCAACTGGGGGTTTTCTCCTCCTGAAAGTATTCCCGGCATCTGGTTCCCCAGCCACAGCACTGCTCCTTGCACATGCACATTAATATAATTTACTCCTGTGCATTGCAGGAGAAGACATGTAGGGCTGTCCAGTGCCCCTGCCCTGTCTTGGGGCTCACAAATCGCCTGGCTCTGAAAGTGTGTCAGGGTGCCGAGGGTGCTCCAGATGGAAAGAGGGAATGAGACATTCTCTCAGCACAAGGATGTGCTGTGCCAAAACCAACAGATTAAGCAGAAAGGCACCAAGAAATTTTAACATGACCTAATAAAAACACTGCTGCCTGAGCAACTGAGACGCAGCCTCTACTGCACTCAAGGAAACCATCCTGCAGCAGCTGTGGAAAGTGAGCACAAATGGGGAACAGAAAGCACAAAAGTGAGAAAGAAAGGGAACTGGGACTGCTGAAGGCCCTTGTCCCAGCTCCCCAGCTGCTTCTGTGTGCTGGGACCCAAACACAGGGCTGCTAGAGGCAGTCTGCCCTTCCTGCCATGGCAAACTGGCTCAGCATGGCAAATCCAGCACAGAGTCTTATAAGGAAGGTATTTCCCTCAAGCACCTGAAAAAAACACAAAACCCACCCAACAAAAAAAGGCCCCCAAAAGTTGTTTTATCAGCCCTGGAGAGAGTTAATTTAGGTCTTGAGTGGAAGAAGATTATGAATCCTTTAACAACGGTCTCTATCTCTGTTAGCCAAATAACATTTCTGTCTTTGACCCAGACTCTCAAGGCCTTCTACGGATCAATACCAATGACCCAGGCCTTCATTATCCTGTCATTACACAAATCCTGCTGTTAATTTATGTATAGGAAAGAAGCAGCTACATAAGACTCCATCAGTTGCATAATTACTGCTTATATTATAAAACCGCAGCAAATGCTGTCTGTGAATACAAACTGTCTCTGCTCATTAGAAACCTGCAAGAATTGATTAACCGGGGTGTGATTCTGCCAGTTGTAGCTGCAGGTATTGTACTAGTGTGGCTCAAGATTCAGCTATCTTAGTTTTTCCAATGAGTTTAATGGAGATATCAGAGAAACTGAGATCATCATCTGGTGTAAACCAAAGCTGAAGGAGGCAAAATTGGGTGCTGATTCCCCAGCTAGCCCACCCCTCTCTGAGACCAGACAGGATCCTGGCCAGTGTTGGCAGGAGAAGGGCTCCTGCTCAGGTTTTGGCTCCTGGCTCAATTTATCCATTTACAAGCCAAAGTGAAGCTGTTGCAAGGACAAGGCTTCACCTCGCATTTAATCTGCCCTCGTGGCTCCTCGCAGCTGGATCCATTTAGGGATCTGGCCTCAGGAGATTTGAGTGGTCACATCTGCTCTGCAAAGGTATCCATCACTGAGCAGTGGTGTCTGCTGGTGTTGAATAGGGTCTGTGCGAAAGCCTGGTAGCTGGTCCCTCCGGTTGTTCTGAAAACTCGTGCTGGGATGTGAAGAAGCCATGTCCAGCCTGCTATGGGTCTGGATGCTGTTTTCCTTCCCATCTCTTCTGTCCACGTTTGAGCTCTTGGAATGCAGGTCCAGACTAAACCTTTAAAACAAATGAAATGATCCTATAATTTAAATAGAAAATTAAAGGATTTAGGAATTTTCCACAGCGACATTTGTATTCTAAGATTAATTTGCCAGCACAGTGCTTATAAATTCCCAGGTTTCTGTTTGCTTATGTACAAGAAAAATGTGCTCTGCTAGACTGAGTGTAGCGATTAGTTAAATTACTCATACATCCATTATTAAAAAAACCCTTCTATTCTGCTTTGAGCCTGTGTTTGTTTAGTGCCACCTGATAATAACTTTCTGCTTGAATTATGGCCATTAATTTTCTTTATGGCTCTTGAATGTCAATCATGCATATATTTTGGAAACTCAATTCAGGCTGGTAGGTACGGGTACGTATGGATGCATGTTTTCATGACAGCTTCTAAGGGAAGTGGAACTGGGCTTTGCCCAGCATATGACACGAGTGATACAGATGATATGGTAGCTGTATCAGTGAAAACCTCATAGAAATATATATAAAAGTGAAAAAGCTCTGCTGGTGGGAAGTGCTAGCCATGAATACTGGGACAGTAAAAAGATGAAACACATAAAATTTATAGATTTATAACCTGGAAGACATTTAAGTTTCTTGATGATCCTAACTTTTCAGGGAATGCATTTATTAAAGATACAGGTTGTGAGTTTATAACTAGTTATTTTTGTTTCTCTCTCACATGCTCTTTTGGCTGACAGAGTCTTCAGTTTGAATGTCTGTGTCCTCGTGAATTGTTTTATTTACTTTCATTTGGCCTACTGAAAGTTCCTATTAATAGTTAGGTAAAACTGCACAATGCCAGCATGCCTTTCTCAGGGGCAAGTTTTACAGAAGTTGTCAGTTTAATAAAGTAGCAATAAAATTCCATTTACTGTAAATCAGGACTTCCAAAACAGTGTCTTTAAATGGTTCATTTTGGCTTACAAACATAAAGGTCTTGCATTGCATTGGCTTTCCATGGTGAAATATTTCAAATACCCGATATAATGAGGCCTTTTTGTTGTGTCTTAGACTTCTCTGGCATAAATACGCTGCTTCATTAGCAGTTTCCTGTGAATGCTCTTGGTAAAGAGTGATTAATTTTCTTTACAAGTGTTGTCACTTCTCCTGTGGTTTAATTTTAGTTGCTGTGTAAAAGACAGGGGGGCATAGGGTGGGAAGAATTTAATATAAAATTTTGGACTCATTCTCTGTAATCTCACCCCAGCATTTTGCTAGCTCTGATGTATTCGGCGTTTTAAAGGGTATGTCAACACAGTAAATTTTATACTGCCAATAAAACCTGTTGGTGAACTCACTGAGATAGTCTTAGATCTTGGAAGGCAATTAATGTTTGAAATACATGGTAATCTGTTTATTGCAACATTTATACATCTACAAAATTAGGTTACCAGTCAGTAGCTAGCTGTAAACTTACAGTGCTGCAAGATAAACCTGAAGTAGTAAATACTGTGTATTACACTGTATGTCTTTTTTACTAGTCTGATTTTCAAAGAGGTATTAGATGTTCACAATTTGCAGTTTATTCTTGAAATACAAATAGTGGAGATACATAGCTTATTAAATGGATCTCCGGTGTATGATTCTGATGATGGTAAAATTGTAGCTCCAGATAAATGCTAATTAGCAAGGGGCAGCAGCCTTAATTAAATCCACAAAACATATTAGATACTGTTGTTCAGGCTTCCTAGCCATTGGAGCAAAGCTCCTAGTTGCCACCTAACCAAGTAAGCACCTCAGATACCTCAGGACTGTATCCATTCAGAGGACTATGTAGTGATGCTTAGGGGAGGGGTTGTCATTACTACATCCTGTGACTCGGAGCATCACCTGGGCACGTCATGTAGCCAGTGTCCTTGAAGGCAATTCAGTAATCTGTTAAAGTGAGCATGTCCCACCGAGAGCCAGACACAGATTTGGGGTAGGTGTTGATCTGAAGGACAACCTGGCTCTGGTTGCTCTGGCTGCACCATGGTTGTCTGTCAGCACATAAACACCACACTGGCTTTAACCTTTTGCATTTAGTATCCCTTTTTATGCTGTAAGTACTTCTTCCTCTATGCAGCTTCCTTTTCAAGATGCTCCAAGCCCTTTAGCTTCGAAGGGAGATGTTACTTCTCAAAGATATGCACTCTGGTGGACAAATGATTCTCAAAAAGAGCTTAGGTACCATTATCAGTGAAAGAAGGCTGTAAAGAAATGCCTTTGTAGGCTTATAACGTTCTCAAAGAACTTAAGTTCTAAATTATATTAGAGAGTGTGGTGAATTTGAGAGTTGTTTGCTGTGCCTTTTTGTTTAGTGAATTTGGAGGGTAGCTGGAGCTTAACTTCTCATCTGACGTCTCTGCCAAACTGAGAACATACTCTGGTTCCCTTGTAGCATTGAGCCTCTTCAGCTCCTGAACATCAGTCTCACTTCAGTTTGAAGAGTCAAACTTAAAATGGTTGGGGAGGACTGTATATGGAACCCTTCACATCACATATTGCACAGTTATGAAGTCCTTTGCAAGCTACATATTGAACAGATTACAGGTTTCCATCAGTAGCTAAGTAAATTTGTAATTATCAACTCTGTGCAAAGTAGAAACTCAGGATGAGAAAGGCTGATCTCGTGCTCTAAATACATAGGTTGAGAATGTAAAGTATATCACACATGCCTCTCTTGCAAATTAGAGTTAAGGTACTCAAATAATTACAGACTAAACTGTAAAGTCTTAGCCCAGGAAAGTTGGAAACAAGTGCCCTGGTTCTCTGCTCATTCATATTAAGTTTCTACCAGACTTTATTGTGGCCTTCTGTTGGTGGAAAGGAAGGTCAGCCCTTTTCTTATTGCAAAAGGTACTCATAAACATTTGGTGCCTTTCAGGGCTGCGACAGGCTATTTGCTGAAAAAGTCTTTTTTTCTTTTTCTGTATCGACACTAAAGCATCCTATTCTTGATATTCCTGTCTAGTTAACGGCTAGTTAGAAACAACTCTCTCTTCCTGAGAAATCTCAGAGAGGCTAACCTAAGACCAGCTTGAAGTTCATTGAAAAGAAGGTACTATTGTATGGATTTGGGCCTGGACACAGAATAGAAATAATGATTTCCTGATACTGATGGGAAGAGGGCAGAAATCTAAGACCTTTCTCTGACCTTCAGCAAACTCAACCACAAAAACGCAGATATTGCTCTTCTATCTAAAAGGGAAAGCAAGGGCCCAGAGATATCTAATAAAATATTTAACGTGCCCTGTTCAGACTCACCTAGAAGAAAACCTTTGCCTCTAAAGTGCTGAAGTCATGTTAAGGAGTCATTCTTCTTTTCTGTCATATTCACCCTCTGTATTCAAAGATGAAGTAAATATATAACTTCATATCACCCCACCCCTGCCACCAATTTGACTGAGACCTTCTCCTGTAGGAGACTGAAGTAAGGCATATGTGCTGTCAGTATATAGAGAAAATTACTTTGAAGAAGCGTTTTATCACCTCTAGTTGGCAAAGAAACTCGGTTCTAACCTTATCCATAGTATCTTCGAGGTCATCCAAAGTTCTGGCATTAATAATGGAGACAGGATTTCGGTTGAAATCAAGTGAAAGAACAGCTGTTCTGGGGTAATTAAGCTCTGGGGTTCTTTATACCCAAATGTTTAGAAAAATGCTGCAAAAAACCCCAAAACAAACCAGATAAATAGATAACAAGAAAGTAGTCAAAACCTTCTGGAATTAACACAAAAGGGAGGTAGATGTAGGTCAGGGGTCTGTTGTTTGCCTGATGTGTTTTGGGTACAATTATCTGTTTAACTAACTGACGATTTCTGCGTCCAAGGTAGTGCAGGGGATTCCTGGTCCTTGGTGAGCTGTCACTTGAGGTGCAGGTGGCTGAGCTGTGGTGCAGCTCGGGGAAACGTAGGCATGGCTTGCAGGGACATAGTGGACCCATCCTACCTCCAACCCAGCACTGCTAGACAGCGGGAAAGCCTCTGGGCAGGAGAGCATCTGTTCCAGGAGGCAGAAACAGGTCATGAGAGGAACTGTCCACAGCCAGGGGATCTTCTCACCATGAGGAATGTCCCCCATTGGTGTGGACAGATGGATTGTAGTGCTGGGACGATTTGGTTATCGGAAATCGAGACCCGCATCAACCACTAGTTTCATAGGTGGGAGCCTATAAAGTGAAGACTGTTAAGCAGGAGGCTCAAGACAAGACCTTCACAGCAGCATGTTCTGTGATGCCTTCAGTACCACATCTGAAGTTAGATGAATGATCAGTGTGTTAACACATGCTTGAATTCTCGCTAAGTGGTGAAAGGGTGTTTTTAAATTTATTTTTAGTTTATTAGAAAATGGAGAACATCATAGACTGCAGGCAGATTATACAGGAAGGATGGGTACTATCCAAAGCAGGCAGCTTGTGTGGACTTAATGCTTCTGAGAATTTAAGGGTTTTTTTAAAGCAAAGTCTGTAGAAAGTAGAGGTGTAGAACAATGAGGATTGTAAGAATGCAACATGCAGATTACTCTAGGAGCAAAATAATACAAGTTCTCTATCCTTTGGGGTGGAAGAAGAAAATAAGACAGAAGTCATCAAACTTGTGATAGAAGATAGCAAACAAATGACAGAAAAATAGAGTTTTGATTATGCTGTGACCATTAAAACATGCAAGTGATGAATACTAAGTCAAGAAAGGCTCAGAGGAGAATAGCTGGAAAAATAAAACAGTAGATAGGACTTTAATAAGCAAATGAAGAAAAGCTATGATAAAAATAAAACAGGAAGATCCTTGGATAAATATGATAAGGTGAGAAAGAGTCAAAGTAGGTTTTGTACAAAAGAAATTTATGCCTCAGAAATGGGAATTCTCTGAGAAGAACATGTATATTGGGGTGATCCAGCTGACACTGCTAATTTTTGTCAGGCTTTCAACAAAGTCTGACACTAAAGGCGTTCGAAGAAAGGAAAGCACTCTGGCTAAGGGACAGGAAGCAAGTGATAAGAATTACCATTTTTACAGTGTAAGGATGCTGGTGGGTTTCCTGTGAATTTTAGGTAGAACCTGTGCCATTTAACACATTCATAAATGGTCTGGAAAAGAGGATTAATTAATAGTGAGATGACAAAATTTACTGAAACAGAATATTCAAAGTAGTAAAAACCAAAACTGACTGCAGAATAAACATGATAAAAGTGACTCTGTGGCAGCATGGAACCAAAGGCTCAGTATTGATAAATGCAGAGCAATACACAAGGGAAAAAAAATAATCTTAACTATTCATACACCTTGATGGACTCTGGATTAGCTATTTCCAGAGAAAGGTGCTCTGAAAGTCATTGTGAATATTTCTCTGAAAGCATCAGCTAATTCTAGCAGCAGACAAAAAAGAAAATTGACTCTTAAGAATCATTAGGAAAGGAAGTGAGAACAAACCAGAAAACAGTATGCTGCTGTATAAAGCTTTGCTCATGTCTCTAATTTGGTATGCAGTTAGAGCCCTCATCTCAGAAAGGATATAAGTAGGACTAGTATGGAGACAGGCATGAATATTACTACATAGCTGTCATCTGAGAAAACCACAAGTCTTCAACCTGGAAAAGAGATCAGCGGGAAGATAATATAGAGCTCCTTAAAATCAGTGGTCGTGTGGAACAGGTGAACAAGGAATTATTTTTTCATTGTTTCTCAGTAAATTAGAAACAGAGAAATAAATCGGCAATACATTTAAAACCTAAAAAAAAAAATCTCTTGTGCCACTTATACATATGATGTGGAAGTCACCCTCAAAAGATGTGAAGTTTGAAGATTTAAATGGGTTCAAGAAGAAATCATGCGAGTTTCTGAAGGGTTGGTTGACATGCTGGTGCACATGCGACCACTGTCAACCAGGTCCCTAAGCTGGTGGCTGTCAGAAGGTGGGGGGATCTTAGGGGTGGGAGCACTCTGTGGCTATCCCACTTACTTCTGGTCCCCATTTTGTAAATACGTAATCTATTGCTGTCAGAGGAAGGATACTGAGCTGATCAATATCGATATTCTTCTGTTGAAACAGCTGAGCAAGAAAGACAGTATTTTTGGACTGTGATGGAGTTTATCTGCTTTACACCAGCCAGGAATCTTACCTGCCGTTCCTGCATGGAGGATCAGAGTACTGAAGACCAATAAACTTATGATGTGTTTGGCCCACAGTGAGATGCTTACAATGTCTGAAGTCGGAATAAAAGTCCCCAGTGGCTGGTAAGAAAAATGTAATTTTTTGCAAGTTCATCCCTCCAGACTGTATTCTTTCAATATCTGTGAGGATTAAAGAAATCCAAATCGTTCTGCTTCTCACCAGTTAAGTTCTAGCATCACCATAAAGCAGTTCCTCTTTGATTTGCAAAGCCTCTGAAGGCTCTTGCACCTTTATTCCCCACTGGCAGTGGCTGTCCTGGGTGTCCAAGCCTGTCTGTCCCGGCACCCTGGTCACCCTCCCCTGGCAGCATGCCTCCTTTTCTTCCTGCAGCTCAGTAATATCAAAAGTGGTCTATAGCTAACTAAAGCTCTCATCTAGCCATTTTTTTCTCATTTTCTCTTCTTGACTTCTTGATGTTTTCTGTCACTCAAGACCCGCATACCTCTTCTAAGCAACAACACCATCAGTGAGGTCTTCACTCCTGCACCATCTGAGCACTATGAAGAAACTTAAAAAGATGTAGGTCCCCCAGGCAAGGGCAGGTCTCCTCTGGGGAAGGAATGGAGGACACAGCCCTTCAGTATCCACACAGGCCCTCCGCATGGCCTTCTGGGGTAGTCGGGGTGGGGGAATAGACCCTACCACATGGTGCTGCAGATCAGGGAGATTGCTGTAACTCATCTGTGGTTGACTGGTGCTTCAGTCAGGACTAAGAAGCCACCCTGAGCTTGTACAGGGCAAAGGGGTTGAAAGCTACTGCAGCACTCTCCTTGCTGACTCTGCACAGCCACTAAGTCCCATGTTCCTCTTTTGGGTGTTTTGGCTTTTTACCTCTCAAGTTATGCAATTTCCCTCTGTCTTACAGGGCTTGCCAAGCGCTTGTCACAGTTCTGGCAATCACATACAAAGAGAGATGAATACATTATAAAATGTATACGGCTTGAAGAGAGTTTTATGTCTTTCAAAGAGGTCTGCTTGCTTTCCCCACAGTAAAGCGCTTTAAGATCTGTGGATGAAAACAACCAGCGCTGTATAGAACAACAAAAGTACTAACACCCTCTGGGATAAATCCTATAGCGTTAGGCAGGCCTGAGATAATTATCATTTTCCAGCAGAGGAAGGAGGCAGCAAGCTGAATAGAGTTCTGAGTTTCATCTGTTCTCTTGCTGCCATCAGAGGAGGAACTTTCATGCTCAGTTTGTGTGAAAAAGTGTAATGAAACTCCACAGCAAGTAACTTAAAAGCTGAATAACTCATTAAGACTTCTGTCCTCCTATAATGTCCCAGTCTGCTTACCCCATCAGGGGCTGGTTAAATCCTACTTTATTTTGTATTTCCGTCTGTTATGCCAGTAATCACTTTGATGCGTTTGAGGTTTATCTTGGCTAGTCTCACGGTACTGTGCGTGGCTTAGAGTGGAGACTAGAGCTACCTTTGGACATGGTGTTCTGTCCACAGCTGTGCGGGATTTAAAGATTACCACTAGCAACAGCTTGTCCTCTCCCTTCCCCCTAAGGTCTGCTTCCCTCTTCAGCTCTGCAGTTATAATTTGTACATGTATATATGCAGTAGTCTCAAAACCACAAAAAGGCTGAGGTTAGAAGGCACTTCTAGAGACTGCTCAAAGCGGGGCCGACTAGAGAGGGTTGCCCAGGGCCATGTTCAGGTTTCTAATATCTTCAAGGATGGAGACACCACAGTCTCTGGGAAACGTGCTTCAGTGTTTGCAAGGGGGATCAAACATAAGGAAAAATACTCTCAGACTTTTTCTTAAGTTTGAATGGATTTTCCTATATTTCAATGTATGTCTCTTGTTCTGTCACTGAGAAGACTCTGGCTTAGTAGTTTTTACTGCTTCCCATGAGATATTTACATACATTCAAAAGACACTACTGCCCCTGATCCTTCTCTTCTCCAGGCTGAGCAAACCCGTCTCTCTCTGCCTGTCCTCATATGTGATGCTCCAAGTTCTTAATCATCTTAGTGGCATTTTGCTGGACTTGCTCCTGTACCTACTTGTCCAGAACTGGACCGGCAGCACTTCATACATGTCTCCCCAGGTCTGAGTAGAGGTGATTAATACCATGACAGCTGATGATGGTCTTCCAGCAACCCAAGCTGTTGGCCTTCTTTACCTCAAGGGCACATGGCTGGGCCACTTTCAGCTTGGTGTCCACCAGTATGTCTTATGCAGAGCTGCTAAACCTACATGTTATTCTGTTTTGCCAAAGGGATACATTTAAATGGAAATGTTCTTATAAGTAGGGTTTTTTTTAACACAGGTCCTTTGAGCATAGCTGGGTGAAAGGGCATACCTCTGTGTGGTTATACACATGGCTTCAAGAGGGCAGTAACCTCAGGGGCAGGAGTGGAGGAAAGTAAGATGATTTGGTTGAAAGGACAGTTAATTTGGTTCAACAGCAGCTAGAACAACAGCTAAATCCAGCCTCTGTTTTCCTGGATGGTAAAAGATATAAGGAGGTCCCTTCTGAGCAAAGTCCATATAGGGGTTTGGGGACTGGAGGGGGGACAACGTTGTTGATGGCTTGCTGGTGGCCAGACGTTAAGGGCATTTTCCCTTGCACTGACCCAGGACTGGCAGGGCTGGAGGACTGGGTGCAGCGAGAGACAAGCTGGCTCCATGCTTTGGCTGTCAGCAGCATGGTGGCACATGCAGTACACCCGAGCTGTGATGTCCCAGACACTGCTCCCCTCTTCCAGCTGTGTCCCCATGAGTTTGCCAGGCTTCTCCACACGCTTGAGAGTCCTTGCAGCATTGTACTGAATGGATGGGCTTATGTCATGTATGATGTGTAACTTAGCCTGGTGTTAGCAAGCCATGAAACAGTGCTGAGGAAGTGAGTATGTCTATGAGGCATCATACTGGCTCAGGTCCTGGGAGCAGAATATCCGTGTTAGTCCAGTACAGCCCTTTTAGCAGGTTAATTAGCCTGTGCATAGGTTGTCACCACTCTCCTCGTGCCAAATCTGGAACTAGTCTGAATACGAATGAAGCACACTGTATTTTTTGCATTGTGTAAACATGCCTGTAGGCTGCTGTCTCACTTAGGCTCAGTTCCATGAAGGGGTTTGGATACCTGATTCAGTGCAGCCAGCAGGACTTAGGCATCCAGTTCTGTCTGAGGATCTGGTCTCAGGCTTTTAGGCCAGTGTTACTCAAGGGATATCCGATATGATTTATTGCGTGTAAATCAGCATTGTTCTCTGTATCTGAAACGGGTTTGCTTTGATTTATGCCAGCTCAGGAGCTGGCATGCTGATTTTGTAGGAAAGTGCTTGCATTTTCTTCTGAAACCCATGGCTGTGTCTCAGAGTGATCTGTATTCCACTGTGGTGTAGAGTTTTTTCAAAATTTGGGAGCCATTTACATCTTTGCTGCCATGTTGTGACATCATGTATTGCTTTGTAAACAGGGTCTTAAACAACCAGGGTCCTAAATCCATAAACTGACTGGGGCTTGGCAACACTTTGAAAGTCTCTTTGCCAAATAGCATACATTATAATACCCTCTGAACTGGTTTCATAAAGATCTGACTGTCTGAAATGTTGAAGTTTCTTTTGACACTATACCAAGACGTTATGAGACTACCCAAGGCTTATTTCCCCTAAAAAAAAGTAAGAAAAATTTTATCTGTTCTATGTGTAAAATGGTGCCTCTGAAATACATCACATGCGAACTTCCTCTGACATTTTATTTCCTCCAGGATAGCTTCCTTTTTTCAAAAAAATAAATGATTGCTATCAATTTTGCATTTGGAACTTCCTTGCTAAGACATCCCCCAAATGTAATATCCTCCCTGTGACACCTTGGCATTTGTGCGTGTTCTCTTCCCCCTCAGCTCCCTGTGGTCTAGATGGAGCTGAGTGGGGATGGCTGCTGTAGGTACTGATCTATCTTATGTTATTCTCCCACACACATTTCAATTCTTCTGCTTTCAACAGACACTTTTTTCCCCCTTCTTCACAAAGACATAGCTATATTTTTCTGCAGCTTTAATTTTTACTGAGGCATCCATACAACCATTCTAATTTATCATTTCACAGCACTTTGTTGCTTTGAAACAGTAAGTTGTCCATGAGCACTCATGTTTGGCAAGTGATGTGACTAGCTCACGGAGACCTCTAACTGTTGTCCAGGCTCTCAGTAATGAGCCTTCTCGAGGCTTGGATTAGTGCAGCTATAGGTGCTGCTGCTCTACCTACTTCAGGTGCTTGTAAAGAAAATGGAAAATTTTTGCCATATTGTCCTAATTTAAATCCAATTGCTTCCCTTCCCCTCAGTATTGTAACTTTTCATGGAAGGGGCATGGGGGAAAATCCCTTTTCTAGCCATTTCTCTCCCTTCTGTCTGCTCTTACTGAATGAAACTGTGCTGGCTGGTCAAAGCCTGAGCTATTACTGAACAGCCGACCGTAACTGTGTGACACATTGCAGCCTTTTCCGGGGAGACCAGCAGGTTTGTAAGAAGTGAGGAAAGTGAGAGATACCACATACTGGGGATATTGAGGATCTTGGCAAGGTTGGAGCAAAATTTATTTAAGTCCAGAATAGAATGCACTACTTGGACAACTCTGCGTCTTTAATCTCCAACCTTATTTCCACTGTTGTCTACTGGTCATTTGTATTTCTACCCCCTACCTCCTTACTATCTCTTAAAAGCAGAAAAAAAAGAGAAGTGAGTAGTGAGGCAGCAGACTTCCTTGACACCGGTTTAATTTGTTTTTTGGCTGTGACTTTCAGTCCTGTACAGTTTGCTTGTTTCAAAGACGCAAACTGAAAACTAACCCTACAAGTGCACACAGACACACCAGCCCTGATGCGCACACAGAAGTTCTGTTTTCCTGCTGCTGTCACTTCAAAAGCAGCAGTTTTTGAGTGGTCATACCCAGTAGTGTTCTCCTTGTGACCACATGCCAAAGTGAAGCATATTGTAAGATCTGAAAGAAAACAGGAAATTTAGGGAAGCAAAAGCCTGGTACTTAGCTTCAAATTTGTCAAAGACATCATTTCTCATTTCCTTCTAAATGAATCATAGAGCCTTCAGCAAGTGGTTGAAAAGGACCTTGATTTTGGCAGATAGCTCCTACCTTCTCCTTCTCGGGGAGAATAAAGCACCTTTGTCTAAGTAGGGCATTCAGTGAAATATGTTGGAAGTGTGTCCGAAAAATAATAGAAAAGAGCATTTTCTGGATGCACCTGCATGTCATTCAGAATGGAAGCAGTTAATAACCCAATTACTTTACAGCATCCTCTTCAGCTTCAATTTCCATTCTCTTTTATAACAATCTAAAAGGCTGTTGCCAACCTGCCCAGATATCCTTAGTGCTACCTGGTGAATCATAAATCTGCAGACAATGCTCTCCAAGAGCGAGCAGGCTCAGACGATATAAAATGAATTCTGGCCATTTGCACGAACATCTCTCAACATTTATGTTCTGCCTTAACCGATTTCATGGAGTTGGAGAAGGAGCCATTATTTTGGAATTTTTGTTATTAGGCTTTATATTGCCTCTTATGCACTGAACTTTTCATGCAAGAGAAAAATGAACTTCTGTGGTGGTGTAGATGGTGCAGGTGCTCTACCTGGTACTTGATGAAAACCAGTGGGGTAATTCCCAGCAAATACAAAGCATGTCTGGAGAAGGGACAATTTTAGGCCCCCCTAGTGGACACAAAGTCAAATCTATCATCCATTATTTGTCATAAATTGAGCAAATAGATAGAGCAAGTGAAGATCTCAGCCTAGTTGCTGATGAATGAAGATGTCTGTATCATCCAAGGCAACACTGTTGTTGACAGAATAACTGTAAGAACCCATCTATGCTTGAGGCCACCTAATCATGGAGGTATATAGGCAGAGCATGATTTGGGGCTAGCACTGCAGTGCCCATCCTGTCACTTTGTCATCTTTCCTATCAGATCTATCACCCAATACTTTTCTGCACATTATCACTCAGTAAGGCTAGTCTCACAGGGAAAAAATTATGTTCATCAACAGATCCACAGGATGAAGCCAATAGGTCTCTATTTTGCAGAGAGTATACAGGATTGCATTTTTCCCAAGATACTTTTGGGCGTAGACTTCTGGATCCCAGGTTATTATTGGACCAACAATGAATGCAGGATGACTAGAAGTCGGAGACTTTTCAGAGTTGTTCATTAAATTTGGCATGCACTACACAAAGAAGCAGCAGGGTGGGAAGTGTGTTCTTCCCTCCTGCCATTCTTGTTTCAGATTAATTTCTGGGCTTCGGTCCATGTTTGCCCAGGATGTGACAAATGACCACTGCAAGCGTTTGATAGATGAGCAGGTGGTTCTTAGTGAGGAGGATATACTGAATGGTGATCAGGATAGGATAAGGCTTTATGCAAACTATTTTTCACTTTCATGTCCTAAGATGGGCTTTACTGAATTGATCCTCCATAAGGACCACTGATGCCAGGATATGGCTAACCTGGAACATTTCAATCGCTGAATCAAGCTGTGCAGTGTTTGTGTGAGTAAAATAGCAGCTGTAGCCTGTGATACTGGAAGTCCCGCTCGTTCCTGAGGCTTCCATCTCAAAAGGTCAGCTCCTGCTTCTCTGATTTACAGAGATCTGAGATGCAAGCAGCTGCTCCTTAATCTGAAAGCAGGTTTTGTTTTCAGAAAAGTTTCTTTCAAGTCCTCTGTTGGTGCTGCTGGATCAGGGAGGGGGGGCCAATATAGCCCAGAAGACTTGGCCATAGTTAGTTGTTGAAAATGCCAATAGGCAGAAGTGTGTTAAGTAGGTAGATATTAGCCTCTTTCCCTGGTTCTGTTTCTCGAAGTTTCCAAGCCTTAATACAATGATAAAAAAGTGGAAAAATTTAAAAACAGAAAATAAAATAACAGTATTATTTTTGGAAAAAAGTATGTAAACTTTGTAGAAAATCTATACTTTAATTTACTCGAACAATGTGAACAAACAAGTCACCTTCTATGTGTCTCATTGTGTCTTATTGAGAAGTGAACTGTAAGCCTTCCTTGTTCAAGCATGATGAAGACTTACATGTCTCTTGTTGGCTAGATTTCCTATTGAGCATAGCAGCAGTCAAAGAAAATGATGGTACAATTCTATGCGATTAGGACAAATCCTTAAAAATCTGGGCAATTTTCAGCAACTATGTTCAGACAGTAACTAAAACAGAAATGTTAACACTTGTCAAAGCTTCATTGTTGCACCAAAAAAATGTTTCTAATTGGTTGAGTCAAATTGTGTTCATTCCTCTCCCTGTATTTTCTTCAGTTTTGCTTTTTTTCTTCTAGACATCTGTTATTTTTCCTGTTATTGCTTACGTAGCCTTTTAATGCACATTTCCAAGAGTGAAAACATAACTCTTTCCTCTTCAAGCTTTGTTTAGATAGTCTTTTGTCCAATTCCTTTTTTCTTGTCATTTTCTTTTTTAGTTAATTTTCAAATAAATTCACAATAACAATCGAAGTAATTAGGATAAATCAGTAGGATTTACAATAAAGCTTTGTGTTGGGAATCTTGTCAAATGTAGTGTGAGTGTTGTATACATACCAGAGATGAAAAGGAGAAAACCAAAACCAAGTCTGCAAATAAGGTCTTAAATTATTCCCTTCTGCAGCAACTGGAAATTTTAGCATTTAGCGTAAGGAATAAAATCAAAGCAGACACTAAAAGAAAGAAGAAAACAAATAATTTGTAAGTCTGATAATAACCTCTGAAGGCATAAACAGTGCTGGGGAACAGACAGCTACTGGAAATGCAAACGTGGTATTTTGTAGCTAGCTAAACCAAGGATTCAGGCACTATCCTTGCCAGCCTTCTCTGGTTTGGGATGAGCTCACAAGGGCGTGCTATGAAAGCCTTGGGCTATTGAGTTGTCTCGTTCTATAGAAAGCCTTAGTGCTGTTTAGTTTTTCATGGATTTCTGCACCTGATTTTTGCTGTATTTGACTTGGAATCAGCCTAGGTTTGCAAATATGGGTGCTCATCTGCCATGCTCCTCCACCAGGCTATTAGAAGATAATTAGTTACTTTGTTCTGAGTGATTTTATACTGTTGGCCAAGAGTTTCTCTTTCTTCAGCCTTAATACCTTGCAGCTGAACTTCAGCATATCTTTCTGCATGACACCCAATCTAGGAGCATCAGACTGCCACAAGGAAGGGACAAGACCTCAAGAGACACACACACAGTTCATAGATGTGAGAGCTGGTGCTTTGGATTTGTTAGCCATTAGCAGTGGATGAGTATCGGCCAACACCTGCTTCTGTAAAAGCTTTTTTTGTTGATTTGATTTGCAATAAATACGCTAACAAAATCGTCTTCCTCACATGAATTTCTTTTGTCACAAAGTGAGGTTACATTCATCAGAGGGAGTTTCTTCCAGCCCAGCTCCTGAGTTTTTCTCTGGGACATGACCACTACTGCATTATTTCTGTATTTTTGATGGGCAGGTTCATTACTGATCACACCTAGTAATAAATTCCTCTCAAATCTCAGGATTAATTTTTGTTTTCTGAATGAAATTGCTATTACATGTAAATATTATATAGCTCTGTCTTCATTTTATCATCTTCTGCTTTACATGTCTGTCCAATGGATAGGTGCCTTGTTATCACAGCTTCTTTCTTTTTTATTTAATAAGTATCAGTTATCTGGTTTCTTTTAGAAGCTTAGTTTTGTCTTCTTTCATATTTTTCTATGTTATGCTACCCTCTGAAGTTCTCTAAACAAATTTAATATCAGAAGTTGTTAGCTGCAGTTTACACATTTCCTTTTCATCCAAAAATTCACAGGCTAGATCTTCAAGTTAAAGATGAACCAAGATGTCCATGAAACTTTTAATGTCATTTTAGTTTTACGGCAAAACATTAATACTTCTGCCCCATTTTTCTTCCCTTATTATTTTTTTTTTTTGACAACTCTGTGGGAGATCCAGAACACCAACGTTTCAGTGAAGAATCAGGAAATATTTACCATTAAATTGTTTTCTTATTTTGAACTCCATTTGATTGTCAGGATAAAAATGTAATGCAGCTGCATGAGTGGTAGTGCTGGAAAAAGATATTGCTATGTCCTTTTCCTATCTAATATTCACCCTTGAAGTGAAATCTCTTGCAGAAGTTAAGGCCAGACTCCATCTAGAGAATCACCTAACAAAGCAGCCTGACTTGGGCTGTCACATAACTCTGATTTATTTTATTTTTTAGTGTGGACACTGGTTTCAGTAATGTATTTCTTCATTATTCCTTCATATGTTTCATAATTTTACCCAGGTTATTTTTTTAAGTATCTCAATGAGACAGTATTTTTGATTGCTGCCTGCCTCCCCTAGCAGCTGGCCAAGGGCAATATGCACAACCCACAGGTTAAAATGCTACTTACTGCATTTTTTTCCCCTGTTAAATGCGTGATTCATAGAGGAATAACAAAGGTAGAGCTGTTGGTGGAAAAAAAAATTAAAATACAAAAGTAAATATTTGCAGAAACGAACACAGACTAGATGTATATCATGCTTTGAGGAGGGCTGAAGCCCCAAGGACTGTGTGAGGATGAGCCCAGCAGAGAGCTCTGGGTGAGCTGTTGATGGTGATTTCTCCTCACTGGAGTGCCAGTGATCTCACTCACCTCTGCCAGTGTCCCCAGGGGCGAGATGTCTGCACCGTCCATGGGAGATCCCAGCGCTGTTCCTGTTGGGAACTGCAGTTGAAGCAGACCATGGAACTGTGAAATGAGGTTTCCCATGAGAGATAGTCTCAGGGCCGCAGTCTCTGATATGGCTTTTGTATGGGAGGTGCAAAGGAGACTGAGAAACTAAACCTAAACAGTAAGACCTGTCCTTCATTTTTATGACATTACAGTGGCTGTAAAGGTTTAAGACATACAATTTGTTTTGGAAAGGATCTCCAGAGGTCTCCAGCCCAAACCAGGGCTCAAGGAAGGTCCAGTTACAGAAGGGTGCTTGTCCAGCCCAGGTTAGAATATGTCCCAGTATGGTGATCCCACACCCTCTCTGCATCCCTGTTCCAATGGCTGAGTACCTTCAGGGTGAAATATTTTTCCTAATAGCTAATCAGAATTTCCTGTATTGTAGCTTATGTCCATTGCTGCATATCCTTTTGCCGAGATTTAGTCTGGGCTTGTTATTTCTCATTGCAAAGCTTAAGAAATAAACATTTATGTATTACTGCTACTACTCCAGTCCAAATAATAAGTGGAAGGGCTGCTCTTGAGGTGGAGTTACGTAGAATGAGTTTCTTAAAGGTATTACTGTGCATAAAAATGCAAACTGGAATTTAGAAGCACTGTTGTCTCCTGAGTAGGTGTTTTGAAAACCCCACTGGATACCTGCATCCTCTGCAGATGCTTGTGAACCTGCAGCCTAGTGCACACAGCGACCTGAGCATCACAGCAGTGCTATTTGCAACAAGTTGTTTTAAATAATATGCAGAAGACCCCAAGAAGGAAGTTTAAATCTAGAATTTGATTATGTGTGGCCAATCTTCATGAGAAAGAGGTGCAAAGGAGTTAACTTCAAATCGAGGCGGGCGCAGGTACCCCGAGGGAAGTCTTTGGTGTGAATGAGGAGCAGTAAATACAAGACAAGCCATTTCAAATTGGCTTTTCATTATGGTTGGCTCATTTTAAGAAGCTGAGCTGGGTTTTCCTGGGTGTTTAATGTTTGCAATTTCTATTGATTTCAGCTGGTGTTGGTACATGGTACTGTTTCAGAAGTGCCAGAGCAGCTGCTGTGCCGAGACTTCTGCACATAATTGCTGAGCACTAAAATCTCATGGTTTGTTTGCATTCCCTGCGCCACTTTCATCCAAGTTCTGCCGTATCCTTACATTGTAATGCCTTTAGGACAGGACTATCTCTTGTGTTGTGTGCAGCAACTGAAGTGATAAAGATCTTGACTGCTCCTAGTGCTTCTAGGAGTTATGGCAAAAAACCCTATCACATAATTGTTTATTAATATTGTATGCATCAATGTGATACATTTAATTGGCTTTAATAGGCTTTGGATCAGTTTCCTTAGTACGTCTGGCCTTTTTCGGTTCCATTATTCATGAAGGAACATGTTTAATTCAGAGTTAGGGACTGCAAATATATCTAGTGTACCTTGTAACGCTCGATACCTTTATCCATGGTTACAGAAGTTATGTCTAAGCTTAGAGCTGCCTCATCTTCATGGATGAGTACATGGTAGACCCCCTTCTGAGGATGCCTGGGCTTGTATGATATCAAGGTGGAGTTCTTACACCTAGTATGGATGATTTTCTTTTTTTTGCCCTATGATGGGGTGTGTTCTTGGAGCTTGAGTCTAAAAGTTGAGTCTAAAAGGCAGCCTTTGACCATGGACTGCCAAGTCAGCAACGGAGTTTAACAGGTCAAAACAAAGGTCATGCTCTGCTCCATCCTATTTTCATTCAGAGACAGTCTTTGTGTCAGCCTTCCATTATCTTTCCCCAGCTTTTACCTAAAGATAAAAGAAACAGCTTATAATTCATTACAGTTCATTAAAATGAAAATAAAATTTATTTTGCATCAAAATGAAAAAATATGATTTGTTCATTATTAGCATATAAATGGTATTTTTGTGTCACTTTGCCACAAAATCACTTACATTTTCAATGATCACAGCACACAAAATTAATTTTTGATAGCCTTTTGTGATTTGGTTGAAAATTCTCATTTCTTTTTGTGCATTAACAGCAAACTGTATCCACTGCTATTCATACCAAATTTTAGATAATGAAGCAATTAAAAATACATGGATTGAAGATCTTATCTCATTTTTCCTCTGGCCTATTTCTGCTTCATTATTCATGAAGGGATATGTTTAATTCAGAGTTAGTAATTGCAGATACATCTAGTATAAATCGTGGCTTATATTCTTTTACCCAATTTCAATTTATTTTAGCAAATAGATCTATGGGGAATAAAAGAGCAGGAAAGACAAAAGGGCAAAAACTACATCACAGTGTCACCAAACAAAGCCTTACAGGTCTATTTCTTGTGAAGTATGTCTGCAACTCAAGGAAAAAGTTGACGCAATGAAGCACTGCACTGTACTTGGCATATTAATAACCTTGTATTTGTATCAAATGGCTGAACTAAATTATTCTGAAGAGGTTTGAGAGACCTCATGACTCCGTGAGACTGTCATTCTGCTGCTTTTATCCACAAAGTCAAAAAGTTCCAAATCAATGAAAAGCAGAAGTAGAGACATGAAACTAGATAAATAGCAGAGTCAAAATAAAGTTAGGATGTTTTAGGCAAAGTAGAGGAACCTTCACTTGGACAGAAAGTGAGAATTAGACTGGAGTGTGCGTTTCCACATGTCTGGAGTGAGATGCATCTGTAATGGCTTGATAAAATGTTAAAATCCTGAACATACAAAAAGCGTGAGAGCTTCCGCTGGGTTTGGGATCCAAGGAAACAAGAGCCGGTACATGCGGGAGAGTGGGCTGCCAAAGTGCAGCAAGGGCTGCTCCTTGGCCAGGTGGCTCCTGCCTTCCCCTCCCATAAGTCTCAGCCCAGGGGTTGGATTAGGGTTGGGAAGAGGGTGTCAAGGAAAAGTCAGCTGACATGAACGGCAGGCAAGAACTTGGACCAAGCAGCCAAGGTACCTCCAGAGCTGCTGGTGCAATTGTCCCCCAAACCTCAGCTCACGTGGAGCTAGGTCAAATTCCTGAGCTGGGGCACAGCTAAGGGCTCTCTGTGAGGTTTGGGTGGTGCCTGTGGAAACTGCTCTTCATTGGGAGGTGCTAACAAGGTTCATTATATCCAGGAAATGTAAGGATTGGCTGTTGGCTACTGCAGTCTCAGGGGCTTCTTGTTGGGTTGTAAACTGTCTTTAGGAGTTGTCAGAGAAATCCCATTGTCCTGAACCTTCTGTGAAGATAGAAAGGGACGTAACATGGGTGAGTTTCCAACTGTTAATCTGACCACATGTCAGAGTGCTCTAGAGAAAGGTTTTGTTTCAATTGCTAAGGACACAGCCCCAAACCTCCCTTTGCATCAGAGGAACTTTGTGTTTGTATGTCTCAGACTTGAAATAGAGTTTATAGAATTAACAGGCTGGATCTATTAACAATTGTGATCAGCACTTTCTAGTGCAATTATTAATGCAAATATTTCTGCCCTGTTATTTTATTAACTGAATAACTTGCAAAGTGATGCATAGCCTTTCCTGTCTAGTCCTTGATTCATTATTTCAATAAGTTAATTAATTACAATCTTATTTTCTCTCTTAATGAATTCTGGTTTGCACTGATGGCTTTGGAAGTCTTAAACATGTTATGAACGATTCTCAGCTAAAGTTTCAGAGAGTTTTTATGTTTTATAGGAAATAGCATCTAACAACTATTGCCTTTTGGTATAGAGCAGGCTTCAAAACAGCCACCAGCACTAAGAACAGTTCTGACTACCTTCCACTCCCTGTGCTCCATGAGGAAAATCTATCCCTTCATATCCAAGTATCCCTATTTACTCTAGATGTCACCGACAGGCGCTGCTTTCAAAGAAATTACGCTGCGTTCAGTTACTCTGATCAACAAAATCAGTGTTCCCTGACCTGCTGTGGGTGCACAGCCCTTGGAAGTCTGTGCCAGGCCACAGCAGAATGTCTAATCTGCCTTTGTCTGCAACGTCACCTGTTGGTGACCTCGAATGTGTGCTCTGCGCTTTGTGTCCTAAATTTGCTGGTAGGTATGTTCACAGCTTTCAGAACCTGCATTGGTTGAAATCTGCTGTTGGTTCATCACACACGGATGAAATTAAATACAATGCAAAATTCCTCCAAGTGCATGACATCTGCTTTCCTGGAATCCTGTTTTTCATGAGGTTACTAGAAGTAGATTTCCTGGAGGTTGAGCTGGTCCATGGAGGAACTTCCAGCAGGATTCTGCTATTCAATTGCTGTGGCTGTACTACAGCTGACCCACTTGCTGCTCATGGTAACTGGGTACTCTGGGGTGCTACCAAGCCAACAGTGTAGGTTGTGTCTGTGCAGGAGGCACACATCCTCACCAAATGGCGCATTTTTTTTTTCCACTTTGGCATGGTATTTCCCTTGATCCTACAATTTCTCCCTGCTTTTTTTCCCTATCATCTCCTGTTTGGATTTGGTCCTTTATCTTTTACTATATCTTTCCAGATTTAGGCTGATTTTGGAAAGAGGAGGAGGGAGGCCATGTGTTTGGGGATTTTTCTGTTATCTCCTCAATCTCTTCCTCCTTTTCCTATCCCCTTATTTATCACATGAGTGTTTCTGATCTCTGCCTTGTCCTCCCATCACTGCAGTTTCCTCCCTTTCCATTGATCCACTTCCCTCCATCCTTTCACTGGAGGGTGACATGGGGAAAAATGCCACTGAGCTCAGAGCAGTTATCTTCTCCTCACCTTCTACTGATGTTGCAAAACAGGAGGTAAAAGCAGTCCCAGCAGGCATCCTTGAGAGAGACCTGGAGGCTATAGAACAGAGAGGCTCAGAAACTGAGATAATAATCCATCTCTAATTCAAAACTGGTTAATTCAGATACCCATTACACACACTAACTGATCACAAACACGAGCTCGGCACAGGCCTAGATCTTGGCTTCTCAGTATCCTAGTCTTCCATGAATGGTCATCTAAACATTTACAAAAAGTAAGGCTTCATCAGCTTCACTTCATTAGAAACTAATTAGAACCATCACCCCAAAATGAAGAAATACTTTTGAAGTACAATTATTTCCTCAGCCTTTCTTAATCAAGGCTTTCCTTTTATTCTCTATGTGCTGATTCAAGCCAGCACATGAACTAGAAATCCTGGAAGGCTGGGAGGAAAAACTCCTCTTGCAGTATTTCCAATTGGATAAAAACCAAAAATCCGCTGGAAATCTTACGATTTCCAGCAAAATGTCCTGGCCAAGAAAATCTGGTGAAGCTGCAAATGAGCATCCATATGTCTGGATAAATCTCTGAACTGAGAAAAATCTTTGGAGGATTGTTTATTCTTATGACAGAGAATAAAATCTTCTTATTTATTGATATTCATAAACTCCTTAAAGTGCATGGTATCTACAAGGTGAAGAATTAGCTCTGTTGCTTGTATTGATAAGCTTATGGCCTGTGGGCTTGTCTGGCCTGGACAACAGTCAGGTAATTTAATCCAGGGATTTAGTGGAAAATATATTGTTGGGAAGATTCGCAATGAGGATTCATGGAAGAGGTGATTCTTAAAGTAAAGATGTGAACCTGAGCTGGGGCTGTACTGTGAGAGGTATGTGTGGCTTTCAGAGCACATAGGAGAGGTAGAGGTTGAGGGAGAGAGAAGAAATTGATGGGAAGAGGGAGATGTAGGAGATGTATAGTGCAGATCTTGTTAATTATGGGGTTGGAACCACATCCTGATTGAGCAGAAGGCGATGCAACTGCAGTCACCCCTGGTGTTGTCTGGTCCCTGCTGTTGCCCCGACCAGCTACACACTGGTCCATTGATTCACATCTCTGTGCAGGTCAGCCCAGAGCTGCCTAGTTTACGTCCTGCATGAGCATTTTTACTGTTCCAAATAAGACTTTTTAGTAAGATCTATTGGAGCAGGTTTTCGGAAAACCAAGCTGAAATTCTGAGCACAAATCCCATTACTGGTTTAAAGGGTCTAAACCTTCCACTGCTTTTGATATTCATAATATACCTTTTTTAACAAGATTTATGCATGCATAAACAACCTTACAGTCTTTTGCTGTAAAATTTTTTCTGCTATATTTGACAAATACGCTAATAGGAAGGCAAATTGTGAATGGCAACTTATGCTAGAAGGTAATGTGTGAAAGAGAGAGATATGTGCTGTAGTCTTTCCCACCCATCCCACGCTGGCCAGGTAATGTCATCCGTGTGCAGTCAAGCACTGCTAGTGCCAGAAGTGGAGTGCAGAGACACCAGGTCCGCTATGACTGCTCCCCTTTCCCTCATGCAGTGCAGGGACACCAGGTCTCATACTGCTGCTCCCCTTTCCCTTGTGCACCAGTGCTCAGGGCAAATGGGCGGCCATGTATCTCCTGCTCTCCACACTGCCCCGAGATGTGGTCAGAGGTGAAGAACATTACCTGAGATAGAGATCCAGGATGGGGCCCTTATTTACACATTTTTAAAATGTTTGCCATAAATTCACTGCAAAATAGCTCCGATCCCTGAAGATCAAGCTATGTGATGTGGCCTTGCTATTTCAGATATTTTTGTTGTTTGCTCTCTGCATCTTTATTAATGGCACTCTGTCAAGGCCGCTGCATTAAACATTGATCTACCTTGACAACAGGAGCAGGGCATGCATATTGAAGGGCAGGTGTCAGCCTCTCGCCGACAGCATCCCTCTTTCACGGATATTTAACGATTTCCTAAGCTCCCAAGACAGATACGTGAAAGGAGCCCACTGGCACTGAGATGGCACATTATGCTGCTAACTAAAGCGTAGTGGAGAGGGACACTGCATTCCTGAATTTCATACCTGGAAACCTGCCAAACTAGGAGGCATCTCAAAAATCTTTCTTGCTCTCCTGTTGGGGTACCGTGTGCTTGTTCACATTTACTGGGTGGGAGCTACTTATCATTTCATGGCAGTTCTCAAGGCTGAAGCCTACTGACCTGTGGGAAAACTACCTAAAGGGCATTTTATAGCACTTGGAGCTTCAGCTGTGCCTAGTCATGATCTCCCTGCCTCTGGTTTTGAAGGTGCTTCCTGTAGTGATTCTTCCACTTCATGGTATAGTCTCAATTTCTAAACTTCCTGAGATTGCCTTGAGATAGCCTCAAGGGAAGTGGCAAGCTCTGAGATTCCTGATGTTTTCTTGGAAGCAATTCAGACACCAAATGTTGGTCTCGTTATTGGGAAATGAGCAGTCAGAGGGGTCTGCCTGGCTTTAAGCTTGGTGGTGATTGATGGAGGAGGGAATCTGAATTCTTTCATAGCCCTTTGTGGATGTTTGAAAGGAAAAAATACTAATTCCTATGTTTCTGTGAAGGGTGTGATGTGAGATACATATGGGCAAGGCATTGGTTTCTTTGGCCTCTTGCTTTTAATGTAGTGAAAGGTGCCGAGAAATTTCACTGGCAGACAAAAAATCTCCACAGCAACCTAGGAGAGCCATGTAACCCTTGCAGCTCCCTTTCTGAATGTTTTACTTTAAACTACTTGGTACAACAATTCACCCCACCTTCCTAAGTGGGGCAACCTATTCAGAGCCAAGTTTCACTTGGATGCTCCCAAGTTTTCTAGCTCTTTAACTACAAGAGCCAGGAGGTACTAATCCCCCTTGTTTCTCCTGAGCAGAGGCATTGCTCCATGGGCTTTCTCTATGGCTTTCCCACTGGGTTTCTCCTGAGGTCTGCCCTTGCCCAGGGTGTCTCACTGCTGTGAAAATCACTAACAAGCTGCTATGTATGGTGAAGGACATGATGTCTCCACTTGGCTAGTGATGGGAGCAGCCAGCAGGCTGGCAGGCATCCCCCATGACATAACACCCCGCCCCAGTATGGCTCTGCAGTCGAGGGGCCATATCCCTGCCACATGGCTGGTCCCCTCCCTGCTCCCTGGCTCTGCAGGCCCCGCGGAGGCTCTGCCTGTGGCTTTTGGCCAGGTGAACGAGGCCAGGGCGGTCAGCCTGGCAGCGGCGCGGGCTGTGGGGAGGAGCAGTGTCAGGGCTGCAATGCGGCTGCCAGCTGGCACAGCGCAGGCAGGCGCTGAGTGGGGATGAAATGCACTGAGATGAAATGCCCCAGATAAAACATTCCCACAGCCACTCTAGACCTGCAGGTTTCCCTGGCTTAATAAAGCACCTAGACTTGAAGCTATCTGCTTACTCTATGCGTGAATGTCTGATAAATTTTGTTTGCAAGTTTTTATTTTGGCAGAGGTTTACTTGCTTATGAGTGGGGTTTTTTATTATTATATTGTTGAATTCTCTGGCTAAGGATAAGTTTGAGGCTGAAGTTACATAGTCACACTAACAGTCTGTACAGGAACTACAGCAGTTTGTGAGCTTTGTGAGGTTTGTTATAAACCACCTCATCTCCTGGCATTTATTGTCACTGTAGCTATCACTGAGCAGAAGGACGGCCTGAGACCCTGTTGCAGCATGCTGCGGCAGGGGAATGTGTGTGCACTGCAGGAGAAGTGGGACTTGGCCCATTTCAGTGCAATCACAAACACCATTCATTTTCCCCCCCTCACTCTTCACCAAGGACTTGAATATAAGATCTAAGACAGGCATCTGCAACTTTTTTCCACAGACTGAACTGTTTCATATTTCAGCATGAAATTTTTAATCACATAGTAATGTCTGGGTGTTAGTTGGTTCTACAGGGACTGGTTGTGTGTGTTTCTCCAACAGTGATGTGCCTGTTGCAAGCAGTTGTTCTCTAAAGTCTGTTCAAGCTCTTATTGGCTTGTTCTGCACCAAAGAAAAAATATTGTCAGTATTTAGGCTGCTTCTGTGATGAAAACTCTCACTGTCATGTTAACGAATCCATTGCCTTGTTGGTTCTTCGTAGTCTTCCACCTACCTGCCTTTACCTTTCTCTTTTCTCCCCTCTTCTCTTCGGGTGGTGACTCCCTCTGGATGGATGGCCTCCATGGATCTGTGTGTGCACAGCACCACCCGCAACAGGTGCTGCTGCACAAGTAAAACTCATGAAAACATGAGAGCACCCCGGTACACCATCTCCTCACTTTCACTAGGTGCTGGGGCAGTGCAGACACTGAATGGCACTTGCAGCTGCCTGTACCCTCCTCCTCAGGTCCCTCACCCCCATTAGCAAGTTAGCAGTTACTTGCCTGCTCACAGTCTGATGTTGTGCCCATGCAAAGCCCAGAAGTCCCTGAACGTGTTACATGCATGAGTAATTTTAGCCCAAATAGACTCTCCTGTCTAGTGTGAGCCTTCTTCCGTCCCTCCAAGAACAACTCAGGAAGGATCCCATGAAAGTTCTCACTACTGTGGGTATTCTACCCCATGGAAGTTTTCACTACTGTGGGTATTCTTAGGTGTCTGTCAGGAAAGGCTTTCCAGGCTATTACCTCAGCCTCGTAAATGACTCACACTGGATGTCTGCACTTTCTGTTACTGATGAGGAGACAGCTGGGTTGGAGAGCTTTGGTCAGCCTCATCTTTCTATGGGGTGAAATGGAGGCTGAGTCAGCTCATGATGTAACCCCAATGGGTTCAGTAGGGTGTATCAGTGTCCCAGAGGATGTCTGTATGATGTATCTTGTCTACATGGGGTTGAACAAAAGTAAGAAGTGGTCAGATATTTTTCTTCATCTTCTATGACACATCACACCCCACCTCCTATTTTTTTGTTCTTCTGCTGAAATTTTAGTGTTTATGGCAGTGAAATCACAGCAAAGTCTTTTTCAGCCTGTTTCATCACTTATTCCAGAAAGTTGTGCCAATTTAATGTACTAATAACCTTATAATATCAGAAAATGAGGTCTAGTGTTGCTTTTCTTCTCGTCTCTGTAGTCCTATGGTCACTGCTTTTTCCAGCATTTGTCGGTTTGTCCCTCTTGAAATTATATTGTCATGAGCTGAGCTCCTTCTGGGTGTATTTCTGCCATGTTTTAGACATACCTTTGTGGTGTTTGTTTTCAGTTTTTGAGCAGATGGGATTATGATTGGCAGTATATAAAATAATTCAGTAATACATTGTGAGTGATATCAGTTGTTCTTAAAGGTGGCTACCTTCAAAAGAAAGAAGGTAACCTTTATGGGAAAGTACAAGTGCCTTCACGTCCAGTCCAAATCAACAGAAATGACTGTGGATTAAGTGGAGCCAGTCCCTAGATTCATTACTGACATCAGTTCATGGGGAAAAAAAATCAGCAAAAGGGAAAATGGGCTGTGGGCTGCCTTCTGGGTGCACGCCCACAAGCAGGGATCTGGAGTCCTCAGACCAATCTATCGAGGATTATTCTCAACGCGTCGGTGCGTCTCAGGCTGTACACTGTTGCACAACACAGCTCAGCTGTGCCTCTGATGTTTGTCACCTCAACAGTACCGCAATGCACTTAACAGTGGGGAAAAAAAAACACACGAAAATAGGAAAAATTGAATAGTTAAAATCATGGCAAAAGCTTTGGGTTTTAATTGAGTTTAGAAAATAACTGGAGAGTAATAGTATGAATGAGGAGTGGCTGTTTTGAAAAGATCTGTGCCACATGGGCAAAAAGCAAATTTAATGAGGTTGAAAGGGCTAAAGAAGGAGAGAGTGGTGGGCTCAGACACTCTATGGAAAGGGCTTAGGAGACCCAGGAGGGGAAGTGTCTCTGTAAGAAAATGGAGCAAAAGGTGGTTTTGAAATGAGAGGAGCTACTGGACTCATTCGAAGGAAAGGAGAGAAAATGTCATGCACAGTATTTCTTTTTTTTTTTTATTTCCAAATGATTTTACCTCATTCACTTTTCAAGCACAAGAGTGCAACACTAAAGTAGACAGAAACTCTCACTAGATTTTCACTGCTTTCTGCTTCCAGCCTGCCTGGAACCCCCTGAAGGTCAGGCTTTCACAGTAAATCAGCACATCTGCTTCTGGCCCCAAAACCCATCCGTGAACCTGGGGGAGGTTTGGCCCTGGTCCGGATGGCTGCTGGGACAGCGTGCAAACTTGAAACCAGTCAACTAAATGCCCTGGAGCATGCAGAAAGGTTTTGCTCTGACTTGCATAGTAACAAACTGAAGATAGGTTTATGCCAATTCTGATTATATTCAGATGAATTAATCTATCAGTTTGTGGCCTTTCTGCTGACAGTATTTCTGAAGAATGGAGGCACCCTTTAACGGGTGATGGGCAGCTTTCAGTTCTGAAAATCCCAGAGGAAGAATTGATTTAGGATTATGGAAATTGATAGCTCACTCTAGAAATTCTTGTGTAATACTCTTAAAGAGACATGGATGTTAGGGTTTCGTGTGTGCTTATGGAGTATTCAGGCAAACTCTAAGTGCTGAATTCTTGGATTTGTAATCTCTCTTGCAGAATATGAAGGCTTTTCATGGGAAATGCACTGTGTCAATCATTTTCAACATTAAGACCAGATGCTTTCTTGCAGACATTTTAAGTGTTTGTTCAGCTCTGGAGAACACCGTACAATTTTTTACCTTTTCTATTTTTGTAATTGTGCAGTTATTCCTTCATTGGGTAAAAGCAACAGAAACATCTTAGTAGGGTGAAAGACTCCAGCTCAGCCAGGCTCTGAGCAAGTCACAGAATCAACCTTTGGGTTGGAAGGGACCTTTAAAGGTCATCTAGTCCAACCCCCCTGCAGTGAGCAGGGACATCTTCAACTAGATCAGGTTGCTCAGAGGCCCGTCCAGCCTGACCTTGAATGTTTCCAGGGATGGGACATCGACCATCTCTCTGGGCAACCAGACACTGAAGTCTTAGAAACAGCTGCTGTGGGTTTACACACCTTGAAGTGAGTGGGAATTGAAGGTGCCCGTTGCACAGCAGGACTCACTAGTACCGTATTGCACTAAACAAATCATGTATTTTGAGACAGTCCCTACATCAGAGAGATTAAAAATAATGAAGAGAGGGTGAAAATATGAGATAGTTTGATTTTATGCATGAAGATGGAAACAGAGGTTAAAGGACTTGCTAGAGCATACAGCGAGCCTGGACAGAGCACAGAACTGAACTGTTGCTTTCTGGTTCCCAAGATGGTGCTTTTATTCTGCAAAAAGCACAGTTTGCTTCTACGAGTTCATGGAAAATGGTCATATTCTTAAAAGAGTCTCATATTTCCAGTCAGCTCTACACTCAAGTGCTTCCTTGAACCTGGTGGTGCTGGTAAGAGTTGGCTTCTGAGAGAATTCAAATAGCTAGTCCTATTTCATAGCACACGTTAACAACTGCTGTGCATGTTTCTGTCACAGGCAACGATTAGTCACAGGAGATACCAACCATTACTTGAATATTGAACCAAGCTACCTTAAAACTGAAAACCACTAAAAAATGACTCATATAATGACCAGGAAACCTTCATGAGAACATTGTGACATTCTCTGGTGGAGTACATGCCCAAAGTGTGCACTACATAAGCTGCTTTACTGTGGGTGTTTTTTCCCTCGGTGAGTTTTAAGTGCAGAAAGTGGCAATGGGAAGATGTTGTGGTTTGTAACCTATCTTCCCAGGGTGATCTGAAGACTCAAAAATATATATGATGTAATTAAAAATTACTTTGAAAATGGTAATTTCTTTCCCTGATTACTGGATAATTTGGCACTGTTGTCTGGACTGTGCACCATCCGAGCATGCTCTGGTTGCACAAAGTGACTCACCAGGGCACCACAGCCTCTCAGGGATAAAATGAGTATGGGGAAAATATTTTTTTTTGCCTTTAGATCTTTTAGATGTTTGTCATACATTTTTGAATGTATGACATGACTCTGGTCTTCCCATTCAGTTCTGGTAGCCACATTTGTCTTGCCAGGCTCTAGGTGCTGGGGAACACCACTCTGGCTGGAGCTGGTTATGTGAGCTTCGCAGGCCAGCTGTACTGGGTGTCTGGCAGCTGTGGGCCTCTTTCTGCAGACCGTTGCCCCGAATAATGTGGTGTCAGAAAAAGGGAAAAAGCATGAGTTTGTCACCTTATTGGACCTTTCAGTCTGTTGTCAGAGGCCATTTGCATTTAATGTTCCAGATTAAGCAAATTCCCAGCTCGTGCAACCTGGTAGTATCCTCCGTTCTCTGATTTGGCGTGCATGCAACACAGAAGTTGATCCCAGCACAAGATGGATTTGTTTGAAGATCCACATTGCCCTCCTTACACTGTAGCAAGTGCCTGAGGGATGTGTTTCCAGTGAATGGGGAGATCATCTCATTAAGCTCTTTAGCTGCTCAATCTTCCACCTTCTGGCTCATACAGCACGAGCTTTGTCTTCCTATCCATGGCACTCACTGAAGCGGCAGCTATGCCTCAGACATGAAGCTGACTTCTATCAGCAAAGATGGCAACTGCTGCTCTGTGGCCCACATTCCTCCATAACCCTCTTGTGAAGCTGCTGGTGGTTACCTGCAGTGGTTAAAAAAGCTCTGCTCCGGGTGCAAAGAGAAAGTCTCTTGTGCTGCCTTTATTGCAGACCACAGATGCAAGGCTTCAGCCTTCTTGTGCTGCATTCTGAACAGATGTTAGAAAAACTAATCGAGGCATTAGCTCCTGTGGATGACTTCAGCAAGCGCAGTGGCATTCTGCAGCTAGAATAATCTCCCTTTAGCACTTTTAGTTGCATCACTTTTGCAATTAGCGACACACTTATAGCACTAAAAGAGAGTGATAAGAGCATTCAGGCTTGTTCCTGGTCACTGAGCAGCAGGGTTTCTAACTTTCACTTGAACAGGTTTGTGATCATTTGGACTGAAGAAGAAACAGCATTGACCTTTAAGAAATGGCCACAGAATTGTTAAGAGCGTATGGGATTTAGGAACCAAAATGCCTTCTAAGTTCTTTGAGATTTGGCAACCTAACTCTTGCATTCCTTCAAAAATCCTGGTGTTAAATTTCACTGAGAGCGAATTGATTTGTCCTAGAATCATAAAATAATGGAGGCTGAAATGGACCTCTGGAGGTCACCAAGGTTGATTGTCAAGGCAGGTTGATATCAATTTTATGTGTTAAACTCTGCTCTTGGCATGGGGCTGCAATGGGGGAGAGCTCAGGAGTCCTGAAAACACTACAGGGAGATTTCAGTGAGGCGCTAAAAATGGTCACAAGTCATTATCTAATATTAGCTTTTGAATGGTCCTCCTGGTCTAAGCTACTCAGCCCTCCTCTAGGGTCTTCTGCCATATAAAGGGGATTTTGCTATTTTCTGTTCTCACCAGAATGGTGTTGGAGTGTGTACTGGTGAAGCATTTGGCTAAATGCTGCAGGTTACCCTGTCAAATGGCAATCATACAACCGCACTTTGGAAAGATGTTTGGGGACAGAGTATTTTCCCCTTGAGTCCCAGGATTGTTTAGAAAGGTGGCATAAACACACTGTACAACTGCTACTTCAGGCACTGATTCCAAATGAGAGATTGATTTTTTTATGGCATAATCTCTTTTATTATATTCCATTGTTATTCCCTGCTTCATTATTAGCTTGACTTTTCTTTCCCATTTTTAATTCTTTCCCAACTTGCCTCTGCAAAATAAAAAAATTCCTCTTTAAAGCAGCTCCTTTCCCAGTTGCCATGATTATCTATGCTTTTTCTGGCCCCATGACTCATCTACCTCCCCTAAGGATGCTATGACAAGCACCTTGCAATGCCCTGGCTGTGTCTGGGCTGGAGATCTCCATGGCAGTGCCAAGATGAGTGCTCATGGTGTCCCCATCCTGCACTGGGTGAAGTATTCAGATGCCTCTGAGAAAAGCATCTGCTACTTCAATGCAGAAAGGTACTCATTCAGGACACAGGGTGCAGCTCTTTGTGTTTACAGAGGAGCCTGGCTTTGAATCCCAGGGTAATATATCTGCACATGGCCCATGGTTGCTGGAGGAGCTCTGCGGACACAGTCATTCCCAGTGGAGACTTATTCATTGCTCCTGCGATGTAGGGGGTGGAAGTAGGTGCTCTTTGACAATCCTGAGCATTAACAAGATGACAACCAAGGAATACTTTGGTTTTTTTTCAATTCAAAAGCATGTGTTACTTACTAATGTAAATGAAAAACAAAATGGAGCAAAGTCTGTGATGAAATATATAAGTTCTTCCCATCTTAGTGTTTTCATCTCTGTACCTGTGAGGGACAACACACTATCCAAATCTGGCTTTGTAGTGCCAGATAGCAGCAGTATTTTGTCTCTGCTTGTAGTACCTCCTCAGCCTCCAGCTATGTGCTGCTGCCAGCTGAGGCTCCTGTGCAGGGGGAGTGAGTGCCCAGTGTTGAATCCCAGCACATTCTTAGCAAAACTGCTTGTTATCAGAAGCCTGAATTAATCAGCTTGGAAAATATATTAGATTAGTGAGAAATGACAGTGACCCAGAGAATGAACTCTGGCAGAGGGGCTGAAACAGAAGTTGGGCTTCCGCTTGTCCCCAGGAGAAGCTGAAAACATTTTACACAGGAAAAAAAACCTGCAACAAATGGCATCACAGAAATGTGGGCACTGCCTGGGGGCTATGAAATGGTGAGTATTAAGGCTAGATTTCCAGAGGCATCTATTTCTTATCCATTCTCAGTCACTCTGGAAAGTCAGTGGAGAGCATTTTACTGTTCCAACTCTTTCAATAGATGAAAGAGAGGGCAAACAGGCACGTGTCCTTCTGGTAGGATGAGATTTTAGGGGACTACTATAGATGCAGAGCATCCTATAGTCTGTACTACCTATAGCTCTGCTGCCCTGACTCTATTCTTTGGCAAAGTCGCCTGTAACTGCAGAAGCTGGGTTTAATGAACATGTATGGACTCTCTGTTACATGGAAGTATGGTAAGGTGGGAGAAAGCAAATCATGCCTTCCAGATTCTTTTTCTGTAAAGTCACAGAAGCAAATCAGAATATACCTGAAGAGTCCTGAACCTGAGACTTTTCTTCTGGTGTCTAATAGACCTTTTCAATGATGAAGGTGCCTTGTCTCTACATGCGTGCGTAACTGCAGGCAATGCAGAAAGATTTTGCATTTGGACCAGTGGAGATGACGTACCACACAGTACAAATGGGATACCGACACAATTCTCTGATGTGCTCATAAAAATGCATAGTAAAAAGCTTTCCCTTCTTGCCTTCTCTCATGTCAGTGGCTGCAGTGCAGGCTGAGCCCCACGTACTGTTTCTGAACTGGGGAGCTCCCATTCCAGCACACCAGGCACTGCTCACTGGAAGATCATCCTGTAGCTGCTCTTCAGGATGTCTTTTGCATCTGGTCCTGAGGATGCCAGAACAGCTCCCAGGCGTCTGACAGGCACAGAGTTTTCTGCACTTCTTTTGGAGAAACGAACTGCACAACCTGAAAGGAGAAAAATCACGTAGTACCAGGAAACACAAGGACCTCAGAATTACACAGAGGAACAAAGAACAGAGACATTAAGTTCCCAGTCCTGGTCTTTTTCTGTGCTGCTACACCAGGATGAAAATCCACTGTGACAAATGGACAGCTGAAATAAGCAATGTCATTACACCAGGCTGTTCTATTACAAAAATGTATCTGGGCAGGTAAAACAAAGACGTGGCTCCCTTATCTTATGTTAAAAATGGTCCAACTTTCACCTTCAAGGTACAGTATTTCATGGCTAGTAATTTGTAGTGGATGTATGACTTCTCAAATTAGCTAGCTTTTTTCCTTCTACATAAACATGAATTTAAAAGCAGAGAGTAATACTAGCTAGGGCTAATTCATTCCTGGAGATTTTTTATCAGAAGCTGCAGTCTTCATTATCTGAATTTTCTATTAGTTGCTGGAAGGCGTGCATTCCTCATAGAAAATATCACGTAAAAATGTGAACAACACTTAATAGAAAACTGAGGAGGAAAAAAACGTCTCTGACCTTCCCTTCAAACACAGTTCCATAGCTGAAAAATAGCAAGCTCCAGTAAAATCCTCAGGTCTGCTCAACTGCTTCTGTATTACCATAGATTTTTAGATTGTTCTTTTTCTTGCTCCAACACTTTATTTTTCTGTCACCACAAGCAGATCCTGGAGTGACTTTCTGGGGGTGCCCAGTGTGGCTGTCTGTCTTAGCAGCCCAGGCTTTGAGGTGCTCATCCCCAGTTCCACTGCGGCACAGCAGCAGCCTCACCAGCCTGGAGTCTGACAACATGCCGTGAACTAAGCTCTGCGGAGGCACTAGGAAATATGAGCTATGATGCACCCGCACTGCAACTCACCCGGCCACTGACAGCAAACATAGGTTCATAAGCAAGGCCATGGCTCTGGTGTGCTGCCATGGACACTTGGTGTCCAAGTCATCTGGCAGCCACAGTCAGCTGTGCAAATGCCTTTTGAATGTGGGTAAGAGTTGCACCAGTCCTTGGCTCCACCAGCGGCAGTGAGATTTGAGAGAATCATACCTTACATGGATAATGTGGGCAGCATCCTGCCCATGATGCCGATGTCGGGCAGAGAGCAAGGGCATTGGCAGTCTCTATGCTGCTGATGCTGGTCAACGGACAGGGTGTCAGGAGGCAAGGCATCAATGTGGCTATTGAAATAATATAGAAGTATGCTGTAAGTAACACCTTTCATGCCCAAGATACTGCCAAGCACTTTATGCCATATGCTGTTAAAATATTGTCAGGAAAGGGACCCTGTACACCAATGGCAGAGCAGAGCATGCTGAGCAATGCTTGACAAGAAAGCTTCTTTCATCATCAGTGTATGATCATGAAAGCATAGCCCAGCACAAGTCAGTGGGATTTTTGGACAACTGTGTGAATTTGAGCAGAGTGGGACTGCAGAGAAGCAGGTGAAATTCTGGTATAACACCTCATACAGTCACCTCGGGTACTTTGATGATGTGTTGGATTGTGCCCATGGCCACATCGTGGTGGATAGATGGGTCCTCAGGAAGGAGATAGGCATACGGTTATGTGAGTCCTGAGGGTTTCTAACTGCAAATATTATTAGTATTCTTTTTGCATTAATACAGGTATTAATATAATGTTGATGGAACATACAATATATTAAATTGTTTTATTAATATTGAGCTGGCAAGTGAGAGCTGGAAGTACAGATTAGCACATCCCCATCCTGCTATGTTATGCAGACCCGTAGGAAAATTATTATGTCATTCGCATAATAATATATTGAAAAACATCTCATACACTCAGCTAATTATACCCAGCTCAGGTGTGTCTAAATTAGCTACTGTCATACACAGCAACCAGGTCTGAAGAGACATAAATGTCTGACTTAAATCTGATTAAGTCCTGCCTCTGCCTCTGCAGCACGGCACAGCTGCAGCCTGCAGCTTCAGTGTTGCGCCTGGAAGGGAGCAACGTTTCCACTATCCCCATTGGGAGCTGTAGGACTTAATGGATGTTTGTAGGATATTCAGGAGCCACAAAGGCTGGATGCTGAGATGAGTGTGGTAAGCTGTGCAGAGCTGATAGACAGTTAGAGAAAATGGAAGAAAATAAATCTAAACTTCCGTGAGAAAACTCCAAGCTGACCCAAAAAGCCAATATCTTCCAAACATCATATGCTCTCGGGCAGTATCACTGAAAACATTGACTGCAAATGCTGCTGTGGTTTGTATTAATCCTCAAGGCAGAAGTAAGGTCACTGCTGCAAAAAAATGGTAGCATTTTCATTTTAAAACAAGCCTATGGTTTAATAAATTTTGCTCTAATTAGGAGGTCTTTTTTTTTTTTTTTTTTTTTTTTTTTTTTTTT
>Ga0065711_1001060_pt1 | contig 52191 bp, 39 predicted proteins | sample Hoacrofraction12_FD_59098 | JGI IMG/M metagenome (GOLD analysis project Ga0065711, IMG submission 59098) | Hoatzin crop microbial communities from Cojedes, Venezuela - Epithelial fraction 12 v2 (version 2) | ecosystem: Host-associated > Birds > Digestive system > Esophagus > Crop | place... | reverse complement strand
CAAGCCCAGCTCCCTTGGCCTTTCCTCATAGGAGAGATGCTCCAGTCCCCTCATCATCCTCGTAGCCCTGCACTGGACTCTCTCCAGCAGCTTCTCATCTTTCTTGAACTGGGGAGCCCAGAACTGTACAGAGTACTCCAGATGGGGTCTCACTAGGGCAGAGTAGAGGGGAAGGAGAACCTCCCTCAACCTGCTGGCCACACTCCTCCTAATGCATCCCAGAACTTATGAATGAATGTATGAACTTATACATGTTTTAAGATTGAAAATATTCGATGGCAGATATTTTAATAGCCCATTGTAAGCTTTAAAATACTGTGCAGAAGGCATCTCATCTTATTTTTAGTCCCTGGTAGTGAGAATTAATTCTTTCAAGACATGATTTTTGGTGCTGCAGAAGGGTATAGTAAGTGTTATTTTGCAGTGTAATTGGTTTTAATTTCTATGTTGACTCCCATATGAATTTCAGGCACTTAATTATAGCCTAAAGGTTTATAAGGTTATTGACCTATGAATTCTTAACACAAATATCGTCCTTAATATGTGTAAAGAATTTTCCATGGAGGAGTTACACTTGCTGACTGTCTTGTGGAGAACCTTGACGTCTTTTGCAAATGAAGCTGAGGTGAAGCTTGGCTCCATCTCGCTACCTGAGCCCTACCCAGAGCAAGGCTCTGGGCACAGTTATCTGCCTGGTGTCTGTCTTCAGGGCTGCCCAGCAGGCCCCTTTCTGAGGGTGAAATATCCTGAAACACCTGAAAGTCTTTCTTCTGCCTTTTCTACTCTTCTGGTGGGCCTGTGTGTGTTCACACCAACCTTTTCTCCACCTCTTGCTGCTTTTGGGCAGCGGCAAGCTCCAGTATGGTTGCGGGGCAAGGAAAGGGGCAAAGCCTCTCAGCTCTGCAGGGCGGCTGGGGGCAGCGGCTGGGGATGCTCTGCCACGGTGGGGTGACCCACAGCGCCTGAGGGCTCTCCCCACTGCTGGGTGGGAGAGCAGGGATCGGGCCCGCCAGCAGCGGAGGGTGGTGTGCCAGGTCTGCTCCCTTCCTGCTGAGGGAGGCTGTGCAAACTCACTGGGGATGGGGGATCTGAGCTCAGCAGAACAAGGACTGGTCTGAGCAGTTATCCTGATGTTTGAAGGATTCAGTGGAGATCTCAGCATTTGTCTAGAGCACAATGATCTAACCTGGCTTTGAGTACAGGCCACTGAAAGTGCGAGAATACAATGGATAAAATGTAAGCCACAAAAAAAAAAAATTTAAAAAGGAGTCAAATCCGAATAACAAGTGACATTGTAATAAACAATACAAAATGGTGAGAAGTGTCCCACTCTGCTCCCCACAAGCAAACTGTATAATGATATTACATGGTTCCTTTTAATTCTGTTTTGTTGAAGAGCTGTGGCGTAATGATTAATCAATGAGGTGCTAAATGAATTTCCATTTCTGATTAAGTCTGCCACAGGGAATCATTGCTGACTGCATGTGTGTTAGAGGAAGCATTGTTCAGCAGGGCTTAATTCATTTTTGTGTAAAGGTCTAACAGTTATTAAAATACATTCTAATTAGCTGTGGTTAAAATAATTCAAAATTATGTATTCACTGAATCTTCTCTCCTCCTACAAAGTGTTTGTTTCATGGAAACGTCCTCCTCCACCTTGCCTTTTTTTCCAGTAAAGCTCAGCCCTGCTGAGGTGGTTTTGCTTCAGGATGGAGATGAGCCTTACCAGCGCCGGTTCCTGATGCTCAAAGGTGCCTGGGGAGGCCCCGGGACGTGCGCTGTGTTTCCCTGGTGCTGGTAACAACCTACTCTGGCTGAATGCTGACGGGGCTGGCACTAGTGCTGCCGGTGTGAGGGCAACCCAAGCAGACGCTGACCCTTGGTTCCCCTCAGGGACACTGATGGGCTTTGGCTCGGAGGGGTGTTTCACATCTCCTTTCACCAGCAATGGTGAAGTTGGACCAAAGTGTTAAAATATGTAGCACGTGTGTCCTGCTGAATTTTTAAAAAGAAGTTTTTAATTCAAAGATTAAAGCCTCAGCCTAGGTAAAGGGAACTAATACTTACCCATAACAATAATATAAAATATTAACAAGAACAATCCTCCTATTTGCTGCATCAAAGCCTCCTGTCTCTCTATAAATTTGTTTTTTCACTTGGCCAAATAGCAGAGTAACTGGTGTGGTGGTCTTGCAGGAGAGGCAGGCAGCATGGCCAGGGCCAGCAGAGCTGCGACTGTGCTCTGGCTGCTTTGGAGGGCAGCTCTCCGCTGGGTGCGGGGAAACTGTGTTGGGTTTCAGAGGTTTTTGTGGCCTCAGGCTGATGCCATCTGTACAGTGCCCTTTGTGCTTGGCGTGGGGCTTGCCCAGGGCAGGCTGACAGGGACGGGGCAGAGGCACCAGGCACCAGTGGCCGGTTCATCCTTTACTCATCTGCCTGAGGCTGGATGGAGCTTCTGCAGCTGTGTGCTGCCTTCTGAGCTCAGGGGAGCAGAGGGTGGCTTGGGCAAACAGCATTGAAACCCAGAGCTTTCCAGTTCTGTTCTGCTGGGCTGGTTCCAGCTGAGCTGCATAACCACATAGGTGGTGCTGCAGCAGGCTCTGGGTCCCTCCAGCAGCCCCCTTGCCCAGGGGCACATGGGGGCCGTGCAGTGCTGTGCTGCACTTTGGACTATGTTGGGTCTGACTTGCCTAGGTGCATTTACTCCCTTCTCATCTTAAAACCAATGAAACAAGGGAAAAACCACAAAGCCACAAACCGAAAATAAAACAGGTTGGAGGTGCCGTACTTGAGTTTTGCTTCAGATGCAGAACGATCTTTGTGGAAAGAACAGTTTTGGAAGAGTCAAATGAGTGGCTGGATCATAGCAATAGCAAATTACAGCCTTACTTAGGGTTTTGAAGGGTTATTGGATGAATGCTTTACAGCAGGATCATGCGTTTTCCTTCCAATAGAGTTAATGTACCTTGGGGCTGTTTGTTTATATTGCTCACCTCACCATGAAGACCGTAGGGAGAAAATGAAGTTCAGTGTGGGAGGTGTGAGAGCCTGTGAAATCAATCAGTTGTTACTTCACCATAGTGGAAGTAAGGTCACTCTATGGCCACGCAAGGCGCTCTTGATCTCAGTAGCCAACAGGTCTATTCTCCATTGAAAGATGTTAACCCAGTTGTTGAAACTGTCATCTTGCTAATCCTTCATATAAATTCTTCTCTCACTGAAGTGAGCAAGACCTTTACTACAGGGAGAGAGCGAGCTCAGTGACCAGACTCTTGGCTCTATTTAAGGGGACAACTGTGCAAATGTCTCAGAGCTGGTGTAGGTTTTGCTTCTGCAGACATCACTTGTGCATCAAAACAGCACACTACCTGCAGCCTGACGTGTGCACTGCACAGAAGGCACAGCAGAAGTAACCTGTTTGTGTTCACTACGTTGCTGTTGATCTCCTTGTTTAATCGCCCCTTTTGAGTCCTCGCAGGAGCGTGCCCTGCTCCAGGGTGCTGTGGAGCTGAGGGCACATGTCCCCGTGTTGCTTGGTGTGGTGGCTCCTCCTGAGGAAGATGATGGCCCTGTCTCAGAGGAAGCAGGGCGCTTGGTTCGTGCGGTGCAGCGTGCTGGGCAGCATGGAGCGACAGTGACCGGGTGCAGAGGAGCGGCTCTGGGATGGTCCAGCTCCGTCTGCTCACAATCTGGGGGTGGTGGCTGCAGCACGGCCTCAGCGGGGCCGGGAGGATGGGAACTGGTATCTCGTGGCAGTCCTGCATTTGTAAGTGGTGGACTGAGGCCACAAAAACAAAAAGCTGGGAAACTTGCACACCTTGGCCCCTCTGGGTGCTTCTGGAGTGGGAATTTTTGCTGTTGATAGTAATTATTTTGAAAAATATTGCTATTTTTATGATTTTCAAAGCCCTTTCTGGAAAGAATGGAGTGGCATCCTCATAATAACTCATTGTGAAAAGATCAGCTCCCTGTCACAAATGCAGTACATGGAAATGCACTTTCCTGTGTTTTCCTTTTTTTTGTGGGCGCAATATGGCAGTATATGTAAAATCCAACTCGCAGTACGTGCTAATGAGAGATTGTGAACAGTGAGGGGTGTGAGAATTGGATCTGTGGCTGGCTGGTTTGTACAGGACTTGATGATTATATGTTGTGTGTTCTTGCCACCCCAAAATGAGTGTCGAAGGTGTTGGCTTCCCTCTGAAAGTACTTTGGTAGTCCTCAGATGAGACATGGCTGAGGAGTAGGTTGCAGTGTAAGAGATTTGTTTTAAACTTTATTATAATGAAAATGTGCTTAAGCAAACCAGTACCAGAGTTCCTCTTGTACCTGCAGGGATTAAGAGACTCTGCGGCTCACCGCAGGCTGTGTCCCTGCCTCTCATCTCTTAGGGGTTCCCTCTCATTTTCAGTCTGATCTGGACGCCTTGGTGGCCGTTTGGGTAAAGTACTTTGATTTTACATTAAATAAGTTAAATTGAATTTGAATCTTCCCTTCTTTAGGTCTCTCTTTTTGATCTTTGTCTTTAACACCTAGCGCTGTTTTGCTGAGGAGCAGGCTTGTGCCTGGGTGAAAGATAACCATAATTTAAGAGTTTTAATAGTGCATGAGGGATGCATTCCTTTTCATACACAAGACACTCATGGTGACCGAAAGGAAGTCAAGTGGCATTGATGTTGGCTGACAATTTCTCCTTTTCCCTCCCTTTTTTTTTTCTGTTCCTAAGGGGTAATCTCAATAAGGCTTTAAAGCTGCCTAGTGTTTTATTAAAACAGCTTTGCTAAAAGCCAGTCATCAAGTGCAAATGCATCTTTCTCGAAAGTCGGATGAAATATAAATATGGGTAATTCATAAACCTTCCAGGATGCAAGGGCAGCAAGGAATCTCACTAGCTGGAGGGCTGGGGGAACAACAGGCTTGATGATGGAGACTCTGGTCTCTTCAGGGAGGCAGAGCGGGCGCAGATGAGGCTGCTTTGCCCAGTTTTCCCAGTCCTGAGGCTGCTTAGGTTCTCAGCATTTGCTTTCTCTACTGGTTCAGGGCTGCCAGAGAGCTCTTGTCACAGGAATTGCCACCTTGATCATCAGCCCTCTAATTTGTGACTGCTTCCCCTTGCAGTCCTACAGGAGATGCTGACACAGATATTTGCTATTAGTGGTGATGCAGTTTGCTTGGAATTTTAGCTGATGGCTCAGCTGTTGTGCATGAGAAGTGCTAATAGGGCTGGCTAATTTTGCTGCTCAGTTGCATTATCTCCTCTGTCAGTTACTCCCCTCTTTTGTTCCTAAGTCTTACTTTATCTGATTTTTCTTCTCTTCCCTGTTAATGTTTTATCTTCACTGCTTTTGATAGCCTGTTCTAAGCATTTAGTGATCCTTCATAGAGGGATCCTAGATAAGCGGATATTTCTGGTTTTGTACTATTTGCATGAATCTGCTTATAAAAATGAATGTAAATTGAATGTAAAATTAGTGGCAGTTGAATGCAAAGTTGTAAGCAATGTTTTCTGTGCATCTTTGTTATATGCTGTTACATCACTTTCTACAGGTCGCTAAGTTCAAAAGTATTGCAGCAATAACTTCTAATCACTATTTTGAACACAGAAGACAGAAATCCATGTCAAGACACTCTGATGTGGGTGAGGAGGGAGGACTGCCTCTCCCTGCGTGGTCATGCTTTGTGTGTGCTGTCCCTGCTCTGGGAGGGCATGGGGGGCTGGAGGCCATGGGAGTGCAGTCTGCTTGGGTGAGGGGGAGTCTGCTGGCCAGGAGTAGCCAGGGCAATTGCCATGCTGGGGTTATCTGCAGCTGGGAACCAGTGTGTGATGGGTGCCTGTCACCTGCTCGATGGAGCACCTGAAGGGTGCAGACAAGGGGGTGATGATTCACTAGCAATAAAGTTTTCTGAGACTGAACACAGTGTGTAAAGAAATGGAGTGCTTTTAAACTTTGTTTTTGAACAGAATCTGTTTGGTCAACAGCATAAACACTAATCTGCTGTAGATTACGATGTACTAAACCATGGCAGTCCAGATACAGACTTATCTTCAGCTCTCTAGCACTTTTCCACCATAGAGGTGATTACATTTTGGTGGTTTCTGAACTGGTTCTGAAGTCCTCCGAGGCCCCTCCTAGCTGGGAAGGAGCTGTGATGTGCAGGGGAGGGAGTCCTGGGTGTTGTAAATCAGCACAGTACTATAGCCTTATGACTTACAGCAGCTGCCGATGTGGCTTATTACTTTACTATGAGTCAGAATAGATGTGTGAAAATAGCAACTAACTGATGACCTGTGGTGAGCATGCAGGGTCCAGTGCTTCCCATTTTCTGTCTATTGGGTGAGCTGATGCTGTGCTCGCTTGGTGATGCTGCCTTGCAGCCTCACTTCACGTTAATTCCAACCTGGAGTACTGTCAAAGCTTTCTGTAAATGTAATGGCAGCTCGTCTGTGCACTTGCCTGCTCCGGTGGCAGCAGCTTCTGTGAGTTTGTGTGTGACAGGGATGGCCGCCAGCACAGCCGCTGAGCACTCGGCACCAATGTGCTTGCCATGTGTCCTGCCAGCAGCCACGGTGCTGATGGGAGCCCCTTTGGTCAGCCAGGATGGGGCAGAGAGATCTCTGGTCTGCCCGGGCTTGCCTTGCATGGGGGGTGCCAGAAGGGACTCCAGAGCGGGGCCTGGAGGGCCACTGGCCGAGGAGCAATCAATGGGGCTAGTGCAGGGCAAACTGGGACAAACCCAGGTGTGACCTGGGGCCAGGAGCTGCTGCTGAGCGATGCCACAGGTGGGTGCACAAGCCAGGGCTGTGTCCCTGTGTGTTTGCTGCACCTTGCTGAGCGTGAAGGAGGGGAGTGCCTGGTGGAAGGTAACTCCTGAGGGATTTTCTGTGTCAGAAGGAAGCAGAAACTGATGTAGAGTTGAAAGAAATCTCCCCGAGTACTGGAGATTTTCCCCTTTATCTATGCAAACTCGACACGTGGGTCTAGCACATCACTTCTGCTCTGCAATGTGTGTCAAACATCCAAAATGCTTTCACTGCTGTTAGTGAATCAAGCAAGGCAGATAAAACACCCTCTAAGATATGGAGCATGAGCCAGCTCAAATTTAACTTGTCCATCTGTGGGTAGTGTGAGACAGGGAGGCTGTAGGGTGGCTGTATGAGGACAAACAGACTGGAGGTCGTCTATGAGAGCTTCAGAGTCAGCATATGGCAACTAATCTGTTGTGTGAAGATTTTCAGTTAGTTGTTGAGCTGGGGAATCATCAGTATGATGAGAAAACGGGTTGTACCCCTCAGCTGCTGGAAGCTGAGGGAAGTTTATTGTGTATTCATAGCTGAGAACCTAGTCTGACATGAACACATCTCCCATGCCTCTGGCCAGGGAGCTGCTGGGCCCCTGCAAATCCCACTGCAATTAGTGGGTGCTGAGGATCAGCACCCGTTAAACTCAGGCTGTCATGCTCTGAGCATGTTAGTCCAAAATGCTTTGCAGGCAGAGACGTGATAGAACATCACTGATTTCAGCAAGTAGCTTTAAAAGTTTGTCCAAGGAAACAGGGTTTCTTCTGTCACTACACAGCCTGCGGATGGGAAAGATCAGGGCTTCGCGCATCATTTACCACTCAAAGCTGCTTTGCCCTGTTTATCACCTGGCCCTGTGTTCGTCACAGCTCAGCCCCGCAGGAGCAGGACGCAGAGGCCTGGCTGTGGGCACAAGCGGGTCCCGTCTGTGCCGGAGGAGCAGACGTGTGGCCAGCTCCTGCAGGCACGCGGTGTGCAGCCTGCCTTACAGCTGCCTCCCCCAAGCTGGCAGAACTGGCTTACTGGTATTTCACCACCCTTCCAAACAGCCCTCCCACAGCCTCCAAGGGTCTTAACCCATGGCCTGGTAAATGCCGTGTTTTTCTGCAGGGCCTGATAAAATATGCAATTAAGTTAGAAGGAAGATGCTCATTAACTCCATTGTGTGCTGCATTGTGTCCTTGTGCAATTTGCTGGGGTGGAGTTTGCTCTGTTTTTTCCTGCTGCCTCTCCAGTCACCTTTTGCACCGAGTTAACAGGCACGTTTTGGGCACTAAGGATCTGTCTATGGGAAAAATGTAGTTTTGTTGGACTTGTACAGATCAGTATTTCGGGAAAGGTCAGTGTCTGATGTCTGTAAATATCTTCTCGAAGATCATTATCAATATTAATCAACCTAAAAGTCAGAGGCACTGTCGCACAGCTGGCAGGCTGCTGGCAAGGGAAACCACAGAGAGCCCTTCAGGACTCTACAGACCCTCTAGGCTAACACAGCAGGAAACCCAGCAGAAAGCAGGCTTGGCCGGTGTGTATGCTATTACTGACTTGCATTGAGAGCTTCAGCAAATGGCTCAGTGCGAGGGGCTAAGGCACAGCTGTGAAGACCTTGGTTGTAGTTGATCTTGAACAGCCTTGTGGAAAGGCATGGTTTGCAGTGGGCTGGCTGTGATGAGGAACTTATCTGTGTGTAATGTGTGTTAAAACTGGAGAATATTTTTACAGTAGCATACTAGTTGGCATGTATTTAAATAAGAAATAAATCAGTGGGACCAGCATGTTTTGGTGCATTGGGTTTACACCTGGAAGGAGCCCTCACCATCTCTTCGACTCCCATGGCTGCTGCTTACCCCTGCTAAACAGCCATCAAACATAGTCCTGACTTTTCTAGTTTGCTCACATTTTGGTGAATACGCTCTCAGCTGTCATGCATTTACTACTTTTTTGTTTTAATGACTCTCAAGAGTCTCAAACAAGCAAAACTGGAGTGAAAATAACTGACTCTGCCTTTGTGTTCTGTTAAATTGTAGTAACATAGTGGTACAAGACCACCATTCTGCCTTGTTTCACCTCACTTTATTTTGATTGAAAATAATAGCAATAATAAATGGTTGCTAAGAACCTTTTCTCCTCTGAGTTATAATTTTAGATTCCCTTGTACTTCCCATAGCTTGATCAAGTCAGTGCATTGCATAACATTCAAGAAAAATCACTGATAAAGGAACCAAATTCACTTGATCAATCTTTAGGATCAGGCTGGGTCATTTGCAGAATAAATTTTAGTTATCACCCTTTTATGAAAGTGCAGTTTCTTATTTTACACTTGTAGGCAAAGCAATGTCAGAGCTCAGCAAACATTATCTTTCAGACTGGAGACCTGAGCCTGGGGGAATTTAGCCAGCTCCTTTTAATTCCCATGTGTATCCCACTGCTAACAGAAGCAACACATCCATACACATAAAAGCAAGCATTATCACATTACCTCTGTGAGCTGGGCAAAAGCTATTAAGAATGACAGCTTCACTTGTCTGTGAGCTTGGAGTTGGAGAAATATGACTTGGTGGGAAAGCTTTCAGTGTGTGCTTTGCCCTTGTAGGTGCCCTGCCAGGAGACAGGAGGAGCAGGACAATGTGGTGACTGCCATGTGTCCAGGTCCCACCCTGAAAGAAAAACCTCACCATTCTCATACTCATAAAACTACAAAGATTACTTTGGATCCACCTCATCTAATTTTACTTTATTTCTTTAGTCAGTGGAGGTAGATGGGTACATCTGGAGGGTGACACACCCGTAGTGACTTTGGGAGGCGCCTGACCCATTCATTGCAGAGGGAGCTTGAGGTAGCCCATTCAGCTTGTTCAGGTAGCCTGAATTTAGATGTCTTGTAACTTTTATCAGCTTACCACGAATATCCCAGAACTCTTTGAAACTTGGCTCTGAAGCGCGTGATTACAGAAGAATATGGTTTTGTTGAAAGTGTCTTGTTTGCACATTGGAGAAAAACTTTGACTCAAGTTACAACCTTGGGCTCAGACCCTAGGACAAATAGAAAGAAACATAAATGCCTTTGTTTAACTTTGATCTTATGGCTTGCTGCCTCCAAGCCTTCACCCGAGCTCTGAACTTGCAGAATAGTAATGGCACATCTCGGTTTCAATTCAGTGTATGGGGCTTGGGATGGTCTTTCCTATAACTTCAGTGGGAGCAAGCCTGGCAACAGTCTGTCTTCTGCTTAGATCTAGGAGATACCAGGAGATTGGTTTTGTATATCAGGCAAAGAAAGACACAGCCTAAATATTTTGCGTTGCCTTGGTTGGCATACATGACCATTTTTCTCATTGCCCTTTTCCAGAAGTTATCTGTTGAGCAATGACAGATGAGCAATTTGCATTTTCGTCTACATTACTCTCTCTTTCTAATTTTTTTCCGCATTTTTTTTGTGTAAAAAGACTGCAAGTGCTTCTCCTGGAATATTTATCATGTCTATTTTTTTACTAAGATTCGTCTGTCAGCTTGCCAGACAACCCAGTTAGAGATACAGAAGCAATTTAAGGATGAATATTTCAGTCTAAGAATAGCACAAATGCCTGATTTCTACTATCCTGAAAAGTCCTGTTCACTGGAGATGCTCCTTTAACATCAGTGCTCAGAGCATAACCGAAGCCCAGGACCTGTGTTCGGAGGTTTGGACAGGTAACCTTGGATTCAATATCTGAATTAAGGTACTCCAGGAAGGTAGTTGACTTGGAGCATTTTTTTTTACCAAAATACCTGCTGTGCCTTTTGGCAATCCACCCTTCTAGTTGATGATTAAAGCTAGAGTTTTCTGATAGGACATTTTTCTCTTCGGAATTGTTATTTCATTAACACTGAAAATGAGAGTGTATTGATATCAAGGAAATGGTTAGGGACAAACACGTGGCCAAAATATACATTTTCAAGAGTGAGATAATGTCTTCATATTTCATACCAATTTGTACTGTAATGAACTGAAATGATATAAAAAGTCTTGGCATTAAAAAAGTAATTTCAGAGTTGTAATGTGCTTTTTTCCCCATTCTGAATTGGAATTAGCTGTAGTTTGAAACTGCACAACATTGAGAAATGGAAATACTGGTGCCTGCACAGCTTTACTTTTACAGTTTAGGTTCTATTTTCAGGGTTTTTAATTGTAATTGTTTCACCTAGTGAATCTGTACTGTTCTGCGCACTACTCGGATGTTTTGTCAGATATGCGCCGCCTTAGGTAGGCTGAGCCCATGAATAAATTACTCTCCCATTCCAATAGTTGATGTTGGGAACAAAATCCCACTTCTTGTTTTTCTTTGTATTGCATGTAATGCCACTAACATGATTAAAACCATTTCTCATTTAAGTTGCTTGGAGCTCTAGATTGCACAAAGCAAGGAGAATCTGTCTCCGCTTAAATCATGGGTGGGAATGGCAGGACTATGTGGCAGTGTGGGTGTTAGCTGGCTGTGGAGCTAGGATGCACCCAGCTGTGCAATCCAGATAATTTAGGTTCATTTGGAAAGAGGGGAAGAAAATAGATCTAACTAGGCTCTAACTCCACACCCCTCTATGCAACTTTGGATGTAGGAAGGGCCATAGGAAGCAATGAAAGAATGTAAATATATGCACAGACTATTGTTAAAAAATCCCAACCCATCTTAAATCTTTCTTCTCCTTTTCTTTACTGTAGGGGCAGCCTCTATGTAATGTGCTTGTTCAGGCATTCCCAACATAAAGAGTAAATACATGCCGAGATCACGATACATTTGGAAGACTCGCAGGAAAGAAGGAAGACTTGCAGGAGGGAATGATTTTAGATAAGACTGCTTCATGTTTTGACAGCCCTTCTCTGTTATTCATTTTGGTTCTGTTCATAGTTGTCGGGGTTTGCTCTTGATTTTGCTTGTCGCAATCCAAGGGCTTAGCTGTGCATTTAATTCTCTGCCTGTAGTGCTAGCTGGACTATGTAGTGCGTGGAAGTAAGAGTATGCTTAAACATCAGGCTGAACTACAGCAAGAGAAAAGCAGGAACAAGATGTGATCTAGAGATACTGTGAGAGATTGAAGTTATTTAGTTATCAAAGGGGACCAGGTTGTCAAATGTAGTTTGTTGGACTGAATGTTTTTTCAAAGCTTTTCAAATATTTGGGTTTAGGAGGCAGGTGTTTCATTAATCAAAACAAAGATACAATAAATATTAGTGGAATGGTATTTGGGAAATGAAGTGAAAGATACCAAACAGATAACAACTTCAATTTTGAGTGAGTTCATGTGGTACCTGTAATTAGCCCTTTGTTTCTTGCATGCTGAGCATTTATCTCTCTCAGCATGTCTGGGTGATCGGTTCTGCATCCCAAATTCGTGCCTACATCACAGATATAAAAATGGTTCCACTTGTAACTCTGTCTGCAGTTCCTTAGATGATCAATGTACAAAGATCCTATTTAAACACAGCTGAGAGAATATTTGTGTAGCACTCATTGTGTCAAAGGGATCATTTTCCAAGGCATGAAACTGTTTTAACCTGCTAAGAGTCCTCTCTCCTTCCCTTTATTTACACAGGGGGGAAACCCAAACCCAACAGAAAAGGTCAGAGGAGAATAGAGGTGGATGAGAGGTAAAAAAATGGACAGAAATACATTTCTTTGAAAAAGCAAGGCACATCTCTTATGTGAAGGGCGTACACAGCAGATCCCACATGCTTATACACACACTTACACGAATGTGTTCAGAATGAAATAATGAAAACAAGGACTGTTTCTCTCAATTTTTTTTTTAATGTTACACAGAATTAGGTACTTGCCTTGAGTGGATGGGGAGGCACAGAGGCAGGGTGGGAGTAGCCAGCAAGCTGGCTTCAGCGGGGAAGTGATGCTTCACTTGGTTGACTCCCCGGCACCATGCTGCCCTGGGTGGGAAGAAACAACGGGTTTGAGTGGAAAGTTCTTGAGTCTGTATTAAACAGGACAGAACTGAGGGAAGCTGGGATCCATCTGGCACAGAGATGGTTTTCCAAGCTCGGGATGGGCATCCATCTTCTGGTGTGATCAGTCTTCTCTGAGAAATCTGTTTGTTCTCTGCCCAGCAAGCAGATGTGCCAGGTTCAATGTCCACCATTTCGGCCAAACCTGAGGTCTTGTTCCTTCTGGAAGAGCTGTAGGAGGATTTGAGTAGGTGGGTGACAAGATAGACTGGAAAACAAATTACTGCTACTGTAAAATACCAATTATTAGACTGCAGGACCTGTACTTTCTATCAAGAATAGCTATTCAGAAAATCATGTGACTCAAGGCTCATATGGACAAGGCTTCCACTGGACAAGAACCAGAAATTCTCATGTTCTCTCAATTACCTGTAACTTTTTCTGTGAATTTCCCTGTCCATTTAACAGCTATTGACACTATTTATCCTTTATGTTGATGTTTATTTGCATCTATAAATGAAAACCTGTTTACAGCAACTTTTCTGTATTTCTGTTTTTATAGATCGTGCTTGGGGATATATGATTATAACTTCAGTGTCAGAGGGCTTCCGTAAACTATCCTGTTGCACCTCATGTAGACTTCCAGTATGATGCGATCAGCTTGTTCTATATTACTACCAGACTTAGTATCAAACTGTGTTGAATTCCTACCTTATTAGGTGTATGAATTTGACAGTTAATTGAAATAGGTCCACTGTTTTTGCCCTGAACCTCCAATGGAGGTATACCACGGCTAAATTTCACGTTTTTCCGGGTCATGCTGAAGGAAACTGAAATCCTAGAAGCAAATTGCAAGCATGATGAGATAATGCACAATTTTGCATGCCAGTCATAACCCTGCAGAAGACACAGCTGTCAGATTTCATCACTGCAATTCTAACATAATTATTATAAATGTAATCTATTTAGCGCCCTCGGACGTTTGTCCTGATAGGCAGTGAAATGGCCCTATGGACATGCTAGAGACAGCATTTTTGTGCCACTTTTTCAGATATTGTTCTACAAAATCAAGATGCCTGTCATTCAAAGCTTCTGGGAAAGTACTAAGGGTATAATTTCTCTAAACTAAACTGCAATTTTTGTACCCATTAATGGGGAAAAACAATCTCTGTGTATTCAGAATGCCTAATTGATCATCTCAAATTGGTACATGCCACCCTGTTGGCTACACGGAGAAGTTTCTGTGCAAAGCTGTGATCATGATGATACATTTCCTAGCAGGTTTTTATGAACAGACTGTGATCAGTTTTCAGACAGCACATGATAGTGTTTTTAATTATAGCCAAAAAATGAAGTGATTAAGCTGATACTGGAAAAAGCATCACACAGGCAATACAAGAAAACTTTGAGCTATAGTCCATATTTAGTTAAAGTATTATTGGTACCATTGCTTTTCAATTAATATTTGGTATTGACCACTACTATAAAGACAGCAACATACTGTTGCAGATTTATGGATTTTTTACAAGCCATTGATTTTTTTTTCTTACTATGTAGCTGTTTCCATTAATAAGGCATACGTGGACACATTCTTTAAGAATTTGTTTCTCCCCAGTTTAAGGAGACAGTGTGTGTGAGAACTGTTTTCTTTGGAGATGTCCTCTGTAATGCAAGGCTATTTGTCATCTTTTCATAATGATGAAACAAGTGGGCCTTCCAGTTTGAGGTGCTTCCAGGCTGCTGGGGATGTCTGTGTAGAGTGAGAACTTGGGCTTCCTTTGGATCATTGCCTTTCTCTGGATAGTCCTGAGAAGTTGCTCTGCCTGGGGTAAATCCTCATTATTAATGTGGGCAATTAACAAAAGGTGTGTTGTCAGAGGCCAATCTATAGCTGGCAGATTTAGATAATTTGAAGTAAGGAAACTTCACGTGCTGCTCAAAGAAGAAATGGCTCTTGAGCAAGTTGTGTAAGGCTCTGTTTTGTAAAAGAAAACAGAAAACTTGATATACAAGTATCCCCAAATGCTTTTAATCCAATAACAGTAATGAGAGACAAAACCCCCAAACAATAATTAGAATATCAATGAGAAGTTTAACATGGGGTCAGGAGGAAGGTATTTTTGATTGCTTGCTCAGACTGAGCTATCTGTTCTAAAAAGTACAGTGAAGTTGTACAGCTGACTTTTTTTTTTTGCTATCTTTGTTCCGTAGAAGGTAGAGCTGCTTTCCGCAGGATTGAGTAACTCTTCACAGGAGGGAACCAGAAATGTGATGCTGAAAAAGAAAGGCTAGGTCGTGACCTGGTACAGTCCGGTCAAGTTCTTAAATCCATAATTAACCACTAGGATGATCCTGTCTCCCTGTGTCCTGAGGTGCTGCATATTCTGTAGAAAATACCTAAATTTCAAATTGTGAAGGAAAAATATTTTCTGGAGAACCCATAAAATTGCAGTCTGCCTATTTTTCTCCTAAGGCTATGATTTTCTTCTGCTGGTTTAGGCTATTAGGAGGTATTTGTCAATCCATTTGCAGCAGCTGACAAGCTAGATGAAATTGGAGTAACCCTATATACATGTATCTGCCAATAGTCACTTTTAAATATGGATAAAGCTGTCAGGGCATGTCAGATGTCCCTCCTGAATAAAAGAACAAAGCTAACCATGCAAGCTAAAAACAAGCATTGATCTGAAAAATGAATACGTGTCAGAGGCTTAGTCAGGATACCCTGCAACAGGCAGAAATCAGGCCCTATGTCTTAATCACATTTCAAGGAACTGGACTATTCCATCCTTTTATTACAGAGAAGACTGATGGGAAGTAATGTAAAATCTCAGCTTCAGCTACCCATGGTATGCCAGGGTCGCAGTGGGTGGAAGCTTTTCCCTCCCTTGTCAGCCTGTGCTGCTGCCTGGTGCTGCCCACACTGGTACTGGCAGCGTTTGAGCCAAAGCCCATAACTTACGGTGGTGGTGGAAGAGGCTCCCCAGCCGTCTTGGCCATCTCTTCCACCTCCCCAGAGCAGCAATGCGAGCCTCAGCTGCCTTGGACACCAGCACTTGGCTTCACCCTGGTGAGGGTCTTCCCCGGGCAGCCACGCTCTGGGGACTTCATCTTACCTGGCACTGTTAAAAGGTAAAGATATTATTTTTCCCTCCCCAGAGGTGAAAGTTAGGAAGAATTGGTAGGCAACTGAGGACATCTTGTAGCGTCATTCTCTATAGGAACACATGGGGAATACCCACAAGGTGAACAGAAGTGAGAATGAGCAAGCGTTTGGGTTGTTCTCAGTGTTACGCTGCTAATACATGAAGAAGCCAGCTAGATTTCTTCTAACATCATGCAAATCAATGTATAGTGAAGAAAATGTTGTAGTGAATATGGTACTTTAACTACTAGGATGGGAACAGCTCTGGCAACGGCAAATCAGCACTTACAGTTTATTGCTAAATGCTGTAGGTCTTACAGTGCTATGTTATAAAAATGATATTATATTAAATGTATTGCAGTGTGTGGTTTTTACAAAGCCCAAGAGTAATTCTTGGAAAAGCAGGCTTGTTCTGTCCCTGTAGAGATCACAATTTATGACACTAACACTGTAATTTTGTAGAGAGGGGGAATAACCACACTGTTTATATTCATCATTTTTGGTCATTCTATAGTATTTGGGCTGAGGAAAGCAAGAGTAAGAAATCTGCAATGTAAAATTATAGCTACTCCTGTACTTCTCACTACAGATCTATTCCAATTATTGCAACTCAGTTACCTGGGTTGCAGCAGCAAGAAGCTCAGAAGGCTTTTGTTTCATGTACAGGCTTTTTGAAGGGCTGAAATATCTCTGTCCTCCTGGAAGCTTGTGCTTTCTGTTTGTTCACAAGTGACTGGTTCATTATTTCTGCACTTCCCTGCTCTTGAAAATGGCCTGCAGGAATTAATCATCAGTGGTGGACCACATACTTTACATGACATTGCTCCACCAATGTCAGTAGATTCACTTTGATTTACTCTAGCTTAGGATGTGGTTTTGTTTCTATCCTGAAGGCATTATGATTTTGTTTTTTTTCACTACTGTCCTTGCTATTGAATTCTACTACTAGATTTTTAAAAGGCTGTAATTTGCTACTGTATTATATAAGTTTTTACAGTATTTTCTATGTCCATTGATTTTAAGTCCTCACAGCTAAAACTTTATTTTTGAACTGGAAAATATCTTGCTCAAAACTCTGTCTGGTTCTGTGCAGATGACTAACTTTTTAACTAGCTTTTTGGGCTCTTTTTTTGGCTTGTCCATCTCCCTGTTTCTATTACTGGCAGGTATAATCTGCATGGTGGGGGGTACTCAGCAACATTTCCATCCAGCCAAATCATTGCATTAGTTTTGCCTCAATGCAAAAGTTTCAGAGTAAAACCCATCTTCTGTTTTCTCACTGTCTGGCATTAGAGTAAGGATTTCCTTTCTGGTACCCAGAGTGGTGCAAGACACACAGCACCCAGATGACATAATACAAGTACTTCTTAATTTCATGCTAGGGCTGCATACCCAGGTGGTTGCTGCTTATGTCTAACATAAGCAAGCAGTTCAGCAGCCAGCCCCTTCAGGTGTTCACCAAATATAGCTAAATAACCATTTGAGCCAAAGCCCGCTGGTATTAATAGGAAACTGTTTTCAGGACCATGCTGTAGTTCACTGAAATGGGTTAGTATCCAGTGTCTGCTTCATGTTATTACTCTGCTGTGAAGGGAATTTACCAAGTAACAGAATATTGGCAGAAAAGTTCATGTATTTTCCCTGTGAGAACTACATGGGAAGGCTTAGACCTTATTGGCTGCTTTTATGGGTGCCCAGCATGGAATAGTGCATTGAAATGTTTTTGTGCACTGCATTCTAAAAAGCAGATCAAACTTTTAAGCTGTCAGTAGTAATGGGCTAGGAATGATCTACATGGCCTGTGCAGTGAGATGACAAGCTAATGGCTACATTCCCGGTCGTCTTCTCTGGTGTTACTCTTAAGTGCATGCACTTCTTACATTAAAAGAAGCAGTGATATTGCAGGAGAAATGAATTTACCACCATTTAATTTCCTTTTGGAAATACAGTATTTCATTTGGCTCTGAATCTTTTTGCCCTGTTCTGTTGACCTTTGGAAACATTTTGCAAAATTCTCCTTTTGCTTAAGCTTAAGCATATGCTTCAGCAGTTTAGCAGTTGTACTCCATGTTAGCACTGCATATGCTGGTAGAGGCCAGCCTTTACTGGGGTAAAGCCAAACACCTGATCTTACCCAAAGTGTTTTGGGTTGACCCTGGTGCTTACCCAGCTGTTCTGTTGTTCCTCTCCGTGGCTGGATGTGGAAGAGAAAATATAACAAAAGGCTTGGGGCCCAGATAAGGATAGGGAGATCATTGAGCAATTACTGTCGCAGGCAAAACAGCTTAATTTATTACCAATCAAAATCAGAGTAGGATAATGAGAAAATAAAAGCTAAATCTTAAAACCTCTCCCTTCTTCCTGGGCTCGCTTCAGTCCTGATTTTCTCTCCCTCCTCCTGCTGAGTGGTGCAAGGGGACAGGGACTGGGGGCTGTGGTCAGCTCATCACCCCTCATCTCTGCAGCTCCTTCCTCCTCACACTCTGCCCCTGCTCCAGTATGGGGTCCCTCCCATAAACAACTTCTACATGGGTCCTTCCCACAGGGTGCAGCTCTTAATGGACTGCTCCAGCATGGGCACCTCATGGGGTCACAAGTCCTGCCAGCAAACCTGCTCCAGCGTGGGCTCCTCTCCACGGGGCTATAGCTCCTGCCAGAAGCTTGCTCCAGCACACACTCCCCATGGGGTCACAGCATCCTCTGGGCATCCCCCTGCTCTGGTGTGGGGTCTTCCATGGGCTTCAGGTGGGGATCTGCTCCCCTGTGGGTCTCCATGGGCTGCAGAGACAGCCTGCCCTGCCATGGTCTGCTCCACGGGCTGCAGGGGAATGTCTGCTCCGGTGCCTGGAGCACTTCCTGCCCTCCTTCTGCATTGACTGTGGGTTCTGCAGGGCTGTTTCTCTTGCAGGCTCACTCTTCTCTTCCAGCTGCTGTTCAGCATTTTTCCCCCCCTTCTTAACCATATTATCCCAGAGGTGCTCCCACCATCACTGATGGGCTTGGCCTTGGCCAGAAATGGGTCCGTCTTGGAGCTGGCTGGCACTTGCTCAATGGGACATGGGGGACACTTCTGGCATCATCTCACAGAGGCCACCTTCGTAGCCCCCCTGCAACCAAAACCTTGCCATGCAAAGCCAATACACAAAGCCAGGCACCCCAGGGAAGGAGTGCTGGCTGAGGTCAGAACTGTGTCTCCAAAATTAAGCAGATGCCTGTTACTGAGCCTGCACTGGAGGCTCTTCTCTGTGATATGAGGCTGGTAATGCATTTTAAGAGATTGCCTATTAATGTTGCAATAAATTTTGTATTTTACCACATGGCGATAGCATTAACTGTTCCTAAAATGCTGGGAATAATTTTCTTATTTTTATTAACTAGTGGAATACAGAAATTGTTTTGACAGACTGTGTGACTGTTTGTGCTGTGCATTGTATTCATTAGATAAACTGTTTAGTGAGATGAAAAAATGCTAAAGAGTAATTTCTTCTCTTGTAAATGGCTGATACAAAGCAATACTAAAGTTCTCCAGATATCTGCATGTGGAATTCTGGCACCTGTGTAATTTTGGCAATTTACTAAACTGAGACCAACAAAGAAACTGAGGTGAAAAATCCTTGCAGCATATTAAACTACATTAACTTTCTTTTAGCTCTTCTGCCATGGAAACCTTCATGCCCTGTGTTAAGCAATTCAGTGTTGTGAGCATAAAACACTGGTGATAAATGGAGATATTCGGCACTGGTGAACACACAAGCTCATGCAGGTAGGGGAAGTCTGTTGAAAAGGAGTCCTTCCAGGTACAAGCTCACTTATGTCTGAGAAAAAATCTCCAAAGCATTTGTCTGTACACGCAGGACTGATCATTCTGTTCAGAGATGTGCTTTTGAATCTAAGGGACTTGCAGTGTGGTGGCCACCACCAGTTAACAGACTCGGCTGGGAGAAGGGGAAATGTCTCGGGGTCCTGTCAAAGGCTGAGAGCTCAGCCTGAGGAGGCTGCAGGAATGATGCAGATGGTCGTAGCAGGTTTTGGAGCAGGGGATGCTAGGTTTTTGTAGGGTATAGGCAATAGGAAAAAGAAGCAGATGCTTTCTAGGGATAGCTTACTGAAAAAATTGTTTAGATAGGGAGGTCAGAGAAAGCCTGAGAGCAGCTCAGAGCTGTTTAAAATGGAGTGAGACTACAATTAACAACTGTAATGGAAGTTCCTGTGTGCTGGTCACGAGATAGTGGCTGGTCCTGTCCTGCTCTCAGGCTGGGCTCTCCCAGCACGCTTTCATTCTCCAAATAAAAGTATGTGGTGGGTCCACATCGTTTGCCCTTCCAACTCTTCCATTAGTTAGACTGAAATAACCAATTCTGCTAGAAACTTAATAAAAAGCTCTTCTAGTCTGGGCTGTGATTTGGGAAACATCCAAGCTTTTTTCTTCCAAAATGATAAAGCTGAGGCAGAAATGTGTTGTGCTTTGTCATGTTTAAATTTAGCAGGCAATAATGACTGAGGAAAAAAATTGCATATTGTCTAACTATGCTGTCTGCCCCATTTGCTCAGATTCAGTGTTGTCTGTGTGCAGCAGGACCCTAGGCTCTGGTGAAAGGTGCCCACGGCTCGTCTGCCATTTCCAAAAGCGGGGAGCCAGGCTGCAGTGCCCCGCGTCCCAGGGCAGGGACGCACAGCCAGGGCTGCCCTGTCTGACCCTGGCTCTGCAGGCTGGGGGGCGGGCTGGAGCCCCTCTGCCTTCCCTGTCCTCTGTTGCTCTGCATGAAGCCCTGCCGAGCACACGGCATGTGCCTCATGAGCTGGATGCAGCTCCGTGGGGCTTGGGCCCAACTGCCAGCAGAGGATGGAAGCTGAGTGTGCTGAAGGAAGCAGCATGGGGTTGTGCTGTGTGAGGGCGCTTGTGTTTCATTTTTCCCTTTCTATGGATGGAAGAAGACCCTTTATGAAAAGACGTTTCTGCTTAATTTATAGTTAACAATAATTTGAGAAACACCTCTGCCTGCTCATTGAGAGCAGGAAGCTTTTCCAGGCACTGCCTGTCATTTACTGTGCCTGCCCGGCACCAAAAACCAGCTGAACCACCCGGGTGCCTGAGCCCTTGCTCCCCACCACAAGCAATAGCTGGGAGTGCATTCCCTGTGTGCTCAGCCCCCCGGACTGGGTGGGCCTGGGCAGGAGCGAGGAGGGAGGGTGCAGGCAGGGCACTTCTGGGAGGAAGAACAAGGACATCTTGGCTCTGACGTGCCGTTCCAGACCAGCGCAAGGTACCTGCCCAAGCTGTGCTGAAGGGGCTGATGGCTCTGCGGTGGTTTGTGCAGAACAAAAGCAGCAGTTTGTAGGGGCCTCTTCTCACCTGAAACTCTCCATGTCTTAAGGCAAGCCTACTCATCAGCAGCCATGCTGCAAAGTCAACAGGAAAAATAATGATGATGCCTAAGGCGACTGTTCGCTTGCAGGCTTAACTCTGGATCACAGGCAAATTGACGGATTGGTGTGGTGGAGAAGCTTTGATTAACCCTCTGCACAGGTTATTCTCAGGCATATTAACCCTGGGGTTGTCAAACACCACAGTTTATTGAAAAAAATCACAACAATGAATGAAGCTTGAACTACTTCTAAAATTGAATATGATGATTGTTAGACTATTCTTGTCTAGGAGTTTGAAGGTCAAAGTCTCCCACTATTGATTCTGTGGAGCAGCAGTTTGATGCTAGCTGTTGCAGCTGGTGATCAGTCGTCAATCACAGGTACTAGGACCTTGCTGGTGCATCACTGGTTTGTAGGCTGAAGCATTCTCTTGAGGGGAGCTTAGCAATCCCACAGCTCTCAAAGTTTAGAACTTCATGGTATGAATTATGGTGTTTGTACCACTCACAATTACGTTTGATTTCTTTATGCTGTTTGATAGTTTTGTGCTATGATGATAGTGTTGTTCTTTCCCCCCTCGTTGATGATTACATCTCCTCTTCCTTCAGCTCTAACACATACAACGTCTGACCTCAAATTGAGCTGGTGGTTTCCAGGTGATGTGTATTTGTGTCAGTCAGGAGGGTGCAGGAGCTCAGCTCACACATTTATGCTCCATTACTCACCCCTGTGTTGTAGGAAGGAAAGTTGCTTCCTTCTGTGCTTTTCTCTGGGCAATTGTAATTCTACAGCTCAATAGCTCTGAATTTATTCAGCCTAGCTGGATATTATCAGTTTATTTTTATGTGTGTGGAGAGACAGAGCCAAGGAGAGAGAGGGAGGAGGAAAAAACCCTATCGCTCTTGTAGGGCTTACAGTGGGATTTACACTGAAGCATGAAATTCTTCATGTAAATATTTTAGGACTCTTGTCTCTATAGAGTTTAATCTTGGAAATACTCCCAGGGGAAACAAGGGCAGCTTGTTCTCAGCTTCTTGCTCACCTCCCCTTTCTGCACCAAGGGCTGCAGGGGGTTCCCGTGGTTCTGGTTGCATCTCTGGAGGCTTTCACCTCCAGCACAGAGGGGGCTGAACACGAACTGAGACCGAAGCTGGGTCATGGGAGCCGAGTGGTGCCTGTGGCCAGGCGGGAGGTCTTGGCTAGGCCAGGCGTGGTGGTGGGTGACCATACAGAGGTTCCCAGTCTGCAACTCGGCTCCAATCAGTATTGACCGTGATGTCAGGCTTCTGTCATCGAACCCTTGGCCACAGGGTCTCCTGGTATGTGCCGAGTTTTGGGTGTGTCCACCCTGGCCAGCTGGGACCAGGCCCTGCCCACGGGCCATGGCGATGCTTGGTGGCTGAAGGTCCTGCTGGTCCAGCTGGTGTGGCTGTGGCAGAGCCTGCTCTTGACAGAGAGCACAGCACTGTGATTGCTCGGCCCAACTTTCAGCAAGAGCTCGGATGCAGCAGGGAGCAGATCTCAGCAGGTCTAGTTTGGCCAAACAGAATGCAACTTGAACGCTTATTCATGGCTCCACTGAGCCCCCGGCCAGCAGACGGTGTGGTGGCCTGGCTGACTTGGGACTGCTGTTTCCCCAGAGGACGCGTGTCCTGCTCGCGATACGGGTGTGCTGTGTGCCGGTACCTTCCCGTGACCACGCTGGGTGTGGGGCACTGCCCCCAGGCCACTGGGGACTGTGGGTGGGATGCCGACAGCGGATCCACCACCAAGCACCGTGCTGTGTGAAGGCAGGTGCCTTTCTGTGTGGAGCCGTGCTTCAAACACAGGCCTGAGCATCGATGCTCGCCGCGCAGTGCCTGTGCTCCAAGCCCGTCTCTGTGCCTGTCTGGAGCAGGTCTGCAGCAGCCGCAGTGCTGTTGCTGCAGTTCTCTCTTGCTCCAAGGTGAGCACCAGGAGAGGAGCTGGGTATCACTAGCAAACATCCTCTTAGCCCGTATGGCTCCATGGGGTTGCGAAGGTGTGGGACAGCTGGGGCAAGGACCTGCTCAAGCTTGGCTGCCCTCAGGTAGAACATGGCTCCTGAGAGCATCACCACAAGCTAATTGTTCAAAACAGCCAGTGTCAGATCTGAGGTTTGCATCACAGGCAGCAAAAGCTGGTTCAGTGAGCTGGAGCAGCAGTGCTGGGGGGGTCATCAGAGGTGATTAGCTGATTAACAGAGGAGCTACGAAGGCTTCTCCCAGGGCTTTGCCCTGTTCACTCCTTTTCTCTGGTCTTGAGAGCAGCTTTCCGGGGTGTGAGAAGTTTGATGCCTCCTCAGCCCCCAGAGGCTTATTTGTGATAGGGCTTTTGGGAAGGACACCTCTGAGCAGCACTGGTGAGCTGCCCAGTAGTGGCTGGGCTCTCCTCTGTTGCCGCTGGTGGATTAATCCTCAAGGGATCAGGAAGGTCTCTCAGCTCCGGGCTCCTTCGGCACGACTGTGGCATCACTGCTGTTTGAATTGACATGTTACCTTCAGGACTTGAAATACAGCAGTAGAATTTGAAAAGAAGTGTCAGTGTTTAAAGAGGGCCTTGTGAAAGCACCTTTGCATGGAAATTCCACCTCGGGGTTACTGACTGGTTCTGATTTATTCATGAGATTAATAATGTTGTCCGGGTCATGCAGTCCATGCAGTCACACCTCTAAGAATTCATGGTTCATGGTTGTCTTCCTTCACGCTTTGTAAGAGAAGAAAAATGAGCTGTGTGACAGGGAAATCAGAAATAATATTAGAAATTTTTCAAGGATTTAGTAAGCATTCAGAGCTTCAAGCCCTGCTTGTTCTATAATAAACTTCTGAGAGAAATATAAAATGCATTTTTTTGTACCCTCATGGTAGAATTAACAACTTGGAGCAAAGAAATTTGGCAGCCAGGTTTTGCGCTTTCTGTAAGAATTCTCTTTGCAAACAAAAGGAAGAGATTAAGACTAAATGGATAAACAGAGTGAAGACCAATTTAGCAGATAACTGTAGCATGAGGATCTGAGGGAGATGGGTTTATGCAGGATTGCAGCTTAGCAAGTAGTTTGGTAGGAAATGATTCCACTCACAGGGGTGTGTTGCAAGTATGCTTAAACTCACAGGGGTCCGAACCATAGCATCAGATGTGATTTTTTTAACGTACTATTTTTCTCACATTTCACACACCCTGCCCCCATGAACATGTTGGAGAGGAACATTAAGGTCAATGCAGAGATGTGCCTGTAGAGATACTGGTGCAGGGATGATCTGAAAATGTCATTCTGTGGTGTGGCTGGAAAAATGCTATAGCAGGTACAGGTACCAAGCAAATGCAGAGATGTAAATTTGTCTGGGGGTTAGCTCAAATCTACTGCACTGCTGTTTGACCTCAGGTCTTCAAAACCTTATCTAGCTTGTGTTATTTCCTGATCAAGCATCAATATTTCTCCCTGTTCTTGAAAGTTTTCTCTTTCTTTGCTGAATGACACTGATTATTGTGAAGTTGGCCAGAATAGTTAACTTGCATCCAAAGAAGCAGATTTCCTTGATTGACGGCAAGAATTGCCGTGATCAAACTTCTCCAGCGTCTGTTGCAGACCATGTCAGTGCCTCTGCAGCCCTGAGGAAGCCATGACAATCCATGTCACGGCAGCTGCCCTGGGAGGAGGTGACAAGAGGAATCCCTGCTGGGGCAGATGCCAGCACCTGCCATGGGAAGCGTTCGCAGCTGCGAGGCACCCTGTGCTCTCAGGTCTGGCTCCCAGACAGCCCAAGCAGCCAGAGCAGATGAAAAACAATCACCAGGCACCCATGGAATTAATTGCAAGGTAAAAACCCGCACCTTCTGGGTGATGACCCTGGAGCTGGCCCTGTTGCAAGTGTACCAGGCAGCATCCCGGCCCGCGGCGCGTCGGTGAACGGTCTGCACTCAGGCACCTTTGACTTGCCACGGGAGGGCAGATGTTTTGTGTTTGCATTGATAATAAATAGAAGAGTGCAAGGTTTTTCAAAAGTAAAGGGACGTTTAGGTGTTGTCACTCCTAGGAGAAGCTAATCTGCCTTGTGCAAGCTGGTTATCTCCTAAGCAACTTGATCCTCAGCAGATGTGGAGCTGAGCTGTGTCACTATGTGCTAAGCGTAAGGAGGTGGTGGAGATATTAGGGCAGTGGTGTAGTGAAATTCTAATGATCCATCATGGCATTTCCAGGAGAAGTGCTCCTCTGGCTACATTCGTGATTTTTTTGCTGGCATCAGAGTAAGCTGGCCAAGCTGAGTCAGTTCACAGCACTCAAGCTGCTAAACAGGAGGCAAATAAAAACACAACCAAACTATGCAAAGCAAGTATTTAATAAACACAATGTTACTTCTACCCACTGGTTGCTTACACAGGTCAAATGTTTGGAGAAGTTAGAGGCTGTTTAGGGCAAAAGTTTACATCACCTCTTTTCCTTGTGTCTCAGAAAACCACACTCTTAATTAATTTGTAAAACTCCTCCCCCACTGGCCTAGTTTGCTCCTCCATTTGCAACAGCAGATCTTTGCTTAGCTCACAAATAGCAGAGTGAACTCCTTTTAAAGAGCCATTTTTGCAAAACATGAGTATCACATAAGAACCAAATTGATTGCTGAAATAAAGGGTGATAGCTGCAATATTTTATGTTTATACACTACTTCCAGGAGATCTGGAGAAGTCACAAAACCCAAAAGGCATGTGCAGTTTACTGAAAGATGGATAGTCTTTCAGTGTTTGCAGCACTATTAGTTATTTATAATGTTTTTCATCCATTACACTGAGAGTTTGCCCATTGGAAAGCAGCTGGCCTTCTGGAGAGCAGAGCCATTTGCAAAATGGAATGAGGATCAGGCTGCAGCAAAGAAATCTTCTTGCACAGCAAACAGGGAGAGAAGCAGGAAGAAATGCTTGATTGGAAAAACCCAATCTTAACCTCCTCTGGTATAGAAATACTGGAAAAAGTATTTTCTCGCTAGGAAGCTATACTGTATGAAAGGAAATGCTAATGAACAGCGTTCCCTACTGCTGAGCAGTCAGGGCAGAAAAAGACATGATCCTGTGGTTTAGGCTAATCAGCTGTCAGATTTGTGATTGTAGTGGGACTTGCTCTGATGCGTCTTCATCCAGACCTAATGGGCTGGTAGGTTTGCTGTACTGTGCTGGTGGATGCTGCTTTTCTGGGGTGGGCAGCCACAGCCTATACGTTTGTGAGCACCTGCTTGCCTTGCATCATAACACTTTTGAGGACAAATACGGTCATCTTCACAATACCCCTCTGTTGCAGTCAGAACTGATCTTGCTGCTTTACAAATGGGAAAGGGGAATCCAGGGTATGCTGGCTGCAGGTGCTTTCTCCAACGTGTTCAAGGGTGCTGGGTGATTAAGATCTCTCAGCCAGCCTCAGTGCTGGATGCCTCCAACACCAGTGTGCTCCCTATGCCGGTGACAGTCGTGTGTGCACCCCGGCACTGAGCCAGCACCCCACGGCACGCTCTGGCCATGTGTCTGGCAGCTGAGCCTCAGCCCTGCGCATCCTCATCCCTCCGCTCCTCTGGCGTCGGTCACGTCTGCACCGGCGCTGACCTGAGGCAGAGCCATGCGTGCTGCACCACTGCTGCCCGTGAGGCTCTGCCGCTGTGAAGCCTGTTTGTCAGCGAGTGTGGTGTTCCTTCTCCATGCTGTCAAAATAGCTGTCTCCCGGGAGCCTTAAATCATTCTGTTTAAAACACAGTATTACCATAATCCCAGCTTGCTCTCTTATCCTTAATGTCATTTCATTAAAAAGAGCCTGAACAGCCTTACAAGTTGCCATACATTTCAGCTGACCTCCAGGCCTGCTCCCATGCGAGGACAGCAGGCATGGAGGGAATGCCTGAGTTACACAAGCAAAGTGCTTGTTTAAGCCGTTTGCCAAAGCAGGTGCAATCTGGAGATCGTCCAGGACCCTCTTGGCCCCTGCACCCACAGCGCTGGGCTGGAGGGGCTGGTCTGCCCACGCAGCGAGAGCGGGCTGGCTGGAGGTCCTAGAACGATGCTCCAGCCTGGCCTGGTTCCCGTCTTGTCTGCTGGGCGCCTGCAGCCCTACAGCATGCATTTCAGTTCATCTTTACTCAACGTATGTGCTTAATTTCTATCAGTCACGACTTCAAAGAGACTGAGGAACAGTAGTAATAGTTTGCTCTAGGGCTGAAATGTCTGGAATATAAACCTTCTCCTACTACTCTTGCTCTTTCTCCCGACCCTCATGCATAAACACAGCCTTGCATGCTTTTAAGCATATGCTGAATGAGGTACACTTATCTACTTTTATCTATCAGTTATACATTTTTTTCTCTAGGCAGCTAACCTAGCTTCCTCAATGTAATGCCATCCAGGTTTTCTTCCCTTCAGAAGGGTATCTCTCTTCTTGTTGCTATGCTGGGCATATGAATTTTAGGCTGTTGGAAATATGGGCTCTGTTCCTTGCTGTTTACAGAAAATGGAATATTTTTTTCCTAAGCACAAGTGGCACCATAGACCCCATGCCCTGTGTATTCCAAGGGAGGGAAAGGGGCACAGAAAGGACTGGTGATCACCAACCCGCATATGTCTTTGAAGTGATTAAGAAAAAAAAAAAATCTTTCTAAGCAGTGTGGGGGGGAGATTTTGCTTGGCAGCCGCCTCGGCACCATGGGGTGACCTGGACTTGGCAGCAGGAAGGGGCAGGGGGCTCCTGGCACAGGCAGTTCCCAGCCCCGGGCTGGCCCAGCAGCCACTGCCCCGCTCCCGTCCGCAGCCGCTCCCGGGCAGGGCTGGGCCTGCCGGCCGGAGCGGAGACTCACTGGGGGCCTGCGGCTGCCGTCCGTGCAGCAAGCCAGACGTTTGAAGGCTCCGGTTAAAGAACCGAAACCCGAAACATGGCATTTAGTCTCCGCAGACAGCCTTTGCTGCGCACGGCCCGCAGCGGCAGAGACAGCTGAAGGCTGGGAGCGGCTCAGGAAGCAGTCCGTGGTCTGTCCGGAAGAGCTGGGCAGCAGCCCCCGCGGGGCCGAGTGCTGGGGGCACCGAGGCAGGCGACGGAGCCTGGAAGCGCAGCTGACGCTTGGATGTGAATCCTCTTCTCTTGCCCCTGAGGGACTGAGAAGACGTGGTGAGGTTCCATCTAGGAGGGACTGCGTTTCTTCTCCTGTTCTCTGAAATAAGTAACTGGAAAGTCATCACAGATCTATGCTATTTCTAGTGGGAATCTATGGAATCATATTACTGGAATTTAAATGAAGTTGTGTCTTTTTCCTCTTTTAAATCCAAATAACTTTCTGAGAAGCTGACATTTGAACTAAGATACTGGCACTTCTTACTTCTAACTTAAGTCCTATTTCTTCAAATATTTGGAAGCAGCAGAGACCATATTCCTAGGGCTACTATAGCTGTCAGACTTGAAGAATTGCATAAAGTGCAACAGAGTCATAAAAATACTCAGAAACCTGATGGCAAAGCGTAAAGAGGGAAGAACCAAGTACAAACCACTAAGGTATTTATTAACCTTCTGTGGTGAAGATGCTGTGCGTGCTTTGAATGTTTGTGTCTCTGAGCTGGATCATTGCTCGTTAATTTAACAGGGAAAGTTTTGTTAAGGACAAATGAATTATGAGCTTGTAAGAAGTACAACCGTCCTGATTTGGGATGCTCAGGTTGAAGCTGGGGTGGAAAAATAGATGAAAGCCTGAAATTGAGGTTAATGAGCTAACATTGCAAGGCCTTGAAAATAATCGGTGCGTTTGGTGCAGCTGTTGTCAGACTGGTACAGCACGGCAGTGAGATTCCCCCCCAGCACGCGTGTGGGCCGTGCAGAGAGGCGGTGGTCCTGGGGCGTGTGAAGCCGGGGTGGCCCGGCTGTCCCCCTGCCACCGAGTGCAGTGGGACATGCGCGGGCCCTCCATCTGCCCAGAGCCACTCCCTGCTCAGCAGCCAGCTCTGCAAACAGGGAGATTGAATGGCATTGCTTAAAACTCATTCTGTATTTTAATTAAGCGTGTATTAATTTGACTTAGTTACTGCGCACTGACTACTTTATGCATTCCTAATTTAATGAGCTAATGGTGTGGGGATAAATAATACATGATGGAATATATCTTCATAGTGTTATTTTTTTCTGTTTTACAACAATTTTAATACAACTGTGTACAAGTCAATTAAATCCACAGTTTATTCCTGATTACAGTGATTATTTGGCTTCTGCACATCATGAAACAAAACAGAAATGTCACTGTGGCAAACTGTAGGCTAGCGAAAGCCAGCTAACATGAAGGTACGCCCTGGCAGTAGCTAGGATGGCTTGAAGCTCAGTGTTTTCTGTAGGCGTTGGTTTGGTAAATCTAGGTTTCAATATCAAGCTCTCATTTTTTGACTCCGCATAAGAAACCTAGAAAGCTTAAGTACAGCTAAGTCTGGAGATGACGCTTTTGTCTGCTTGCATGTCAAAATAAAGAGAAATACTATGGTCCTTCTGTAATTTTGAACTGAAACTGCCTAAAGTTGTTCATTGATTTACTGGGGTGAAGACACGATCCAGGAAGAATAAGGGATATAACACATTAGGAAAAACTTGTCTGGATAAACCTCAAAGTTTACTTAAACCTCTGGCAGTTTGCTGTAATGCTATCATCACAACAACGAATTTCAATTATATTTGCTTTTCTCCGGCCCAAAGCCCACGGGTTTCAGCAGGTGTCCCACGCATCTGGTGCTGGGATACCCGAGGTGTCTCCTGGCCCCGTGCAGCACCAGCCCGGCTGAGGTGGCTGTCGTTCTAAAGATGACGTTTCCTGGGAAGGGACAGCTATCTCAAACTGGACCTGTGCTTGCAATCCAATGTGATGTGCAATCATTAGGGAAAGTCAGCACCTTAAAATAATTTAAAAATGCTTTAAAAAAAAAATTTGCCTCGTTAACAGGAGACTAATTGTTGCTGCAGTTGTAGAATGAGGAAGCCTAGCTGTGCTAGAAATCCTTGAAGTCCAGAAACCTCCCATACAAGTGTCCAGAAAAACAGCTTTAGGTTCTTGAGTGGTCTGCATTTCTTAATAGCTGATTGTGGTCAAACAGCCTGTCACCTGGGTTTGATGGATGTTGGGCAGGAATGCTGCGCACAGTAGCTTGCTTCACAGTTGAGAAATGAGCCTGAGGCTTTTGGTTCCAGTGCGTTAAACCTGAGTCCTCCCAGGAAGCTCGGTATTTTACATTTGGGGGTTTTGTTGTTATTTACACTCAAAGGAGTCTTGATGTTATAGAATCTAAGATGACACATGGTCCTCTCCAAGCCAGAGGCTTCTGGGATCACTGGTGAGAGAGGTGTTGCTGATAAAGTCAGAAATGCCAGGCACACCAAGTCCCCTAGGAGAGATGGGGGGGACGAGGGGGGAGTCTTTGCTGCTGCTTAGCAGCCGCGGTGCCTGACCTGCAACTTGGGCTCCAAGCCTGTACGGACTGAAACCATGCGGTGACTGCGAGATGCAGCTGGGTTTAACCGCAGAAATAAGAGGCGAATTCTCAGCTGGCTCGTTCGGGACGGGTGCCTGTATGTCAGTGAAGCACTGCTGGCTTACACCAGCTGAGGATGCAGGATGGGTTTCCTTTGTGCTGTTAACACTTTGTCTTTAGAACTGTACATCGTGTTCAAGTCTAAACTCATTGCAAAGCACTACAGCGCGTGACAAATAATCTTATACATCAACTTGTCAAGATGACTTCTTTTAAGTATTATTAAGAGTTACTTGTTTGGAAAGGCAGACTTTTCCTCCCCTGAGGCGTATCAGCATACAGCACAACTTATTAACTGTGATGATGTTGGTAATAGAGAGGTAAATATGTGAGTTGGGAAGACCATGGAGCGGAGGACAGCCATCTCCTGGCAGCATGGTAGACGGGGCGAGCAACCCATGCACACGCGTGCTGCACGCGTGGGAAACGCTGCCGCGTCCGCCTTGCCATGGGCTGCTCGCTTTGCTCTCTGCCCGGGTTTAACCACAGTCCCATAGCTGCAAGCAGTGAGTAAGAGGAAAGACTAAAAGGAGATGAATGAATATGTGGGAAAATCGAGACATGGGAGGGAGGAGTATTTAATTCCACTCTGAACAGATGGTGAGTTGCTCAGGTTTAAAGATTGCTACAAGATAGATATCCTATTGGCAAATATCACTCAATCTTCTTGTCATGTTTTGGGAAGAACTTCATGCATTTTCAAATTTGTATTGATAATTTGAAAACATTCATTAAAGTTTTGAATGAAATGAAAAATGGATGTTTCTTTCCCAAGTCTAGTGGCTGTGCTTGGGAAATTGCCTGGCCCTTGTTTTGTGGGAGTCTAGAAGGTGCTGTTGGCAGCTCTCGGTTGCAGTGTTCCAAGCAATCCTGTGCAATGATCAAGGAACTCACATTTGGTGACACAGGAATGCAGAGGGACATTTGGAATATCGAGACCCATTCTCACCCGGAGGCTGAAATCCTCTCTTTCCAGCTTGTCTCTGGGAAAGCTTTTACCCTGGGCTCCCAGCAGGTTGCAAGCCAGCTCTATGTGTCCCCCAGGGATGCTGCTGCAGCAGTGGGAGCAGTAACGTTTGGCTGATGGCTTGTAAGATGACAATGACTGTCTTTCAATAGATAGTTTCTTGTGGCAGTAGTAATGTGGTTGGATTTGTTTCTATGCTTTGATAAGCATTTAGGCTTTGATAGCTGATAGAAAATGTATTTTTGCTTCTTTCTGTTAAACTGGATGGTTCTTTTATTCAGATTATCAGTGCTGTAATAGCAAACTGAAAACCCTCCTGTGGTAGTTGGATGGCCAAGGGAATGGACATGGTTCCTCAAATCTTAACGAGGGTCCTCACCCCACAACTAGTCATTTCAGCTCTTGTAGTGGTCCATGGGAATCAGTAGGCTTCTTCGGTTTTAGATGGCTGTTACGGTTCTCTCTGAATCGCCTCTAAAGTCACTAATGCTGTAGGAATTGGTTTTGTACACTCAGGCTGAGCAGGCGCCTTCTCTTAGGGAGAGCAAGGCTCCGAGGTTGGAGTTAGCTGGACTGGAGAATACTGACTGACCTTGGTGTTTCTTGAACGTTTGCTGTTTCAGCAAGGCCACTGGATCTTTTTTGTCTACACATGTGAGGTGCTGCAATTGCAATATTTATGAGAAAATATGGGAACACTGGCACTTTTAAAATGTTGTGGCATTCCGTTTTGACATTTTTATTACAAATAGCTTGTGGTCATTTTGTATGGAAGTGATTTCTTTTTTCAATGCGTATTTCATCAGTTGTAAAAACACTTTTATAAACAAAAGACTGTAAACCAAGCAAATACTTTAAATGTATGGAAAGCATTCCAATTAACCCTCAAATGTATTTGAAGTGTCACTGAAATTTCGGTTCCTGAAAACTTGCAATGTTTTTGCTTTCTGGCGTGATTGTGGATATTTTAAAAAATCTTACTGTTCAAATGAAATGGGAATCTATTTTCTAGAGAGGAGACACAGGGTGGCTGGAAGATCTAAAGCTTTGTGTGAAGGAAAAAGATACTGCTGTGCCAGGAATTACTCAACAAACGACAGAAGCACTGTAGTGGTTCTACAAATTCACATTTTTCATAAAACAGGAGTGGTCAAACTCTTTTATGTTTGCGATGCTATAAGGGTTGCATGAGTTAGCAGAGATGTCTTCAGTAAAATATTAATCCAGTTTAATTCCCAGTTGATGCCCAGAGGAGTGGGAGAACCAAATCTTATTGTCAGGTTCCATCCTGATCATCAGGCACAGCAACTTTATCCCTTTTCCTTATTCAAGGCACGTTATATCAGTTCAGCATGTGCAGTCATTAGTTTCTGAGTATGCTCTTTACTATGAGGAACATACGTAATAAGTGGGAAATATTATTAATGGGGTAGGAAAGTATGTTCTCAAGATTAATGTTGAACAGTGTTCACTGGTTTACAACAGATCTTGGCCCATGTGATGGAGAGTATTGTTTTAAATTTGAGTTCATAATGTAGCAGCAGAGGATCAAGCGCTGGACGGTTTTTCTGAAGTTAAGTCAACACTATAAATCAAACTGCAGGAGGACCATGATTTAATTCATTAACAGTTAGAAGATTAATTACAGTGCTATTAAATATTTGATTAAATTAAAACTAAAGTATTTAAACATTGTTTTTCAAATAATGTTTGCTCATTAATTAGAGTGGCTAAGTGTTTGAATTAATTAGAAGTGTGGGTTGTTCATAAGAAATAAACCCACATCTATTTCCCTTCCTGGGGTGCTCTCAGCGTTTTCCCACCGCACTACACTAGAGATGAATAATCACGGCTGCTACCGTCCACAGGCAGAGCTGTTATTTTTCTGGATCTCTGTGCACAGCCAGAGAGACTCTCGGACAAAACGTGCCCCAGATCTGTCTGCTGCCCCAGTCCTTGGGCACCCTTCTCCCAGCTCCATCTGCTCTTTAATGAGATTAAACACCTTCTGGAGTATAAAGCCTGTGCTCATCGCTTGAAGAATCCTGCTATGCACTTAGGAAGGGAGAAGTCCTGACAGCTGATGGCACTTGTCATAGGCAGAGGACAAGACAGAGCAAACGGCAGTGGGGTGCTGTGAGAGCCCTGCATCCCCCGTGCCGCCGATCCTCCTCTCCCACAGCCCTGTGGCACCTCTGCCCACGCAGCCGTCCTCAGGTGTTTACGAGCCCGAAGAGATGGGTGGGTCAGGGCTGCAGGTCCCCCAAAAGCGCCAGCCGTGGCCTTGCCCCAGAGCCCCACCACTTCCCCTTGCTTGTTCATGGAGCTGCCCTGAGACCCCACCGCATGTCAGCTGCTTCAGGGGTCCTGAGAGCATCTTGGGCACCTGGACTTTCGAAGACGGCTAAAATTGAGGAAGTTCATCATCTCCTAGCTATCTCAACAGATGGGTGGGCCTGTTTTTGGTGATGTAAAGACTTCACAGCACTCTAAAGGAGCATAAAAATGGGATTAAATGTCACTTACATCCATTATTACGCACAGGATAAATGAGAGTTCCATGTATAAGGTCAAGTGCTGGTAAAGTTATGCTAGTAGACATTTTGCCCCATATTTTTTTTAGGGAGATATCCATCTTTCTCCAGAGATGTGGAATTCCCAGTCATCTGAAATGCCCCGTGGCACAGACGGCTCGTAATGACCAGGGCTGGCAAGCACTGCAGGGGCACAAATAAATGTTAAGCAGAAAGTGTGAATTAAGACAAAAATTCTTAAACATCTCATGTGTATTGTTGTATGAACCAAATAGCATTACTTCAGATTCAGCGTCAGGGTCTTAAAATGTAATTTTCTACATAAGAAGGGAAGTGTGAAAATCTTAATGATGGATGCCTTCACAACAATCCAGAGGATGAGGCATTTTCCCCTGCAGAAGTCAAATGCAGGAGGTGGAAAACATTTCTCTGTTTTCATTGCACCATTTATCATTATTACAACACCCTGCATCAAGAGTTAATTAAGACTTGTATCCATTCTGTCTGAGAAGAGGATCAAGAGCCAGGCATGCATTCGCACATTTTGGACTGCAGTTTGTGTTATCTGGAGCACTCCGTGCCTGTTACAGAGATGAAAGGGATAAATGCTCCTAGCAAATTCTTTCCCCCTTTCCATTTTTAGGGTCCCTTTGCCTCTGTCTCTCCCAGGGCTCGCTGTCGTTGCAACAGTGGAATGGCAAAGGCAGTCCTCTCCGAGGGGTCGGGGTGGGGCAGGTGCCGGGCAGCCTGCCTGCAGGTCCCTCCCCGCTGCCCAGTGCTCTGCCGCTGCCCCACAGGCACCCGGTGAGGTCTTGCACCCGCCAGGCAAATGCATCGTTACCAGATGACAAACAAATGTATGGGTTTTCTTCCTATATAAATGAGGTCTCCAGGAACAGCTCTCAGAACTAGCGTAAATCTGAGGAAATGAAACCTGAAGTTTAGACAGTATGGTATATTTTAATTCTAAATCTATTTTATGGCCTACTAAAGATGACTGGAAGCACCAGCTTCGCTGAAGCTCCTTCCAAAGCTCCTACATTCACCGGTGCTGTGGGTTCGCCAGTGTCCTTCCCATCACCGCTGCTGTTTTTCAGTCCGGTACCAGGAGGACATGTGGTACCTCAGGTGTGCTGCCAGGCCTTACGTGGGGCCGGGTTCCTTGAGCAAGCTCCTCTGTTCCTGACCACCACCTCGGACATGAGGACAGATCTGAAACAGCGACACACAAGTATTCTGAGATGCCCAGGGATTCTTCTGCACTGAAGTCTTCTGGTCAGTGGGATTTCCTCATTTAAGCTCTGCTGTGTCAGTCCAGATTGACCCAGTTATGATAGATTTGCTCCTGAGGCTTAAACATCTTGAGTTTATTCACCTCCCACTGCTGTGGAAGAGGAATTCCCAGTCTCTTGGCATTTGAAATGTTTTCTTCTTGGGTGTTTTATCTGATACCCTCTACTGGCATGAAACTGTATGGTTGCTGCTATAACCATGTGAAGACACCATGAAACAGTGATTGGCTGGTGGAATTACAGATTTAGCTGAGAATGATGAAGAAATGCATTTGTTTCTGGATTCCCAATCACCTTATCTAGTCTGAAATCAAACCGATCTGCTTACCCACCTCCTGGCAAAATGGCAGCTGCTCAGTCTCTCTTCCTATCAAACGCCTCATGTAAGTAACACACACTCATGGAAATGCAGCGACTCTTCAAGTGCTCTGGGAAGCAAAAGCAAGAAAAACGAGTAAGGAGGAGCTGAGGCTACCTAACAGTTGTCAAAACTAGACCGTAAACATACTTTAAAAAAAATAAAATTTCATGTGTGTACTTCTAAAGAATAGCTTTTACTGTCCAAAATGGGTTACTGAAGCCTATTAAGGAAGCTGATTTTCATGCGTTGTATGATCTGACTTCCTGCCAGCAGTACACTAAAAAAACAAAACAAAAAAGAAGATGTGTGAAAAGCAAAAGCAAGGAAGGCAAAAGCACGCTTTGCCATGAAACGTGTATTTCTTTCCTTTGACCCATTGTTCCTTCCTTGCTGCCGTGGAGTGGTAACAACGGCTGTATTGAGTTGTACCATGTGTCCGTAGGCATTCGGCTTTAACAAAATGAATTGTTACCACATCATTTGGACTGTTCTGCTCTACTAATTTCTTTCTACTCTTCTATTTTGGTCATTTGCCCTACATTTTAAAAAGCAAATTAGTGTCCCACATTTCATCTCCATTGGGTCGAAAGGGTCTGTACTGCTGTTCTCCAGTGCTTCCACTGCAGGCATTTTATCTTGATCTGCTCTATTAAGCAGCCAGACTAAGGGTCAAACAATAAACTATGTGAGGCTAGGATTCAGTTAATTTTCACTTACATTTGTTAATTATTATTTACATCTATTAGTATTTGCAGGCATCTCTTGATTACTTCTGCCAGCACCCAAGATTCTTGGGGGACTGGTACTGCCGTCTGTAGCTCGGGTCCTCAGCGGCAGTTGTAATGCCAGTCCCAACCCCATCACATCTGTTCTGTAACTACTTCTCTCAAACACCTCTGGAAACGCCAGCTGGTGAGATTTGTCTAGAAAAACATGTCTTACAGGGATAAAATATAGCCTAAATACTTTGAGCTTTGTCTGTGCTGGGGATTACTGCACTGAAATAGCATAGCTAGCAAACCAGAGCAAGGGCAACTGCTTTCTCTCTCTTTGCACACTCCCAAATTCAGCAGAAATCAGAGATGTGCCTAAGCAACGTCGCCAGTAGAAGTTCATGCGGTAAAGGGGTTAATACAGTATTAACTGTCATTCTGTTGTGAGATGGTAACCTGGGGGAAAAGCCTCTATTTGATTTGTATACCTTAAACCCCAGATCTTCCGATGTACAGTATTACACATCCTGAAGCGCAGACTGTAACTCAGTAATTCTGCGTCTAGGGCTAGAACATCTGTTTGAACCAAAATGCATCTCTTCAACAGGTATCTGATCTGTAACGAGTGAAACAATGAAGAATTTACCACACCCCCTGCTTGTCTGTTGCTATGTTTAACTATTATTTAATTATTTCACTGCTTAAAATTGGGCTTACGTATATACTTTTATACATCAATGATGATGTTCCACATAAATTCTCTGTAAAGAGAACAGGAGTATTGTGCATTTATTTCTTTTAGCGATTGCAGTGAGGATCACAGCAATGAGGGGTTTTGAGTGTAGAAAGGTGGGAGACTGCTGTGAGCAGCTGGAACGTGTCTGCTGAGGTGTATAGGCGTGCTCATCCATAAATGTCTGTCTCTGACAGTATATTAAACTGGCATCTATTTTTAGCATACAAAGAAAGGTCTCATGTAGTTTCTTCTGATAACTGTTAAGTTTTATTTGCCTCTTTATTTTCAATTAAAAAAAAAAGACTCATCTTTTTCCTGGAAAGGTCAGTTCATCCTGTGCCAACTGAGCTTTCAGAGAATATGCAACACTGGGATGGCAATGTTTTGGTCATGAGATGTCACAGGCCCTTTTTATTGTGTTCTCTTTTTAGTAATTACATTTTATTTGCCTTCCGCCGCTCTGTGCTCGCACACGTGGGGGGGGCTGCTGGGCGCTGCCAGGCTGCTCTCGCTGGCTGCTGAGAAGGGGAGCTCTAATCTGTCCTGCTCTCGCTTATGGACCGAGTTAACGAAGAGTAGCTCAGAGGGAGAGGTTGGACTTCAGTTAATAAAGAGGTACTTGGCTGAATTCCCTGTTATGATCCGCCGTAAATACAGGCTAATTGGCCACTTAATCCAGTTTAACAACGGTTTACATGGATGAACCTGTACAAAGCTGTGGGTGGATTTGGCTTCCATTTTCCACCCTGACAACTCAAATTCAAGTGCAGCTGGAGTCCACAGCAACATAAAGGTGCAATACAGCAATTTTCATTGTTTCTCACCTTTGACTAAGCCTCAGAAGCAATCCTCAGCTTTTAACAGGTTATGCCCTGGCTGACTTCCAGTGCCTTGAAGAAAGGCAGAAGTGGAAGCAGAGGAGCCGAGCTGAGCACCCCCCGTTGTGTGGCACACTTTGGGCTAGAGAATGAACCATAAACCCTGGGATCCTCTTGATTAGCGTAGCCTTTTGCCCTACTTGTGGAATGTGTTGCAGAATCCAGGGAATCCAAGCCAAGTCCTGCCTTTCACGCTTACAAGTGGCAAATTGATTTTTTTATAAGGTCTGTGAATTATTTTTCCATCATCTTTCCATGACCGCTGCCTGTGCTGATCTGACACAGTGAGTCAGTGTTAAAGAACCAAACCCGATGCCAAGCGGTCTGTGCTGCTAAGGACTCGGAGGTCCGAGGCCCATGGAAGGGGGGGATTCTCCACCAGCTGGATGAAGGATGGGTGCTGCCAGAGGTGCCGAATCCTCCAGTGATGGTGGTGCTTGCTGCAGCCAGAGCAACACGACTTTACTGGCTCAGCGTATGAGATCAGGTACTGCTTTCTGGAGAAATCTGATGGAAAGTCTCAATAGAAAGCCCTGGAGATTTCCAGTGTTGATTTTACAACAGTTCTTTCAGTTGTCATGAAGGACAGGCCAGGACAAGATGCCGTGAGTGTGACTGAACATAGCCAGGTAGCTAAAAGCTATCTGATTCCTTCTGGGAATTTGCTTTTTCCTCAAGTGATAATATTGATTAATGATTTTTTCCTTTCAATTCAGTATTTTCTCTCAAAAAGTCATACTCAGATTGACTGAAATTCTTCAAACCTGTGCGGAGAACATGACATTGTTTTGACAGAAACCATCTACGTTTTTAAAAAGTTAAAACATTTTTGTTTCCACACTTTAAGAAAAAAACCTGTAGTCTCAAGGGTAAACACAATTTTGGTTTCATTTAAAGAAAAACAAACCCTCAAACCTTAGCTGGTAAACGAGACATTTCATTCAATTTCAGCTACACATTTTCCAACTTTTTGTGTTACGTGCAAAAAAAAGTTTATTGTTTTTGTTTGGTCAGTGAACCACAAAATCAATTATTTGCCCGGCTCCTCTCTGTCACTCTCTGGGGGAGATTCCAATCTCACATAAATAACAGGATCAAGGAGAAACTGGGCCTCTGTGTGGCACGTGTGGTTATTTGGTGCCATCTTCACCAGTCTGGATCTCTGCTGGCCCAATTTCAGCTCAGCCTTCCCGTGGCAGAGCTGGACGGGTGTCCGGGGGTGATGTGGGTGTCCCGGGAGCTCGGGGGTCCAACGGCGTCTCCTGGAGCCCGCTGGGCTCTTCTCTGTGCCCGTCAGTGTCCCCGGCTTGTTGCCTGTCTATCAAGGCTTTAGAAAGTGTTACATGCTATTTTAATGGTCTCTCTCTAAGCAATAGTGTTGGTGGGAAACGCCGATAGCCATGGCACTCCTGGCCCCGCATAGCAACCAGGCTGAAAGAGGATGGCTGCCAAGGTGTCTGCGCCTGCCCGTGTCCGCGGGGCGAGAGCAGAGACTTTGGCCTGAGACGCTTCTGCAGAGCCTGTAAGATCTGGGGGAGGGCTGGGGGTCCTGTAGTTTTGTATCGTGTGTTGGGATGAACTTTAAATGTCTTGTAACCGGCTGTTATCTGTGTTTAATTTCTCTGTCTTTGGCATTAAGGGCCAGCTTCTCCCTATGCAAATGAGCCTAACATCAATTTCTCCCTTCAGAGTGACAGTAACTGGCAGCATTTCAGTGTGACCTGCATTTACAGGGCCCCGCTTGACCCTCTTTTGAGTGTGTATATGTTTATTTAAATGATTTGTCTACTGATATGTGGCAGCTTGGTGAAATGAGTTGTTACCACATTAACCTTGTGAGCACTTAAGTCCAGTTTAAGTGATTATTAGATTCACTTTGACAGAATATTGGCTTTTATCACACATCTACTGTAATACAGCATTTCAGGTTTTTCCTGGAGCACCACCACTATCCTAGCATTTCAATCAAAACTTCAGTTTTCTCACTCTGGTTTTAGAAATTTCCACTCTCAAAACAGTGCTATTATTAGACTGCCACCTAAACACATGTTTAAAAGCTTCCTAGCTCTAGCAGACCACAGGTGCTGCCTGCAAAAATGTGAGCCCAAATCCCTGCGTTTAAGCTGCTCGACGCATGCCTGGTGCGTGCGTGCCTGTGCTGCTTCCCCGAGTGCTCGTGCTCGCCAGCTGCCAAGGCCCCTGGCACGTGCACCCGCACCCGCTGATGAACGGCCAGCGCGTGAGGGGTCTGTCGTCCACCGCAGAAGCGTACGGAGAGTGAGACCTATCGCTGGCAGTGGGGTAGAATCTGCAAGGGAGGGTCACTCAGCGTCGGCTGCCGGCAGAGCCGGGGACTCGTCCCAAGACCATCTCCTCCTGCCCGAGGAGCATACCTGGCAGGGAGCCTGCTGCTGGTCGCGGCCACTGTTCTCTCTGTTAGACTGAAAACCATCTCGTCCCTTATATTTTTCTCCCTATAAACGTATTAATACCCTGTAATCAAGTCACCTTTAGCCTTCTTTTTAATAAACTACACAGACTGAGCTCTTTAATCACTCACTGTAGAGCATTTCGTACAGACCTCAAAAATTTTTTCAGGTCCTTTCTGAGCTCCCTCCAGTGTTTCAACCATTAGCAAGCCTGAGCCTTTAAAAATATCTGAACATCATCTGAAAGCCTCAATCACATTTCATGAACCGTGCCTGGTGTTTAAGGGATGAAAAAAGAAGAGCGAAAAAGAAAGGAAAACTCCACACTTGCACGTAGATAACATTAGCTAAGACATCTGGATGAACATCATCGCTTGAAGCGATTTTCGTACTATTGCTTCTGGTATCTGAGGAGCCAATAGCCTCTCATTTAATTTATACTGTAATAAAATCTCCTATTGATTTTAATAAAATTGAAGGCGATCATTTTGAATTAAATCCCTAAGGCAGCTTGTCTATAAAAACTGACTCTTCTTATTTTCTTTGAACATGTACACTGCAGTTCACATCTGGTAACAGTGAACTGGGACTTTGTTTCTGAAAAGCTGGAGAATGGTTTTGAGTAAAGAGAGTGAAGAAACCCTTAATTAGAAAATAGGTGTTTGGAGAGTTCAGCACAATGCCCGGCCCTGCCGTTGTGTTCCGGTACTGCACAGCTGACAGTGAGAAGCTGCTTTTCCTCCTGTCCCTGTCGTGCCGTCTCTTGAGGTGACGGCATGTAGGTGACAAAGGTGATGAAGGCGCAGGCCACCAGCCAGACCCTGACCCCGTATCACTTGCTGTAACAGTGCCCCCTCCTCCTTCCTCCTCCTGTGCTGAGACGGGGCGAGCGCTGCGATGAGTCAGACGGCGCCAGGAGAGCCCAGCCAGCCACCCTGGAGCAGAACACGGCAGCGGGACCAGGACCACCCTCGAGGGACATCCATCCCTGTGCGCAAGCTGCATCCCGAGGTGCTGCCCGGGCTTAAAGCAGCTGTTGAAACTGGGAAGCCCTGGAGAACCTCTAGGGGTTTAGTTGTTGGTGGTGTTATTTATTAAACTGCTGTCAGCTTCGCATTCTACAAATCTTTTGTATCTGCTGCACGCCCCACACATATAAACCTCGTCTATGTTATTTTTCTGTTCAGCATTGGTGATAAGTTTAGTTTTGTATGAGAATTTGCAGAACTATGACTTAGAAATGAGATCTGCTGAGGAAAAAAATTACAGCAGTATAATTACTATTCACCTTGGTGTTCAAGTTTCACTTTGAAATGTACTTCCACAAGATGAACTAAGCAGAATTCGGATTTCATTGTTGAATGAATATTCAATACGCTTTTAATACTGCTTCCTTCTACTTCACCAAACCAAAGTCTCTGGTGAGACATCTCTAGTTTTGTTTCTAAGGTGCTAAATAACAAGGAAAAAAAAATGTAAGAAGAGGAAGATGCTGAAAAAGAAATGTAGCCAGAATGCCAGGACCAAACCTGCTCACCTGCCGCAGAGCATCTCGATCGACGCCTGGAAGCTGCAGCCAGGGCTCCCGTGGCCAGGTGCCGGGCAGGCGGGCATGCTGGACCCGGACAATGGCAGCTCCCGGGAGAGCGGGGGGCAGATCCCAGAGCAGTGGGCACCTGCCAAGAGACTGGTGGCACCGGTGCCTCGTTCCGCTTTGCTCTGCTGCCTTTGGCAGAGGGCACAGCCTTTTGCTAGCCACTGGGCAGGGCTGGGGAGAGCCCCTGGTGACGGTGGGACGTGTGTAGATTTTGCGTGTTTTGTTGTTGCTGTTGGGGGTAGGGGAGACAGAACTAGTAGTTTGGAAGGAAACGCCTCCAGCTGCCCAGGGGACCTGCCAGCTTTGGCCTCCTGTAGAGAGGAACCTCCAAAAGAACAAACCACAATAATCATTTTGATCACTAATCCTCGTGCTCGAGCACTTTATAACTCGATCTTTCCACAGGAAGCCTGCAACACATTCACTAGGGAGCCTTTTATCTCTAAATAATGAGCTGCGGTGTATAAGATACCAAGAATTAGCGTGGTGCTGTATGACCTGGCCCCGGAAAGTCCCTGTGCGGGGGGTTGTGCCTGAGGAGAGGGCAGAGCCGGTGCCGGCTGCAGTGCCGGGGCTGCGCTGGAGGCACTGGTGTGTTTGGGTGCAGGACTGGGCATGGGGACTGAGGGAACCGAAATCTCTGGGAACGTTCAGTGAATTGTATTAAGTGCTAGCGAGCATTCTCATCACCTCTCTCTGTTTTCTGTCTTCTCCCTTCTGCACGTCCACTTTTCCTCCGTGACTTCTGAAGCGTATTTCAGCATGTAATAAGCAACAGTAAGAGTGAGCTCAAACTGGCAGCGTTTTCTCCCCTTCCCTCCTTCCTCCCCAGCTGTTGTGGTGGAGCTGCGCCGATGTGCCCAGCCCCGTTGGGGACTGGCGGGCCAGGGGGTCTGACACCCTCCGGACCACCCGGGCAGAGCCGAGTGGCTGTCCTGGCCTGGCACCGGTGACAGCCTGAGAGCTGCCTGGGTGGGATGGGGCCGGCACGGCCACTTCAGAGAGCGTCTGCGTCAGCACGCCGCGCTCCCGGAAAGGCACACACACACCAAAAATAAATATCACTTAAAACTTTTTCTAAGACTAGCTGTTACACAGGGCGTGCTGTTTTCTCATTATATTGCCATCTTAAGGGAAATAAGGAATTATTTTCACATTAGATTTATACAGTCAATAAGACACAAGTTGAATAGTGAATAAGCAGCCTGGGGGAAATTGCATTGTCACAGCGTAAAAGGAGCTAGTGAGAGCACTGCTTTATCTCTGCCATGAGACTGCAGTATAGGGCAAAAAGAACCATTCTTATTTTGTACTACTTCCTAGATGGCTTTTCTCTTTTCTCAGTTTGTTTGTTAATTATGAAAAAATGCATCATATAAAAACTGAGGCTATGATCCAATAGGGTATTTAAAGACATGTCTAACTTAGGGCATGGAATTAGGTCAATTGGCTTCACTGGAATTATGTTTACTGGAAACCGCATTTTTGCTGTGCAAGCTTTAATTGGAGAAAATCTTTGAGTATTATTTGCCTATACAGAAATTGGGAATATGAAAAGATGAGGGAAGACTGATTGGAGTAAACACTCTCTGTGTTGGTTTGCTTTGACCGTAATAGGAGGCCAGGATCGTACCTTAGAATGAAATTCACCTCTCTTGAGAAACGTTAAGATCAGTTTGCATCTTCTCCCTGTTTGGGGATTTTTGCTGGAGCCTTCTGCTGGCCTTTACCAAAGGAGGAGACTGATCCCTAAATAATATTGAAACGTTGAAGCAGCAGGTCTGGGTACAGTGTTAGTGGATCTGCTAGATAGGAGCAAGCAGACTGAGGTCAAAGCAAGCGCCTTTTCCCTCTGCATGCAGGAGAGCTGGGCTCGGGGCCGCCCGGGGAGCTGCCGTGCCAGCGGTGAGCAGCCGGCACCGCACCGTGCTGCACCTCGCTGCAGGGAAGCATCCCTGCCCCAAGAGTTGCAATTACGGTTAGCATTCGTGGAGGGTCAGCAACAGCCTGTCCACAGGGCTTTAACGAGGCGTTGGCGGGGAGGCAAGAGCCTTGTCGTTCTCTGGTGCTGTTTTCTAACAGGCAGCCGTCGGATATGGGGCCACTGTTGGATACGGGGCTGCTGTCAGATGTGGGGCTGCCATCAGATGTGGGGCAGCCGTCGGACACAGGGCCGCTGTCGGATACGGGGCAGCTATCGGATACGGGTCCGCCGTTGGATGCAGTACAGCCCGAGTTGGCTGCGTGGGTCTCCCGACGGAAGCGCAGGGGGGCACGCTGGGAGGAGGCTGTAGGGCATAAGGACACAGTGCCAGCTCCTCGTGTGCGCAGGGAAGGTGTACAGAAAATGCCAGGCTGAAAGAAAAGGTGCTGGTGCTCTTCATTGCTAAGAGCCTGTTCTCTCTCTTGGGAGAAACAAAGGTGTCCTGCCCGTGCAATCAAAGGCAGGTTGTTTTTGTCTGCCCGTTAGCTTCGCTCACAGCATGCTTTTCAAAGCAGGGCTTATTTTGGGTAGATGAAGAGTGGTCCTCTCTGCAGGTGATGTGAAAACAAGCACTCCCTTGATTGGATTGCTTCTTTACAGCAAGTTCCGTGAGTAGATCTGCTGTCTCTGCGTTGTAATCTGGGTGCACATCAAGCACTCGAAAATTTATCTTCCAGTTTTGCAGCTGGAATGGGTGCAAATGGGAATGCAGGAAATTACATTTAACATCAGAAACAACTTCTTTGCTGTGAGGGTAGTAAGACCCTGGAGCAGGCTGCCCAGAGAGGTATGGGATCTCCATCCTTGCAGATGTTCAGAACCCAACTGGTGGTGGTCCTGGGCAGCCTGCTCTGGGTGACCTGCTTGAGCAGGAGGGTGGAGGCTTTTCATTGGAAATTGCGTATTTTACAATCTTCTTCTCCTTCCCACCTCGAAAACTGCCTCAGTCACTTCCAAAAACACTGCTTTGCATTTAGAGTTGTAGGTAATGGAGGAAGTGTTATGAAGGACTGAACCTCAGGCTTGTCAAGAAATGGTCTGGGAGGAGAGTAGAGACAAGATATTCAAATGTTGATTTGGAGGAAAAAAGCCACAAGATGTATCCTCTGACTGTGATACCCTACCCAAATGCTTTAGAATCAAAAGGGCTGTGCTCCTGAAAGGAGATATTAACACCTCTGAGACAGGTGGGATGCGATTCCCAGTGCTGCAGGAGACGGATGACAGCATCCCACAGGGTTCAGACGCCGTTCAGTCTTTGTCAGCTAGGCTTAAACCACTAAAAAGGCAAGAAATGGCGTCTTTTAGCTGCTGTAAGAGCAGCTTTACTTGCCTTATTTACTACTTTACTTTAAACAAGAAAGAAAATACAAAGGAAGATAAATGAGCAGGGAACCAAAGGGGACTCGGGTCCCGAATGTGACCTGTGCCACCATCCTGGTGCTCCCTCCCCACTCCCACCGCACGCCTCCAGGTCATCGCGGGGGCCTGTCTTGTTCTGGGAATGTGCCGGCTTCTCAGGGAGCCTTAGACCGCGGCAGACTGCAAAGCAAAGGGATACAGGGAAGCTTCTATTCAAGTGTATTTCTGGCTTTGGAGGATACAACTTTCCAAGAAAATTATGAGATCAGCCATGCTGAGCCTGGGAGTGCTCAGATGCTCTCTAATTAGGCTGCTTTGGCTTCACAGTTCCTAGCAGCAGTATTTCTATAACATAGATGGCAGCTAGTTACTGATGCCATCAAGCTGTTCCTACAGTGGGGTGCATCCTCGTAATGGTTTTCAAGGACTAGTACATACCATGGTAATAGGAAGTGTGCCGGGACTCCCCGGGCACCCCGCGCAGCCCTGCTGGGGACCCCCCTGTCCCTTGCGTTTTGTTTTTCCCTCGCTTCTTCATGTACCTGCTGCACCCCAGTGCTCTGCCTTTGGCTGGGTGAGCAGTAGTGAATTTTCACAGCAGAGAATTGCTGTGGTGTCAGGTGCTTTATTCTGCGAACTCGTCTGCACGGCGCGTGTGAACAGCCCAGCGGCCGGCTGCCCCAGATTCACCCCCGTGCTGAGCTGCGTGGAGCCGCCCCTCTGCTCCCTGCCCATGAGTCCTACCTGGAAGGAGGTTACGGAGGCAAAACACATCTTGGGAGGAGACAGCGCTGTCGGGGAAAGCACCTCTGTGAGCAGCAGCACCGAGGAGGAGGGTTTCCTTTGACCCAGAGTGGCCGGGCAGCCCACTCTGCAACCAGCAGCCTGCTTTGTGGTGAAACTTGTCAGAACTTGGGCACTCGGAGGCCCTGGAGTTCTCACCAAATTACTTGGAAAATGGGCAACAGGATAAGATATATTAAAAGAAAAAGAGTTTGTGATGGAGGGTGAGGAGGAGAGGCTATGTGGTGACCCACCACCCAGCAGAGTTAAAAAAGAACCATTTCCTTAGGAACTCGGGCCAAAACCTTGTAGCATCAAGAATCTGCACATCCCTCTCATGCTCCTCAAGCCCAGCGAAGCCGCGCTGACGTGCACCCACGCAACACCCGAGTCTGAGCACTCTCCCCAGCCAAACCCACCGCAGCTGATGGGGCAGACAGCCAGGCTCGTCTTGGCAGCAGGTAAACAGCTTCTGCTAATGAAGCCTTGCTTTTCCGAGTCAGGCTCTAATTCCTTGAAAATGTGATATTGGGTTGTTTGTCAGCATGCTGAACACTAAGCGGGCAAGGCGATCACGTTCCTGTTCCCTGGCCTGTCATGTAAATCAGGGAGGTGACATGTTTTTGGTCTCTGGGTGGTAGTTTGCAGAACAGATGGAGGCTGTGGAGTGCAGGCGATATTGAAAGATTCATTTGAAAGTCTCCCTCTTACAAAGTTGGATGTGGACCCAGAGGTTGGCTGTTGGTGCAACTGTGGGTGTCCCTGTGACTGAAGATCTGAAATGACAGTTTAAGTACATGGGTGTGGAGAATGTTACTTCACTGAGGCTCCTTAGAAACATATTTCCAGAGGTCTGGAGTCACTGGATAGGACTGCCAGATATTTTTAAAGCCTCATTCACTACCTGCATCGTTGCACATGGTCACAGATTAGAAACATAGAAAGAGTTAGGCTGGAAAATGAAGTCTAAGATCTGTGGTTGCTTAGGTGGTCCTGTCCATTTCAGAGCGACTTTCAGCACGGCGAGATACCTGCACCTCTGTTTGGACACCTGGACCTCTGCTCACCGCAGCACTGCTCCTCGGGCGGTGCGAGACGGGGCAGCCCACGTCTCCTGCGGACGCCCTGGCTCTGCCTGGCTGAGGGGCCGGCTGTGGCCCGGCGCGTGCCCCCTCCTCGGCTCACCCGCTCAAGGCTGACCTGCCCTGCAGGGCAGAGATGCTCCGCAGAACTTCAGCGTGGACATGGCCGTGACACCCATGGCCGCTGAGCAGCACATTTCATCGCGTTCCTGGAACTGGAGCTGTTTCACTTCACTGAGATGCGGCACCAGCTGCCGCCTCCACACCCAGCCACCCCCCCAGCCTGCTGCTTCTCTGCACGTCTCTGATGTCCCCTGGGCACCGCAACCCACTGACCGCCAGCCCGCGGCAGCCAGCGCCTTGCTGGGAGCTGGTGACCGGGCCAGCAGCAGCCTGTGCTCACAGCGGGGAGCAGCTCCGGGCAGCGGCTGGGACCCACCTCAGCAGAGCCCTCGAGGAGCTGCGGAAGGCACGGACTCACCTGACAGCTCCTAAACGTACAGCATCGCTTTCATCCCCACAGGCAAAGGTGCAGCAGGAACACAAACGGGAACGGACGACTTAAAAACCACACACATAGTTACTGGGAGAAAGGGACTGTGAAATTCTGGCCCAAAGAACGTTTTTTGTTTAGCCAGCTAGCCCCAGCAGGCAGTTTTGCCTTGCATCCATGGAAACAGCCCACATGAGATCTTGTTGGTGTTTGTTTTTCACCGGGATTTGTACATGAAATTTCACCATGTTGCCATCAAGTGCTGTGTAATCAGAGTTAATATTCACTGCTCAAATTACGTGTTCTTCCTTTGAGGCCCCTGTGCACTTTGCCAGAGGCGTGGCGGCAGGCGTGGGACCGGCAGCCGAGCGACCTGCGGCAGGCGCAGAGTCGTGCCCGGTGATGCCAGCAGTGGTGCTGGTGGTGATGCCAGCGGTGATGTGGGCGGTGATGCGGGCAGTGATGCAGGTGGTGATGCCGGCGGTGATGCCGGTGGTGATGCAGGTGGTGATGCTGACGGTGATGCCAGCGGTGATGCTGGCCTGCTCCCAGCGTGACCCTGCCGCCCTGCTCCCGGGGACGCGGTGCACCGGGCTCTGCTGAGCACAGCGGGCAGCCGGGGAGGGCAGCATCTTTTGGCAGGAACCTTTTTCCCTGTTAAATCAGTGACGTTGTTTCAGTCAAACCTCTCAGTAACGCCTACAACCTCAGAACGCTCTGCGGAGGCATTCTGAGAAGGAAGCACATGTTCTTTCTGGCTTTTGGATGACACTTAATTTTAAAATATCCTTGAATTCGTATTTTTCAAAAATAGAACTAAAGCTGTGAACAAGAAATGTTTCTCCGAAATGTGTTGGGGAGATGCAAGAGAGCTGAAGAAGCGCAGTGCCCCTCTGAGGTCACTGGGAAATGCTGGACACCCAAGATTTCTTGCAGAAGTTACCTGAAAAATCCTTTTCCACAGAACTTGCTGTTACTACATCTGATTTCCCTGAAATGTGTTGTTTTACGTTTCTGCAGTTCTAATAGAAGTGACCTCATTATGGAGGCAGCTGAAAAAAATGTGGGCTTCCCACAGGCACTAATTAGGCTTGTTTGTTTCCTTTGGAAACCCGTTCCCTGGGGCTGGCGGGCATGGGGAATGTGAGTGGAAAGGAGCAGCCACGCTGCCCACCATTGCTGCTGCCGGCTCTGGACTCAGCAGGACTTCCATCTCACAGGAGAGAGTAGCTACGAGGGGGACGTAACGTGTGTGTAGCGAGAGAGACAGACACAGCGATCGGGAATGGTGAACTGGAGTCACATACAGGGCAGATAATTAAAAAAAGACAATTCTGCTCCAGGAAAAATCAGAGTGTGATCGATGGCGCAATACCTTGGCCATGCCATCTCAGGATCCCAGGTGCTGCAGCCGTCTGGCAGGGCAGGAGGCTTGCAGGGAAGCAAGACAGAACTTCACAAAATTTCTCACAGAAAATGGTCCCAGTTGAGAGGCTGACATTTTCCAGTGGAGAAGCGGTCTGTTGGATATTTTCACCCGGGGCTGTGCGTGGCAGCCGAGTCTTGCTCGGTGAGTGGCGGCAGTGCCGTTGCCAGCTGCAAGTGGCAGGAGTGACGGCGTGGCTCTGCGCTGGGCAGCGGAGCAGGGGATGGGGAGAGTGCATCCCCCTGAGGTCTCTGTGGTGGTTCCAGGTGTCACCTCATTGTTGGGAGAAGAGGCGGACAGAGAGCACTGTCTAGGTGTTTGTGAAGATTGTTTCTTTCAATCGGTTCCAGCGCAGGAATTCTCCAACCACATGAGACGTGCCTGGCAGGGCACGGGCAAAGAATGTCCTGGAAGGATCCTTCAGGTGCCGTTTACCTTCCTGCAGACCACTGCCACCAGAACTGCAAAGGCACCTGCTGGCTTGCCAGGCTGTGACACCCGGCTGTTTCACCGGGCTGTGACACTCAGCTGTGACACATATCTGCGACATCCAGCTGTGACACTGGGCTGTGACACTGGGCTATGACACCCGGCTGTGCTCAGCCCTGCTCACCAGCTTTTAAAGGTCCTGCTGCCCCTTCGTTTCCTCACAGCTGGACACCACAGCAAAGATTTGTGCAAGGTTCTGCCATGGCACCCGGCATGATTCCCACTTGGTGTCCTGCCGCGCGATCGCAGCGTGCCGCAGGCACAGCGCCGTGCCGGGGTCTGGGAGTCAGCCCTGTGGCTGCGACGGCGGTGCGAGACCTTGCTGCAGCACGGCTTCATCGTGCGACCTCCGACGAGACCTCGGCTCCCCGCTCCGTGCCAGGGAGGGCATGGCAGAAGGTTTCCTCCCTGCAGCTTTGCAGGGTGCATACGCCAAAGCTGCTGAGATGGTGTGGGCACGCAGAGGCTGCGGATAGCAGGGCGTATATCAGAGGCTCCAGTTCGGTAGCATCGTCCGTGGCTTGTTCAATTTATTTATGTATTTACTGATTTATTGGAGAGACTTTTTCAGAAGAATGAGTTAGCTGTTTTGAACGTGCCTTTCTGGTGCGGTGACCCTGATGAGGATGCAGGTATGCTCTCTCTAAACCAGAGACACCCAGACTCCTTCCTATTTGTCTTATTCATGAAGGCTGATTTTCTTCCCTTGCTTTATGTAATTGTCTCTTCCTCAATATAATATTCCAGATTTATGAGGAACAACAAATCAATATTCTCTTTTTTGAAAACTGTTGATTAATAAATTGTTGGTGTCTGCCTACATGCTCCAATTGTATTAGATGTCAGCAGTAATTAATTTTTAAAGGAAATTTTCTTGCTGATTTTTGGACACCAGCTCAGATCCTGTCTTTACTGCATACTCGTCTAAAAGGACGTAGCCTGCTCCCTGCCCGGGCATATTCCTGACTGATGGGGTGACGAGCGGGCCCAGCTTGTGGGGAAAAGGGGAAGGTGACACATCTGCGCTGTAGCTCCAGGGAGATCTCACAGCATTTTCAAATTAAGTATGTCACCTTGGCCTCTGAGAAAGTGAAAACGCATACAGAAAACTGAGACAAAGATAGATATCCCTTTGGAAAAAGAACAGCCATCTTTACCAATGTAGGGAAAAAAATCTGCCAGGTCCCCTTCTGCTGCTTTACAGACACATTTGCTGTTGTGTCACATATACTTTGAAGGAAAATCAAAACTCAGCTTTTCTCTCTGGCATACAAATTACTTCTTGTTAAAAACCAAACTGAACCATGCTCTCACTGTAAGTTTTTAGAGAGACTGCAGGATAAACAGGAAGAAAACAGCCTATCCTCTCCTCTTTTCCTCACCCGTGGGAACACGGATTTCTTAATTACTCATATCAGTTCGCTCTCTTGAGGGTCAAGTGAGGATGCTCAGTCGTGACTCCCTGCCTCCTCCCTGCAAAGCCAGCTTGAAAAACACCCATCTGTCTGGTCAGCGTCGGGGGGTATTTGGGGCTGAATTCTGGGCTCTTGTTAACATTACTGTTATTACTGTTGCCTCTGCTTAACGTTACTGCTTGGAGGCTTCCCCTCTCTGTGTGTGTGTAACGGATATACAGTGTAATTCTTCCATTTATGTAAGCTCTCATCTTGAAGCATGCTCTTTAAAAGAATCTCTGGTGGGTGTAGGAATGATACATGGCCGTCATTTTGGCCAGCACTGAAATGCAGCCACCTCCAGGACTGGATGCTGCAGCTGCTCTGCAGTGCAGAGCAAGAGCAGGGCACGATTACGGAGAGGTGGAGGGAGATCGTCCTCCCCAGCCAGCAATGGGAGGGATTTGAGAATGCTGGGATATAATTAAACAAACTGGAATTAAGCCAGGACACCAGTTTTAACACAAAGTGTCAAAAACTCTGATATTCCAGGGGGTCCCAATTCACTGCAATTCTGCCAACTTTACAGCTTAATACATGCCACTGACAAGCCCGGAGCATCAGTACAACCCCAGCGTCAGCTACACGCCAGCAAAACGCTTTCGAGTTGGCCTTATGACAAGCATGTGCTGAAGTCCCATAGTCTTTAAACAATGAGAGAAGAAAAGAATACCTTTTGTCGATTCACTATTATACTATTCCTCCTAGGGAAGCTGAGGAAGTGTGGGCTGGATGAGTGGTTGGTGAAGTGGATTGAGAACTGGCTGAATGGCAGAACTCAGAGGGTTGTCATCAGCGGCGCTGAGTCTAGTTGGAGGCTGGTAACTA
>Ga0065711_1001660_pt1 | contig 52203 bp, 31 predicted proteins | sample Hoacrofraction12_FD_59098 | JGI IMG/M metagenome (GOLD analysis project Ga0065711, IMG submission 59098) | Hoatzin crop microbial communities from Cojedes, Venezuela - Epithelial fraction 12 v2 (version 2) | ecosystem: Host-associated > Birds > Digestive system > Esophagus > Crop | place... | reverse complement strand
CTGGAGAGGAATACACATCAGTTTGCGACGGCTGCTGACTTGCCTCACGAGCCACGGTGTGTATGCCTAAGCAACAACAGCAAAAAGTTACTATAAAGGAATACTTCTGTAATTGGGAGACCTCAGTGTTTTGGAAAAAGAGAGGAATCGCTCTCTGCGTTTTGGGTACAGGCAAGATCAGTCACAAAACAGTGAATCAGCTCAGGTTACGTCTCTAGGAGCAGCAGCCTTGCAAGTGCTGAGTCTACTAAAAAATCAAATATTGAAAATCTGGTGTCTGCACTATACATAAGAAACTATTTTGTTGCATAGCTTTATAAAGAGAGATTCCGCTTTAAATCAGGTGTATTTTGGAAAGGAGGTGATACCTCAGGTAGTTTTAGAGGAGAGAATATCTTGCTGCTTTCTGCCAACCAAAAAAGGGTGAACAGCAGCCCTGTTCTATACTGGCTCCAAAAGCAGCAGAGATGACAAATGCCACAATTTTCCAGTGTGTTGCTTCATCAAGAAAATATTTTAAAATGTGGTGTAATTGCTGTATGTGAGAATGAACTGGTGGCCCTGTTCATTTGTCCCCCGTCACCATCATCCTGATTTGCACTGAGCAACAAGGTTATTCACATGCTGAGATTACACACATGCTTCGGTGCTCTGCTGGATCAAGGCCTAATTGACACCCTAATTGACAGGCTCAGTTGAGAGACTGAAGACTAAATTGGGCTTGGAAGCTGAAACGTGATGTATGTTTTTACCCTCAGAGGTGGTTTGTCCAGGCTGTGTTTGAGATGTGTTACCAAATAACGTGTTCCACCTTCTGCTGTGGCTTTTGTTGCGTTTCTTTTGTGGCCAGATAGAGGACTTCAGTTGCTGGGCGAAAAAACAAATAAATATGTTAGTCCAAACTAATGACATGTTGAATGCTAAATTGAAACGAACAATTTTATCTTTGGTCTTTCTAAAAGAGCAAGTTTGTTAAAAGAAATACTAACAGCCATTTATTCAAAACCATTTGATTAAATGAAAGCGTAACTAATTGTTAGATGTTTGTTTCATGTAGACTCAAAGGTAGAATCACAACAGAAGTAATTAGGGTAATTATTAAGGTCTGTATTTAATTCAAACCCTCAGAGAATATTGCATATTCATTCAAGTGAGCTATATTTCCTATTAAAAAGATAGCAGTTTCTCAAAGCTTTCATTTACAGGTATGTTTTTGGTAGTGTCATTTTATATGGTATCATGTCATCTTGCTCTCTTTCTACTGTGACAGTGTTTGTTAATGATGGAAATCAAAGGGGAAATGTTACTGGTAATTTCTGTGTGCACTTCTAACCCCCAAATATTTGTAATAGTCATTTACCTAAGGCATTTGAGAGTTTGAAGTTAGGGGCATTAAGATGAACTCGCCTTGATCTCTCTGCAGAATGTACTGTGTGCATTGACATACTAAAGCTAGGCATTTTTATGTAGTCCTAAAGAAAATGCAGTGAGACACAATTTATAGAGTAACTCAAAAATTGAGGCAGTACTTGTACCCTTTTACTGACAATGAAGAAAAATCTAGCTCTGTTTCACATATGATTTTCTTCTTTTTAAGACTAGTCTTTATAAAATGCAATGAAAATCTACAAAAGAAATGTTTGGGAGCATTTGCTGTGGAGAGGTTCTCAAAGGGCTGTTTCAAACTGTAGGCTGAAGATGAATTTATCTCAGAGCACGTTACAAAAGAAAAAGAAGCTTCATTACATGTTACTAATCACGCAGGACACAGAGTGGCAGGATGTCTTCCAATGTTTGCTGCTGGCAGATGACACACACTATCTTTACAGGGCAATTGGGCTGGTGTGGTCTCCTCCTGGATGGATTTAGTGCTTGGATTTAAATCCCGGTGCTTGTCTTGGTAAAGCCAGGCGTTTCTCTTGATTTCCTAAAATGCAAAACTGTGTTGATCAGAGAGAAAACAATGTTGCTTGCTAAATTGGTAAATACCATTTTTTCCCCTGGTGTTTCAATCCTGCTAACACTCAAATGATATGCAGTGAGTATATGTATTTGATAGAAACAAACACAAATAGCATCAAAGTTATCTCAGCCAGATTCCTTAGACCGTACCACTCAAATGATAAGCTACTGGAATATTGTTAGTGCCATTGTTTAAATAGGTACATAACATACTAGAATTAAAAATAGCAATGACAACAGATTTGTATTGCCCTGTTCTATTACTGTAAAAGTGCAGTAGTGGTGATAGTAATACCTAATTAACCTAATTTACTTGTAAAACGGTAGAAGCATAAGGCCTTAGTATGGGGCCAGCTATAATGGTCTGGTGATGGTCTGCCTTTCTAAGATGCAAACAATAAGTTCGCTGTAGAGCTGACCAAACATCTAAATGGAGAGTAAAATGTTGATACAATCATAAAAACAGGAGTGAACATGGGTTATAGATGGTAGCATTACAATTAGCATAATTACAGCTCTGCAGTTATATCTGTATATTTGTTGTAGTTCACATTTTACCCCCTTGGATATAAAATTTCTTTTTGCACCAAAAGTGATATTCCTTTTTGTTTGTGACCATTTAAGTGCACATTGTTAAATGAGAAATAATGTAGGCTCATTACTGAACCACTGGGGACTATTGAGTGAGTGTAGGGGTCTGCTGGAAGACAGAAGACAAAGGGTTGCTCACTGATGAAACCCTTTGGCCAAATTACTGCACAAAGCATTGTGCCCATGTGTTAGAACTCAGCATTTCGTTACTTATCTGCATTTGCATAAGCATAACTAGTTAGAGAAAAGATAAAGCTTCCTTTCTGCCCCCCTCCAACTGAGTTAGATGAGCCTTGCTCTCTACAGAACTCTTCCATCCTCCTAGCAATGTCGCCTTTCAAGCTACACCGGAGCCAGGTGGGACTAGCTCTGCTGATGTCTGTAGAAGTTTTCCATCTAGACCCTGTTTCTCCCACCCCTCCTTCCAAAAAGTGTGCGCCTTTTCCACATTTAAAATTACTAGTGGCTTTATGAAAAGGTGTGTGAGATGTTGCAATGCAGCAGAACTGAATCCCATCATCATCATCGTGCAGTAGAGTCAGGATCTTTATCACACAGCTTTAGAGTGTGCATTTCCTGACCCGGCAGTCCATTATTTTACAAGTAGATATAAAACTAATTTCAGAAGAAGTGCCTCACCTGCCGTGTAAGAACTTGGCCTTCTGTGCTGTATCATGGCACTGAATTGATAGCTTGAGAAGTGAGCCTGAGGTTCAATAAGGCCAAGTGCAAGGTCCTGCGTTTGGGTCGGGGCAAACCCCACAGGCTGGGGGATGAAGGGATTGAGAGCAGCCTTGCTGAGAAGGACTTGGGGCTACTGGGGGATGAAAAGCTGGAAATGAGCCACCAACATGTGCACTCGCAGCCCGGAAGGCCAATCATGTCCTCAGCTGCATCAAGAGAAGTGAGGCCAGCAGGCAGAGGGAGGTGATTCTGCCCCTCTACTCTTCTCTGGTGAGACCCCACCCAGAGTCCTGTGTCCAGCTCTGGAGCCCCCAGCACAGGAAAGACAAGGACCTGGTGGAGCGGGTCCAGAGGAGGCCACAAAAATGATCCCAGGGCTGGAGCACCTCTCCTCTGAGGAAAGGCTGAGAGAGTTGGGGCTGTTCAGCCTGGAGAAGAGAAGGCTGCAGGGACACCTTATAGCAGCCTTTCAGTACCTGAAGGGGGCCTATAGAAAACATGGGGAAAATCTTTTCAGCAGGGCCTCTTGCAATAGGACAAGGAGTAATGCCTTTAAACTAAGGGAGGGTAAACTAGATACAAGAAAGACATTTTTTACCATGAGGGTGGTGAAGCACTGTCACAGGTTGCCCAGAGAGGTGGTGGAGGCCCCGTCCCTGGTAACATTCAAGGCCAGGCTGGATGGGGCTCTGAACAACCTGGTCTAGTAGAAGATGGCCCTGCTAACTGTAGGGGGATTGGGCTGTATGATCTCTAAAGATCCCTTCCAACCCAAAGCGATCTATGATTATATTCTATGATTCTATGATGTACTGTGTCACAGAGGTTTTACAGAGTTATCTATTAGATCTGTTTCTAATGGTAAAGGATCTGTTTGGTCAGGTTCATAATATAACAATTCCTTTGCCCTCAGGCACTTCTGAGATGCATACACTTCAGAGTGGACAGAGAAAACATGAAAGCTTGTTTTAAAAAGGATTAAAAAAACATAAAATTACTCTTCACTCTTACTTGGCTTTGGTTTACATTATGCACCAGCTTAAACTCAAATTAAAAAAAACACAGGAAGGCTTTTTTTTTTTTGCTTTCAAGATCCTTGTGTAATTATTGGCTTCTCCATCGTGTTTCTGTTGGCCTAGACTGTACCATTAATATTCCTGCAAGCCCTCTGCAGGTCATGGCTTAGTATATTTGTACCCCTACAGATAAATTTTTTTCTTGTCCAGTACATCCTCAGCAGCAGCAACCTGAAAAACTATGTTGTTAGTGGTCATCAGTTGTGTTATTCGCATTTTCTCTGCTCCCCCTCTCCATCTCAGTATGAAAATGTATTCAGTTTTTTTCTGTTGTCTGCCACAATTTTTTATACTTACAGAACAGTATGCAGGGTGACAATAAACACTTCTTTTCCCTGCTGCCTTCCTGTGTGCTAGATGCAAAATAAACGGGAGGGTTAAGACCATAGTTCTCACTTTGCAGCAGAGGAGTCCAAGATTCCATTGCCGAGGCTGAATGTAACAGGGTGCATAATGAGTGTTTGTTTCATAGCATGGAAAGCTGCGGTAACACGTGAGACCTTGATTGAGAAATGTCGCTAAAAGCCAGGAGAGTTAAATTTGATTCCAGTCTCTAACTTTTCTTCTCCATTTGACTGGGATGACAGTTCTGAAATGTGACTGTTGCTTTGTTTAGGAATCCTATCAACACTTGAATGAATCTGCTGAGATGGGTGTTCTGGTGAGTTCTGTTGCCAAGCCATGTAAGTGTAGCTGCAGCTTATGTTAGCCAGTGTTCATAAACCAGTTCCCCAAATAAAATACACTTTATTAAGGAAAAGATGGTTTTGTTGGTATAAGTGCAGAAACAAAATCCCATTCCAGAAAAAAATTCTGGTGTCTCCTGTGTGCCACAGAATGTATGGTAGCATCTATCTTCTGAAAATGGGTAGTCTTTATAGAGTGACCCAATGCAAGCACCTGCAAACCTGTAGATCTCACTTTTGAAGGTGTCAGATGCCTCAGATTCCAACCACTAAAACATCAGCCACTGTTACACCACCCTGTTCTGAGACTAAATGAATTGTTTTTAACGTAGCATGCAAGTATTTAAATTTAAGACTCTCTATGTTGGTATTTGTCAAGATTTTGCCAAATTTAAAATTTTTAAAAGTTTGCAGTTAAAATTCCATTGTAATTACAGACCTTTTTAACCTCGTGATGACAAGTACGATGTTTTTGGCATGCCTAGTGATTGGAGCATTTTTATAACAAAAAAAATGGAGCACGCAGTCATTTTTCAATATATCAAGGTAATACTTAGAAAATTTTCTGTGCATATTTTAAACATTTTTAATAATAATAATAATTGTTTAAGGTAGCTCATATTATTTACCTATATTGTGGCAAATTTTTTAAAAACTGGGTACATGAAAATCAGATTAGAGATAAAAGGTTGGAAGCTGTAGGAAGTCAAATGGTGAGAATAATGATCAACATGATGTATAGAGATGTATGTGTGTAGGGTGATATAGAACCGAGGAACACATACAGCAGAAATGTAGAGGTTTGTTGGAATAAAGTCAATGAGAAAAAGAAAGTTACACAGAGGTGGGAAAGGACGCAGGGAAACCAAAAAGAGACAAAAAGGGTGTTTTGAAAAATGGTTGGGCAGTAAAGGTATGATTGGGAGCTGAAGGGATAGAAAAAGGATAAAGATCAGAAAACACTATGCCTGGTGCATGGCAAACAACGTAGGAAAGAAATGGGAATCCAAAGTTCATAGTTTGATTCTCAACCATGCTACATTCTATTGTATCGTCATCACTCAGTTGTCTTCATGTAAGCTAACAACACCAGAGATGTTAATCACTGGAGCATCTGCTGCTTGTCCGGCAAGGGAAGGTGTTGGACTTAGCATCCCTTAAGGTATTTTGACATATCTGTAATGCAGGGAACTGAAATGAGTTCTCATTGACATTTGCTTCAGTAGCTATTCCTGGTTATTGAGAAGAAACCCAAAAAGTCTGAGGAATTCTCCCGTGACTTCCCATTGAGACCAGATCTGAATCCTGCTTAGGGGTAGACAGGACAAGGAAAGGCCATGCATTTATTATCAGGCTCTCAAGTGTTCTCAGGTTCTTGTGCTGCATCAACATGCTGGCCGTGTCCTGATTCCATCCTGGAGGACAACCAGACGTGTACCAAACTTTATCTTTACCCTCTGCATCCAGGCTTCCATTCAACTGGATGGCGGTGGCCTTGTCTGGTTGTTAGGGGGCTGTGACTCCAGTGCTTATGTCAATGCCCTAAGCAAAGAAAAAAAGTCAGATCCTTACGACCTTAGGATTTGCTTTTTTTGAGAAAGGAATGCTAAGTATTGGTGATTTCTAATAGCTGTATGATGCCTCTTAGGACGTACTGATGGTTTCACTGCCATTAGACAATAAATTCAGCTTCATACTTACATGGATCTGAATTTCAACTAGTAATAAAGCAGCAAGTGTTTGTGCATTTTTCAAGTTGGTATGGACAAGATCCTGATTTAATTCATTTATCTCAGTATCCTGAGACAAAAAAATACAGTAGGTTACCTGTTTTTCCCTCCTTCAACTATGATTTATACGTAAGGTCATAGCAGGGTCTAGTGGTAAACAAAATGTAGTACTGACATTTTTTGAAGTGTTTTTGGTAGGACTTATTTGGTGAAGGAAAAAAAAGGGAGACTTTATTTTAATTCAAACAGGATATATGTCATACTGGCAGCTTTAGTATATGAGTGTCAGTACGGCATACGTCAAGATCCTCTTCGTTCTCCTTTCCTCTCTGTGTTGAGTGTGGATTTCATGACAGAGCCAGTCATAGTGCTGTGTGTGTTGGCTGGAGGTTGAGGATGAAGTGTTTCTCTTATATTCACAAAGCATCGTCAGCATAAATATAGTGTTCCTGGTGAATATACACTGAAAGAAATCCTGAACTCTAAGTTATTCAGCATAGTAAAGATTTTTGCACTGAAAGTTCAAATGCCGTTAAAGCCTAAATGAGAGTGTGGAATTCTTATTTCCCTTACAAAAGTAGGACTAAATTAATGAATAAAATGAATGTGTTGGAAAAAAAGTGGTCTTGTATCACTAAGATGACTTTTCCCATTTAAAGAATCTTTTTGCTAGTGAACAATCACCAAATCTCTGACTCAATTATTGATGATAGTAATGATAGTAAATATTATGGCTTATTAGGTGTGTAGGCCTAACAAAAACAACACCACTCAGCTTCTACTCGTGTTTGCCATTTGCAGTCCCCCAAAAGAGAAAATGTGAATTAAAACTGATGAGAGATGCATTCATTGGGGTATATGACACACAGCTGCAATAGGGATAATTGGAAGCTTAGGCCCTAATCCTGCGAACACTTAAGCGGTGCTTAACTTCAGTGCCTGCAGGTTAACTCAAATGCAATTACTCATTTTTTCAAAAGTGCACTTGCTAACGCATATGATAGGGGCAGAAATGGGGCTTTCTTCAGCAGCGAACTGCTGAAACTGCTTGCAAGGAAACAGACCTGTAGAACTGCAGTTGGCTTCTGCACTGTTTTCACATAGCACATGGGCATGTGTATACAGTATCCACTTCTCCAATATTCTTCAAGGATGCTGAAATTACTAATGAACTAGTATGTAGGTCTTCAAACGAGAGCAATATAAATAGAAAAATAGAAAGCACGTAGCAAACAGCAGTATGTTTAGGCTAATCTGTATGTGTGCACCTGTAAGTACAGTGATTTGCCAGTGAAGGATGTGTTGGATGGATGTAGCTATCGGTGTTTGTGCCTGTCATGAACTCACCCACCCTCAGAAAGCTCTGAGTTTTCTCATGTTATGATATTATTCAATTTTATTCTTTTAATCTGAAAGAGCGGCCTGAGATCAGTAAGGGGATGGTTTTATCTTAATCATCACTCCTTTCTTCATAAACATGCAGATGTTCAGCCTTCCAGTACCTCCAGTGATGATTTTTTGATGCATGAGGACAATGGAGTGAAGTAGTTTCACCTTAAACACTATTAAAACTGGTAGTCTGGGTATATTAATATCAGAAGGGCATATTATTGCTTGTGCCTTTTAGAAGTTGGGAAAACATTACAGTAGATCTTGGAGTGAGGTTGCTTTTTTCTCCTTTTACTCTCTAGTGACAGTGTAACATTGATGAGAATGTTGCGGGGCTTTTTTAGTATATTTGAAGGCATTTTTCATACTTCAACTTGGATCAACAGAATTGGTGGTTTCAGATATCCTCATTTTTCCTACTGTGAAGCTTGTAACCAACATTGCATCTTCCAGGAAAACACTGATGGAATTTTTTAAGCATTTATCCTCCATGTATGTAAAAGGTTTTCAGTGTTTTTTGTATGTACTCTATGTAAAACATTATAGTGGTTGACAATTGTTCTAACTCAGTGAACTTTTGGCTACCTCTGACAGAAAGCACAAATGTGATACCCTTTTGAAATATGGGGGAAATTATCTTTGGTTTGTTTTCTTTATTTCTGTGCCTGGGATGCCAGAGGAAATGAGTACGTCAGGGTTCAGACTTGGAGGCAGAGGAAGCTTGTTGATTGAGGGATGGGTAGGCAGGAAAAGCAATCTTTCCCGGCCTGTACTTTGAGGCCTGGAGGTGTTTCTCTGGTGCTGCATCTGGATGTACCTTCTGGCAGTGTCTCACGCCTTGGGGTAGGTGAGAAGGTGTCATATTTGATGCAAGATCACGTATTTCTCCTGTTGATCTCAGATGGCAAAGTGTGACGTTGACACTAATGTTACTGTTTGGAGGGGGAATGTTTAAAACAGGTGTTTAAAGAAATTGTCTTAGCTCCTACCAGTAGCTCATCCCCATCACATCCTGGCTTCCGCTGGAAGGATGGACAGACATGCAGCTGGCTGGAAATCTCTGCATGGTCTGGCCAGGCCTCTGTCTGGATGACCTGAGGGAACCAGAACCATATTGTACAATGTGGAGCACACCTCCCACCAGCTAGACAAAGCCTGTGAGTGCACAAGTGAAACACAGCTCTTTTTTTTCTGTGGAGTCTCCACAGGGTGAGATGGTTTCACACGCCTTGAAAAGAAAAAGCTTAGGGCATGCCCATAGGATACTCTCGACAAAGGTACCTCATTCATGATATACTGCCATCCATTTGGGATTCAGGCTACCAAGACCGTTTCTGGGGTACACACTATGTAGGGCAAAATAGTGGCCTTTGTAGAGTAAGCAGTGTGAAAAGGTGGTCACCATTCTTGTCCTTTTGAAATTAAAATGATCAGGACTCTTGTGCTTTGGACTGGCTTCAGCAGTTCTGTTGTGCATTGCCTACTCTGAAACTATCTTCTTCAGACTTAGGTGGGATTTTGACATACCCCTTCTTGCTCCCACACCATTCAAGAGGACAGTGAAGAACTACGTGAACGATTTCCACACCTGGAAGCTTCTCAGTATGTCTAGGGAGCTTTGTGGTCTGAAGTAGAATCATAGAATCATAGAAAGTTTTGGGTTGGAAAATCATAGAATCATAGAAAGTTTTGGGTTGGAAGGGACCTTTAGAGGTCATCTAGCCCAATTCCCTGCAGTGAGCAGGGATATCTTCAACTAGACCAGGTTGCTCAGAGCGCCATCCAACCTGGCCTTGAATGTTACCAGGGACGGGGCCTCCACTACTTCTCTGGGCAATCTGTGCCAGTGTTTCACCACCCTCATGATAAAAAATTTCTTCCTTATATCCAGTGTAAATCTATCCTCCCTTAGTTTAAAGCCATTACTCCTTGTCCTATTGCAAGAGGCCCTGCTGAAAAGATTTTCCCCATCTTTTCTATAGGTCCCCTTCAGGTACTGAAAGGCTGCTATAAGGTGTCCCCGCAGCCTTCTCTTCTCCAGGCTGAACAACCCCAACTCTCTAAGCCTTTCCTCAGAGGAGAGGTGCTCCAGCCCTTGGATCATTTTTGTGGCCTCCTCTGGACCCACTCCAGCGGGTCCATGTTATCTTGTGCTGGGGGCTCCAGAGCTGGACACAGGACTCTGGGTGGGGTCTCACCAGAGAAGAGTAGAGGAGCAGAATCACCTCCCTCTGCCTGCTGGTCACGCTTCTCTTGATGCAGCTGAGGATACGATTGGCCTTCCAGGCTGCGAATGCACATGTTGGTGGCTCATGTCCAGCTTTTCATCCACCGACAGCCCCAAGTCCTTCTCGGCAGGGACCTTCTCAATTCCCCCATCCCCCAGCCTGTATTGATAGTGGGGATTGCCCTGACCCAAATGCAGGACCTTGCAGTTGGCCTAGTTGAACCTCATGAGGTTCACACAGGCCCACTTCTCAAGCTTGTCCAGGTCCCTCTGGATGGCATCCCATCCTTCTGGTGTGTCAGCTGTACCGCTCATCCTGGTGTCATCTGCAAACTTGCTGAGGGTGCACTAGATCTCACAAAGTCATTGATGAAAATGTTAAACAGCACCGGTCCCAGCACAGACCCCTGAGGGACACCACTTGTCACCGGCGTCCACTTGGACATCCAGCCGTTCACCACTACCCTCTGGCTGTGACCTCCCAACCAATTCCTTAGCCACCGAACAGTCCACTCATCAAATCCGTATCACTCCAATTTAGAGAGAAGGATGTTGTGAGGGACCATGTCAAAGACCTTACAGAAGTCCAGACACATCACATCGATAGCTCTTCCCTTGTCCACTGATGTAGTCATGCCATCATAGAAAGCCACTAGGTTGATCAGGCAGGACTGGCCCTTGGTGAAGCCATGCTGGCTGTCTTGAATCATCTCCCTGTCCTCCATGTGCCTTAGCATACCTTCTAGGAGGATCTGCTCCATGATCTTCCCAGGCGCAGACGTGAGGCTGACAGGTCAGTAGTTCCCAGGGTCCTCCTTTCTACGATTTTAAAAAATGGGCACAATGTTTGCCTTCTTCCAGTCACCAGGGTCTTCACCTGACTGCCATGACATTTCAAATATGATGAAGAGTGGCTTGGCAACGACGTCAACCAATTCCCTCAGGACTCTGGGATATATCTCATCAGGTCCCATACACTTATGTACGTTCAGGTCCCTCAGGTGGTCATGAACCTGATCTTTGCTTAGAGCGGGAGGGGCTTTACCCCTCTGGTCCCTATCTTGCAGGCCATCAACTCAGGAGGGGCGAGCAGAGAGACTGCCAGTGAATACTGAGGCAAAAATATTGTGGAGTACCTCAGCCTTCTCCTCGGTCTGTTGATAAGAGGCTGCCGTTCCTGTTCATCAGGGTGGGGGGGGGGTGTATGCTTTCTTCAGCCTTCCTGTCCACCGAGTGTGCCCTTAGAAGTACCTGTTCCCCTTCAGTGAATATAAAGGAAACTTAGATGGTAATTCAGATGGAGAAGTAAGATTTAGGTGTAATAAAGCCTGCGCTATTGATCACTTAAACTAAAATCTAGGCAGCATAGAGATTGCCTGAATTTGACTCTCTTTCATCATATTCCTTTTCCTTGCCTTTACATGTCCTTTCTTCTGAGATAATTTTAAGAAAATGTATGATACACTGCATTACTTTCCAGCTGTAAGGTGCAGTATCAAAAATTGAATTGCCCAGTCCAGGTTAACCATGGGCTTTTACCCAAAACATGGAACAATTCTTTTTAAAGTTGAAAATCATAATGTGCTTTTTCTTCTTTGCTACTGTGATGTTCTACACCGTGGTAGAAGATTAAATTTCTGTCTAACTGCTGTTCCTTTTGAGAGAGACATTTGCCAGGTAACAAAATTGTGTGTTTATTGTGTAGCATTTGCACTGTAAGTTCAGTATCGTGTATATGATAACAGTCCAACTGCACAGGGCACAGGACTATTTCCCAGATGGTACCTCTCAGTGGATAAGTCATAACAGAAAACAATATGCGTCTAAAAATTAAAGGAATGGCAGACCCAGTATGCTGTCCTTTATTGCACGGAATGGCTGAGTTTGTCCCCTTCTAGTGCCCAAAGAAGATAAAAATTTCCTAGTACAAGAGCTAAAAGATGTTTTTCTTCCATATGGTGTGGGTGGTGTGGGCCTTTTTCTTTTTTTGCCAAGCTGGAGTCACCAGGTTGCTTTCTTTTTTTTGTCTGAGTCTACCAGATGTACTTGCTTTAAATGTTGTTCTAAAATGCAAGCATAAATAGTTAATGTGAAGTACTGTTATATGCATAGCCTTATTAATATACATATAGTTACAACATAGGATTATGTATGTAAGAATTTGCTTAGACATTTAATGTAGTAGTAATATAGAGTGAAAGGCCCATAAATAGCTGATGTTGTTAGTGTACCTGGAGATCTGATGCAGAGTTCCTCTATGACAGTAGGTGTACAGGTATTCTTTGTTCAGCTTGTTCATCTAAGATTGACACCTTTGTAAATATTGCATAGAGTAGTTTGAATTACTTGCTGTTTGTGTTTGTTTCTGTTGCATTACAAATAGCTTCATGCTTTTTAAATGATCTTGGCATAGTTTCATGTAAGCTAAGATCTAATAATATCTTTTATTTAGGGGCAGAACTGTAAAATTTCTGTCATGACAGTTCTGAATTTTAATGAAGTAGATTTGTATCCAAATGGCTAATAAAGATTTTCTGAAAACTTTTACAAATCTGTGGTCAAAATATTTGACACTGGTGTCACTATAATGTGTGTATTTGTGTGTGTACACATACATGTGTGTGCATACATACATGTGTGTGCACATACACTGTATATGAACACATAGATACATGTATGTGAATATTCATGCATATAGTGACTCACTGATCTAAAAATCTTCAAGATGACTTGAATATAGGGATTTGTTTATTCTGGAGTTATATTTCATAGGGAACAGGAAATATGATCACTCCTAATGGGAATTCTTTCCTTGATGGGATTATATCTGTATGTGAAAGAGTATATCTAATACTTTTTCAGGTCAAGGCAGATGAAGGTAGAACTGTTATAATTACTTTATTTTGTTTTCACTGAAGAGGGATACAAAAGGAGCAAGGATACTTGCCAAACTAATATTGGAAGTCTGTAGAAATTAAATCTGATTCAACCATGAGTGCATTATATATTTACCTGATGAGGGAGGGAAATTTTCACACTTGTTGCTCAAGTAGATATGTGAGTTTGGGATTTGTTTTCTTTCTTTTTTTTCTGTTTTTTACCTAGATTTTAATTTAGATGAAGAGGACTGGGAGTGTCTTTGTGGTGTCTGTGTAGTGTATTGATTTCAATGTTGTACTTTAAAGGGCTAATTTACCATGTGTATCTTATCTATATGAGTATGTCCTTCATGTCCAGTCTAATAAACGTTAAGTTCCTGACTCTTTTTAGTGGGACTGGGATGAATCAATCTTTTTTTTTATCCCCAGGGCATTCTTCTCTGCATCACAGAGTTGCCCTTTTACCTGTTCAGTGTAATTTAACCTGAGTCAGGAAATCAGTTGAATCTATGTTGGGAAAACAAATAAATTTAACAAATAAATGCTCCCCCCATCCCTGGGGATTGAAGATTTTCCAGCACAGTCATATTATACAGTGTAATAAAACTCCAGAAAGTGAAGTAAGTAAGACTAGATTCTTAAAACCTCTTTGGTGAATATCTGTCCAGTGAAGTTGTCTTTTTTTCTATCTACCTGTGTTTGATAGTTCTCCAAATGTTATTATGGTCACCAGTTACACAAAACTTGATTGCTTTGGGGTGCGGAAGATGGCAGAGTAAATCTCAGGTAAATCTCAGTAAATCTCAAGTTCTTTGCTCTCCTGTGACAACACTCTTAAGCCTCAAAGTGCAACACAGCTGGCAAGCAGGCTGGTATCTCCAACCTTCTAGTTTCAACCAAATACAGAGGAACCTTTGACTCATACTCTTCATAAAAGATTTCCTGTTAGTGTATGCCAGAAGTCTTTAGAAAGAACATACTTGAAAAGGTGATACTAGCCTTATTTCTAAATAAAATAGCTGCAAATCCGCGATTGCTTTCCTTTTGACTTTAACCAAGTTGTGGTTACTCTTCTGAATTACTCATGCACAATGAAGCACATCTAGGTAGATGTGTCATCTTAAACTTTGAAAATCTTAATCATTGCTAATTTGTGGCGTTGGGAATGGGGAAGGGTTACCTATGGATTTCTTTGAATTTCAGTCAGGTTTGACATTCAAGTTTGTGCTGTTATTTGTAGCAGTATCAACAATAGCAATTAGAATTCAACAGATTTCATCCATAGGTGCCACATTTGCATTTCAAGGATAGTGCCTGGTGAATGCATTTTATATAGCCACTCCTCAATGAAAACAGCAGCAGTGGTGGCAGTATTAAAGAGGTTAGTAAGGATGCCTCTGCCCAGGCCACCACATAGCAACCACTATGTTTCTAAGGACAAATAGCTCTTGCCTGCCCTAAGCAACTGAATGAGGACATCAAAACATGCCTTATGAGAGACCTCTAATACCCATTAGTGTTAGCAACTGTTAGCTCAATCATGAATGACACAGCCCTAATTATTAAGGTAATTAGAAGTTACAACACTGGCAATATTAAAGGGAGAACTTCTAAAGCCCATTAACAATGTTACTTTAAGTGATCTGGCTGTGAACTGTTCAAATCTCTAATTACATTATACATCTGTCTTAAAGGGTGATGTAATTAAGTGATGGGAGAAGGAATGAATATATAGTGGCTACTGTGCTATACTTTGTAAGTACTATTTTCGCAGAAACCAGCCTCGGTGGTGTCATTATGTCATTTAGGGGTGGGCTTTTTTGCTTAGCTGTATGCCATATGTAGCTAAAAAATACTTATCCTCAAAATGTTAAAAAATGATATATCATGGTTTAGTATAATGGTATTATCACAATTAGATTGGATTGGCTACACTATTCATGCATGACAAAGCCATCAGTGACATATTCATGCCACTTCAAACAGCACTACACTTTCACACCATTGTTTACCAGCATAAGTGGGTAAATACCAACAACCTATATGTCTTACAAGGGGGGAAAGCTAATTCAAGTATTTTAAAAGATAATACATTAAATGTTACAGAAATGAGTCAAATTTGTCAAAAGTTAACAAGAGTTATGCTTGAATAAGAACAGAGGACAGACTTCTGCATTTTTGCCCCTAGGTGTTTACATCGTGAACTTTTATTGAGAGGGCTGAAGAACAGAGGAAGCTTAGCACCAGCGCTGCCTTTTCAGTTTAGAAAGAAAGGTGGAAGAAAATGGGAATATAATGAAAAACAGAGATGGATGGATGGGTGGAGGACACTCTATAATTCTCCAGTTGTCTTTGGTGAGTTATCAAAATTGCTTTTCAAGAAGCACAAAAAGTAGAAGGGAACAGATTAGCACTCTCCCATATTCAGTAAAATATTAAATATCTCAGCAAAGAGGATCAAAATAAAGTAATTCCCTGTTTCCAGTTCTTTTTATTTGGAAACAGGGTATTTTTACTAAGCATGAAATCTCCAAGTTCTAAAAGACAGAGGGATCCAGGTGCTGGAGTTTGGTTTTGTGATTCCTTTGCATCAGCCTTCGTCAAAACCTCACCATTTGTATGTATGTGCAGCCACAGTAGCAAGGTTTGTTGCCCAGTTAGGTGGTTACATTTAAAAAATATTTCTTCTAGATTCAGTGGAAGTAGACAAGGTCCATATGCAACAAAGCAAAATAAAATCTAAGCTCTTTTTCTGCTCATCTTTTCAGATTGATACCCAATCATGAGCTGAGTGCTATATTTTTCATATTTTTAGAGATAATTAGTGGATGAACCTTATACCCCTCCTCCAAATTCTGTGTGGTGGCTCAAGTGAGGAGAATTCATACTGCATACTCAAGCAAGCATCACAAGGTCTGTCCCTTGCTTTGGTGCATGGGGACATTGACCACATTCAGCCATGTGTGAATGCTTGCCTGCTTGCAAAGGCACATAGAATCATAGAATAGTTAGGTTGGAAGAGACCTTTAAAGGTCATCTAGTCTAACATCCCTGCAGTGAGCAGGGACATCTTCCACTAGATGAGGTTGCTCAGAGCCACATCCAGCCTGGCCTTGAATGTTTCCATGGATGGGGCATCTACCACCCCTCTGGGCAACCTGTGCCAGTGTTTCACCACCCTCATTGTAAAAAACTTCCTTCTTATATCCAGCGTAAATCTACCCTCCCTTGGTTTAAAACCATTACTCTTTGTCGTATCACAACAGGCCTTGCTAAAAAGTCTGTCCCCATCTCTCTTACAAGCCCCTTTCAGGTACTGAAAGGCTGCTAGAAGGTGTCCCCGCAGCCTTCTCTTCTCCAGGCTGAACAGCCCCAACTCTCTCAGCCTTTCCTCAGAGGAGAGATGCTCCAACCCTGGGATCATTTTTGCCTCCTCTGGACCCACTCCAACAGGTCCTTGTCTTTCCTGTGCTGGGGGCTCCAGAGCTGTATGCAGCACTCCAGGTGGGGTCTCATCAGAGTGGAGCAGAGGGGCAGAATCACCTCCCTCTGCCTGCTGGCCACGCTTCTCTTGATGCAGCCCAGGATACAGTTGGCCTTCTGGGCTGTGAGCACATGTTGGTGGCTCATGTCCAACTTTTCATCTGATGCCATCATTTACTTTAGAGCTCCAGTGTGTGTAAGCATTACCTGAGAAGAAGCCATTTCTGTGCCTACACTGGCAGTTTGCAAAGCAAGGCAAGTGTCTTGATGAACACCCGGATATATCTTTCAGCACACACCATGGTGTGCCCCGGGCTCTTAAATATTTGGGCATGTCTACAGGCCACTGTCAACTGCCATTGCGTATCCCTGCTGAGCAGAAACACCAACAGGGGACAGGGCTTGAGTGCACCCGAATATCCCCCAGTATGAAACTAGATATTGCCAGAGCACACAGCCAGACCAAGAGCCGGGAAGTACTGCTCAATGCATTAGCATAATTTTTGTCTCTCACACCCTGGTTTTTGAGCTGAGGAGAGGCCTACATTTTGGAGACACACAACTGGAAAGAATTTGTTGGAGATTACAGCTGAGACAGGCCATTTTTCAGCCAGGGAAGTTCCTTCATCAGCTTTTCTGTTCCAGTTTGTGTCTTCCACTTCCTCCACTAAGTTGTGGCTGATGACTAATCAGTTTGGGGGTGACCAGAGGGATGACAGGCTCCTTCTCTTTGTCCAGTTTGTATGCAATTTCGGAGCTGGTTTAGGGGCATGCCAGCTGAGAACATTCTTCCCTGTGAATGTAGGTGCTGAGGTCAACTAAATTCCTGGGTAAGAAAGACACTAGCAGTCCTTGTAAAAGCATCTTAGATAGATAGATGGAGTGAAAAACTGTTAACTCTTGCTGCTGAAAGGTAGATCTCTTACATCTGCTCAAATAGTGTTGCTGGGTGCACATATTCCATCAATGCAAGCCATGGACATTGTACATGAATACCTGGCAAGAGAGAAGGACCTAAGAAATCATTGATACTGGGCTGGAAATGGGAGAGAAAGGAAAGGGAACTGAGGAGCAAGGTCAAAAGGCATAAAAAAGAGGCTTAGCAGTGGAAGAATGAAGTCCAAAGATGAAGCAGAGGGAATGGTCAGCCTGCATTTTGTAGGTCTTTCTAGCACTTTTACATTACAGCAGTTCTTCCCTTGCTCTAAGGTTTATTTGTTAATCAAGTCAGGCAGTGTGTCACCAGAGCTCTGTTCTGAGAAGCACACGGCATTAGCAGAAACAGGTCCTGATATTCGTGTGAAGGACAGTGATCCTGCGAAGTCTGACAAGTGTCAGTCAATCTACCAAAAAAATTACGACCAGTGATATATGTGACATGTATATGTGATTGGGGGTTCTTTTCCTGAGTACCAGTAATCACCAAGTTAATTTTGTAGCTAAACTTATAACTGAAGCAGTTGGACGTGGAACTTCATTTCCCCTTTTTCCTGGATCTTGTACAAAACTAGATTTTAAAACCTTTTTAAGGAAATAAAAGACAAAAAAATATTTTCCTTTTACGAAGCAGGAAACAAAAAGAGGAGAGAGATTTGCTGTTGAAAAAAAAGGTCACTGCTAAACTGTGCATGGAAAATGTGTAGCTCAATGGGGATCGGGTTCCTCAGAAGACTGAAAATGTGAAAATGAAGAATTAGAATGAACTTTTAAGGTAATCTTAGCTTTCACTCTTGCCCTAGCAAAAGAGCTGATGTGCACAGAGGCTCTGGTTGGAAATTATCCCTTGTCAGGAAAGCACTCAAGCACTTGCTTAAATGTATTCCTGAATGAGGATATAGACTATACACAAGGATAAACTGTACATTCATAAAGGGTATTTGTAACATTTCTCTTGATTGCCACTTTATGAAATCGCTGGTGTTGCCGGGGTGCAAAAAAAGGTAGAATATGATCCAATGAGCTTGCGTCTTCTTACTGCCGGAAGCAAGGAACATCTATGGTTGTATTACATGGCAGGTCCTCTTTCACATGCTAGCAGTTTTCTCAAAGCTTTGGAATGGGCATTTGAGAACATGTGATCAAAAAACAGTTCCACAATTTGGGAATACTTTTTAAGTCAGCTCTCTGTCAGGTTAAAAAGTCATCACTGCATCCATTCCTGGCTTAGTCCCTGTAAGGTGACATATTAATGCAGGTCTTCACTTGAACAAATACCTCTCTGTTGTCAAGGTGCTTGATGCTGAGCTCTGTTGGCCAGACAATTTCTGGCAGAAGCATGTGTCAAAGGTTAAAGGCTGGGCACATGTTCAACCCTCCAGATTTGAGAGCTGAGTATGAGACATACAACTTCAGCCTGCAAAGAAAGAAACACTCTCCTCTCAGACACAAAGAACATATCATTCCTGTCTCGATTTGAAAGCAGAGAGTTATATGCCTAATGTATCAAAGAGAAAGGAAGAGAGTAAGAAGGAAATTTATCTTCTTTGGGGACTTTAACAAGTAATCAATACCTGAGTCAGGATCTAGCTAGAGTTAGGTATAGAGCCCAATCAATAGCAAGAGCAAGGCAAGTCAAAGTCAGGCAATAGAAAAGTAAAGATGTACAAGGCAAGCATCTAGGCAAGAACTGGGGTCAGAGGCCAAGCCAAAGGACAGAAAACTGGACACCGTTGTACGAAGCTGAAGGGCAAAACAAGAGGAAGGTCAGAGGCAAAGCTCAGAAAGCCAGGGAATTACAATGCAAAGCAGAGCATGGCAAGGGGAGCAAGGCACAAGAGGACCCAAAGGCAGAAATAAGCAGTTAGGGTGTGATTATTCCTTTGACGTCCAGGACAAAGGACCAGGCACACTCAGCTGGCTGTGTTTATCAGGTCTTTATGGGGCAGGAAAGGCTGAAAAAGAGGGGCCTGGCAGGTCCCTCTGGCTGTAGCTGCAGTTGAAAGTTTGAGTCAGGAAAGTGGTCCTCTCTGCTTTCCAGTACTCAGTCCAGCATCAGACTTAAAATATTTCAGCCTGCAAATAGGCTTTTCTAAACTGTTCTGAGACAAGCAAGGAAAGGGCTGAGAAAACCACTGTGTGTGTACGTACCTGATTTACTCAGCTGCATGTGTGGTGGTGTGGATGTTGAAATAAGCAGTGTCCTGACCTTGGTCCCAGACTTCACAGAACATCGCACTCAGACACATTCGTGTCACGAGTAACTAAGTATTTCTGTGGAAATACTTTACAACAGGAGTTATAAAGGAGAGAAGTTCAACAAGGGCAAGTGCAGAGTCCTGCACCTGGGGAGGAACAACCCAATGCATCAGTACAGGGTCGTTGCCAACCTGCTGGAGAGCAGCTCTGTGGAGAGGGACCTGAGTCTGTTGGTGGATGACAAACTGACCAAGAGCCAGCAGTGTTACCTGGTTGCCAAGAAGGCCAATGGGATCCCGGGGTGAATTAAGAAGAGTGTGGCCAGCAGGTCGAGGGAGGTTGTCCTCCCTCTCCACTCTGCCCTAGTGAGGCCCCATCTGGAGTACTGTGTCCAGTTCTGAGCTCCCCAGTTCAATAAAGATGAAGAGCTACTGGAGAGAGTCCAGCGGAGGGCTACGAGGATGATGAGGGGACTGGAGCATCTCTCCTAAGAGGAGAGGCTGAGGGAGCTGGGCTTGTTTAGCCTGCAGAAGAGAAGGCTGAGAGGGGACTTTATAAATGCCTATAAATATCTTAAGAGTGGGTGTCAAGAGGATGGGGCCAGGCTTTTTTCAGTGGTGCCCAGCAACAAGACAAGGGGCAACGGGCACAAACTGAAGCATAGGAAGTTCCATCTGAACATGACGAAGAATTTCTTCCCTCTGAGGGTGATCGAGCACTGGAACAGGCTGCCCAGAGGGGTTGTGGATTCTGCTTCTCTGGAGATACTCAAAACCCACCTGGATGAGGTGCTGTGCAGCCTGCTCTAGGTGACTCTGCTTTGGCATGGGAGTTGGACTAGATGATCCCCAGAGGTCCCTTCCAACCCCTACCATTCTGTGATTCTGTGAAAATGGAGTGAGCTACCTTGATCTGGTTGGTTTGAGGATTATGAAAGGGGGTTTTTAAGCTTACAGGAAAAGAGATACCTTCGGCAGATGGTGTAGTGGTGCATATGAAGGCATATATTCATGAAGTCTATCCAAATTTTTTCCATGTTTTAGAATATGTTTTGAAAGAAAAATCCCTCCGAGAAGTTACGTTACAGCAATATTGTGATGATGCTTAAATTATACTGAAGTCAATGCTTAAAGTCTGGAAATGACATGGTGATGGAATTTTTTCTAGAGAAGGGTACAGCTGGGCTCCCAGATCTCACTGAAAGTCCAAGGCAGCCCGGCCTTGCATTCTTAATTGTGTCTTAATCCCCGTTGTCTTTCGTGATCCTGAGGGTCTGATCCTGAGAGGGACTCCACGTCACCTTACAATTTCAGTTTTTACTTGCCTTCCATGCATGTTACACTCCCTAATTTCATGATTACTTATCTATTCTCGAATCCCACAACATAAACAACATTGTTTCTATGAACACCTTGAGTAATAGATTGATGTGCTTGAGTGTTCTGTTCTCCCTTGAGCTTACAAGTGAAGTATGAACATCAGAACTGATGTGTTGTTTTATGTTTAGAATGTTGCATTATAAGAGGTTCAAAATGTTCTACTAAAATAAAATACACACAACACAGATGTTGTTGATCATGTGACTAATCAAGAGTTGTGTAATAAAGTGAAGTCATACCTCTATTCAGTTTGGAGGAGAGAGAACGATGGTGGCAGATGAGTGAAGTTCCACCACAGAGGTGACAGGTATTGCAGAACCATTGTTCACCAAATCCCACAGTATGAGAAGCAGAGGCTACTCAGCGAAAATAGTAGGAGTCTGGTTTAAAACAAAGACAGGGCAGTTCTTTTTACCCACTGGATAGTGAACTTCAGAACTTGCTGCCACAAGAGGTTGTGGAGGCAGTCCCTAAGAGGATCTTCAAGAGTCAGCAAAATTCATGGACAGCAAGCCCATAAAGAGGTATAAAAGGACTAGACAGGGAGCTGCCCTCTAAAACCCCTGATATGACTATTTGTGTGCTAGGGGAGTACAAAAGGACTGGACTGCAGATAATGACTAGGCTCACATGCTGTCCCTGAATGACATTTGAGATAAAATACTGGGCTAAATGGACAACTGGTATTTTCTCATGTTCCGGTGCATTTCACTGCTTGTGTCTCTGGGTGACCTTACCAATATGCTATCTGCTAATTCATTCGTTTTAAGATAACTTCAGCAGCTCTTTTCCACCATACACTAAGGATTTCTCTGCTGACTGGCCACAGAGTATTTCTTGTGAAACAGTTGCTTGGATGTAGGTGATGAGGCAGCTATTTGACTAAACTAATCTGGGAGGATGGAGTGTCCATCAAGACTAAATCCTACCCTGTACAAATTAAGTGTGAACAGCTTGTCAGAGAGATAAAGAGATGAAGAGAAAAAGACCATCTAGACTCAACCTTCAGACAACTACATTAAACCTGATTTTATTCTGTCACCAAGGGTCTTCTTTATCCTTTGTAACTATGTGATCAACTCTGGATTTTGCAAAACGAGCAAATAAAAAAATAAGCCCCATATCCTGGGCTGCATCAAAAGAAGCACAGCCAGCAGGTCAAGGAAGGTGATTCTGCCCCTCTTCTCTGCTCTGATGAGACCCCACCTGGAGTCCTGTGTCCAGCTCTGGAGCCCTCGGAACAGGAAAGACATGGAGCTGTTGGAGCGGGTACAGAGAAGGCCACAGAAATGGTCAGAGGGCTGGAACATCTCTGCTGTGAAGACAGGCTGAGGAAGTTAGGGCTGTTCAGCCTGGAGAAGAGAAGGCTACAGGGAGACCTTATTATGATCTTTCAGTACCTGAAAGGGGCCTACAAAAAAGCTGAAAAGGGACTTTTAGAAGGGCCTGTAGTGATAGGACAAGGGGTAATGGTTTTAAACTAAAAGAGAGTAGATTCGAACTAGATGTAAGGAAGACTTTTTTTACCGTGAGGATGGTGAAACACTGGCACAGGTTGCCCAGAGAGGTGGTAGATGGCCCATCCATGGAAACATTCAAGGCCAGACTGGATGTGGCTCTGAGCAACCTGATCTCGTTGAAGATGTCCCTGCTCATTGCAGGACTTGATGACCTCTAAAGGTCCCTTCCAACCCAAACTATTCTATGTTTCTATGAATTATTTGTCTAATTTGTATAGTAATTCATAGAATTAGATGAATGTACATTACGCTTTGATAAGGGTAATGTGCAGACTAACTGGTATATAGCAATGCATAACATTCCTAGTGGTGAGGTGGTTACAAAAGCTGAGATACTGGAGCATTTCTGAAGTTCCCAGCAATGGGGCACCATTTGGTGGCACAGGCTGGCTTGAGCACTGGTGCTGCCAGCGTCTGTGAGAAAGAGGCACCTTCCCACAAACATCTTTTGACAAATAAACTCCCTTAGCAATACTAGGATAGAGGAACAGTGACTTAGTAGGATTTGTATCAGCAGCACGCAAAATCAGCACAAAGATGTGAGTTCTTAATGTTAACTGCTTTGTCTCACTTCAAATTTTCTCATGATTTTCATCATTCAGAGTGATCCATATCATCACTTTGATCATACATTCCTGGTTGGGAATTATTTGACATCCATTAACTAAGAGAATTCAGTTACAGTCTTCTCTAAGTTGAACAAAGTCAATAGGAATGAGCAGGGAATGCAACTCACGGCTGAGTGGGAATCTGGGACTCTTAATCCTTGGTTTTCTACTGGTCTGGCAAGTCACTTCACTACCAGTCCTGCTTGTTTTCTCCAGACAGGAGGAGGGAGTTTGTAAGACAGAAATTGTGACTAGCTGTTAACCATTTTTTTGTCGGAGTTTAGCTCAGGCCCTTTTCTAATTCAGAATTCAAATTCCTCTCTTCAGATACATGGTTTGCACTCTGTGTTTCTGCCTCCTGATAGGAAAAGGGAGGGATTTAGGAAGAGGTGAGCTTCCACTTACTAAGAACTCACTTCTAGTAAATATTCTGCAATATAGATTTAAACGGTTCAGTTTGGTTAATATGCTTACCAATAAAATTAATTATTTAAGCATTTTTAACAAAGAGGAAGTATATAAGCATAAAAACATATCAAAAGGAAGATAGCTTAAAATCTGAATATTTATGGGCATCTTCTTTAGGTATGGTGTTTAGTTTTCATTATTATCCCATTCCTGGCAAGTATACAAAGTTTGGGACTACAAACTTTGAAATGAGAAAAGCTTTCTGTTAAAGCACTGTCTGTCGGACAGAGCCCACGGTCTGGTGTACTTTCCCAGCAGGTGTGTGCCAAGGGACCAGTCTGCACCATGTACTGTGGCCAGTTTCGTCTAGTCAGTCAGAATCTTTTTTTTATGTAACACTGACTCCGATTTTTTTAGTTCAGTGTCTCTGACTCCCATTTTTTTATTAAACAGGATTCTGTGATGCCCAACACAATATAAAGTTTCTCAGAGCCACAGTAAAAGCAACTTGAACTGCTTCATGTAGATGTTGTCCTTGTGTGTTTTATTTTATTAAAATTTTAGATAAGTTTAATATTAAACATTTATCAGAAGACTATACAGTTTACATAAAAAATAGATCCTCTTACTAAAACCTCCATTCACCTGAGGAGTTCTGATAACACATAAACCACTCAAGTTCCATTTTTGTTTGGTTATTACAATATCAGATCCTCAGCTGAAGCAAATCTGCTTCTGCATTATTCCATATTAAATTTTTAAGCTTCCACCTTAGTATTGTTCCTTCTTACTATTCATCAAGTAGATAACTGAAAAAGTGTTCCCATTTTTATTGTGATTTATATGCATTTTAAATACTTCAATCCATTTTCTCTTAAAGTTTCCTGAAATACTAAGTTGAAAGCCAATTAGAATTCACTCACTGCAGGTGCTGTGTTCAACTGCCTCAGCTTTCTAAGCCATGTGCTGCTTTTCTTTTAAATCACTGCACCAAAGTTTGTTAGGGCTCATATGTGAGTACTACGCACAAAAAACAGCCCAGATAAAAAGCCCAGAAAAGTAAGGAAAGGAAATTTGGATCATCTAGCCTTGCGACCATACATTACACGTGCTAGCCTTGGCTCTGGCCTTCTGTCACTCTTTTGCACACACTCCCTTACCGTGCCAGGTTCTTTGTTGTTTTTTTTTATTTTGCCTATAATTAGTAGTTGCAGACATTTTCTGTAGTCATTGGTTGTGCTGCGAAAGTGTAATTTGGTGAAGGGGCATTTGCACAAAAGAGAAAATGGAAGGCTGATTTCAGTAGTAGGGGGCCGAGTGATTATGAGGCAAAAAGAGTTTATGTCAGTTGCAAAGCAGTGTAAGGTCTACCAACAAAAAAAAGACTTTTATTCCAGAATAGTGTCTGTGCAGGAGCACAGAGAGTTACACAAGCAGTAGCTGCTGCAGCATTATAATTATACTGCCATAGTTCTGCCAGTTAATTTCCTCACATGGACAAACCCTCAATTTTTTACTTGCAAGGTCTCACCAACAATTCTTATTCTGGACTACCTTCACAAATTCCTGGTCTCTTTTTAAAAATATATTGCTTTTCAAAACTTCAGTTGTTGGAAGAGCTGTGAAGTCTCTCCCACATATCACAATGTCTTTGAAGTGCTGTGCAGATTTTACAATGTTGGAAAACACTCTCTGGGTTGCATTTTGTCGTTAAAATGCTGTGCAGACATTATAAACCCTTGAGATGTATGGATGGACCGGACAGCACTAATAATAACAGCAAGTCCCCTTTGCAAAAATTAGTACGGCTGTCAATTGCTCTTTAGGCATTGGGCCCATTTAAGTAACAGTGTAAGGGATATCCAGCAGCAAAAAGAAGATGTGAGTTAAGAATGGGGGTCTGAAGGCTGAAACGATGCTTGGATAGCCAGACTGGCAGTTCCTCACTGAAAAAACAACTTTATGGCCTGTGTAAGGAGCATTACGTTAATGCCTTCCTCAGCCCAAAGGGTGGGAAGGGAAGGAATAGGAGAGCACCACGTTCCCCCACCTTTATCTACAGAGACTTACTGTTCTTCCAGATGGTGCAGCAATACACACTCTACCCATGAAAGGGTAAGCTGTCTCTCGTTCAAACCACTGGCTAAGAGACTGGCAATATTGGTGTAGTTACCCAAATGAGCAAGTTTGACTTAGGGCAACCTATGTAGTGGTAGGCTATGACTGGAAGTATTGGAAGAGGAGACCTTTCTAGGAGTATACGTAAACTTTTTAATGAAACTCTGCATTCATTTAAGCTGTACAGCTGGGGCACCCTCATCTCCTTGTTGCTGCTAGACATTTTGTTGTCTTGAATATTTGAATAGCATGAGTGTTTTGTTCTATTAGTGTAAGAAAGCCAGAACACGATCTTGCTAAAAGCATACTTAATTTGAAATACGTAATTAACTATGGAAGAAATTTGTTAAAAACCTGGACCCAAAATGGAAAGCCAGGAAGTTCTTCAGTCAACATCCTAAATAAACTAGAATAAATGCCCGTATAATCCTGTCAGTACAACTGTACAAGATTTTTTCACACTATTTGAAGGAGAGTTCACAGGCAACAAAGTGCCTCCATTTTTTCTGCTTTACTGGATTTCATAACATTCCAAGGACAAATGTGCATTTGCTCCAACACAAAGCTCTGGTGTGGTCTCCTGTTACATTAGGACCATATTTTCAAATGGCAACAGCCTTTACATTGGAGACAACCAGCTTGAGAGCCTTCAGGGATCTTCACTGTCAGAAGATGAACTCTTCCCAGGCTCCTTCAAACACCTCGCCTACCACCTACCAGCATTACATGTCACTGCAAATGGAAGCCATATTTGGGCTTTTGGACTAATTTTTCAGAAGTACTTAGGTTTATAGAAAAGACTCTCTCTGCTTCAGCCAGCCCCCTTGGTAAGCAAAGATTCATTGTATTAGTGACCACTTACCCTATCCTGATCCACTAATTATTTCTGTGGACCTGGGCACAGCAGAAAAATGAGCTACTTCTTCGAAATTTTGTCTCCTTATGTTTATGAATAGGATCATATGCGTGGAGTCAGCTATATAAAGTAATGAACTTGATGATAAACTAGAAGGTCATTTCCAGTGCTGTTACTACCAAGAGAACCAAAAGATACACCTAGAACCATGCTGGCTTCAATCCATGATCCCCAAAGAAGGGCTGAGGGCACACTGGTCTGTAAGAAAAAAAATCTGTTTCAATAACGTTGCTTGTATTAGGGTGAAATAAGGTCCATAAGGTACACTGACTGAAGTCTGTTTTGCCTATCTTAGTTAAAAGTTGTTGCACTTTGTCCCCTTTGTTGGGTGAACAGTGGGTGTATCCCCAACTGTTTTGTCTGATGATTCTGGGCAAAATCCAGAACAATTTAAGTTATTTTGTAATTTGTCTGTCACAAAATAGAAGCCGGGAATTTGGCAGGGGGAAATACAGGTTTCCATTACAAATTCGGAGATAACAAAGCCAGAGTGACCTCTGCAGTTGCTCACTGCCGTGGAGAAGCAGACCACAAAACATCCTGGAGTTGTTCCTGGTTTGATCAGCATCCACGCTACTTAAAATTGCCAGTCTTGGACAGCCTGTCACAATCCCTTGGCAAACAGGATATCCTCATCTGCTTTGCCGCATTGAAAGAAGGAGATAAAAAATGACTTAGTTCTATGTTTTGTAGACCTGCTAAAAGTACTGTTGTTTTCTACCTTTAACAGTAGTTTTGGGAGGGAGGTTGATTTCTTTCTTATGGTTTTACCGGGGAGAGAGTAGACAGGGTTGCATAAATAACAGAAATAGGAAACTATTTGTTTTTTAAGTTCTGGTTTCAGACCTACAACTTGCTGATTTAGTGGAAGTTGTAGTGCCAGAGCTAAAGCTCGAGTTTGACAGTTTGCCTTTATTTTACTTACAGTCAAAGTTCCAGATAAAGACTTCTGGGAAGAGAGAAAAAATCCCACAGTGGGGTGTAAAGCTGACAAAACAAGAGAAAATGAGAGTAGTATCAGAGCTCATAGGCCTCCAGTTCTAACAGCTCTGCTCCTAACGCTTTCTTCCCTCATTTAAGCTTCCAGTAAAGTCTCCCTGTGTTTACCTCTAATTTAAGAAACTGTCCCTTAATCCCATCCCTTCCTATTCTCTGTCATCCTCTTGTTACTTCCTTCCTCTTATCTTTTAGAAGCTTGCTCACTCGCTCTCCACCCCCACCCTGGCTTATTCCTTCCATATTAATAATAATCTTAGTACTGAGCACTTATATCGCTCTCTTCGTGTTCAAAGTGCTGTACAAACCTTAGCTAATTAATCCTCACAACACACTCCCCTCCCTCTGTAAGATAGGTAAGTATTATTATCTCAGTTTTACAGATGGGGAAATTGTCGCACTGACTCAGTGGCAGAGACACAAGCACAGTAACCTTGTTCTTGCAACCTCTATTTTGAAAATACCTTCCTCCAGCCCTGCTTGCCTCTATAAATACCTTCCCATCTCCTTTGTCTCCCAAGTCGTCAAGACAAATCCACTGCCTACTCCTGCCGCCACAGCTTCGTTAATTGCTGCCATCTCGTTAGCTCCCTCAGACACCTTCTGCAGGAGCTTTGCCAATGTGTTGCTCTTCTGGCTCTTTGAATGCCTTCCTCTTACATCTGCAGTTTTCATCTCGCTTCCACAGGCAAGAGGAAAGTAACTCCTTGCCAGCCTCACCAGTTTGTGGCTCTGCTTTCCCTCTCCTTGCCTGGGTTTCTGTCCATGGATTGCTTCCAATTCAAGGCAGAGGTGCCTGGCCCGAGGCTGCGCGTTAGGGATCTGGGTCAGCATGGCCAAGTTCCCTTCACATCATTTCCTAGTGGCTTGGCATTTCTGTACCAGCAGGAAAGCAGCAGGTGTAGTTTTGTTGGTAGAATTTATGCCCTCTCCATACACGCAACTCCAAACTGGGCCACAGTGCTCCTGCTCCGGACCGTCTGTTGGTGCAGGTGCAATCCCCTGCTTTGCGTTATCTGGTGGTGAGCAGCAATTTGCCCCGCTGGCCAGGGCACTGATTGGTCATTGAAGATGCGGACCTCTACCACCTGACAGCTTTGTGTGCTCTGAACCACCTTCCTAGGATCTGGCATTTTGATGCTTAAATAATCTTCTTAAAGTCGATGTCCTGAACACAGCCCTGAGAGCAAGTGGATTGACAGAGGATGTTCTTAAATTTAGGAAAGAAGGGCTCACAATTGCAGTGCTTAAGTAAGCACATCCAGGATGTAACTGCCTCTGCAGCTCTCTGACATGACGCTTCCTTGTTCCTGTATGTTGTAAATGGGTGATCCATGTTGTCATGTCCCTGTGATCACAGAATATGTTTGTCGCTTGAAACACTGGGTCCTACTACTGATTACTCAGATATTATCCTTGATTTGCTCTCTCCAGAGTGATGCTCTTGGTCTTATCTGACCAACAAGTAATGGTAGATTCTGACGGTGTGGCTAACTGAGGAACTTCCTCAGCTGCAACTACAAACTTTGTCAGTCTCTTGCTTCAGACCAGTTAATTAGACATGATTACATGAATTTGCTTTTTGAAATACTCTGCCATAATGTCATGCCTTGTCAGGAACAATCTGTTTAATGGATCAGTGCTCATTTTGTCATTTTCTGTTCTGTCATATGACATGGTATCATACCTCTGCAGGTGAGCTATCAGTCTCTATGGTGCTGTACTGCGGATTTTTTTTTTAAGATGCCATTGAAGACTTGTTTTGATGAGACTCCACAGCAAGGTCTTACTCATGCTCATACTAATGAGAGGCTAACTGCAAGGAACTGAACACAAAGGCACATCTCTTTTTCATCTTGTATATGCATCAGTGTCACAGAGGTCAGAGACTTTGGACAAAGAAGTTGCTGGCTTCTTGCAGCTAAGTTTTGCTGACCTACACCCACTTGTACTGCTGCCTCTTTCATTACTTTATGTCAGTTTAGTTTCTACATGTGCTATTAGTCCACTATGTTGTCATGCACTGCGAAGAGTGAGCAAGGAAACTGGCCTACCTCAGCAATGTTCTTCAGGGGTCTCTGTCTCGGTGTCAAGTGTTTAATTTACTCAGGGTTTGGCTTGATGCCCATAGCTGAGGTGATGGGACCAATGTGCACCTGAATGGCCTGCTTACACATTTGCTCAGGTTTAATAAGGTCTCTGTTATGCCAGGTTTCTGGGGCACAAAATGTGACATCACGGCGTAACTCTGCATAACTGTTTGCTCTCAAAAACACGTGAAACTTTGGATACCCCCTTCCTGCGTTGTAGCCTCCTCCTTCTGCATAGGTGAACACTGGAGGGTGTCACCCACAGACCTCTCAGCTCTCCAGGGGTCATTCGCTGCAGTTAGGGTTGGCATCACTTTGGGACGCGAGTGGTCTTACCAATTTGCCCCCTGTACACTTTTGTGGGTTCTCTGCCCGGTGCTCTGCTTCCTCCTCAGCAGCAGCACCCTCTGCATAGCAACCTCTGTGCCTCGCTGTACCTCCCAGACCAAGTGCCCTGCATCTCTCCTCCTCTTCCCCCACCCTAGCCTGTGTTCTGACTCTGACCCTTGTCGATAAAAGTGGAAACCAGCCACTTAGGCTAACAAATAGCTGGGTTGTTTGCTTGAGGGGTGGGGGGCTGTTTTTCCTAAGGACCACAGGTTATTCATTGCCCTTAGAGCTGTCTACACCCACAGCAGGAAGTCCCTGCTTGATTTCCTAGGAGCTGGGGCAATCATTTGCGGCTCTGCGAGATTGTTCTGCCCGGTGGCAAGTGCAAAGGTCCATGGTCTTTTCTAAGCCTGCCTCTGACCTCAATATTCAATATATCCATGTGCTCTTTGACTACTCTGTGGAAAACCGAAATATGAAAAGAGCAATCAGGAATCAAACAAGCTCAGCACAAGGCACAGGGAGAGAGAGTGCTACAAGTGTTTAAGCACCGGCTCTGGCACCAGCCCCCATGCCTTCAGCCACTTCAGTTGATCTTTCTTTTTTTTTTGCCTTTCTTTCCTACCTGCCAGAGAATAACAAACAAGGCTGTGGCTTTAGCCCATATATATGTGCTTACTCATACCTGTTTACCATGAGTATGGTTACTGCTGTCTGCTAGAGTGGATCCAGGGCCTTCTGGATGCTCATTCAGCTAGGTGGCTGTCAAAGCCTGTTGGAAAACGATGACTGTGTGAGATCTGCTCGTTGCTGGGTTTTTTCAATTGTGTTTTCACAAGGAATTATATTCAGTGTTTCACTGAAAAGCTCTGTTCTCAAGTAGAGTTTTGACAGAAAATTTAATTACCTCTAAAATTTTTCCCTTTGCCTATTTCCAATTAGTTTTTTCCTTTTTTTGAAATTCCTTTTTTATTTAATTTTTCTAAATACAAGTGCTACGTATTTTTCCTATGAAAAGTGTCAGTTTAAGCAAAACCCACATTTAAGAGAATCTTCTTTTTAATTTCAAACCTTTCTACGCTCCTTTCTGGTTATGTCTTTAAAATGATAGCAAGTTCTATCAGGCCCCCACATAAACAGTTTTAGAAGGAAGAGTTGCCCTTTAAAACTAGTTGTGCTTGTGAAGACAGTCCAAGAATCGCCGCGCTTCCTTGGGAGCAGGCCTTGGCTGAGGGTACCGCGCAGTGCTCCGCACAGGCTCAGCGTTGATGTCTCGCTGAAGGTCTGAGGTGCTGCTTCAGGGCAGCCTACGGGCAGGTGCTTCATGCTAGAGTTAGGCCTCTCAGAGCTAAGGCGGAGGCTTTACGCTGTCTAGCTCATGTGCTGACAGCAGCAAAGGTGCAGCCACAGTGGCTGCAGCTGCTCAGGACTATGCTTTTCACTTGGATCATTACCCTGTATTGCAAACCACCTTACTAGATCTTCGTTGCTCTGGGGGCCAGTGTGTTGTGCTTGTGTGTGTTGCAGTCAGATGTCTGCCTTCCTGCAGTCGTGCTCTCGACACCCGCTGTCCGAGAGCTGAGCTGCTGGGCCCATCCAGCCGCCGTCTGCCTGCTGCAGCAGTGCTGGCACAAAGCCCCTGCTCCCCGAGCGATGCTCAGAGCGCGCCTCGGCACGATTTCCCCACGTGCGTTGTGACCACAGCCGTGAAGACCCATCAGATTTTTTTAAGCCATGTTCATTATGAAGTACTTTGATGGATCACAGCTAAATGTTTCATAAAACCCAATATGAAATAACAGGGAGAATCACATGCTTTCAGGGCTACTGTCGACTGCCGGCTTTCAAAGAATAGTGACAGTAACTACATCTCCTTATTCCACCCAGTGTTATGCCAGGGGGTCTACGTGCCACATGTGTTGCTGGTGTTTATACTGATTTCTTATCCCCAGTATGTATCTCTCAAAGTACTAAATGTTTCATTCCAAAAAGTTGCAGTGATAAAGGATTTTGGTTCGTGTGAACTTCTTGTGTAGCAGAAATCAGTTCTTATGTAATTTGCTAGCAAAGTTAAAAGTCTCTACAATTTTTAAAGAATAAAATATCTCTAAAAAATTCTGTGATACGACCAAAACATTAGCATTTCATTCAGAGAATTTGCTAGCCTGGGTAAGCTGCCTCCCAAACTACAAATTCATGTTTCAACAGAAAAAAAAGGGGGAAAAAAGCAGACTAGAGAGGTCAGTGCTTTGTACCTAATATGCTTTTGCAGTTTACTTTTGTTCTGGTAAGCAGATGCTTTGAAAACTGTTCGACTGCAGTTCAGACAAAGGTCAGTATTGGGCCAGTCAATATATCATACAAAGCTCCAAATCAATATCCTATGAAAGGAGGCTCAGCACTTTCTGACTAAAAAGTGTCTCAAATAGAACTTACTTCTCAGACTCAAGCTGTCCTGGGGGACTTCCTTTTTCGTGTTCCTGCTGAAGGAGCCTGTCACGATATTGCAGTAACTGGTAATCTTTTAACCACCTATCCACATACTGAATTTTTTGATTTAAGTGAGCATATTGATAACCAGCCTTTGCTTTTTTGTACATAAATGTTAGGGTGCCAGGCTTATATTTTCCACATAAAAGATCAGCAACTTTATTACCTGCAGAAGGTGGTTATTAGGGTCTAAGACTAGAATTCATCATGGTAACTATGGGTATTTACTTTATACATTTATGCAGTATATCAGCCACAGCTTTGACAGTGCTCTGCAATTTTTTTTCACGCAAAGGCATTCAAATCCAAGAAATATATTCATACCTGCTGTCAACAAGTGCAACTCCCTTGGAAAGCTCTGAGCCAATTTCAGCAGTGACGTGAACGGCAGCATAAATTTTAGGTCTAAATTGGTCAGAAAATATGTGAAAGTGGGCATAATTTGCATGCTGAGGACTGAAAGAGGAAAAGTAGCTAGGAAAAAAGAGTGCAATTAAGTGAGGGGGGAACACAGGATCTGCTGGCATGAGTCTAGTGCATCAAATTTGGTTCTGAATTCAGACAACTACAAGCAAATGTAAATGTTATACTTAATGCAACTAGCTATTTATAGTGGAGTGAACACACTTTCTCTACCTGTTATGCTTATTGCTGTGCTAAGGATGGACTAGAGTATGTCATGCCTAGGCTGGCAAACATTCAGCACATACCTGTATGTACATGCTGCACATGTGTTTCCCACTTCCCCAGTGGGCTCTGTGGTGGTATGATTGCAAACACACTGACTGTTTTTGGAAAAGAAGGCTTGAGAAATGGAAAAAAATGACCTCAATCTCCTTGAATATGTTTCGGGGGTCTTTTGCTCTAAGCAGCCTTCCCTGTATTGCAGACTGCTGTAATAGATCATGGAAGGTGAGGGATATCTGTCACAGAAGCATCACTTCTTTGGTACCTGCCAAAGGGAAATGGCTGAGAACCGTGTAATGAAATGAAGGTGGTATTCAGACTGCCAAGAGGAGCTGCTCAGCTGATGTGCTGATGTGCTTCCAGGCAGCGCTGGCCCAGCAGGATGATTCAGTGCGTTGGAGGTAGACATCTCAATTCCAAATACAATGGGTGGGGAAAGGTGGCCACCTCTGAAATCATTCAAAGCGGCTAGGACCCTATCTCTCTCTACAGCCTGAGCAGGTCACTGAAACTCCCACCTACCAATCACCTGGGAAACCTCTCAGTTTAGATCTGAACAAGTGTTGAACCTCAGTCACCTTCATCCACTTGAAATCCAGAGCACTGAGTCCTCTCTTGAGAGCAAGCAGGTAATGATGGAGGAGGAGGAGGCAGCAGCCACTTCAGAATAACTTCATTGTTTGAACACTCTTACAAGAAGTGGGAAACATGGGTTTTAAGCCTTTCTCAGACTGAAGGAGTTTGAACCGCAATTCCCTTTTCCTTGGAGCTTATCCTACCCATCAAGCTAGAGAAGTTCTTCATTCTGCTCACTGTGAGAGGCCACAGAGCAGCGAGAGAATAGGTAAGAGCAAGTTTGATTTTGCAGCCCATTGGTGAGGTCAGGCATGCGAGAGTTCTGAGGCTTGGTCCCAGCTGTCACTGCCGTTTTAAGTATTCTTTACTGTTAATTTTTAATACAGGCACTCATACCGTCAAGGAACCATGGTTGACAGACTGTAGAGACTGTAGTGTTTAATTCTGCCTGAATTTGTATGAAGGACCAAAACATGTCAACTAGATGCTGCCCTAAACCCTGAACTTCTCACACCCAATGATAAACATCTAACTGAGACTGTAGCAGCACAGTTGCCTAATTAGGAGCAGAGTTGTTCAAGGTCTTCGGCAAAGGTAATTGAGGGAGAAAGGAAAACTCCAGAGGAAAAGTGAGCCCATTTTTCATCTGAATCACATTCTGGAAGTGCCTGTTCTTCTCTGTTGATTACAAAGGTAGCCTAGGATGACAGCATTCCCCAAATAAGCCTCTCGGTTGAATTTAGCATGCCCAAATCACAGGAATGTAATTTCTTTCTCAAGTTGTTTTGCAGTTTATTGCTTTAGTTTCCCTTGTGTCCCCCTCAGAGTGGTGCGCGCGTCTGGAGAAGGGTACAGTGGAATTGCCTAGGCATAGCCTAAGTGGCAAGGCTGCTACCCAGCACCAGCCTTTCAGGGTGAAGTGTGGGAGATTTTTGACTTTCTCTTTGCCCCAGGCAGTTTGTGCACAGCAAAGCCCTCACTCTTTTATGAACCCATCACAACAAGAACAGATCCCATTGGAAGATAACGCTGCATAGATAGTCCTGAAATGCAATGTCAGTCTGCTAATCTACCTGCTTTTAAATGCACCTTCTCCATCAAAGCATTGTGCAATTTCAAAGTGTGAAATGCATTCAGCATGCTCTTCTTTTTCACCTGGGAACACTTTCATTATTCCGAACAGTGGCTCTCCCAAAAAGCCGAAAGTCCTAGGAAGGTAGCAACAAGTTGTGCAACATTGCCGGGCTGCCGGTGTAGCTCGTGGAGCAGTGCATAGTAAAGAACCACAGAAATCCCCTTTGAAGTTCTGTCTAACTTATTTTCAGTATTTTATGACCTAGAAGACACAAACTTTGTATTTTTAATGTGCTTATTTAAGAAAGGTTGCCAGTACCAGAGAGGAAGAAACTCATTGCTGTGAGAGCATGAACTGGTAGAGTATCGTTTAGCCAAATACACAGAGGAGAGACACCCTCAGGCGCAGGTATTGCCAAGGGATATCTGTCTTGCAGACTGGGCCCTGTGGATAATTCTGGGACCATAAGGTCTTTTGTGGCAGACATTGCATCTTCCTATATGCTTCCAAAAGTCCTTGTTTCTGGCCGGGGCCTCATGCAATGATTGTAATAGTAGTGAGAGCAAAATCAAAATCAGGCTACTGTAGATTATTTTCATTTTTTCTGAAATGTGCCTTTTAGGAGTTTTGAGTGGAAGAACATCATTTTGTAACTGTAATTCAGAATATGTACAACTAGACACTGTCCCAAACTAAAGACATTTCTAAATCATAGAGATGTCTTCAGTCCTCACTATTGGTTCCACAGGCCTGTCCTTCCACCAGTGGAGCTGAAGGGAAACTCTGGCTGTGTAGGAGTATTTTTCTTTTTCATAAATAACAGAGGAAATAACAGTTGTAGGGGAAATGGTATTTGATGATGAAGACCGTATTAAATTGGGGTTAGCCAGCTTCAGCAAACTAGTAGAGACAGTGAGAAGTCTTGCCATTTTTGTTCAAGAAAGGCTTCAGTAATAATGTCACAGAAATTACTCATCAGCCTTTATATCTCTCTGTGCAGTGTTTTTCACCTTACTCGTTCAAAGGGGGTGTTAACCTGTTAGTGAGAAACGATTAAAGGTCACGTGCCTTGAGTTCTCTGATAGTCTCCACACATTCATCACCACCTTATGTGATCATAACAATCCTGTCATCCAGAGTAAACTATGCATAACCTAACTGGCCCAGGGAAACTTCTGGAGGAGCTGGTTATGACACAGCTACTGTCTCCCTTCATGCCATGTACCAGCACTTTTACTACAGTCTGAACACAAAATTTGAGGCTTTTTTCATCCCTTATGCCTTTGGGATTTAGGAGTTGTGCTTCAACAAATTTTCCTAGGATGATATATACTTTTGTAATATTCAGATGAGATGACGATATATCTTCCCAAAACCATTCACAGGGCTGACAGGTGAACCATCCTTTTTGCTGATCAGTTCAAGAACCATGGCAACGGTGTTTGCCAGCTCATTTCGTTTTATCAGTTGACTTTACTCCAAAAATAAGTAGCACTGACTGGAGAGGAAGGTGTGAGGGAATAAGCAGGGACGTACTTATTTGATCTGTAACACAGATACTGCTTGTTATGGATAAAGAAAACGCAGACCCTCTCTTTGATTTTGCCCTAAACCTCATCCTGCTTCTCTGTTACCTTTAAAACCCTTCAAAACTACGACGGTAAAAGACTAGGGAACTATGTGTTCCCTCCTGTACTATCTAATTTAAATGCGAGTTTGGACAATTATTCACATTAACAACTTCAGGTTAAATCTACCAGCCTTTGCAGAAAGCTCAGATAGAGCAGCAGCAAAGGTACCAGCTGAACGCTGTTCTAAATGGGGCGTTTCCCCCCAGTGGCACAGCTTTCCCCTCATTTGAGATCTCCTCCTTCCTGGTAGGGGTGATTTTGCCTATGGACTCTGGCAGCTTCCTCTCTCATCGCTTTGTTGTGCCAGTGTGTTATGGGAATGTTTCATTTCACTTGGCGGTTCTTGTTTCCTGTTACAAATTTTCCAATTATTTCACCAGCGTTACGCAGTAATTAACACATCACCTTTTGTGTGGAGAGCTGAAAAGATTACATTTTAACTGATAGGATCAATTCAGGAAGAGACACTCTCTCTCTCTAAAACTAGCTATTCCAAAAAAGTATACTGAAGTTATCAATAATTTAATAATCTGTGTGCTAATTCAGTCTGTGGTTTCATCTTTATTATTGTTGTGGTTACTGTTGTTATTAATCATGAAAGTTGCTTTCTGCTGCTTCCTTTACTGTGCTTAGGTGTCATTACCTCTTGTATCTCTGTGAATAAGCTTTGCTCTCCCAATCCCATAAAACTTAGCATCTCTGCCTATGCTACCCTAAGCTATCCTGGGCCAGCTGTAAGCTTATATACACTGAACCTCCTGACAGCTTTTTCCATCCATCCCCATCCTGGGGACACCAGCAGGGCTGTGCCTGGCCGGCTGCACCTCTACAAGGAGGACGCTGCACAGCACCAAGAGCTTGCTCCCGCCACGCCAAAGGCTGACCTTCCAGGTTCGGAAATCAGCAACCGGGTAGGGTTATGCCGGCAGCCACGGGGATCCCCGTAAAGGCAGTAAAATCCAAAAGCCACTGATGTGCTCACTGGTGTCAGGATTCAATCCAAAGTCTTTCTCCTGATGTAAAAGCCGAGGTGGCTTCCACGCAGTGGTTCTGCAGGCAGAGGTCTGCTACGTGATCCTCCCTATTCAGAAATTTTGTGTAATTACAATCTATGGATTTGTCTCAGGAGCAAGGTCACTCCCACACCTCTTGTGTCACAGCCATATGGCTGTGCGCGTGACAAACAATGTCCCATTGTTTTGTGACTCCGCTGTGCTTCAGTAATGCAGATTATAGGTTCTCCTCCAATGCCTGGCAACTCAGTTTTTGTTTTTAGGCCTACTGTAGTGGTGCAGAGACTTTTACAGGAATTTTATTTTCATGTGTGTACCAATGTTTATATAACTCCTTTATTTGATACTGTTATTTTTATACAACCTTTCCCATATGATCTTATCCATATCGCATGCATTTTAGTTGTTGTGTGAGCTTTAGAGAGCTACTTTTCTGTTCCTTAATCTATCTGTAACTGTTACACCTTGGGTGTTACCAGTTCTAAAAAGTGCGGTTACCTTTGAATCTCCAACAGATGTATTAATAGGACCTCAGTCCTTCTCAGCACCTGTTTCTTACTGCTGGTTTAAGTAAATACACATAGTAATTAGTTTTCCAAGCTAGTAATCTGGTTTCATCTCAGTTAGGCAAAAATCTACCCTTGCTGTACAGGTGTTCTCTTTTAAAGAGGAGCCCAAATACCTTCCAAATACAGTTATGTTTTCTTTCTACCACTTTCCCCCCTAGAGTGGGGACATTGACATCTCCTGTCCTTGCCATCCCGTATATAAGGCCCTATGCAAACAACTGTCACAGAAAACTACCTGGAGGCCTGCAGCATAGGTGTTTGATAAGATGAGCATAGCTCCTAGATTTCTGCCTTTGTCTCTGTCATTAGTATCAGTTTATACCTAAGAGAACAAAACAGCTACTCTGCCTACAAATCCAGACATTAAATGAGATCCATGGCGTGCATAGCATAAGTCATGGAAGCGCTGATATTTCTGTGTGACTGAAAACACTATTGCAAAAACTCATCGGTACCAAGATGCTTTCTTGAGGTGGAAGGCATGTTTGCTTTCTTCTGCCTGTCCAGTGAAGAGGTCTGGTTTCAGGGGAAGAGGATCTTAAGGGTCAGCAAACTGAGAGCCTTCCTTTTGCAAGAACTGCGTCACACAGCACCCTTGTTGACCTTTCAGGGACTTCTTGCAAAGTCAAGACTGCTAGACCATGTGGGAATCAATACTAAGAGTGTGAAGATGCAGTAGATTAACCGTGAGCTTGACATCTCAAACCAGTCATTTCTACACAGCAGACTTTTTCTAAAGCTTCTTCGGCCCAAACAAAGAGTCTAATCAGTTCAAATTTCTTAGACTTGGTTGGCAGATTTTCAGTGTGTGTACCAAGAGCTCAATATTTTCCCAATCTGGTTAAATTTGCCATAGTATTATAGCCATTCTGTGGCATTAGGTCATGCAACAGCATTAGTGTATGATGAAGGTAACAAATTAACTGAGTTGTTAGACAGTAAGTGATCTAGATTAAAAAAAGTTCAAGAGCTGGGCTTCAAGCTTCCCAAAAGTCTCCTAGATATCTTCTGCCTCGACATATAGTGAAGATACCATAATACAAATGAGACATAGCCCAAAACTGAATCTACTCCATGTACTTAAGCAGAAGCAAAGGGGAAACTTTACTTATATAAAGTGACATATCTGTCAGCATACAAAGGCATGACATTTATAAGCATTTGTTCACTAAAGAAAATTAAAAATAAGAAGTATTCATGCCCCAAGAAAGCTCTGGAGAATAAATTGACAGAGAAAAAGGTAAGAGTTGGGTTTTACTGCATGCTGGAGATCAAAGTCTCATGAATGTCAGTGGTTTCATGGGATGATTTCTGTAATTGATATGCCATTACAGAGTATTAGAGATTTACATTAGCAAGAATTATGTAGAAAAGAAAGAGGTACTGAAGGGAGGAGGATGAGTTATGTTGTTCAGCTGAAGAGAGGCCTAGCCTTCTATTTTGTAGTTGTGAAAGAGCCTTTTCAAATTTATGAACACAGAATAAATACATTAATATATGTCTGAACACCTGCACTCTCAACTACCTGTTTGCTGATGGCCACAGCCCAGGAAAACAGGCTGGTCCCCAGAATTGAATTGTGGGTGCAAAACATGGATGTTTCAAGTGTCCAAATAGCTGAAAATCACAGTGGAAAAAAGAGTTTTGTAATAATGCAGATTACAAAGCACAGCATTACAGTGCATTCCCCAAATCAAAAGGAGAAGTGCAATAAAACCTGCAAGACATGCACACTTCTAAAGGTACCCCCACAAAACCTAACTTAAAACCAGCTGAAGGTGTTTGAGAGTCTGCGAAGCAGGTATCCCTTCAAGGAAGCCTATCACCAGCCTTAGCTGCAGAGAATGGCTTCATCTCGATGCATATTTTTGAGTCAACAATAAAAGCAAATCTAAGGCTTCTTAGGGCTAAAGATTTGTGGTCCTGCTCTGTTTACTTCATGCATCTCTAAGCAGTGTAAGAGCATACTTCACCCTGTGGACTTCTCCTTTCAATACTATTTTGCTGTGTACAGCCAGTTTAGTAGTTCCTGCAGCAGATTTGATCTAGGTGCAAGTCGCAGGGCTTCAGCCTTCTTACAGTTGAGCGTGCAATCCCGGTTAGCACCTTGTACAGTCAGTGGGGAGAGACAACTACCTCCAAATGATGGTTCATCCCACCTGGTGTAGGTGACTCTCTGGTCTCACTGTTTGGAGAAGACTATCTCACGCTATCAATTAGAGAGACTCTCTGGATGACAGGTTTAGATTAGAGACCATTGACAGGTGTCAGTGCGCGAGTGCAGCCAACAGTGCAAGATGCAAGTGAGGTGTTTCTGAGTGCTTCCCATTCCCAGCAGGTGGTTCAGAATAATCTCTTAGAACAGGAGGTCACTGGGCCATAGTCTGCCTTCACCTTTACACATGGCTGGGCTGCTCTCAGGGTGCTTTGACTGGGAGAAGAAAGGAAAGGAATTTGTTCTTCTTGCATATTGTAACTGGAGCTTTGATTTCTGTTTCTCCTCTCAGCAAAGTCAAGAGATGGAAGAAATCTTCCAAAGAGTTAAGCAATACACCGGTGGCACCAGCAAGCACTACTGCAATTTAAAATGGACAGGGGAGTTGTTTGAACAATTTTCAGTTGAAAATTTATTGTGTAAGTGATGCAGGGAAAAAGAAAGTGTATGCTAACAGTGTGGCTGAATATTTTATATTAGCCACTGAGAGAGTTTTACTTCAGCCCTAAGAACTGAGTATTATTCTGGCACACACAGGGTTGTTAGTTCTGTTTGTAATCACAATTGATAACTAAATTAAAATGGGGAGGGGGTGGCAAAATTCGGGAGGGGGGGAGAGAAAACTCATTTTTTATTTTCTTTACAAGACAAAATTACCAGTCCTACTTGAACACCAGTAGCCTTTCCCACCTGACTCGAGACATCACTTGCATGCTCCAGATACTTTGTAAGCCTTCTCCACAATGGGTAGAGGCATTGCACTCAGTTTGGAGAAATAACCAGCTGCTAGATGAACTAATTTTAAAGTAAGCATAAGGAAACATATTATCCTTTAATAGCCTTGGCAGGAACAAACTGAATAGGAGAAAGATGCAGATCATGAAACAGGAGTCCTCTTTCTAACTTTGGGACCAGAGTGTATACCCTGTATATATCCTACAAAACCAAGGACCAGCACAAATGCTAAGTGTGTGTTGTGTCGCTGGACACTCCTGAAGTTCCCCACTAAGGACCTGGTGTGGCAGCAGATGACAGGTGCCGAAGACTGTTACTCCCTGGTCTTCCCCTGTTCCGCCTACACTGCTGCTGGTTTTCCAGCATCAGATATTCCTTGGGTGGGATTTACGTCATCTAATTATAGATGTCCACATATGAACTTGTTACCTCCAGGTCTCTTCATATCCAGTGAAGAAAAATAGACGTAGTTCTAGAGGACTACATTTTAGATGCGTACATTAGGAAGAAATCAGTCATGCCCTTCAAAAAGCTCTTTCTTTCCATTGGCTTTACAGGGGGTTCAGATCACCAGCTCAGATGATACAGACTTTGAGAACACAGACTTTTGGCAGGGTGCATCCCACTCAGTTTGTCTGTATATATTTTCAATAGCAGAACTGTCTGTAACTTGATACTGATTATCTGAATATAAGAAAATGGCATGTCATTTTTCAGTTTCTTCAATGCAGGTCGTCCAGTTGGCCATTCTTTCACTTGCCAGTGTTGCTTGCAGTGCTACTGTTAAATTAAGCCCAGCTGCTTCATTTTCTCTTCATTGACCTTCTAGCAATTACCCAGTTCTCCTTATTACACCTTATTTTAATGTCAACAGTTTTATGCCAGAGCTCAATCATTTGGATGCTTGAATGACTTCACAGAAGACTGAGAAAAACATCCCTTTCATATATTTCGAGGGAAATTATAGCAGATAATTAACTTTAAAACACGTTTGTATAAGTGAGTTTTACCGAGTCCATACACCCAAAGCAAACACAATTAAAGTTATTCCATTCATTACTTGGACTGTGTTTTTATTTTCTGTCTTCTCTAAGATGTGCCATTGATTCTCATAAGATAACTTCTCGGCTTTTATTTCCAAGGCAGGCTGGCAAAAAAAAGACATTCAGTGTGAGGGACTCTGAGTCCCTAAGGATTCTCCATGTACACCCATGTTTGTAGGAAATACCTCGTTTCACTAAGAGATGCAGACACAACACATACACTGTCTCTGGGAGTGGAGAGAGAGATGGAAGAGTAGAGATGGAGGTTAAGAAGGGCCATATTTTGAAGAAGACTCTTTTCTCTGTGCTGGATATCAAGCATCCCAGATTAGCCACTTCTGGCTACTTGGAAGAATCACAAACTTTTTGTTATCACAGAGGCTTCAGAGAAGTACAATGAAAAGAGCCATATCATGTAGTTCAGTGTCTTTACTCTAAATAAATGTCATTAAAATCATTAACAAACACAGTAGTACCCATAATGAATCTAATATCCTTGCATACATTTGTATTTTTTTCTGGTCTTTGTTGGACATAGAAGGAATAAGGGGAATCTTTATAAATTTCTGCATGGAGTTTGTCTGAAATAAAGCACCCAAACAGAAATGCATACAGACCAAAAAAAAACAAACCAACTGTTTAAAAAAATTTCTCGTGGACAAATAATATATTACGCTATCTCTAGTACCAGTTTGCACCTTCTCCTCAAGGGAACATTAATTTCATTCTAGGTGTATTCTAATACACTCCACATCATCCACTCATACAATGGTTTTCTCCCATTAAACTCTGTTTAGCACGCAGCAGGAGCTCTGTGGAAGAAAGGACTGGTGAACCAGGACCATAAATTCCAGTTTCGGATTTGGGAGATATCTTTTTTCCTGAGAGGTCTACCTCAGGTCCTCTCCACAAACATTTGCTTGGTCCGAAGTTACGTTTTCCTCTGCCACCAGACAAACCTGCCACCAGCTATCCATGGCCATTTTCTTTTAAAAAATTTGTGCACATCTCACTGAAATCTATACGTTCTCTCATCCAATAAAATACTATAATAAGCAGAAATATGAATCCTTCCTTTAAAAAGACATTATTAAAATGCAGAGAAAGCCACACAATAGGCATTCTAGACTTTTGCAATAAAAGGTGTTCCAGGAAAGACAGAAGATAGTATAATTAGGGTTTTGTGGGGTTTGGGATTTTTCATAGAGAGAGCAACTGAGCTGGGATAGTAAAACTCTCAAAATCTTGTGTAATCACTTGGATTTTTTTTTACTATAACAAGTGTTCATTTCTACTGTAAGTTTTCAAAATATTTTAAAAATATGTTTATGTAAATGTTTATTTTTCCAAGAAAATGTACAGAAGTTCTCTGCCAACAATGCTCTTGCGCCTCCTGTGCCACTGGCAAATTGCTTTTCTTGTATGAAGAAACAGTTAAGCATCTTAAAATAGATATCTTAATGTGGTAAAGCAGACACTTAAGGCACTGCCCTTTTATATGAGCACCAGACAAAATATTCTTTATGTATTGAGACTCAAATAAAGAAGCAGGAGGGAGATGCCAGCCATGTAGCTTGTATCGCATGACCTCAGCGAGAACAGTAGGGCTGTGTGGAGGGGAAAACAAAATAAAAAAAACACTAAAAAAGGATGCCAGTGGGTATGCAGAGTAGAACTTGGTTGTGATTCTGAAAGCCTTAAATGATGAGAGTTTAATTTATATTTTTCATGTTGCATGCAGGTATGTGAGTGGCTTGTTAGCGACCATAATTTATAGAACCGGAGAGCCTGTTGCTCTGTGGCAAACAGTCCAACGCAGCAGAACGGTGACAGGGAGGAGGGGAGATGCCACAGCCCATGCTATACCTGAGGACCCAGCACTGCAGGCAGGCGGGCTGCAGCTTCACAGTCTGCTTTCCCTTCTCCTCCCTTAAATCCTCCTCTAGGGGACACCTGGCCAAGACAGCCCCTTGCACAGAAAGGGTTGGCTGCCAGCAACTCTTCAAAGAATTCCCAAATCTTTGATTTACCGTGATCAATTGCGTGATTAGGCTGGACGTTGTGTAGAGCGGTGATTATCTAATGGGGGCACTGTGATCTCTGTTACAAAGAAACTCTGCTGGGGAGGAAAAACTCACAGGAGACATCAATATGCATTTATACAAAATACCTCGGGGCATCTGTGCAGCCAACAGGCTGTAAGTTAATAGAGCTTTTTCTCTGTTAAGCCAGTGGAAGGAGGCAGACTTGCATTGCATCTGTGTCAGAAAGTGAATCTTGGTGTTAGCGGTGTTCTTTCAGATAATGCATTTAGCCACACCACAGCATGAACTTAATCGCTGAGCTGCTTGGGAGGTATCGAGCACAGACATTAAATAGGATTATGCAACAGACGTCGGCTCTTGCTAATTAAAATGTGGAAAACATCTAGTATCAGATTATTTAGTTTGGACAATTTGTGGCTGTTTTAGGTAGTTCAGCATGTACTGCAGAGGTTTCACTATTTGGTAAGACTTCTAATGAAGTCTAATGAAGACTTTCACAATGACCCGTGTCATTCTAATAGACAGACTCTAAGTACAGCCATTGTAATTTTTCCCAGAAAGACACTTAAAACTTTTTTATTGAATCAGGATTTTTTAATAAATAATTGTAATTTTATTTATATATTTTGGAAAAAATATCCTCAGGCCTGCACTCAGTAAACTGTGTTTACCAGTAGCTTCAGCTACCAATTTCATCTGCATTTCAAATAAATTATGGGCCATCAGTGCTTTCAGAAAACTCATCTTTAATTAAAAAAAAACCATATTTGAGCTACATTTTTGCTTTTAAATGAACTCATGTGAGTCGTATAGGTTTTGCTTTCTGATGGTCCCTTATTCCAACAAAATTTGCTTTTGCAAGACTGAGTTGGAGGAATGAGTTGTAGCAATGTCCTTAGCATGTGTTCAGCAGGCAAGATCCAGTCTAGAAAAATATTCATTCAAACCTGTAGCCTCTTCCCTTGGAGTCTTGTCAGGTAAGTGAAGCCCCAAAAGAACTCTAGTGCAATCCCACCTGTGACCGTAGGTAGGGCTATGGTGATTACTGGAGTGACTTCAGTGGCCAGTGTAGGAGATCTGGCAGATCTGTTCTTCTCATGGTCATCTTGTTGAGCCCTGAGATCCTTGTCCCTCTGAAGAAATCATCATTTGCAATTAGTTTTCTCCCAGGCATACCACCCTGTGTCTACCTCAGCATTCAACCAAGATAAGTAGGTTGGTATACGCATTAGACATGTGGCTGAAAAGATCAGCAGGAGCACAGCTTAAAAAATGACATTTGTATTGTCACCATTACTGTTTAGAGTCAATGCCTGCGACGGATGAAGAGAACTCCTGCCCCTGCTAGACTTGTATTTGCCCTTCCGTTCACAGATGGTTTTCCATCCTTTTGACATTTGGACAGTTATCATTAGCAACCCAAGTATTAAAAACTTTTTTAGTGAAATCATGGATTTCACCGCGGAGTTCGGTGGCAGAGTCAATTCAGTGACAAATCTGCAGCCCCTGCAAAGGAGTGGAAGGAAGCTGGAGTGCTTCAAACTTAGGATTTAGAAGAAAAGATGATTTGAATAACCTTCTAACAAAACAGGCTGGGTTTTAAGCAACATAGATTCAGTAGAGAGTCTTAAAATCAATGAGCAGAAAGCTTTAATAACTTGCCCAACCACTGTTTTCCTCCTTGCATGAAAGTGACTCATTAAAAGGACACATCAAATTGCTCTCCATGTCTGAGAAAGCAAACACCAACACAATTGGAGAATTTGCTAAACTGTTACATTGAATGTGATATATAACAAGAGGGCTAGGAAGCTGCTCCATTAGCATGTGGAAGATGTTAAGAGAAAAACACAAATGTCGATGTTAGAATGGGGAGGAAATTTGAATTTGCAATTATGCTTTAGATTTTTTTAAACAAATGTTGCAGTTTGTGAAACAGAAAGAAGCCTAGTTTGGTAGTTCGTGCTCCCAATTTTCAATATAATTTTAGTGTAAGTATACAGAATGTTTGATTTCATGCTTTAGGTTTGTTTAGGTTTTGTTGTGGTGTTTTTGCCCTCCATCCTACACAGAGCACTCATGACATTCATCTATCACAGCTGTTGTGGGAAACAGAACCATGTTTTTAGGCCCATATATCAATACAAAGTGAGGCCTGAGGTTTACATCCAGTGCTTATAGACTGCTAAATATAGAGATTTCATAGCAAAGAAGTCCTTTAAGTGGAGTGTCATATTAACCACAAAAAAAAACTTCTACTCATCCTTCTGTAGGCAAACCCCTAAAAGAGACAAGAATGAGAAAAATGGGCTGTAAAAAGAAGAGGAAAAAAAATCTGCCTCTCACAAAATGAGAAAGTCCCAAAATCACAACGATCTCCTTTTTTGGCTGGAAAGGAAAGTCCCACCGTGCTTAGGTTTGGGGCATGGGTAGGAGCATGACAAGCGTGGAATACCATTACTGGACAGCCCAGTGCTATCAGAGAATGCACATCGAACTGCATGCACAGCGCTTCTCCGTCCTTGAAAAAACTGCCACCTAAGTCATCAGCCAGTGGATCAGGCTGAGGTTTCACTTCCTCGAGCCCAAAACATGTTTCCCCTTCAAGCATGTGGAATTGATATAAAATACAGCACTATTTCTTTGAAAGACCCACAAAGCACTCATATTGCTCCACAAACTAAGAGGATAAGCATCTCGTAGAGTCTGCTCCACAGACTCTGCAGAGGGAGACTTCTCCAGTCCTCCTCCTTGCCGCCTACCTTCTCGGTGACGTCTGGTTCAGGCTTTCGGTCAGGGAAATGTGGGTGAGCTCCCAAGGACCTGGAGATAGCTGGAATCAATACAAAGTCGTGCAAGGGTCTCTCCTCTTGAGAGCATTGAAATAGTGGACATTGTTTCACACTCCATTAGAAAGGTGTAAACCTTGTGAAACCCAGTGCAGTTATTCCTTATTAATATGTCTAGCTGAAAGCAGTGTTTGAATCAATGTTTTAGCAGAAAAGGCTGTTTGCTCTGATAATTAAGGAGAGTTGAACGGTTAGCCTATCAATAAGAGCTGTGCCAGTCAATTCAATAAAAGATCTCATTTTCATAAGGAATTCAGATGGAAGACTGCATGCCATTCTGTTTCAGAAAAGAATCTAGTAACGCTGCATTTAACAAAAATAAAAATATTCCTTGAAGCAAATGTTTCATTAATTTGACCCATCTGTGATAACGTTTCTCATGACACAATAGTGCCTATAAGTCTTACTACTTGCCAAGGGAGGCACGTTGCTATCGGAATGCATCCCAAATGTGTTCAGCTAGTTCAGCTCAAAGGAAAAGCGGAGCTTATAGACATGGTAAGCTACCATTCAGATTGGCAAGGTTCCCACTACAAATATTCCTTCCTTTGAATACCTCTCGCCATCCAAGTCCTAGTAATTTAAGCGTTCTCCTTAATGAATCACAAATGAAGAGCAATGTCTACAAGAGAATTTCAGGGGAAGCGTGGGTCGGATCCCGTGTTGCACTGAAGGAGCATCTCCAGAAAAGGCAGTGGGAGTAGAGGCCCTGATCCAGAGGCTCTTAGTGGGGATACGATCACAGAAAGCTTTGGATCCAGCCCAAGGAGTGCACTACACCTCTCCAGAGGTGTTCAGATGCTAGCAGGATAAAGCCCCAGCTAAGTGTATAGAAAACTAGTGGCCTTTGTGCCGTTTTTTGACGTTTAAGGGTAGTCCTGCAGAGCTTGACAAGCTGAGCTTTGTCTGATTGAAGAGCAATTGCATGGGACCCTAAATTACTGAAAATAAAATGTGTATTGTTATATATTGCTACTATATGTTTTCTACAGTTTGTATATGAGAAAGTATGATTAAAAGTCGATGAGAGACTGTTTATAAATTTTGATTGCTTCATAATTTTAACTCTGAGCAACATTTTTATCATAATTATAGGCTTTCTTAAAGCATTTATGCAGATTGTTTTATTCAAAAGGGGTTTATTCCATATAAACTCCACTCTTTTATCTCTCCATAAAATCAGTGAGTGAATTCCCAGCAACCACAACTCCACTAGACAGTCATCACATTAGTAGGAGGGATATTTTCACCCAAGAAAACACTCCTCTGATATTCTGACCATTATTTCCCGCTTTCCCATCCCAGTGAGTGTAGTGGTGGTAAATAGGATCAATAATCCATAGCACGTTTGTTACCTCTTTATCTCTCTTTAGAAGTATTAGCAACTTTGTACTCGTAATTCCTTTGTGATGTTCCTGTGTATTAAGGTAACCAGTGCATCCATTGTTCAGTGGGGGCTTGGGGAGATTAAGTCAGATATCTCAAATCTTCAGCCTGAGAGGACTTAAATCCAGGGATTTAGATGCAGAACTTCTGTTCATGTCAGTGAGAATTTTGTATCTAAATATCCCAGATCCCTACAAATATTGAAATCTTAAGGACTTACCCAAGGACCTCAGGCTGTTTCTTAATCGTTGTTAACATCCAGTTGATTGCATGGTGCGAACTGCTTTTGTCTGCAGTGGGGAGCGAGCCCATGGCTCCCAGTTCAGATTGGCTGGTGTCCGTATTGCCTACAAGGAGAGGGCTCCGGAGCAAAGGAAAGGGCTCCGGAGCAAACCGTCTTCTGTCCTTCCTCCAGGTTTCCTCATAAATGAAACGAGAAGTTCATCCCTGCCAAAAGCCCAGGATTTCTGCGGTGGGGACAATCAGGGCGTCAGGACACTTGGGTGAAACTTGAGGTAACAAGTTGACAGCACAGCTGGACCCAGTGTAACAGAAAAGCCATTTAACCCACTGGGTGAAGCAGTGGCAGTCCTAATGATACAAAGGAGATGCCCAGCAAAAATGAATCATCTTCACTGGAAGGGGAGCTGAAGGGTTTAAGTAGTTTCATAGCAGTCACCGTCTCAGCAAGCTTTGCCTCTTTATGGTCTTCCCTTCCCAATGACCCGAGAAGACACTTTGCCAGCACTGGAACATCTGTAGAAATAACAGAACAAAATATATGCCTTTTATTAGCATACACAGCTTGGGCATCAGACGGACAATGTGCTATCACACGTCCCCCAGGAAACACAAATACGTAATATTAAATGTGTAGAAAATATGTGCAAACATGTTTGTTTGTCACGGTAGAAGTTAGACCTTTTGATACACGAGCTTGGATGCTCGGAAAGAAACTGACTTCTGAAAGCCGCAGCACGTTCCAGTGGGCGCGTGGCAGTGTCGGCAGTGTCTAAACGCTTCGTCCATCGCTGAGGAGTGTTGGTTTGCCTCAGTCTCCTTGATAAGCCACGAGGCCTGCTGCTGAGCCAAGCTCCACGTTACGGCACTGCCTTCAAGTTCAATAATTTCCTCGAGTGACTGCATCACGTTGCAGTGGGATGACCTGATTCCCACCACGTGCTTTCTAGTCATAAGGCACTTGAAAAACTGACTTGCTCCTCGGTCTAGGAATGCGCATTCTGTGCTTGAACGGTTCGGACTTCAGGCCCTGTTCAAAGGAGAGGTAAAACGAAGACCTAAAAAAACCCACCAAGAAAATATTTCAATGACTATCTGCTGTTCTAAAATGAAATGAGAGAATTAACAGTGCAGCAATGCAATTAGGTTTCACCTGTTGACTTTTAATAGCTTGCGGCCTTCGTGTCTTGTAGCTTCCCTCTGATTTCCCTGCAGTGTAGATCTAGCATAATTCCACTGCGGTCACAGGAACCGAGCCCATGGAAAACACGGTTTGAGTGATCTTTGTGTTTCCTGTCTACACCACAAGCCCCATGTAAAACAGCAAAATCATAGTCATCTTTATTTCCATTTTGCATGTTATTTCAGAGTCATTTTCCAGCTCTGTCATTTGAATTTGTGCCATGATATTTCCACCCTAAAAACATACTAATATTGATGTTTGAAGTATGGGAATAAATACAAGTTGAGTGCCTGGATTTCTGATGACACTGCAGTTGAAGAGGGTGCAGATCTGTATTTCGGACCAATTTTAGGACAGTCAGGTTGTCACTGGACTTCATTTCAAGACTTAATAAAACTACATTGGAGGAAAAACTGTATATTTATGTCATTTCTGTTTTGACTTCTGAGGGTCGAAATGGTTTCGTGGCAGCATGCTGAAAAAGGGACAGCTGTGTGTGTTGGAAAGCAGTAAAATACTCATGAAAGTATACAGGTGGAAAAAGCAGCCACATTAGAGGTACAGAATGTCCATTTTTAGGCAGCAAGGGGAGTTTTTTATTATCTGGCAAAGCTATCAAAAAATATTTTTTCCAGATTTGTTGGTCAGTTTCTTGTCAGAAAATAAGGGTCAGGGTTTTACCCATAGCCTTTCTCTGCAGGCAGATGGGCTGGATAACAGCTACAGGCGTTTTTCTGCGCGAGGGACTTGACTGAAGGCTGTCCACGGCTCCACTCTAGAGCCAGGGGCCGGCCACAGAGACACCCTCTGTATTTTAACCACCTGCCACACACCAAAGTTGCAGCTACAGTTGACGTAGAACAACTCAGAGGCAATTGTTCCGGAATAAAGTGGGTTTGCCCAGTGCTAGGCTGTAGTTGGCACTGTCTAGGCATGGGAGAAATCTTACCTCAGGGCTGGTGCTTGTGACCCGAAGGGTCCCCAGTAGCCTCAGCCCGGAGCGCTCTAGGCACCACTGGGATTTTTTATATGTATTTTAAAAAAATATGGGGTTTCTGAGGCAGCAGCTTTCTGGTCAGTCCCGAAAGCTGTGTGCCTGCTGTGCTGACCCAAAAGCCCCGGCAAGGGCTCTCCTGGAGCGCGGGGGTGCTGCCTGCATCCCCGCAGCCGTGGGCTGCTGCCCCACGCCTCTGGAGCGGCGGGGGAACCTCCGCGCCGGGCCGGGGGCTGCGGGCGGTCCCCGCTCCCTTCGGGTTCTGAACACCCGTGGGAGGGCCGGCGAGCGTCACCAGGCACCCACCGCCGTTCTGCAAAGGTGAGGGTTGAAAGCCCCCGCAAAACAGCAAGCAAACAAAAAGGGAAGCGCTGTAAGCAAGCAGCAGAGATTTGGGGGTTGGGGGGGGGGCGGGAGTTCAGATCAAATGGGACTTTAAGATAGCAGGCGGCAGTAACTGGGTATGATCTATAGTCATCCCGCGTGCATTCCTCGACTCGGTTAGCATCAGCTAGGATCGTGCGAATATCGCAACTAATTACTCGACAAGGAAATCAGCTGAGCGTGTGTTTAAACTGTGGTTAATTATTAATATGAACAATTCTTTTCAATTAAATGTTTCATTTAATCCCGCCATGCCGACTTGTTTAGGAAGCTACATGTTTATCTTCCAAGACCGCAGTGTGGGTGCAGACTTATTCTAAGGAATTTGAGATCATCCGTGGTGAATTACCATCTTACCTCTTCTTGCTTCGTTCTAGCCAGCTGAGGTAACGAACAATTTTTGGTATAAATATTTATGACATTTTTAAATGTCCATGGAAATTTGTCAGGGGGGGTCCCTCGGAAATCGCATCTCGGTGAAGAGACGAGTCTTGGAAATGTAAGTTGAAAAAGAAAAGCGGCTCCTATTTCGAACAGTAATTTCAGAAGAAATAGTCCGTGACTAATTTTTTTTTTTCCTGTTACCCCTCCCGATCTCCCTTGCCGTGCCCGAGGGGAGTGCCGGCCACCCTGCGCTGCGGGGCTGGCCGCCTGCTCGCACGGTCGGGGCTGGGGCTGTGCAGCTGCCTGCTCGCTGCGGCTGCCGTCCTCCTTCCCCTGCCCCCTTTTCCTGAGTCAAACCCCGCCGGTCCCGCTGTGGAAAACAGTCCCTGCAACCTTGGACCCTGACAAGCCTTTCCTTTCCTTTCCTTTCCTTTCCTTTCCTTTCCTTTCCTTTCCTTTCCTTTCCTTTCCTTTCCTTTCCTTTCCTTTCCTTTCCT
>Ga0065711_1027231_pt1 | contig 52224 bp, 34 predicted proteins | sample Hoacrofraction12_FD_59098 | JGI IMG/M metagenome (GOLD analysis project Ga0065711, IMG submission 59098) | Hoatzin crop microbial communities from Cojedes, Venezuela - Epithelial fraction 12 v2 (version 2) | ecosystem: Host-associated > Birds > Digestive system > Esophagus > Crop | place... | reverse complement strand
GGAGCTGGGCTTGTTCAGCCTGAAGAAGAGAAGGCTGAGAGGGGACCTAATAAATGCTTATAAATATCTCAAGGGTGGGTGTCAGGAGGATAGGGTCAGACTCTTTTCAGTGGTGCCCAGTGACAGCACAAGGGGCAATGGGCACAAACTGAAGCGTAGACAGTTCCATCTGAACATGAGGAAGAACTTCTTCCCTCTGAGGGTGACGGAGCACTGGCACAGGCTGCCCAGAGGTGCTGTGGATTCTCTTTCTCTGGAGATATTCAAGACCCACCTGGACAAGGTCCTGTGCAGCCTGCTGTAGGCGACCCTGCTTCGGCACGGGTGTTGGACTAGATGATCCCCAGAGGTCCCTTCCACCCCCAAACATTCTGTGATTCTGTAAGTCTTCCAGACTTAGTTATAAACTAACTCTGATTTGATTGTATTTTCCCTCTCTTCAGAGTAACCACCAGGTTGGTGTTTTGGGTTAATGTGTAATACTTAGTTTCTTCTGAAGTCTCGTAAAATGTTACGTTGCTGAATTTATCTCTTGGAAGAAAAAATTAGCAGCTAATGTAAGTTCTCCAAGTGTTGCAAGGCTGTAGTTTTCTTCCTTCATTGCTGTGATCCAGTCGGGCTAGGAGGATACAGCCCTTCTCACCCTCTGCAGGCGTGGAGTCAGCCTTGGACAGTCCTGCTGTCTGCCCTCCACTTTATGCATTTGACGTGGCCAGTGACTAAGCGGCAGCTGAACTTCTTCTGAACTCTCAGTGTAACGACTGAGGGCTCTGAGTTGGGTTAGATGTGTGGATGGTTTTATGTTAGTAGAAGATATTTCCTAAATTTGTTGGTTATTTAATTGCCGTGTCGGTACTGGAGTCAGTATGTACGTGGTACAAAGATACTTGACAAGGTATGAGCACACCTTGTGTTGAAATGGAAGTATGCTTATGAGAAATCGGGCTTCTCTCTTCTTCTCTGATATAGTTTATCCTTTCTTATCTTCTACCAACACAGCATATGACTGTTCTTTGATTTCCCTTGACTGTGTGAAGTAGTAAGCTGTAGCTTACTCTGTTGTTAATGCTGTAATTTGAAAGAAGGAAAGGTAGATTCAGCCTCCAAAAGGACTAAATAAAGCCAGCATCTTGCAAGAAGTAAAAGGGGGAGGAGGTGTCTTCAGCACGGATTGCACTGTTTCAGAACACAGATTGGCCAGCTGGGGTGGGACATCTGCTGAGATACTCGTGCAGGAATGAAGAACCTCACTACCAGGAAATCCATTAATTTGCATTCTATTAGGGTATAGTGCACATCTGTTTAGGCAATGCAGCTGCAGTAGGAGACAGTGCTTAACATCAGCCTGGAATTCTAGTTTATGTATATGGTGAAGCATGTCTGGTTTAAACTGTTGAAACCCAGCAGTCCCAGTTGGACTCATTACTCCTAGAAAGGAGGTTTTGGAGGATTGTCTGTCCCTTTTAAGATGCATTACATCAGCTTCTGCATGAAGCATGACTCCTGGCATCCCTTAGCAGAGAAGTGCTGGGATGCGGCAGGTGTTTTCACTCACCGCTGTGTTTTCTGGACATAGCTCTGGTGTGTTGGCAGCCAACTGGAATGACACTTGAATTATATTTAGCTCTTAGGTTAACACACCCTTCATAAGGATAGAGGATATTCACATTGTGATGTTTGTCCTCTGTTGGTCTGTAACAAGTTGTTCTACAGAATCAAACAGTTGCAAACAGAAGTGCAGTGTGCCCTCTTCAGAAAAAAATCTGGAAAATACATCAGTATTTGCATTAGGAACCTGATGTATGGATTTTTGAGCACCTCTGAGCTGGTTGTGATACAATAATAAATTATGTGGGGTCGGGCATGATGGCATGATGTTTCAACTGAATACACATTGTTTGTGTATGGATATATGTAAGAAGAGAATGAGAAATGGCTGTGACTGAAGGTTTAGAAGGCTGATAAAAACAGTTTTAAACCAGCTTTAAACTTTATAACAGAACTTCACTAGGCTGATACTCATTAACGATACACATTGCTAATGGCTAGTTCTTACTCATTCCTAGCCGTTACCACTGCATATTCAAAGCAATTTGTCTGTAACAATCTCATTTTAAATTAATTGTGAGCTCACAGTACCACAGAGCTGGTACTGTGTATTTAGCACCGATAGCTATGGTCCTTGACTGCAAGCTGTTCAAGGCTGTCACAGGTACATTTTCTTGTTGTTTAGCAGTTTTGTTGCTTCTTTTCAGCTATTGCTGCTATTGAAAGAAAAGCTGTTCTTTTTTTTTCCCACAAATCTCAAGGTTGCACTTTATCAGTGACTACTAATTGACCATCACTGCGTTGCTTACAGTTCTGGGGCCTCTGCTTCCAATGTGTACCCTTGTTCTTACCTCATATCTAAGCTGTATGCCGTAACAAGAGGCACCTGGTACCCAGCTCTAGCTAACACAACAAGTTCCCCTAATAATGTCACAGGCAGAAGAGGCCAGAATTTGGGCCTTGCACATTTGGCGTAGGAACGCAGCTGGTGTAAGGCCAGAGGCCTATTCCTAGCAGCGGCACTACTGTCTTTATTGAACCACTTGGTTCAAAAATGCATATATATTGTTTACTAGTCATACTGTATAAGTTTGCTTGTGTTTGAGTTCATAGCAAGCTAATAATTAAGTACTACTCAATCTGCTGGTATTTTTGTGGGTGCAACAGCTTCTGCTTTGGCTGGAGACAGTTAAGGTTTTGTAATTGTGGAGCTAGTGATGAACCATGCATTCAGCTGATGAGCAGTCGAATCCTGACTGTCCTGAGGAGGATAGCGCTGCTCCAGCTGTACCCTGAGGAAGTACCGTTTCTTATATAGGGACGGCTGGACAGACAGCAAGCTTTGCATATGTGCATACTTACAAAGAGTCTTTGCTTCATCTCTTGTAGATGATTAATTCTTCTTTTTAAAAAGCGAAGAGGAATACGAAGATATGTGTCAACAAAATCTGTTCGCATGAAGATTAACTGTATTCTATTTTATGCGTTTAAAAAAAATAAAGGCTTAAAATGCTGAGAACTGTGTGTTTTGCATCCCTGATGTATGGATCAATTTAGCATTGGGATACTTTCCTGATATGATTCTAAATAGTATGAGGGGGTTTTTTGTTGTGATGGCATAGGCATGGTAATGTTATCCTCTGTAACTAGTGAACTGACCAGTTGTTGAGTAGGATTTTATTAAATACAGAACAGAAAAAAAAAAGTGTTTTTAATGAATCTGTTTGAAATACTGAAAGTGCTAAGACTATTGTAAGTCTTATGCCTGTGGAAATGGGTGTAGGGCTAAGCCCTATTTCAAAGAAATACACTACTCAGTTTTGTTAAGGGTAGAGGTAGTTCAGTTTTAAATTGTGGTATGTTTATCAACCAGGGTGTAAGCGGTCTGTGAAAAAAAAAAAAAAGGCACCGTACCACCAGTGTGTTGGTTCAGTTGCAGTGAGATTTTGGCTGGTTAGAGTTGCACTTAAGGAAGAACATTAACAAAGCCGTTCTTTATTAAAGGTTTTCTTGCCTTGTATATCTTTTCACTTTCACCCTGTTTTTCACACTTGTGCTTAGTTTTGGTACATTAGCTACTCTCAGTAAATCAGGAGGAATTGTCTTCCTAACAGTTTCACAAATAACTTCACAACTATGACATATCCAGTTTCCAGAGGGGTGCTGGAATTATTTCAAGAGTTGTCTTAGAGTGAGACCACCTCTTTCCAAATCAAAAAAAAAAAAAGTTTCTTGTTCTTTAGAGGCATGGACAAATATGTGTTTCCGTATCCTCTTTAGCTGTGAGTCCCATTGTGCATTTTGGAGACCAGGCTGGGAAAAGAGCTTGTAGTTAATAGGATCAGCTCCTTTGAGAACATTTATAGTGCAAGGAGGAGAATAAGGGAAATATTCTACCACTTTAAGTTTGGGAATGGCTTACTTGGTATGAGCAGAGAGATAACTAGTCAGCAGGCACTATCAAAGTCCATGAGTGATTACAGTAGACAAATGTGTGTTTATTGCTTCAACTGTTGCTCACTTCAGTTATTAATTTCCTGTCAAAACAGAAATACCACAGAGATGTTTCTGTGCTGCTGTCTTCATGCATTCCACATAACCCCTTGATATCTTCTAGTGTATATTATAGATACATGGTAATCGTTAACCATGAAATAGTTTTGTTGCAGTCCTTGACATCTGTCAAATCTAGGATTAAACATATACCAAAGTCAGTGCGGGTGTGCACCCAGCCATGGAAGCGGTGGGAACCACAGAAAATCTTCTCCTGTGCACTTTGCAAACCTCCTTGGCGACCAGCGGTGCTGTAAAGTTAATTAGTTAAGCACATGTTGTTGGGCATTCATCAAGTTACTAGCCACTGGAATTGCTTAAATGGCAGTAAAAATGGAGGGCTGGTTTGTGGTGTTTGGGGTTTTTAGGTTTATTTTTTGCTTTTAGCACTTCAAATGGTGGGAGCTATTCTTCCATCTGTCAGTTAATTTTAATCCTTTCTTATGGCAAGGATTCAATATTTCCTGTGTACCTTCTTACAGTTTTTGAGTGGATTTAAGGCCTTTTTTCCATTGATAAGCAGAAGAGTCAACAGCTGTATTTAAGTAGATCATTCTCATAGGTTAGATATACATGGTTTTTGTAGTCATCCTTGTTTCTGTTCTCGAACTTTAAAAAGATGACTGTGAAATACTTGCATTTTTTTTATTGCTGTTTTTAATGTTAATTATGTTCTGCAAGTTTTTTTCCTAAACAGCTAGTCATAAAAAAATCGTTAGCACTTGTCTGTTAAAGCATGGTGGTGATAGGTTTACTTTCTTATTCAATGTTTTCCACTTCACAAACAACTGAGAACTGGGGAAGAAATATTGACTGTTATAACCACAGATATGATTGCTGTAGAGGACACTGTCAATTCTCACTTGAAATTAAGTCACTGAGGGAAATGACCTTGACTATTTCAGACTTCTTTTTAAAGTTGTAATGTTGTTTTAAACTGTGGAATTTTCTATATTTTATCATACCAGATATTGCAAGAGAATAGTAAAACATTTGGTTTTTAATGAAATAACAATGCTCTACTTCTTAGTCAGCCCAAGAGTGTCCCAAGGCTGTAGTTAAACTGAAAGAAGTAAAACTTCCCTCTGCCATTTCTTGGAAAATTAACTTAAGTTTATGGAGAGCACCATCAGAGTCCTTAATTTTCTTTATTAAGACCATTCATTTTCTTTACTGAGATATTTTAAGTGTGGAAAAAGTCACCTTGAGGGCTTTATAATCTTTTTCACTGTACTTGCAGTTCATTTTTCTGCACTATTCCTCCTCAAGCAAGATGGCTACAAGTAGTTCTTTTAGCGACGTAAATGCATGGTACAGTTGCTGCCTTGTCTGCTGTTAGTTTACAATGTAATGCACATTCAGTTCTGCAGTGATAATGATCAATAATGCTAAATGCACACTTGGTGGTCCGAAGGTATTTCTGTCCTTCTGCAGAACTGCTGGTTCAACTGAAAGCAGAAGATCTAAAGGGAATTTTAGCAAACAGCGCTGCTAGCAGGCATCTGTGTAATTATCCTATTAAAACAGAGTAACATCTGCATTAGCTGTGCAAGTGCAGAATGGAAGGGAACATTATGTTCTCTAATCCTGTCTGGCAGCATTATGAAGTTAAAAGGATAACATTTTACCAAATCTGTGTTTTAATGTGATAGGTTACTATTAATTACCTTTCTTCTTGTTGGGTTTTATGTGAAGGACCCTGCCTCTAGCCTTCATCACAGAGCTTTTCTTGCCTTTTGGATTGTTTATGCCAGGTTTTATCTTTGATTTTACCATGAAAAGATGGTCCTGCTGTGTCTTGAAGGCCATTATTACATTTTCCCTAGTGTGTGAAAAGCTCCGAGAATATTAATTTTATGTACAAAAGACATGTTGTAGCATTTGGAAGTATGTGTTTTGAATTTAGTTGCAAATAGCAAACTCATTGGAGTATGTTTTATGAATAAGGAGTAAATGTGCATGGCAGAGGCCACACAGGAGCAAGAGAAGATTATTCCAGCCTTCTGACTGCTTGCAGCATAAGCCAGGAGAGTGTATTGGTTTAAATAATGTAGATTTCTTTTTTCCTCTTTACCCCTGAGGGAGTCTGATTTCCTGATCACCTATCTAGCCATATGCCGTAGCTCTTGCCAGGAGCTCTGAGCAGTGTCACTGCCAGCTGAAATTACTTGTTTTCTGAGAACTGAATTATGTTGAGAATTGTCTTAAACTGCTGCACTGGCAACATCACGAAGTTTTGTGTACACACACAAGAAGTATATGTAAAAGCAGCCTTACCTTGAAATTCAGCTCAGAAACCGCTGCAAGCGTTGAATTTGATCCAGATACCGAGAGGTGTTCTGCACCTGCTCAGGCGCATCGCTCCCTCTTTGTTCTCTTTCCAGTGCTTTTCTCAGCTTCTTTGTGCTCTGGCTAGTACAGTCCAATGTTGATAGATACAAATTAAACATTTACAAAGAAAGGGTATTGTCTGCTCCTGTTTTGTACCAGTTAGAGTGAAGACCTAGTATAGCTAGTAAAAACTTCTAATGTGTTGTGACAGCTGTGCTTCCTTTCTTTCCTCTTGCAACAGGATGGAACTGAAACACGGATATACGTTGACTAAGGAGTTGGAATGAGACTGAGTCCTGCTCTGTTATATTTGTATACCTGGACCATGAATGTGCTGTTTGGCTTCATGCTTTAGGAACCTTTGTAGTAACTGTGTCAAGCGGTTGGGAATCATGGCATTCTCTCCATGGAAGCTGTCCTCTCAGAAGCTCGGCTTTTTTCTGGTGACTTTTGGTTTCATTTGGGGAATGATGCTTCTGCATTTCACTATTCAGCAGCAAACACAACATGAAAGCAGTTCAGTCCTGCGTGAGCAAATTTTGGATCTCAGCAAAAGATACATCAAAGCATTAGCCGAAGAAAATAAAAATGTGGTTGATGGGCCTTATGTTGGGACGGTGACAGCATATGGTAAGTGTGTGCTCTAGATTACCTGTTAATCTCATCAAGGTTTTTACTAAATTGTCTGAACATTTTACTTCACAATGCTGCTCATTTGACTATACTTTGTACTGTGGATTTTCTGGACAGGTGGAGAAAGCAGTCTTCACTTGTAAGTATGAAACGGGACAAATTTTACATTTCCAGTAACGTGGAAATGAACTTGTGTGCTAATTTTTACTCCATCTGTCTAGTAGCTATATCTAGTATGCCTCAGATTATTTGTTAAAACTTCATTTAAAAAAAACTTTTTTGCAGTTTTTGAGAAACTTGAGAGGCTTTTCAGCTTGTGTGTGTCGGTGAGCTAAGAAATTCCTTGTGGAAGAAGAGCTTGCCTTACTGATAAAGTGGGGACCTGATACGTTTATTTCTTCTTTCCCATTTTGCTTCTTTGTTCAGTCAATTTACTTCACTTTTAAGTTCATTTATCTGGCATAAGCTTAAAAATATCATATTTGCCTCAAGGTAGAGAACCCTTTTTGTGAGTTTCAGTGCTTTGTTCAGCAGGAAGTTTTAATGCTTACTCTCTGCCACTTTGTAGAATGTGAAAGTTAAGTTTGTGTGCAAGTGTGAGACAAAGCATGCAGAAAAGAATGAAGCATATTACTAGGAAATATTATGAAAATAAAAATGTAATCCAGTTTCAGGTTAGGCGTGGCACCTTTTCAATCTGATGAGATCACATCATATACATTACTTGTTCAGCATTTTTTAAACTCATTTTCTTTCCTACTTACCTATGCACTTTCAGGCTATCTGTAAAGTTAATGGCTAATCAGTCATCTAGATTTGTTTCTTTTTATAGCTGCCTTAATATTCAGCTCTGAAGGAATTGGATAGATGTTTTTAGTAGGCTTAGACAAAGCATAAAGACGAGGATGCGACAGATAATAGCTGCACCTTTTTCTTTAGTTTTCTATTAATACTCTTTATTTTTTGGTGCATGTAAGGAAAATATCCTGCTGGGACGTTCTCTCCATGTTTCTGTTACCACTTTTTTCCTCTAAAAAAACGATTTTTGACTTTGTGTGAAGGTGATTGCCTGTAAACCTGAGATTGTCATCCCAAACATAGTTAATAATTATATTGCTTTGTTGATTAACAAGCTGTCATTATTTTATGACTTCTACTGATTTGTGACTGCATGTTGAACTATACTGGTGTTGTAATTGTACAAAGCAACACAAGCTAAATAGAGTGGTACTATCAATATTTAGATTGAAGACCTCCACACCAGTAGAGATTCCTAGACAATTGTGTGCCTAGGCTTAAAACAAAACTGTCTGCTACGTTGCCATCATCAGTGTCCTGTTGTCTTGAAAGGGTGCTTGATGGCAGGTGAATTGAAAAAGAAAAAAAGCAACAAAAAAACCCGAACAATATGTCTCCAGAAACTGAAGGGTAACTGCATTAGTCTGTGCCCTAGCCAGGTCTGAGGGTACAGGATATCCTTAAGCTAAGTTCCCCCTGCAGCTTGTTGCCTGGGGCATTCGTTTCCTGTGCCAAATCCTGCTAAGGAATAAGTTGACTTGCTGCCAGACAGTGATTATGTTCCCGGGAGAAGTTAAACTGTATGTGAAAGTGGGTGAAATAGCTTTACCTTCACAGAAGAGTTACAAAGTTAAGTTTTGTGCAGAAATTTCAAGTTCTGTGGCTAAGAAGAATTTTAAGTTTGATGACGAGTTTGGACAGGTGTTTTCAATTAAGGAGTTTGGAAGGATGCAAAATAATGGTAATATATTTATTTAAAATGCTAGAGGGAAAGGTGATACGGTGAGTGAATAACACCATATTAAATGATTTCTTTATGAAACTGAGTAAGATAATTACTTAAGTAAGTTAGTTTGTCCTGTTTGGCATATCAAATGATTTCTTGATAGTAAATGATCGTGTTAGCTGTTTAGGAATAAACACAATATGACTAATATTAACGATAATGGTTAGAAGTTGGTTCACTGTTCTAAGAAAATTAACGCCCTTGCTATTTAGCCTTTTTATTTCTTTTAAACTTATCCTCTGACTGCTATTAGCAAGCACAGTCATGGTTTCCATGTTCAATAATAAGTTTTCAGTTTGCTTGATTTGGCTGCTTTTACCCACCCAAAAGTTTTTCAGTCGTTCCTTAACTGTGATTACAAGCTTGTTTGCTTTCTCACTTTTTCCTTCTGCCACATATTGACCTGTCAGGCAGGTGGATCAAACACTTTTCCTTTTAAAAGTTGTAGTCCAGTATTACTGTATACACAGTGAATGTTAGATTTTTTTTTTAAAGCAATAAACAGTTGTTTTAGAAAGTTATTGTGAATCTGTGCCTTCTACCTTTTCCGTCTTAAACTAGCCTCCAATTGCTTTTTTGTTCTGGTAAACAGTCTCTCATAGCAGTGTTTTGGTATCAGTAGTAAAAAAATTACAAAGTTTAGCCATTTTTCTCCTTGTGATCAGTGTATGCATTAGTGTATGCTAGGTATCTTTGTCATTGTTTCCTGATTATTTTTTTTTTCTGCCTTTTTCCATAGTTTTTTGTCTTCCTTAATTACCATGGTGTGTTCATGTTAAATCCCTGCTCCACTCTTTCCTCTTTTTCTGCACACTATGCTGTTAAGTAACTTCTGGACCCCTTTTAAGATAGTTCAGATCATTAGTGCTTTAGATTCCATCCTCTGATATTTAAAGGACAAAGGAAAACACACAGTTATAAAGCAAAAGATCTACTTTACAGCTCCATATATTTGGAAATATTTTATTTGGATTAAATTATATTTTATCTTATATTTGGAAAAAAAGAATCATAAGCTTTCTAAAAGTAATAGTGTTTTCTTATTTCTCTCTCATTTGCAGAAGAATTGGACTGGTCATGGAGGGGGGAAAAGGGAGCACAAAATAAGTGTGGCAGAAATACAATTGATGTAGCAGAGGATTTTCATTAGTTGTATGGAGAAAGTTTCTATTACAGATCAGAAAGATATTTGATTCTAAAGTTGTGGAAGGCAGAAAATGTATTATACACATACACATGTAATTATTTTATGTAATTAAATGGGAAAGTAGTGTAAGTTCATCATACCAAATGCTTTAATCCTGAGACAAGGGTAAATGAACAAAGAACAATACTTTCTTTCACCTTCTTTGGCTTGTTGCCACTATAATTATACAGTTTAGTCTGATAGTGGTCTATTTTTCCTCTCTTGCCCGCAGTTCTTTTAGCTTGCCCAACTGTCTGTGTTACTTCAAGAAGTCTGAACAAAAGAAAAGGGAAACAAAAAACATCAGAGAACTCTTTGTGGGTTGTCATTTGATATGCACACTCCTATAACAGTTTGTTGCTTTCCACACGCGGGAAGTGCTGTGTCAGACCAAAGAGATAGGTAGAGGCCATCACGAGCAGACTGCAGAAAAGAAACAGGGGATCTATGGTGTTTTGTGTACATGACAGAAAGGCTGAACTGAACAGTTTTTTGCCAGTGCAGAACCTGGTTGTGGTGGAGGAGGTGAAGGAGAAGATTCTGTACTGGCTCAAAGCTGTCCCTTCTTTTGGGAAGGGGCTTTTTATTTCCAGGTGACTGAGCGTCTAACAGACCCATTCCTCTAATAGTGCTTGAATATGGTTTTAGATTTAGATTCATTATTACTTAAGCAACGTCTCATTACTTGAGCTGTTACAAAGCATGCATATTTTGTTCCCATGTGTGTACCCACAAAAGTGCTCACTTCACCTTGAATATAGGATACGCATATGAGTTGCAGTGTGCTGTATCAAATACATAGGACGACAAGTTCCATGTCCAGGGAAACTTGTGTCTGAGGCTGAACAAAGTAGGGGACGTTAGTGCATAGACACTGCTAATGACAAAGATTTGGACTGAGAAAGTGTCTGTATATATTCCAGTCTCATTCTTGTGTCTGTTTTTTGATTGTGTCTAACAGTGTGCATTGCATCATTAAGCAGTTTAACTTTTCATTTTTCTTTTGTAGATTTGAAGAAGACACTTGCTGTCTTGTTGGATAATATCTTGCAGCGCATTGGGAAGCTAGAGTCCAAGGTGGAAAATCTTGTACTGAATGGAACAGGAGCAAACTCTACCAACAATACTACCACTCCTGCTCCCAGCTTAGGAGCAGTCGAAAAGCTTAATGTAGCAGGTGAGTATGGCAATTGTTGAAAGTATTTATGGGCTGTTTAATCTGTATTTTTCTCTTGGCCATAACATGATTTTTCAGTGTTAGATATTTGGAATGTCTTAAGACAACAAAATTTAGAGTCTAGCATGTATCAATGACAATCTTAAGTCTGGTGGTCTTTTACAAGCTCAGAGGAAGACCTTCTTCTATGGTAACTTGAAAACATTGAAGAAAATAAAATTCTCTACCAAAGGGGTATAGTCTACCCTGTTCATTGTAGATGTTTCATACTTTAAATGGTTGCACTTGAGAAGGATCAAACTGGGCAGACGTTTTCTCTGTAAGCCGAATTACTTGGGTTGGTGTGAATCTGCTCTGCATTTCTACCATATGCACTTTATTGGTTACAAACTGAAAGAAAATATTTGTTGTATTTCTTCCTGGTTGTGATTTTAAAATGTCCTTCCCTACTCTTCTTAATAGCTATTATTTGACACACAGAGATGACCTACCTGATACCTTCAGCTTAAATAAATATATGTTTTTAAATGTATTTTGAAGTCATTAATTTTGTTTTCAGACTGTTTGCTACCCTTGCAACTTCTCAAAGCATTTGAGTCATCCTGTGGTGGTAGAATGCCTTGCTGGCCTCTTCACCTGTGTGTCTTGGTTCCTTTAGTGTTCCCAGCTGTGGATGTGGTTGGTACACTGAATAAATCTGGTTGTTCATACTGTCTGGTCTATTGCCCTGCATTTTGCTTTGGCAACAAGTCTAAACAGATACTGGCTGTCCTGACCCACAGGAACGTCAGAGTCTGCCCTGCTAATGATCTTTGCAGTCCAAAAAGGGAGCAGAGCAGAAGAGTTAGGGCAACTTGGTGAACAGGTTGATAGCTGTTTCCTGTAAAAATAAATATTTCTGTTGCGAGGGTATTATCCTCTTAAATTTGTCAAAACAGGGAGGCAGATGCTGCCTTGGTAGGGTAATGCCACTGAGAGGAAGTCTGGGAGAGCGGATGTACACGTGATTGCCTGATTACAGTATACCAGCAGAGCTGCTGTCTCAGCTGCTCTGTCCTAACTGCACTTGTCTGTACCAGGATGCTGAAGGCATATTATCCCTTGGTGAGACAGACCTTTGTGTCTCTCTTGCCACGTACTAAAAATATCATTATAGGCATTTACAACAGCCCTTTGCATGTGTGGTTTACTACTGCCTACCTTGTGGTACCTTCCCCCCCGCCCCGTCTCTCTTGTCTTGGATAGACTGAAGGCAGATTAGAACCAAGTAACTGAAGAGGTACAGTACCTGCAGACTACTAATAAAGTTAGCCATGTTGCTACCACAAGGCATACAACCCAAAACCTTTATTGGAAGATCTGCTTTGGTGGGAAGTGAGCTAGTACAGCATTGTTACAGTTTCTGGGCTATATATAAAATGAAAAAAATCCCCCTGTATTTTTTTTCTGTAACTGGACAAAAGAGAGACTTGATGCTGTTATTTCAGTAGATTTGCAGATAATTGGAAGAAGCATATTCCTGTTGTTGCATATACATTTATAGGCAAAGGGTCATTGTTCTTATCTGGCTAGGAAACATCACTTATCAGCTCTTAGGGTGAATTGAATTTTGTTTGTTATTCTTTGAGTTTGCTAGATTCACAATTTTAGTACTCATGAGCAATGTTTAAAGAACTTGGTAGCGAGTTTTCAGTTTGCAGTGTTTACGTAGCTTTTTGCTTCCCAATGCTTGCTCTGTGGCAAGGAACACTATTTGTCTTATTAGAGCTTCAGTTTTTTACCTTTGACCCTTGGTACGCTAAGTTTAAAATACCTGAAGCAACTATATTAAACATCAACAACAGAAAAACCTTTAGGAAACAGTTTCTTAAGGTTTGATTACTGTGATGTTCTGGTGCCTGTTTGGATAATGTTACTGTTCAGATATCTCCAGGGTGGACAGTACCAGTGGGTGGAATAGAACTTGAAGCTAATCCTTGCATGAAAGTGCCTACTACTCATCCATTCGAAGCAATCAGCAGAAATTCATCTGAGCAGAGGCAGCCAAATGAAAATGAAAAACTTGTTTCTACTTCTGTCTTCATAGCACTTTCCTGACAGTAGCAAACTCTGGAAGCCATATGATTCCAGTAAAATCATAATATAAATATCTTCTCCCTAGGAAGAAATTGTTCATAAAATAAGCTAGGTGAGTAAACATTGTGATTACAATACCAGCTACAGTGTTGGTTTTGTCTGTGATATTTCAACAGCATCTTTTTTTATTGTGCTACAACAATTCAGATAATCTGAAAGTTGCTGTAGAAAAGGCATTTTGTTACCCAACAGTCTGACATTTTACTGGAGCTGAAATACATATGTATATAAATACACATGGTACTTCCATTGTTTTCTTTGTAAGAGTCTACACAACTGTAATGGTGTGAAGTGATTGCAGAAAGCGAACATTAGGATTATTGGTCCTCTCTTTTGTGAGCTTGAATGTTTTAATGCTGACTTTAGACAAATTGATGTTAGTGTTAGTAATTTCACTCTGTCTGGACCACCACAGTATTTATGGAGCATCCAAACAACAGCATGTTTAATTTTTTTAGTAAAGTTTTTTAGAGACTTCTTGAGTTTATTTTTTTGCAAATCTTTTTTGCCTCAGAGTCACTGCTTAGAACTCTAAGTGAAGCATTTTGTAGCCTCATTCACCAGTGCAACAGTGCAGTGTCATTAGCAGATTTTCCTAGAAGACTCCTGCTTCCAGTGGAGCTACTTCATACATTATTATTTTTGTATTGAACTGTCACAGTACACTTCACGCAGGCTTAGGCTGCTTGTAAACCTTGGTAGTAGATAGCGGAGTCACTAATCATTGTGAAATCTGTGCTTTGTCCTCACTGACCTTGCGTAAAATTTACTGTGTTATATACTACCTGAGTAGATACAAGTGATAAAATAAAACATAACAGAATGACAGGAAAGTGATTATGCTGTAAATATTTGTCCTCATTGCTGATTATGACTGGACACAAACTCAAGAGCAAAGCGTAGTATTTTTCTTAGAGTTTAAAACTGACTAGCGTGGCAGGCTAGACTTGTCAATCTGAATGTGCTATGAGCTTTTCTTCATTGTGTATTTTAAGTATTAGTAATGCTGTCTTGGGAAAAAAAATAGTACTCTTTTATCTGAAAACTAGGAAGAACAGAGGTGGTGATGATTAGTCAACATTTCTCCTCCCAAAGCCGTTCTACAAGTAGAATTTTCTTTGATTAGGTACATTGCTGTATTCAGAAAGCAGTGCTAGGAAGAGTATCCATATGCTACAGGTAGAGGATTGTGGTAATGCAAGAATCCTGGTTTAGTTCCAAGGTCAAGTTGCTGAAATCGGTCCAGGTTATCGTTTATGGTTATGGTCCAGTAAAGTTCTTACTTGTAATTAATAAACTTGCAACGTTACTTCTGCTAATGCACCACATTTGAGCTAAAACTGCCTTCAGTTACCACAGTCCCTTGATATTGCAACATGGAATCTGTCATCCTCCTTTCTAATGAAGGAAAAAAAAATCTTCTATGTACTTTTTCATATTTTTAACATTCTTTTGGGGATGTAGATATCCAGATTTTGTAAGTGCTCACTGCAGCTACCTGGGCAAATACATTTGAGTAGTTCTCATTCCCCTAAGGAACAGATCTGCCTTACGCCTAGTGGCCAGCAGTTGCCTGTAACCTGACAGTGTTAATAAAGGAATGCACAGCCTTTGCAGCCTTACAGCTGTAAAAGCAGATGAAAAATTTTCTCTGAACCATATGGATGAGAAAAGACCTAATAAAAGGAGCTACAAAACTCATTATAAAAACAAGTCTAACTGCTGTTTGTAGTCAAGGTGTCATTTGAAGGGCTACCATATGTCTTCTAAAACTTTTATCAGCAGCTTCTGTAGGTTTTCCTGGTGAATAAATGATAGCACCAGTAGCAGAAACATGAAGTAGGACAGTTTTTCGAGGAAAAGAAAAAATGTTAGGGAAGTACCTGGCTATCAAAGATTTTTTTTTATTTTTTTTTTAAAAAACAGTGTTCAGCAAAACAGAATGTGGTCTGACTGTGGGACATGTTAGGCAATGTGAGCCGCAAAGTCTGGGGAGGTCCAGGTAAGTGTTGGACGGGGGTATATTAAAACCTGGAGTATTATGCTAAAGTAGTCTACTATAAATTACTTCATAAAGGGATGAGCAATACGGTCTCTGAAAGAGCAAAGGAAAAGGGGGGCACTGGCATGAGAAATAATCAAACTGTTTAGCAACGTGAAAGAAATGTCGGTCTTTAGAGTTAATAATAGAGCCAGAAGTTGAATAGTCTCTGGACAAACAGTAGCCATTGTGGCTATTTATGCCTTGTAACAGCCTAATAGAAATGTTTGTGCAGTTTTGATCAATTTTTAGCCTGTGTTTTGACCACTGTACCCTGAACAAGCAATTTATGTGATGGCTGTTACTTGGTAGAGAGCCCATGACTTTTTCTTTCAGTGGAGTAGCCTCTTCGTTACCATACTGAAACCCAAGGTATGCTGTTGGTTGAAGATTACATGGCATAAGTAAACCATGTTCTTTGGCCAAGATTCATAATTGTACTTTGGGCAGATGTGTGAACATCTTAAGAATTTGACTCATTTCCAAACAGCCCCTAAATTTTAAACAAAGTTATTCGTCACTTGACAAAGGTCTCTTCATCCGTTATGCTCTTTATTTGGTGAGCCGTGGAGAAAAGTGGCCTTCTTGTTTTGGTTTTGTTTTTTTTTTAAATGTTCCACCTCTGTCTGTCAAGCGTGCTGTAGAGCTGAGGCAGCAGTGGTGAAATCTGCAATGGGAAATATTGCGCTGTGGTGGTGTATAGAATTTTTGGCAGATAAAAGGATCTGAAGAAGATCCATCTGGATTACACTCATTCATAATAAGAAGGTGATAACAGTTGGTAGGAGGAAATGTTGAGGATTTAGCAAGGACTGTAGCTCAACTGTCTCTGAAGTAGGTGAACTCAAACTTTTATTTGGCTCATTTTTGAGTTCCCATTCAGACACCAGAAAGCGCGCTCTTTCTTTTCAGACTCTCGGACAACTAGTGTTGTTAATTTATGTGTAGACTGTACTGTGTATTCATCTCCTTAGTGTGTTTAGGTTTAATGTTTGTAGTGTGGTACTGCACCTGGTTTCTTCCTCTGAAGTTAGTTTTGCAGAATCTTTCATTGAGGGAAGCCCAAGAGCAAAACAGCTTCTCTCTGGGTTGTGTGAAAGGATAATAGAGCGTGAGCTCTTAGTATCACAAATATCTTTAATCCTAATCACAGAAGAACTGAGCATGGAGCCTCTGCTAGAGGGTGAGCCTGTGTAGATTATGTTAAAAAGCAACGCTGTGGAGCACCTTCGGTGCTTGAGTGGGAGGTTATTTGTTACTTTTTTTTTTCTTCTTTTGATCTGTGTGTAAAATCATAAGCATGCTTTCCTGTTTCTTCTTCCCTCCGCAAAAACATTGAACAATCTGGTTGTTTTGTTTGAAAAAGCAGTTTTCAGCTGCTTTTTCAGAACCTTCATTTCATTTATGAAAGGATGAATTGTTAATAAAGATGCTTATAATATTTCAACTGTTTGGTTTCAGAAGCAATAAAGTCCTCTTTCTCTCTTTCTCCTCTGTCTTCATTTATCCAAGTTTTCTCTGAAAATATTTGGTAGCAATCCTTTCTGCATTTGTGGGTTGTAATATATTTCCATACACACAGGAAAGTATTAATCTAAACCCTAAGTGCCTAGCTAGGCTTGCTTAGCCTGAAGAAGAGAAGGCTAAACAAGAAGGCATTTATAAATGCTTATAAATATCTGAAGGGTGGGTGTCAGGAGGATAGGGTCAGACTCTTAAGTGATGCCCAGCGACAGGACAAGGGGCAATGGGCACAAACTGAAGCGTAGACAGTTCCATCTGAACATGAGGAAGAACTTCTTCCCTCTGAGGGTGACGGAGCACTGGAACAGGCTGCCCAGAGGTCCTGTGGATTCTCCTTCTCTGGAGATATTCAAGACCCGCCTGGACACAGTCCTGTGCAGCCTGCTGCAGGTGACCCTGCTTCGGCACGGGTGTTGGACTAGATGATTCCCAGAGGTCCCTTCCACCCCATACCATTCTGGGATTCTGTAAAGTATACAGTATTCTGAATCTTGTCTGCATGGCTGCTTCTGTTGTAGCTGAATCCTTGGTTCCATGTGACAGGCACAAGATCAGTTTGATTTGGGCAACTTGGCTTTTAACAGTTGTGCTTTTCTGAGATAACTATGAAAGAAATCCTTGATTTCTGTGGGACAGTATTGCGTTAAGCAGACAGGGCAATCTGCTTGCACAAACATGATCAAAGAATCAGACCTTTGTTTTCTTCATGTGATTTTTTTGGTAAGCAGGCGGTGTGGGGTTTGTCTGTTGTGGGTTGGGTTTCGTTTGGGCTTTGTTTTGGGGTTGGTTCCCCCTCCCGGCCCCAAACTGTGAACTCTTTATGTGCTGTTCCAGCAACTATGGGAAAAACCTGGTTTAAGCAAACTAAAGGAAACTGTTTCAATTCCTCAGGCTTTAAAACACTACTAAATAATAGTGGTATTAATTCTGAATATGCATGTTGCAAAACTGTTTTTTTTTTTTAATAAAAATGTTGATTTAAAGCAAGGACCAAGGTGCTCTGAAACCATTGTCATCACCATACTGTGCTTGTTCAGTGAAAAGCTGGATTTTTTGCTGAGGGTAACCGTCTTAACGCCTCTGATAGTGTAATTGCACCAAAAACTGTGCCAGGCTGGTTGTTTACAAAATATACTTTTGCCTTGAAAAGTGTCACTTTGGAAGATTTTCATTGTGTGTCTTTGATCCCATAAAAATGAGCAAGTGAAGGTTCACGTCAAATCCTCCCCAGTACCCACCTCGTACATAGCTGGTACTTGCAGAACTCTAAGACGAAGAACAGTGAAGTGTCAGGTTGCTGTATGTAGCACTGCTCAGTGAGGGAGAATATTTTTGGTTTATCTGTTTAAAGTTTCCATAGCTTTCTTGCCTTATGCGTTAACTTGTTCTGCTGCATTGGCTGTTGAGTTCTCTTTTAACAACTTCAGTGTTAACATCTTTAAAGTCACTCATTAGGATGCAGACTTCAGTATTTACTTGTCATCTAAGACATGATGGCTTGGATGCCTGTCAGATATCTGGCACCCATCATGAATATGTAGCAAGGCAGGCTGACAAGTCAGCTTTGGCAATGCTGCAAGCGGGTGGGTTTTTTTTAGCGTTACTATGGTGAGAAGGACCTTTGTTGTGGTATTTCCATGTCCTGCTTCCTAAAGACTTGGGGCTGACACACTGAAGGCTTTTAGGTGGGGAGGAAGACTCAAGTGACTTCATGATCAGTTGATCTGTTTCCATGGGTCGTTCCAATGAACTTTATTACACGTACAACAGCCTCGTTAGTTTTAACAGTCTGCAACCGTAGTTCACCCCACAGTTCTGTACTTGCAGAAAAACACTAGATTAAAAAAGCTAAGAAACTGCATGTTGTTTTGGTTTTCCAAAGCTGTCCTCCTGGCTTAGGAGGACTACAGTAGGCTTTTCTTCAGTTAACATAGTAAGTACCATGTTCTGTATGGTCATGCCTTAAAAAATAGACTGATTGTCCCCACGGAATGTCAGTGTATGCTGGATGTAATTGGATGTGGGCTGCACTGGTTCTAATCGCCAAGATTACAGCTTTCTCAGGGTCATGCTTTGCTTTGCCTTGTGTTTATTGTGCCTTAGCCATTGTATTCTTTTTCCACGCTGTGTATAATACCAACCAGTTTTTCCCATTTTGCTGTCCACTTGCCTCCCACAAAGGCAGTAGGATGGAGCTGGGGAGAATTGTGTGTTTTCGAGCCTCACTGTTGCAGCACAGTGTAATAATTGTGCAGAAGACCACACGTGAATATTTTCCACTGCAGTGCTAAGCTGTATTAGTAATGCTGAAGGGGGCAGTTAGTGGTCCCCTGGGCTGCATTTTGATTAACCACTTGACTACTACTTGGATTCTCCTAACACTGCATTGATTTCAGTAGCGCTAATGGAACACAGCAGCACAGCTGGTGTGAGGACGGACTAGCAGTAGAAAAGTTAATTTTCTTTAAATCGTACCGATGCTTTGCTACTGAAGTTTCTAAAATGTTAGTAGAAAGCATTTTGTGCTCTGCATTTAAAATCTTGAAACCTATAGCTCTTTTTGTTGAACATGTTGCTAGTGCTTTCAGCTCACACTGCAATTTCTCTCTTTGAAGAAATCTTACCAGCTGGAGATGAAAAATGTGAATTAAATTGAGAATGTGTTAATTAGTGGGGGAAGGGAAAGGACACTTTACACAAACTAAACCAGCCTTAACTACATTGTTGTGTCTAACCGTAGATACCAGATTTCAGAACTGAAACAGAAACAAGAGAACAGTTCTGTGAATTAAAGTAAGAACAGTACTTTAGTGATCAAAACCAGAAAGAGAGCAAACAGAGATAAAATAGGTGAACAGACTTCATCGGCTATGATTACTCTGTCCTTTTAATACTCAGGAAGTTCCTGATTTTATGAGATCTGCTGATGGGAAACGCTTTGAGTTGAGCTGTTATCTGAGCTATGTGGTCAAAAGATATTCTAATATGCTTTTTTGCACTACTCTCAAAATCTGGGGTTTAGCCTCAAGGTTCCAAAGTATAAAAACTTTTGTGTCATGTTACATTCTTAAGATATTTCTGTTCTCTGAAGAATGAAGAGTTAGTCTTTAGCAGACTGGATGGGCTGCTGGTGTCAGTTTGTAATTTCAAGTGTTGTGGCTTTTTCATTTGCTTTTTTTATTATTTGTTGTTTTAAAACTTTTATGACAAATAGAATATCTATCAATAAATAATCACTACTCAGTAACTAATGATAACTGTTATTCAGCATACTGTCTTAGTGTATTATTGCTAGGCTTCCTAACTGACTAATGGAGAAAAATTGAAGCAGAATTTTTTAGCCTCTTACAAAGCACATTATTTGAAGGATGGTGCAATATAGGAAAGGGACAAAATATGTATGTAGCACTCACTATTATTTATTTTTACTGTTTTGTTAAAGAGTAACTAGGAAGCAAACAAAAAATCAATTCCCTATCACAGATTGTGCTTATAACCACATAATTCTCTCTTCGATATTGTAGACCTTCAATAAAACAAACGAAACCTTTGGACATGGAGTTTAATTGCAGGAGACTATGAAGACCAGTATCTGTGAACTGGTGTTTAAAGAGGGCAGCGTCAAAGGCATGGGACTTTAGCCAGTGTAGTTGCTCACAGAGAGCAACAAGGGAGAAGTATCTTTTCCAGTGCAAGGTTAGGTGGCTTAGCTTAAATCTGGCAAGTCATTCATGCTAATGTGCCAGAGTTTGCAATAAAATAACTGAAGATTGTTCACAAGTTCAGCTTCCCCTGCTGTGCACTAACGATCTCTGATGCAGAGCTGTGTATCTTTGAACAGCCACAGACATTTGCAAAGTGAACATACGGCTCCTTTCTAAACATGGGGATGGAGTTTTGGTTAGTAAAATATTGAATATCCCAGGACCTCACAAACAGAGCACTGTATTTAAAGAGGTTTTTTTTTAATTTAGAGTTTCTTGATGTTTTATCTGTATTTTCCTTTTTTCCAGGATGATCTGTAACAACTGTGTGCTGTTAGGTTTATAATATGCTCGCATTCATATTTTGAATTTGTCAATGCATTGACTTTTAATGTAACATCACATGAGATAAATGTTTAATAATTATGTGTTTGCATAACAGCAGTCAAGAGGAAATAAGCTGTGCATGACTTCAAAAACACTTAGGTGTCTGTAGAATAGAAATTAATATGATGGTTCACACAAAGCTTAAGAGAAAAATGTGTGTTATCTACGGTTGCTTTGTACTGACATGGCAGTTGCTGTATTTCTAACTTTTTTGGCTGTAGGTTCTAAGTTTTGGCTGGGGAAGAGAGATCTCAGAACTTGCATTTTAAATTACATAAATCCTAATTAAGGATAAAAATCCTTGTAGTTTCTCAAATGCTATTTTCCAACACAAGTAGCTTTAATGTCTGGCTTAATAATGTATTTTTTTCCCCTTCAGGAAAGAACTATCCAACATGAATTTGGTAACTGCATAATACTTCTGTCCAGACCTTTTTAACAAGAATCTTCGTAAGATATTAGGGTGTTTTTTCATCATCTCCAAATGACTTGTATTTTAATATTTTCTTTTCATACTTTGGAAGACCCTAATGTGCAGATCAGCATCCCCAGGGTTCCACTTGCTTCATCTCCCCTGTCTTTGTGATCTATTCAAAAGTGTAAATTGCTGGCATCTGGTTGAGGCTGGTCCCAACTGTTGATAGGATACACAAGATTTATTGACTGCTGGATTCTTAAGAAGAGCCAACTCCTAGTTAGCATGGATGAGCGGAGCCTGTGCACGAAAAAGGGAGTGGGCTGATATGGCCGTATGAACCCACGCTGAGCTAGAGACGTGTTGGGGAATACCGTCTAACCCGTGCTGCTTCTGCTGGTCTGGCTGTGCAGCATGCTTTGATGAGCGGCAAGCTGGACTGTTAATTTGTAGCTATGAATTTGAACTTAAAGAGGCTGGTCACAGCTTTCTGAACTTTTGATATTTTACAAGGATGTTTCCTATGTGTAGAACTATAGTTCAGAACAGCTAATTTAGTGAGGATGTGGAAAGGAGCCTTTTTGTTCCCACAGGCTGCTTGCTGTTACCAACAAGCTCCAGCACACCTTCCATGCCGGGTTACCAGTGAGCAGCTAGAGGACCTGACATTTAATTTTTCCCACAGATTCTGATCATTAAGGAAGAAAACAGTTGGGAGGGATGTTTCTCAATCTAGAACTCACACTGACTGTGGCCAAGACAGGGTATGGCTTCAGTACAAGTAGTAGTTGACTGGAACCATCAAAATCATTCACAAGTGAATTCAGACTTTTCCATTTAATTCTCAGGCTTATGTGTGGAAATGAGTATGTTCAGGATTTGCCAATTTCTGCAGACATTGTGTTGCTTTGGACAGCTCTTCTTGATGTAGTTGTGTTCCCAGTCGGATTACGTCAGCTAGCTTCCTCTTTGTAGGCACGAAGGAAAGATTGCTTGTCTAGGGAGTACTCAGGTGGGACAGAGTTGCTTTTCTCCATTGCTTCTGTTCTTTCACATTCATTTCACCTTGTATGCACATATTGCTACATTTTGTTCTGCTCTGGGTCATGCTTTATATAAATTGTTTTGTGGGACAGTTTATATTTAAGCTTTACAGAACTGCCTTCACTATGCTGTTACCTGATTAATAGCTGTGAATGAAGCAAGTGAAAGTTGGTGTAGGTGTTTGGGATGGATCCATGGTAAGGCTGAGTGGGAAGATGAAGTGGAAAGCTGGTGGGCATGTGAAGCATCTTCAGAGTCTGTAATGGTGGAAAAAAGGTGTTAGGATTTTTGAGGAAGGTGAAGTTTGGGAGTTTACTGTTGCTGACAAGGAGGGGGAAAGATGTCAGGTACTTTTGGAAATACTAGTAGAGGCATTAATACTTCTCCAAGCATTTTAACATGGTTAGAGGCGATAAAGGTGGGTGTTAGTGTTCTGTGTTCCCTATACGTACAGATTATCCTGGGGAGATCTGTATGCTGTTTGTATAGAAATCATCCCAGTGGAAGAGCAAGACTGAGACAGCTCTGGAAAAGCCCTAGTGCAGCTGGCCACAGGGGAGACCAGAAGCCTGAGAAAATGTGTAGCTTATGCTGATGTAAAGGTTTGCCTCTTGCTTTTCAGTTCTTGGAATGGGCAGGAACAGGGAGAGCAGAGAGAGTTGGTTTTCTGCTTGCAAGGGATCTGGATGCAGTACTGCCACAGCTGATCTGAGCTGTTGAAGTGTGTGGCGGGTGCAGTATGTGACTGCTGGAAGAAGGCAGGTTTTTTTCTTACAAGTAAATGTTGCAAACACAGGGATCCTGTGAAATCTCTTGAACAATGAACAGTAGCAAAGATCACTGCCCATCTACAGAAACACACTTGCATGCAGAAAATGTGTTTACACATGACAAAAGCAAACAGATACCTAGACTACAGCTGTGTATTAATCAGAAATGAGGCCATTTTCTGTAGCTTGTGGGGTTTTTTCCTCCATCCTTCATTTCTGTGACAGAGCACGAGATATCCATTGAAATATGATTATAAACTTGGCGCACTAGATGTTTATGCTGTAAAATAAAGAATTATAATGTGTTTGTATGCATTACCCTGTACTTACAGGGACTTCAGAAGAAGAGAGGGTTTGCTTGACTAACTCTCTGGACTGGAAGGCAGTCATATGATAGCATAGTCAGCTTCAGATAGAAGACAGAAGTTCATGGATCCTTCATGATGGCGAGCTGTACTTTCAATCAACAGAAAGGGTAGAAGAGCAGCTTTTGGGTACTTTTCTACTTTTGACAAATAAGGAGCTGAAGGAATAACATCAAGTCTGAGCAGGAATGACCATCTTGCAGAGGAGGATTGTTTAGCCCAGAGCAAGCAGGGGAAAGGCTGTATGTCATGCTTTCTTAAGTGGCTTTGCTAGGCTGTGCCAGCGACACCTCCTGCAGCTGCAGCCCCTGGGGCACTGTCATTCCCACCTCTGCTTTGCTTCCTCTCTAGTGCAAGTCAAAAAATTGTTTCTGGTTTCAAGTAATGCTTTTGGGCAAGAACTGTTTTTAACTGACACTGTATTGGTGATGCAGCCAAGAGTCGAGTTGAATGGCAGTACTGGCATGGTAAGGGGTGGATAGTAGCTGAGGAAGGATACCCCTTAAGAAAGCACTATTGCAGCAGAAAATGTATGTGGAAATGCATATTGAATACCATTAATAATACCTTCTCTTTAAGGGCTTAATGGTAGTCTCTTACCTTTCTGAAAATTGCAAATTACAGTTGAATGGTTCTATAGATAGTAGCGTTGGGGGAGGGGGGTGTGCAAAGAAACCTTTGAGCATGGCAAGTATAACTTGTCCAAATGCAACTGAAATTGATAGGAAGGCTTGACAGTTTGAATAGAATTGCCCAGACTTTGAGTTTCCAACCGTAAATTCTGTATGATGCTGGAAGTTGAACCTTCCCTGCAGTTGAACGGCATCTCTTGTATCATAGATTGAAGATGTCTTTTGTATTTTAGGAAGATGTGAATTTGACTTGCATTATGAAAAGCTCTGTAATTATTTTGTATTCAGGCTTATGAGATTTTTTTTTTTTTAAAAAAAAAAGAAGAAACAGCCCACGGTTTAGACCATAAAGCTCTTCTAATGGTATTATATTGATTACTGAAAGTTGCCATTATTTTAACCATGCTGCTTTTTGGTTTAAGGTAGGTTTGTTACTGTTTGATCTCAAGCACTGATTTCAGTGTGATTCAAGTGAAAAGTCCAATTCCTGAACTGTAGTAAAGCAAAAAGTCCCTTTGTTATCTACCTGTACTGACTGATTTTAGAACACATTTTTAAGTTGTTGATGTCTGTATGCATGCTCTTTGCGTTCTTACTTGGAGCAGAAATCAGAGCTGTAGATGTCTGTGGTCTAGTCTACAAGAATCCTAGAAGGATAAGAGGATGAGGGAGAATATTTTGAAAGTGCTTATTGATTTGAAATTATGAAGTCGACTTAAAAACTGCTTTGCTTCATTGTTACTGTCATTCACAGTACAGCTCAGTTTGTCAAATTACTGCTGTTGCAGAGACTGCCAAATAAGTGTCTTCCTCCTGGCATGATTCTTCTTTCCCCATCCGCTCCATTTTGCCATGATTCACTCACATTTCAAGTTTTACCTTTAAAAGAAACTGTTTGCAAAATAAATGGAAAATACTCAGATAAATCAAGAGATGTTTTTTGTGTATAATACAGCGTTCTAACTTTTAGCCACTGATCTTGTCCCTACTTTATTCTAGTGCTGCAGCCTTTTTTTTCCCTGAGATCTCTCATTAGCATATTCTGGGTGAAGTCGTGCACTGTATCTGCCATAGCATGAAGTGTTCCTAGGTTGATGGATGGCTGGCTTTAATGATCTTGATTCTTGCCCATGGGAAAAGCCAGAAATGATGCAGGTGTAATTTAGATAACTCTGGGGTGAACTACCTAAATTGAAAACCTTCTCCTCCACTGCCTTTGGCAAGAATCTCTCCACCAAGTTAATCATTTTTCTTGCCTTAAATGCCTGCATTAGAGGGTTCTTGTAAGTTCTTAGAAGAAAGTCCCATCCTAGAGTTGATGCAACGTCCTTTAAAATTGCTCCTTTCCCTTTGTGGGCTAGAAGTGTTGCTCTGTATTATGCTCTTTAATGTGTTGCAAAAATCTAGAATGATAAAACGTTAAAATAGGTGAAAAAGAAAAAAATTCTTGGGAGACCATAGGAAATTTTTCTTTTGAGATGCAATGGAGTGCTACTCACTTGTAAATTTAGATAATATTGCAACATTTATTACTTGTGTCATATATCCAGTGCCAAGTTGTGCATCATGGGTATTTGATAAACTGATAACAGAACCTGAAAATCTAGTTTTTATGTTTAAAAGCAATATATATCTTAGAAATGTTTGACAATCAGAAACAAATTGTTCCAATTTAGTAGTTTCAATCATACTTTGATTAGGAAGATATAGTGCTTTTATGGTTTTTTCAGTATGGATTAGGTTAATTTCTAAGTCTTCATACACCAGGTTTTGTAATTCAGCATTTTTACTGCAAGTGAGAGTTGAAATCTATGCAACCATTTTCTTCTATAGTCAAAAAAGAGCACACTGAGTTTTAATGCTATAACAAATATTACACAGTAGGACTCTTCAGTCACTCTGGATTGTGGATTTGTGAAAATAAAAAGGAGGATTCATTAGACTGTCAGAACTGCAAAATGAAATTCAGTTATGGTCTATGTTTCTCTTTAGATCTCATAAATGGAGCCCAAGAACAGTGTGAATTGCCTCCTATGGATGGTTTTCCTCACTGTGAAGGGAAAATAAAGGTAACTGAACAGTTTTTAATCTTGTTGTGTGCATTCTGTTAAAAACTGAACGTATGTTGCAAGAGGTCAGTACTCAGACAATGGTGTAAAACAAGAACAACTGGGTCAAAAAAGAAAAGAGGATATTTAGGTGTGTGTGTCACTACAGCACTGCTCACCTCAAGCCTTTAGTACTACTGCTGCAGAGGGATAAAATGGCATCCTGTTAAGACAGGCATAAAATGCCATATTATACTAAAATGCTATATTAATTAATAAAATGCCTCATTATTTGAATGCTGTCTTGTTATTCAGAAACTTTCTTCTCCTTTTTGAAAAGCCCTGTTTTCTTCCCCATTCTGAGTCATTTGGCGTTCCCCTACCCGAGGACTGGGATTCTTTGTGTACCTCTCTAGTCCTTCCCCTGTTTCAGCAAGACATGGGTTTACAGTTCTTTCCCCTCATTGCCAAGAGCTCTGTCCGGTTCCGCCCTTCCGCTTTTCTGTTAAAAGCATTCTGCCTCTTCTGCTCACAAGCTGGGCACTGCACTAAGGGCGCAAGCAGAACTTTGGGGTTCACAGCTGATTCTATGTAAATCCTATATTTTACTAATAATGTGGTTGGAAAGGCCAAATGTTGAAAGCCGTCAGACTTTGGTGGGAAAGTGAACAAAAAAAAAACACCCCAAAACTTGCAGAGATTGAGGTTTGAGGCTTTTTTTTTCCCCAAGATATATTTCAAATGCAAGGACACTGTTTTAGTAGTTGGGGGCAAAAGTAAAATTGTTGGACACCTAAATACCGTTATCAAGTATTACAATTTATTTCTGACAGTGAAAAGAAATAGCTGCCGAAGTATATGTGAAATAATGTTCCCTTTTTTTCTCTAAGTAAAATTCTTAGACTATAGTACGTAAAAAAACCCAAAACTGTATTAAATCTCTGGTCTGTGTTTTGATCCATTTTGACAAACTGGCTGCATAGTGGCTATGCAATACATTATTTGAATATCAAAATATGAATTTAAATGAATTGCTTCTGCAGAAATGGCATATTCTTGTCAGAATCGGGCAGATTTCAATGTTGGTGGTTGAAATGATCTGTTAATTTCCAGAGCAAGTGTAAGGTGGAGGGGCAATGCAGTCAACGCCAGCCACACCCATGTGTCTGGACCTTGGTTGTATTTTCCTTTTGGTACTTGCCTCTGCTTGCCTGGCTACCAGTCTGTGTAAGCTGTGCTCACATCTGGTATGTAGTTACTTCCTCAGTGTAGCTGAATGCAGATATGCATTGTGCTGCAAAATATTTATGAAATTCGTTTTTTGTTATTTGTGATTTTTATCTGATTGGATTTAGTCGCTTGCAGCTTCCCCCTGTTATTCCTGAGTTCAGTGTGAAATAGTATAGACATTACTTAGTACTTAAACCTCACAGAGTGTTTTTGTTCTGTTACAGTGGATGAAAGATATGTGGCGATCGGATCCCTGTTATGCAAGTTACGGTGTAGATGGGTCCACATGCTCCTTCTTTATTTACCTCAGTGAGGTTAGTAATCTTTTAATCTGCAGAAGGGGCACATCCTAGTGCCTCGATATTTTTGGTAATTGTTGGCAAACTTTTCTCAAAAGAAATCATAACTTCAGAAGAATTCTGTGAGGAGGAAAAAGCTATTAAAACAGAATTATTATGAAGAGTGTTGCTAGTATTCATAAATCCCCCAGGTGTTTCTAGCCTGGAGAGTTCTAATGTTTATAACGGAAGTGGTGTAGACAGCAGCTGTCCACACTAGGTATCCTACTTCTGTTGCTTTCTGTGTAGCTCCTGGGTAGCAATAGGGAGGCATTTGGGATGTAAAATTGGGAAAGTGGAACTCGATGGTACATCCTCCTAACAAGCGTGATTCCTGCTTGGGTACTATTCAGGAATTGCAGAGGCTGGTAACAGAAGACAAAAAACAAAAACAAAAAAAAAGTGGAAGTCATGTTTTTGAGTGAAGTTGCAGCTATATTAGCACTTGACCTTTCTTATTAGTAAAATTTTGATAACTTATAGCAACTGATCTTGGAAGTAGAATTGTTACCTAGAGGCTTACTGCTTGTAAGAACTGCCAGAGCCAATGTGGTTGCAGAGTTGCAAACTAGTATTAACTGTGTAGTTTCTGCAGGATTTGCGGGGAGAGGCTGGGTTCTTAAATTATGTATCTGAGATTAAACAGTAAGTATTATGTAAGTAACTCGGCTGTAATGAAAGCAGTTTTAATTTACTCAGTTGGCTGTCATTGAACTTTTTGGGGCATTGCTTTAAGCAGCAGTAATAGTTAAATGTATATCCAGAACACATATCTGAAGAAATAAAAGGCTGGGTTGAATCACAGTTTTGACTCATTCCATTGCTATTACCAAGTGTTGATTTATTTATGGGCTATAACACTGGGAAAGGAAAAGGTACAGGATGACTATATTGTTTATCCTGTTATTTATCAGAGAAGCTAGAGATATGGTTTCATAATCATCTGAAGTTGATCTAAGTTTCTACTAAAAGGTTATGTTTTAGCATCAGCAAAGTTACATTTGCACAGTAGTCTTCTGTTAACCAGCTGGTGCTTCATGTTTTTAATGCAGATGTATCTTAAAAATAAGGATACATGTCAACTGAATGTGAGATTCTGATATTCTTAAATGACATTTATGATTTTGTATTTCTGTTAATTCACAGTATTTTCTGTGGCAATCTGATCATCAATTTTGAAAACTCAGTTGATGCTGTTAGTTTTTTCATAATTGATCTTTCAGCTCATCCTCATGGCAAAGTGCAAGCAGATTTACAGAGGCCAAATGCTTGTTTTTTCAAGGGTCTAGGGATTTGAAATTTTTATTTAAGCAGCAATATTGAATATGGGCAACATCTCATTTCATAATGGAACAACAGTACAATTGGTCTGTGTGTATATTTGGAAACTTCAGACAAAAGTCTTGTATTTTTTTAAAATGTTCTCCCTTCACAGAATGTAAAACTGATATTGGGTGAGCATGTTATTAACCTTCAGTTTAAATTTGGCATGCTTAATCCTATGATTAATTCCATGATTAATGCCCAGCAGCAGAGGTTGAAAGCTTAAATGTTTGTGAATGCAAGCATGAAATGAAATTCTAATAACACTACAATGATGTGGATTTATGAGGTGTGTTGGCTGCTAAGGATAACTTGGAAATGCTGTTGCGAGAGTAATTTGTCAAAACGGACAGCGATGAAGAGTTGACAGTTTATAGTATGGTTGTACAGCTGAATGATAAATGTGTCTGCAGAGCTCTTAAGTCAAACCTGCTGATTTAAAATATTAAAATGCATTAGAGTGCTGGAAGGATATTACTGTTAAGATTTTTCTTTTTTACATTAAGGTTACAGTATAGGAGTAAGATGGTTGTGTGTGCATACTCTGTTTGAGAAGGCAATATATGCATCAGATTGTGCACAACCTCAGTATGAAAAGACAGAATATGCAAATTGTACATATATCTACTTTTGCCCTTAAAATTGTCTCTAGAATCTCGTGTGACAAGCACCTGGGCTTGTTCATACTGTTTTGGGGTCTACTTTTTTCTTCTGAAGCCATTCAGTTAAGGCCTATGTTACACTCATCTAGCACTCTTTGTCATGCAATTTTAAACTTCTAAACAAAGCAGCCCAAAATACTACGTTTTGGCGCGTAATATGGCTCAGAACCACAGAGACACAAAGGAACTTGCCCACAGTTTATGCGAAGGTTTAGAAACAAAGCTTGGAATAAAGCTTTGGGTATCTGTCCTGCGCCCTCGTTACGTTTCTGCCATGTGTATCTGCAAAATAGGAACAGGGCAGTCAAAATCTAGGCTGCCCCAAGTCTTCTCTTCTGCAGCACCTGCACAAACACAAGTGCTAGAGTTCTGCCTCCTCTGGTTTGCTTTGAATGGCATTCCTGTAGGAACGAGGGAACAGCTGCCTGAACAGCTCTTCTCCACTTGACGCCTTGTGTCTTGGCTGCTTGAGCAGCATGGGAGGTGAGTGTGGCAGCAGAAGGAAAGCAAGAAGCAATTCAAAACATTCAAGCTCATGTTTTTTATTTAAAGCTGTCCCTTGTACAGACTTGCAGATGAAGCGGCAAGGTTATTTGCACTTCTATCTTGCTGTTTTGCTGCAGGCACCGGATCACTGCTGGTGGGTGATAAGCAACTGTGCAGTCCTCATAATGCTAATTGTGCTGGAGCCTTTGAAAGGCTGGAGGAGACACAAATGACCTGAATAGCAAAACCAGCCTTACCTTCTCTTGAATAACAGAGCAAGACAGGGATTAGAAGTAGCAAAAATTGAAAAGCAAGTTAAGCTAACTGTAAGGTTTCTGGATAGTTGGAACTTGTTTCCTTGTAACTGTGGTACAAGCTTGCCCACTGAGAAGAGTTACTTCCTTTTAAACTTAGAATTTCGTTACGAAAAAGCCAGTTGTTTAACACTGTAATGTTACTGGCACAGTTATAATTTTCACGGATGGCATTGCCTCTGGGGAGAAATGTGAAAAAATGAATTTCTAGACAGTACAAAAATATATTTCACTGCAAAATGTCAGTTTGCCACTGAAGAGTGAAGCTTTTAAAAATATCTTCTGGAAAATTAATTTCCACACAGTTTCCCAGCTTAGAAAGAAAAAAAAAAGTGGAGGGGTCTTATCACTCCTTTTCATCATCTAGATAAGTGATTTCTCAGAGAGTACTGCCTGCCACACAGGAATGGGACTGCTGCTGCACCTGCTGGTCAGCCAGGAGCTGCGATGCAAGTTGCCACTGCCCAGGGGTCATTCCACTGACACTCACCTGCTGGGGCTGGGCAGATCGCGTTAAAATCCCAGGCTCTGGATCTCCAGCTCGCCTTTCAGGTGCAAGTATAATTTTTGGTACCCATTTTGGATATGGATCCAGTGCTTCATAAGGCTAAAACTGTTTCAAAGATCAGTCTTTGGGACTCCTGTAGCTTTTGTGCATGTGCTAGTATACCACTAGAGAGAGTTCCCCCCGATTGTGTAGGGAGGGGGTCAGGAGGGCCAAGGCATGGCTGGAGCTGAGTTTGGCAAGGGATGCAAAAAATAACAAGAAGGGCTTCTGCAGGTATGTCAGCCAGAAAAGGAAGGTTAAAGAAAGCGTACGCCCGCGATGAACAAGAGTGGTGACCTACTATCAACAGATGAGGAGAAGGCTGAGGTCTTCACTGGCAGCCTCTCTCCTCACCGCTCCCAAGTCGGTGGACCACAAGATAGGGACCCAGGGGGGTAAAGCCCCTCCGACTGTAAGGGAAGATCAGGTTCATGACCACCTGAGGAACCTGAACATACAGAAGTCTATGGGACCTGATGAGATGCATCCCAGAGTCCTGAGGGAATTGGCTGATGTAGTTGCCGAGCCACTCTCCATGATATTTAAAAGGTCATGGCAGTCAGGTGAAGTCCCTGGTGACTGGAAGTGGGGAAAAATTGTGCCCATTTTTAAGAAGGGTAGGAAGGAGGACCCTGGGAAGTACTGACCTGTCAGCCTCAGCTCTGTGCCTGGGACGATCCTGCAACAGATCCTCTTAGAAGCTGTGCTAAGGCACATGGAGGACAGGGAGGTGATCCAAGACAGCCAGCATGGCTTCACCAAGGGCGCGGGTCCTGCCTGACCAACCCAATGGCTTTCTACAATGGAGTGACTGCATCAGTGGACAAGGGAAGAGCTATGGATGTGATCTGTCTGGATTTCTGTAAAGCCTTCAACACAGTCCCCCACAACATCCTTCTCTCTAAATTGGGGAGATATGGATTTGATGGGTGGACTGTTGGGTGGATAAGGAATTGGTTGGATGGTTGCAGCCAGAGGGTAGTGGTCAATGGCTTGATGTCTAGATGGAGATTGGTGACAGGTGGTGTCCCTGAGGGGTCCATACTGGGACCAGTGCTGTTTAATATTTTCATCAATGACATAACGAGATTGAGTGCACCCTCAGCAAGCTTGCAGATGACACCAAGCTGAGTGGTGCAGACACACCAGAAGGACGGGGTGCCGTCCAAAGGAACCTGGACAAGCTGGAGAGCTGGGCCTGTGTGAACCTCATGAGGTTCAACAAGGGGAAGTGCAAGTCCTGCACTTGGGTCACGGCAACGCCTGCGATCAGTACAGGCTGGGGGATGAAGGGATGCAGAGCAGCCCTGCCGAGAAGGACTGGGGGATGGAAAGCTGGACAGGAGCTCACCATGTGCGCTTGCTGCACAGAAGGCCAGCCGTACCCTGGGCTGCATCCCCAGGGCAGCAAGGCCAGGGAGGGGATTCTGCCCCTCTACTCCACTCTGGTGAGACTGCCCCGGGAATCCTGACTCCACCTCTGGAGCCCAGGAAATATATGGAGCTGTTGGAGCAGATCTGGAGGAGGCCACAAAAATGATCAGGGGAATGGAACCCCTCTGCTATGAGGAAAGGCTGAGAGAGGTGGGGCTGTTCAGCCTGGAGAAGTAAAGGCTCTGGGGAGACCTTATTGTGGCATTTCCGTACTTGAAGATGGCCTGGAGGAAAGAGGGAGACAATCTTTTTAGCAGGGCCTGTTGTGGCAGGACAAGGCGTAATGGTTTTAAACTGAAAGAGAGTAGATTTAGACTGGGTATAAGGAAGAAATTTTTTATAATGAGCCTGGTGAGGCCCTGGCACAGGTTGCTCAGAGAGGTGGTAGATGTCACATCCCTGGAAAAGTTCAAGGCAAGGTTGGACGGGGCTCTGAGCAACCTGATCAAGTTAAAGATGTCCCTGCTCACTGCAGGAGAGTTGGGCCTCTAAAGGTTGCTTCCAACCCAAGGCATTCTATGATTCAGTCCTTCAGACCTGATGGAAGCAGAATGCATGGTTTGGTTGCAGTAGTGTTTTTCTTTACACTGTTTCTTTTGCTTTGAAGGATAAAGCAGAAAAATGCAAACTGAAGGTGATTTTGAATGTGGGTTTGTTGCCAGTATGCAAGCTGTAGTGTGTGGCACATTTTAGTGAAAACACCTGGGAATCGTGATTATACAGGTTCCTCCAATCCTTGTGGTTTTGCTAGTTTACTGCAGTTTACTCATGTCTATGTGGAAGTCCCTTTTCCACAACTTCTGCTGCGTAAACTAATTTCTGACATTGAGGTGAATTAATGATTTGCATTTCTTCAGTGTAATGTAACATCAAACCATCTTCTTTGAATTCTGTGCAATTACTCAGAAAGTTGACAACAAGGGTGTTATTGTCTGAAATGTAAAACAGCGAAAGCTCGAACTTCTTTAGTCATCTACCTGCACTTGGGCAAAGCATTTGACACTGTCCCACATGACATCCTTGTCTCCAAATTGCAGAGAATGGATTTGATGGATGGTTGCACTCAACGAGTTGCAGTCAATGGCTCACTGTCCAAGTGGAGACTAGTGATGAGTGTCATTCCTCAGGAGTCGGTACTGTTTAACATACTTGTCAGCAACATGGGCAGTGGGATTGACTGCACCCTCAGCAAGTTTGTTGATAACACCAAGCTGTGTGGTGCAATTGATATGCTGGAGGTAAAGGATGCCATCCAGAGGGACCTGGACAGGCTTGAGAGGTGGGCCCACGTGAACTTCATGAAATTCAACAAGGCCAAGTGCAAGGTCCTGCACATGGGTCAGGGCAATCCCAAGCACAAGTACAGCCTGGGTGGAGAATGCATAGAGAGCAGCCCTGCTGAGAAGGACTTGAGGGTACTGGGGGATGAAAAGCTGGACACGACTTGGCAATGTGTGTCTGCAGCCCAGAAGGGCAACCGTACAAGGCTACATCCCCAGCAGCATGGCCAGCAGGTCAAGGGAGGAGATTCTGCCCCTCTACTCCACTCTGATTAGATTCCCCGGGAGTCCTGCGTCCAGCTCTGGAGCCCTCAGCACAGGACAGACACGGACCTGTTGGAGTGCGGCCAGAGGAGGCCACAAAAATGACTCGAGGGCTGGAACACCTCTGGTGTGAGGAAAGGCTGAGAGAGTTGGGGCTGTTCAGCCTGGAGAAGAGAGGGCTGTGGGGAGCCCTTATAGCAGCCTTCCAGTACCTAAAGGGGCCTACAGGAAAGCTGGAAAGGGACTTCTGACAAGGGGTAATGGCTTCAAGCTGAGAGAGTGGATTTGGATTAGACAGAAGAAAGAAATTCTTCACTCTGAGGGTGGTGAGGCCCTGGCCCAGGTGGCCCAGAGAAGCTGTGGCTGCCCCCTCCCTGGCAGGGTTCAAGGCCAGGTTGGACGGGGCTTTGAGCAACCTGGTCTGGTGGAAGGTGTCCCTGCCCATGGCAGGGGGGTTGGAACTGGGTGATCTTTAAGGTTCCTTCCAACCCAAACCATTCTGTGATCTTTCACGTGTCCCTAAGAAATTGAAATGCTAGTGATAGTCACTAATCTGTCCCCAAATCATCTGTTAGCGTATTGGCCCGAATTTGAATGATTTGCGCTCAGTTATCTTTTCTAATTCTGTTACTTTAAACTGGAATTAGTATTCTTCTGTCTGGCTGGAACAGGTGTAGATGCCAATGTAAGAGAGGAATCCTATTTAGTGCACAGCACTGAAGTTAGATAGGAGACCATTTGTTGATTGATGGTTATATATAAAATTTCACATTGCAGTTTCACTGGGACTGTGGGTGCCTACGTTTGGGATTGCCGTTGGAAACAACCAAATCCAAATTTACCTGTATACTCCTACATTTCACTATAGAGGCAGGCAGTCATCTTGCACACCGCAGATTTTGTAGCACCTTCAAAATGACTACCTGTCACTGAGGAAATACTAAACGAAAGATAGGTAATACAGCTTCTAGAGGAGTTGAGAAAGTCACCTTCCCCATGAAAGCAGTTCTTTTGCATCAAATTCTCAAATGGATTTTCTAAATGAATTTTACAAGTTCTTTTCTCTGCCTGCATTCGTACTGCCTAATAAATTTACAGATGCACCATTTTTAACCAGATATTGCTGCACTGGTTTGATTTTGTGTTTGTTTTTATTTCCCGCTCTGGGAGTGACAGAAGCTACTTAATCACAGCCCTTTACCATGGGTAGAATTACACTGAGCAGTAACACTGTTCACCTGATGTGCAAAGAAAGGTGCTTTGGTTTCCCTGTAGATGGGCTGCATCTGCCCTTCAGAAGAGTCCAAAATCAAGATTATCCTGGGTGTTTAGAGAGAGTACCCTTCAGCTTCTGCTTTATTAAACTCCCATTATGACTCTTTAAAAGCAAATCTGGGATGTGGACAGCTGCTGGCAGAGTATGCTTCCATTCAGTCTGGAAGAGGGTCAGACTACCCCAGTCCTGCAGGTGTTTGCCAGGTTCTTGTAACTGTGCTTGCAGTCCTTGCTCTGCAATATAGCCAAGCACTGCGGTCTTCACTTCCCTTCAGTTTCAGTGTGTTTCTGAGGAAGAGTTATTGCAACAAGTACCTGCAAAACTTCTATAAAACATACTCTTCTAATTTCTGAAGTTTGGGGTTTTTTTGGTGTTAAGTCGCTTACCAGTAAGCTGTGTAAAGATAAAGTCGCTGTAAGGATGGATTGTCTATGATGAGGGATTAGAGAAATTCTCAAGTTCAGTTTAAGCAGAATCTGGGCATTCAGCCCCCAAAGCAGTTCAGAACGCTTGCTTTTCACTAATATCTGGAATCGTGTGGCACTGAAATTTTTAATTTCTGAAATACAGTGCGACCTAACCTACTACCTACTTCTGCTCTAGGCAGTGCCGTGTCTACTGTGATTCAAAAACAGGCAGGGAACACTTGACTTCTCAGATGGACCTGGTTTCTTCAGCATGATCAAAGACTGCCTAATGCATTTGATTGGCATTGAATGCAACACTAGATACAGGAGGCACAGCTGGTCTTACTCATAAATGTGGCAGTAGAAAGATAAATATAGTGTGTTCTGAATAATAGCTTATGTTTATATCACTCATCCAAAAAATGGTCAGTCTTCAAATCTGCAGTTGCTGCTTCCCAACAGTCATCTTTGACTGCTAATCTGTAGTCTGATTATCACATCCTTCCTCTTAGGTCGTGTGCATGACAGTGGAATAGTTGGTTGCTATGGAGAGAATAAGCTAGAGAAGGAACCATTGCTAACCCAGTGAGAGGAAGGTGGCCCTGGAGAGGGGGAGGAGGAGTCTCGATTCCTTCTTCAGAGGCAACTTCTGTGTTTTCTCTGGAATGATCAAATAATACATGTAAACAAGTTGAAGAGCAGGATCCAAACCAACACTGCTGCCCTCTGTCCCTTTGCTCAGACTTGGGGCTTGTTGTGTGTGGATATTCTGTACCTAAACAAAGCTGAAGTGTTTGTACATTTTTGAGGTGGATTTCACCTAGACCCACTTTAGTGATATCATGATCCTTTCTGTCAACATTGCCAATGACAGACAAGGTGCATATCAAGGGAACAATACCGGAGGCGTACTGCAGCCTTAGCACATGCTGTATCATCTTCCTGTTTATAATCGTATACATACAGATCTATACACATATTTGTATGTATACACACACATTTTTTCCCATTGTACATGTTATTTAATCACAAATGTGCCTGGACCAGAAGAAGTTACACTTTAATGCTGTTGCATTTTCTGCAGACTTCTTTGTTACAAGTTAGGTGGTGGTATAATACAAAATCAACCAAAGCAGGTTTTTCCCCCTGCCCCATCACCCCATACTGTATTAGGGCCTTCCAGAAAAGGTGTTGCAAAATAAAGTTCCTGATTCTTCCCCTGACATTCCCTGCCCGATCTCTGTCTTATCCCTAGTAGTTTCAATGAAAGCTGATAGGCTTGCTTTAGGCGATTTGGGAGCAAGGAGAGAAGAAGTTGTTCCAGGCACCAGGTGTTTTACAGAGGTTGCATCACTGTTGGTGCTTATTTCTGACAGAAGACGAAGGAGACTGAAGGCCTCCGCTCAAGCCAGTCTGAGCAGTTTTAGACATTCTTTTTGTTTCTTTCTTCCACATCTATAGTTGGAACTTAGTACTCACTGAAATAAAACCTGACTTGTACTTCTCTTACATCAGTAAGCCTGAGAAAAATGGTTGAAGTTTTCACTGGTATTTGCTGTGGAAAAGATCATTTTGTGCGTATCCTACTGCATTTTTCAATAACTAGAGCACCCACCTTTGTATTTGAAGAAGTTCCCGTGGCAGTGGTTAATAGTCTGAATCTGAGAAGAACAGCTGCAGGACTTGTTCAGAAATGATGAGTACAACTAGAGTTACTGTGGTGGGCCATATTTGGGTCATGCAAGACAACCAGGAAAATTACTTAACCGCTGAGGTTTCATATTTAGTTGCAGGCATCCTTGTTGTGTTCTGTGTGAGAAACCCTGAAGTGATTAGCTGAAGTGGCAATACTTGGTTCTCTAAAAAATAAACAAACAAAAAAGTCCACCAACCCACTTTCTAGGTCATCTGAAGTTCTCACGAAACTCTGGGTCCTGCCAAGATCTGCAATTAGAAGTTGTTCCTAGGCTTAAAGGTGAGAAATCACACGTTCTGGATGGGAAATGCTGAAGTGCTCAGACTGAATTGAATGCTAGTGCACTGCGCAAGAGAGGAAGGCCAAATAATGAAAGAGCAAGGGAAAGCAGAAAGTGGTTGTCTTGAAAAAGGCCAGCGGTATGGTTATTTAAGTTATTTTTACCCGTCTTTCAGAAAAGGTGCAACAGAAGTAGTGTGTATTCTGCACGACTGTGTATCGTTACATGGGACTAAAAAGAGAAGGGTACGAAGTTCATTTTGCTACTCATCTGGGTTAGTGCATACTGTTGCTTCTAACTCCAACACAAAAAAAATGAGTTCTATTTCTTAACAGGATTTTAGAACAATCTTTACCGAGGCTTTGTACCTTCTTAGACCTTAATTTTACGTAGTGCAATTGAAAAACACGATTAACTGAAAGCTTTTTACTTGAAATACATATAAAAATGCAATTGCTGTGTTTTTTGAGGAAAGCAGCAATAAAACTTAGCAGCCTGCTAGATACCTTGTATAAGTAACATCAAATCAGCAGGCTTTTCAATTCTGTAGCAGAAGCCTGTCAATGCTATTGTTGCCTTTTCCAGTAGTTCTACAAAGGCTGTCGCTGAAGTCTGAGATACGTTGTGTAGTTGCGTAGGTTGAAACCCCTCTCCCTTTTACCGAAGTGTATATTGGCTGTTGATCATCTGTAGCTCTCACGAAACAGGGAAGCAAGAACCGGAGATGGAAGGAAATATCTCTGCTACCTCTGAAAACCTTGGCTGCGCTGGAAGTGTGGTGTTTCTTGAGTACTAGGCACCTCTAAATACAGATGTTATGACTTGTGTAGACTTCACTGCTGTAGTTTTTCACTTTTGCTTACTTGGCTCTGTATCTACCTGATAATATCTACTAGGATCTAAAATTGACTTCTAGTGCATGAGTTTCAGTGTTGACTGTTCTGGCTGCTGCCATCACTCTGTATTCTGTTTTTCCTCTCAGTTTCTCTTGGAACCATGACTTATTAATTCCAGTTGATTCTTAAATTATCTGCAAAATTAACTCCTGTTCTGAACAACAGAACTTGTGTTGGCATTTTGGCTGGTTTTGGTATCATAATGTTTCCATCTTAGGGGCATATATACCCCTGATCTTTTTTGCCTAAGAATACCTGAAATTCACTGTTAAAGTAATCCTAGTTTGGCTGATATGTCAGTCAGTATTTTGCCTCTCCATCCCTGGTTTCCTTTGAGTCAATACATTAAATTAACGAGTTTTTTTCTTCTTTCTCCTTCCCATGGTATGTCAGATTTGTTTGCTTCATCTTTGCTTTCTTGGTGCTCTTGTTAATTATTATCCCCATGTCTAACAACATGAACAGAATTCTTTCCTTTTTCTGTAAGAGAATGCCTATGCATTCTTCCCAGTGTATTTATCAGTCCTGAAAACAACAAAACAACTGGCATACTTTCAAGAGCATGCGTTTAAAAATCTTCCTGTGAGTTCTTTTGGTCTTTCCAATGAAACTAGGAATTGACTGAATATCAATAAGGAAAAACAATTGCTGGACTAACTGCATAGACTGATATTACTTTGAAACTAATCCTTAAGTGTTGATTTCTGATTAGAGTTGCTGTAATGTAATTTAATTTAGAGTAGGGGGAATATTTCTAAAAGCACAAAAGAACTGTGTGTGTTTTTCAGTCAGTGAGGCATGCTGCTAACTGTCCCTGGCACCTCTGAGAAATCTTCAGTTCCTTTAGGATGCCTGATGGTGTGATGTGAAACACATGAAGCCAGAAAAGGGGCACATGCAATAGTCCTTGAAATGTCATATCTTAATACAGATCAGTTTTCATGCTAGGAATAATTCAAAATTATTTATACCGTTAAAAAAACCAGAGATTAGGACTGTGCAAATCATGTAATAAGGACCTTGCAACTCTTTTCTACCAGTGATTCCACAACTTAGATTAGTAAAAGTTAGGGCTAATTGCTACAGTTTCTAGTGTGTTTCCAGAGTTGGAGACCACTGAAGAATCAGATGTTTTCAAACGAGGTTGATAAATTTGCTGCTTTCAAATGTTGTATTAAATACCTTGAGTAGATTAAGTCATACCATTCAAATTAATGCTTCTATATAATTTTTTGAGGAATCTCAGCTTGATACGTTACTTCTCTTTAATGAGGGTATGATGTCTGTAAATTTATTTTCATGTGATTGGTCTTCATTTGGCAATCATTTGATATGATCTTAAGCTGTTAATCTCTAATGCTCCAGGTTTACTGCAGCATGATTAAGCTAAAATTGTGTTTTGACAGGTCTATGACTGGAGGAACTGTAAGAGCAACTCTGACTTCTAGTTCTCTGGGAGTTGTGAACTTAATTGGTAGCAATGGGGTATCTTAGCTGCCCTATAAAGTTTTGTGTTTCTCCCTTTTCACAGTACAATTATGTTTCTGTTTCCATGGGTTTGCTGCTGGAGCGGGGCCAGAGGGGGCCACAACAATGGTCAGGGGGCTGGAGCACCTCCCCTGTGAAAAAAGGCTGAGAGAGTTGGGGTTGTTCAGCCTGGAGAAGCGAATGCTGTGGGGAGACCTTAGAGCAGCCTTTCAGTACCTGAAGGGGCCTACCACAAAGCTGGAGAGGGACATTTTACAAGGGCATGTAGGGACAGGACAAGAGGTGATGGCTTTAAACTGAAAGAGGGTGGATTTAGATTACACAGCAGAAAGAAATTGTTTGCTCTGAGAGTGATGAGGCCCTGGCCCAGGTTGCCCAGAGAAGCTGTGGCTGCCCCCTCCCTGGCAGGGTTCAAGGCCACGTTGGACGGGGCTCTGAGCAACCTGGTCTGGTGGAAGGTGTCCCTGCCCGTGGCAGGGGGGGTTTGAACTGGGTGATCTGTAAGGTCCCTTCCAACCCAAACCATTCTGTGATTCTTCCCGAAAGTGAATGGTCTAATTTCTTAACGTACATCAATAATAAAGATTCTACAGAACAAGCAAGATCCCTAGGGAGAGCACAGGAGCTTTCAGTGACTTGCATCCATTTGCTGTTCCTTCCCTAATTACTAGCTATTGTACTTTTTTCTAGTAGACAATAGTAAAAGTATTGCATTTGTACTGATTATGTTTCTCTAAGAATTACAGCTATGAGTACTTGTGGATATTGTTACTTATGTTATCATTATGTTACTTACACCTTTCAACTAGAGTGGTTTTGCTTTTATTCTTCTTTGCTGTAAGGTAGAACTTTGATCTTTGGGTATTATCAGGCTTTACCTTTTTATAAAGATATTCTAGGGTGATGGGAAATGTTCCAAAATATATATTTTTGTAAGGTCTAGAAGCATAAAAACCTTAGTGCTTTTTGAAAACAGTTAGGAACTGCTCAGAGAAACTGTTTTTAGAACATTTAACAGCTGACCCCTGTCTTGAAAGGGTTTTATCTCCTGTATTCTTTATCATGAATGAATATCTAAATCCAACTTTTGGTTGCAAATTTGCAAGGTTAAAATAGTATTGAATTACAAAAAGTCGTCTTAAGCTTTTCTTGCAAAAAGCAGTTCTGCCTTGCAGTGACTTACTGATCACCTGATCCCATATTTAAGCCATAGAAAGGTATCATATAAAGGCAGTGAGAGACATTGGTAGACAAGCTGAAAGTAGAATAGAATGATTTATTTTCATGTGATTGTGTTACAGGTTGAAAATTGGTGTCCTCGTTTACCTTGGAGAGCAAAAAATCCTAATGAAGAAACTGATCAAAAAACAGTGGTAAGAGAAATGTTAAAACATGAGGAATTATTCAGTAATTGTAATTCATGCAGAACATCCTGGAATCCTGTGCCACATAAATGCTCGTAAGACTAGAATTTACCATTTTTATTTCTCAGCCCCTAAAAACTGAAGGGAAACATCCTTGCCTGTATATATATGTAGCTCATCATGTATTTTCTCCAATCATTGTAATGTGCTGCAGTCTTGGTGATAGATTTCCATTAAAGAAATTTTTGTGTTTAAATGTATGAAATATTGTACACAGATACTAAGACGAATTACAAATCCATAGACTGTTCAGCAGTGTTAAGTGACCATATGTGAAACTGTCCATTTTTATTGTGCCATAAATCTGGACCTTATGTATAAAAATGCCTTGAAGGAAGAGGCTTATATATGTTCCAGTTTTGTAGTAACGTTTTCATTAGTCGTAAATTTTTCCTTTAAAAACCCTACAGCCTGCAGGGTTGTTTCTAAACTGTTATAGCCTAATTATGTAGCACTTAGGTATTTTAAGATAATTGCTGGGCTGTATATGAATATTGCTTACATAATTTAGATATAGGCTGTCTCATTTTCTAAGACCAATTGTTCTTAGATCAGTCTAGCTTTAAAATGAGTATTTCATTTAAAATTTATACTCTAGTAAATGTTTCTTCCTTCATGGTATAATAGGAGACTTCCTTGTATTTGGAAGATTCATGATGTACATGAATCTTTGACATGCTGTTCTGATTTTATATTGTGTTTTGGAGATACTTTAACCTCATTTTGAAGCACATGAACAAAACCAAATCTTATATTGTAGAAATAAATACAATGCGAAACACTGCAAACACACTCCGGAGCTACCAAATGCCACTAATAAAAGTAACAGTAATTTACATGGCTTAGAAATGTCTGTTTAAAGATATCTTAAATATTTGAACTAAAATCTGAACGTGACTTTACTGTTAGGAGTGTATCTTTTTTTTTCCTAATGTTTTTTTTTTTAATGAGGAATGTAAAGTACAGAGTCCAGAAGTGAAAAAACTTCTCAAAATGTGAGGAGTACACTATTTGAAGATTAATGTTGTGGGGTTTATTTTTAATGCTTTAATTGAAGGCTGAAATTCGTATCAACTTTGATAATCTCTACAAAATGATGTCAAGACATGAGGAATTCAGGTGGATGATGTTACGCATCAGACGAATGGCTGATACCTGGATTGAAGCAATTAAATCACTTGCAGAAAAACAAAATTTGGAGAAGAGAAAACGAAAAAAGGTAAAGTAAAACATTTTTCATTCCTGCCGCTTGCAGTCATAGAGGCTTTTTTAAGCTTCTTGAAGTAACTTCAGAGTGGAAATACCAAATATGTCTAAAAGGCTCGTGTTTATACTTGTGCCTCTTTTCAGGAAATATTTCGCCGTTTGAAATTACTCTAGCAATGGGTATTTGCTTTACAAATAGTTTTACATACTTTCCATGAGTCAATCTTTGAGTAAGTTTTCTAACCACTTTAATTTTGGTTAAAATAGAGACTGTGCAGAAGTTTCTAAAAGGAGAATCTGTGAATTTGGTACAAGCTGATGACACTAGAGTGTTTTACATAGTCATAGAAAGCAACAATGGTACATCGTCTTTGTCCAAAATTGAGACTTTGAATGGCGTATTTCTTTCGGATTTGAGTAGACGTAAAGTTGACCAGAACTTTGGATTGGATTCAGTTTACTAGACCTCCTCTAATGAGTTCATTTTAAAAACCTTGAGATTCTTGAAGTGAAAAGTTCTGTTTTATTTGATTAATTTTTTTTTTAATTACCTCAACTGGTTAAGATAAAGCTAAAAGTTTTTTCATTTTAATGTGTCAAGTTCAGTTCTGGAAGCTGCAAGAGATCAGAACAAAAGGAGGTTTTGAATGTTGCTTTTTTGTAAAGAGTGAGAGAAAATATGTTTGGTGTTTGCGAGTTTTTATGCCTGGCACTGTATGTACCCACACTCAAATAAGAGACCAGGTATGTAGCACAACCTTCCTTAACTATGCTGTCTTGCATAAGCAAATATATTCTGCTGGAGAAGATAAACGGTTATTCAATCCAAACAAGTTAGTGTGAGCCACAACTTTCTCTGCAGAGTTACAGATTATTTTGTGAATAACACCAGTTTGGGGTGTTTGTTTAATTACTGATCTGGTGACAGATAATAGTGCAAAACAATGCAGTAACATTCTTATAATTACTGTTCTGGAGATCCATTACAAAATTAAATCATTGGGGTTGGGAATATTGGGTTTTTTTGGTTGATTTTTTTGGCCATAATTGGAAAGAAAAAAAATGCTGTGAGGTATAATGTTGCATGTTTAATGTCGATAAATCTAACATATGATTTTCCTTTCCAGATTCTTGTTCATCTGGGGCTTTTGACAAAAGAATCTGGATTCAAGATTGCAGAAAATGCATTTAGCGGTGGCCCACTTGGTGAATTAGTCCAGTGGAGTGATTTAATTACATCTCTCTACTTACTGGGCCATGACATCAGGATTTCAGCTTCACTGGCAGAGCTCAAGGAGTAAGGAGATTACTTTCACTTTTGAAACTGGAATGCAAAAAAAAAGAATTGTAAACTCTTGAAGCTTCTGTTAACACTGTATAATTTCTTACGGCGTAAAATGAAAGTGATAATTCACTAAACAGACGACAAGATTATTTTCATGAGCTAAGTATATGTGCTATGAAAAGGATAATGGGTTTTCATTGTAGCTTCAGGCTCCTGAGACTTCATACATTAATGCTGTAAAATTCAAACTAAGCAGCTTATTCTTTAAACATTCCAGGTGCTTTAACCAGCTGCAATAGGAAATGTCACAGACTAGCCTCGTTCTCTGTCCTCTGCTTCAGTTTCTGCTAGTCTTCACTCAGTATCTGATTTTGAAATAAACGTTTAAATTCTTTAAACACATTACTTTTGGAGTAGTTAGTTGCTTATGTTAGGGTCAGATTGCTACCTCACCTTTGTCTTGCTTTGCAGATTAGTTCAGTTTTGGCTGTAAAACATCTGTTTTAAGCTTGCGCACGTATGCTTTTTCTGTAGCTTTCATTTTTTTTATAACAAACGACACCATAATTTTATAGAGAGCTCTTATGCTATAAAGCTGTCAATAGAAGTCAGAAATTATTTCAAGTCATTTCAAAGCACACTATTTTTAAACATTCCAACCATATTACTCTCTTGTTTAAACTAGATGAGGTTTTTAGTGAAAATTAGCACTTTACTGATGTATAAACAGTTCTTTAATAAATGCTGAGCATCTTTAGCATTTGAATGTTCTTACATGGTTCCTGATTTGGAAAAGATAAGAGTAAGGCTTTTTTGGAAAGGGGAATTATTGGTATAAATTATATTACAGCATCTATTCAAGGTGTTTGGAAAGTCATACTTTTCCATATTCCTTCTTTCTTTGTTTAGGATTATGAAGAAGGTTGTAGGTAACAGATCTGGCTGCCCTACCCAGGGGGATAAAGTTGTGGAACTCATTTACATTGATATTGTGGGACTCACTCAGTTTAAGAAAACCCTGGGTCCGTCATGGGTTCATTACCAGTAAGTATAACCCTTATTTGACCTCTTAACTGCTTTGTTAAAGAGCTTTTGTTGAATAACACATGTCAAAATACTGGGGTGAGTACATCCATGTGGATTTGAATGTATTTAAAAGTAAAAATGTGGTTCTCTGTTGTCTTTCACTCTAAGGAACAAAGGGGCTATGACCTGTTTGTTGCATACTATCTTTATCTCCCCCAGCAAGTTTGGGATTCTTGGTTTCCAGCGTTTTTAATCTTAATGAATTATTATATCTTGTTGAGTCATAATCCTTGCCTTTCTTTCCCTCCCTTCTTTACACCTCCCCCCTTTTGTTCTGTAAATTATTGGATGAGCTGAGAGTTTATTGGATTTTGTTGTTTAGATGGAACATCAGAGTCATGTTTTGCTTGTCAGTGTTTGTAGCCGTTCTGGATTGATGATTGTGGAGATTTATCTATTCTAATTGTATTGCCCAACAACCGCCATGCAATTTTTTCTGTTCCACCCCTTAGGATGTTAGGCAGAGAGTTGTCTTCAGGAGCAGGTATAAAGAATAAATCTGCTGGTAACTGCAGTTGTTGTTGCTTCTGTAATCTGTAAACATCTTCCCAAAGATGGCAGTCACAAGAAATTACTTTGTATGGTCTTCTTAATGTCTGCAGTTTTAGAACCACATTGCTTCTTGTTAATAACCTTAAAGCAGCAAGCCTCCCATGTGTTGCACAAATACATATCAGCGTGACATAAAAGCCAATCTAAATTACTGACTTAGATTTTTCTGTACCTAATCGAATTAAGTGTGTTTCATCATCCATAAAGTTCAGTAAATCCTGCTTGAAGGAAGATACTGAAAGGTGTTCACTGCAGGCAGAAAAATTGTTTTCTGTCTGCCTCAGGATTTTCTAGAGCATTGGATCTTTTCAGCCTAATTTTAAATGAGAGTATTCTGATCAGCGTTGCAGATTAGATTAGTCTTAATCTCTTTTTTGAAGCAGAGGAGTAAACGGATATTCTGGTTTTGAGGAGCCTGCTAATAACGATAATCCCATTTTCCACTGAGCTACGGTTGGTTGTATGTCTGCCAGATGTAATTGTCACAAGGCGATCACATACAGTGTTGTGGTCAGGATTTAAAACTATACTTATAAATTCAAAATGTTTCTTCCCTTTTGCTTTCAATTTACTACTTGGTATATTCTGTAACAAAGATATGGAAATGCACTGTGACATTGAGATTATTGGATTAGCTTTTCAATTTTTCGTGTTTATTTCATGAATCATTAAATTTTGAATTGTCAATCTGTTTTTCATTGATTCCTAATTTGTGGTAATGTCTGACTTTTTCTGGTTTAAGAGAGTAGAAATAAACTTAACTCTAAATAAATACCTTAGGCTAATATAGGAGTTTTTGTTAGGCTTTTGAAGAAGAAAAAAAAAATACTTAACGCCTCTCTTCTGCAACGTTGGATTTCATGGGAGGAAGGGGAACTCATCTTGACCATACCCTAGTTGAAAAGTAGATCAGATCTGTTTGTTCTTCTTGAGAGGTTTTTGCCTAAACTTTTACTATTGACTCCAAAAGATAACCCAGCCATTGTTTTATATTGTTAAGCTCTTCTTTAAAGGGTTTTTCTTGCTCTGATTAATTGTGAACTGCCTGTTACTGCTTGTTCTAATATGGTTCTGGGGAATAAATTTCTTCCTTCCCCTCTTTGCCAGCCTCTAGAACATTTTATATACTGATTTTACTTCAATTTACTTTTCTTCAACATAAATTCAGGGTTTTCAATTCAACCTTTGAATTGAGGTTTTGTAGACCTTTCATCAACCTTGTTGCATGTGTTGGGAATCTCTCTAATTGCTTCATACTGTTCCTCAGGTTCAGAGTACAAAATGGGGTCTGCAGTCTAGCAGAGACTACCAGAATTTATTAGAGCAGGAGAATTAATTCATAGCTTCATGCAAGCCATCTCCTGTTTGACAGTCCTCTTGCAATCATTTTTTTTCTCTCAGCATCCTGAGTTACCTCATAAATTTTGTCATCAAAATATTTTTAAGTTAAAACTGCCAAGTCCAGTGTAAGAGCGTAGTTATTTAGTTTAGTAGTCTTTAATTCATTCCAGTAAAATAAACATTATCATGAATAAAGTTGCCTTATAGCCCTTGTTCTTTACAAACTTCACTTTCTCACTCAGTATTATTTAATGTCGGTAGGAATAATTCTTTGTCTTGAAAGAAGTGTTTTGCTTTATGCCATATAGTTTTCAGCAGATATGCTGGTCAGCTCAGACCAGACTCAAATACAAATAAATTAAAACTTGTTTATTAACTTCAGATTGGAATAGAGTGGTAGAATATACCTGTGTCTTCAGAACAGTCTCTGGAGAAGAGTGCCATATATAATCTTTGTGAGTGAACTTGAACCCTGAGGAATTTTTGACAATTGCAAATCAGGTTTTTAGAACTGCTAGCTCGCAAGAATGACCCTGCTGCTCTGAGAGGTGAGCATTTCTGAACAACTGAAATACTGGTTTGTATGTCTGAGATCTGTAGCACCAAGGACTCTTGGTAGTACGTGCTTTATCTGGTATAATTGGCGCTGTGAATAGCATGACTATAGCAAAACAGATCTCATTTCTGAGCGCACCTTGTTTTCAAGTAGAAGAATGCTTGGACATCCTGTATTTTTAACTTCTGAAGTCTGGATATTTGAATGCAGTTTATGTGCAATAAAGCAACATAAAAATTAGTAGCTTAATATAGTTTGAGGAGTGCAGCTCATTGCCTTTCTTAGCACCCGCATCCTCCATAGAGCGCAGAAGAATCTGGTGGTTTTTTTCATTTTTCTACAGTCTCTCTAGCAATGACTCATTCCCATATGCCAAAAATCCAACTGGCTTTATTCTTGAAATAAATTAACATGACAGCTATCCTGAAAAATGAGCAACATTCCTGCTGCTTACATGTTCTCTAGAATACATCTGTTTTAGGAGGGTTATTTTCTGACTAAGTTTTTACATTTTAAAGGCAAGTACTGAGTGGCCTGAAAGTTAATGTGTGCGTCTGCAAGGATTTCTGTAGGCAGACAGACACTGCTCATGATCTGAGCTGGCTGGACAGAAGGCAGAACAGCCTGGAGTCTGCATATCTGTGCTGTCACATTGCTGTGCCTGAGCTCAATGCACCTGTAAAGCTTCCAAACCAGAACTGGTTGGGTTTTGACCAGCTTGCTCCCAGGAAGATGTCTGCAGCCACTGGCATATATGTACCCTTTATTTAACAGTTTATGCTGGCATAGGTGCTAGTTGCTGACAGGGATGGGTGCTGCTGGACAGCATTGCTCGTGTAGCCAAAGGTGAAGTATATGTAAGTAGAGTAAAATTACAACCTCAGGGGGGAGAATGATATGAATAAATGTGTAGGAATACTTCCACTAGGACAGCCCAGTTAACATTGTGCTTACGCCCAATATTTAAGCAAAACCAGTCACTTTAAAAATGGTCATAATCCTGGGTGCGTTTTGCCTAAATTTTTTTTACAAGCCCAAAAATTGTTGCTTCTGATATCTCAGAAGACGACTTTAATATGGATGTTTCTGTAAGCAGTTTGCTACCCACCAATCCTCTTTTTAATTAGTTGATGAATAGACTAATCAGTCTAACACCAATTCCAAAGCGTGCTGTAATTCTCTGCAACTTTCTGCTAAAGCTGGGTGACACTTCGGGAAGGATGGGGCAAATGAGTGAAACACTAAAGTTAAAATCACAGTAAATTAACATTTTTATTTAAAATATATCCCTGCTTTGAAAAAAAAAAAAAACAACCTGTTTCACCATTTTCAAAATGAATTATTTCACTGTAGAAATGCTAAAACATTATATGTAAGATCAAAATTTTTTTAAAAAATAGTCAATTGAAAGAGATTTAAACCACTAAGTGAAACAAATGGAGAATATAGTACTTGGTCAGACAACTGAGGCACTCCTACATATGTTAAAATATCAGTTCAGCATAACTGGCATTATTTACATTAATTTCTAAATTTTCAATCTTTACCAGTTCTTTTCTGCTGCATTTCAGGGATTAGGTTCACCACTCGAGCCTTTGAACTCTCATACCATTTCTGCACACACTTGTACTTTCCACTGTGATCTTTTCCTCTCGTCATTCTGACTTTCTCTGTGCCTGAATCATATAAATATTTTTCCCCCCCTGCTTCCTGACGGAGCTTAGTTTCCATTGCCTCACGTTTCCTGTCCTGCTTCAGAGACCCTGTCTGTATTGGACATGGTTACACATATCCTTATGACCAATTAGTGCTACTTACCTTACATCTGAATACAGGAAAAAGAGAGGAAACAAGGAACTTTGAGGTGATTGCATGTGATGCAGTGCTCCTTACGTGTATAATTTGACAAACTCTACTAATGTTGGAGTTTTTCAGTAGCTTTCACCCATTTTTCATTTCCCTGTACGTAAGTACCTGGCCAAAAGCTGTATTATTCGATAAGAATTTTGTTTTAAGGCCTGCCAAGAAAGAAGAGGGCTTTTATTACGGAGTGATTCATCAGTGCAGAAGTTGTTTTGGTCCTGCTGGAGTATTTTGTATGATGTAGAGATAATTGCCACTGTTGTAAAATATTTTCATTGAGAACGGTTGACATAAAACACTGCACAGAAACTGATCTGTCAGCTTTGTTGTCTGGTGAATCATAATGTGTTGTGTATTTTGACTTTCTTTTTGCTTGAGAGATCTCTGAAGATTTAAAGAGAAGTAAATTTGCTCTATTTGTACTTTCAAGTACAACGGTGGCATTTCATATGAGAATTTGAAAGTTGCTGGGTGTTTTTTTTTTCTATTTCCCAATTTAATGGACACTTCAGAGGAAGGAGTAACATGTAAGAAATATGTGAATGAATGTATTTTTGGGGATTAAATTCTTTCACATTTTAAAGCCAAAATCCTGGTGTTTTACTGAACAAATATATGGGCTTGGAGCATGGGAAATGTTGAAGACTGGGAAATATAGCCATTTTTATTAGTAACTTTTGCAGCTACCTCCGTTCTCTGCCACCCGTGAGGTTGTGTCTCTTCCTCAGCACGTACAAGCCCAGTGGTACAACGTGCAGTGATAAGAGTTCATGTCTTTATAGCATAGTGGCACATGATGTAGGAAGATGTCCTGTATAAGTCTTTTCCGGAAATTTTGTTTGTGGAGGGCTGGAGAATGATAGGGTCAGCAGCTCTGGAGCCATATAGTCCAATTCATTTGCAGTGGAGCCAGTGGTCAGTATGATGGCCATACAGTTCCTGTCCGAGCCACATCAAAGGTTTGGCAGGCTGCGTTTTGGAAACGTAACTTCTAGAATCTGTATGCTGGAATATGTGCCCTCTTCTTCATACCGAGACTTTTTCTGCCTTTCATGTACTGTGTTCCTTTTTGAAAGAAGCCACTCGTAAATGAAGTTATTCTTCTTCAAGGAATTAATAGAAGTTTAAATAAAGGACTGAGTGAGATTCTCTCATCCCAGACCCTTAGTAATCCAATGCCAAGGTTTCTCTCAGTTGTAGACTGGTTGTTGCAAACATTTGACTTTTATATTGTTTCTTCAAAAGTCTGTGATGAAATGTTTCATAAACAAATAAATGGTCTGTCTGACTGCAAGCTTTCAGCAAATCAGATTGTCTTCAGTACTTCTCCGGTAGGTCTAATTGACCCAAAAGTCAGAACCTGAAGACTAAATACAATTGTCTAAAGACAGAGCACTATTCTGCTCTCATCTTCTTGGCACGTGGCTGTTGGCTATTGCATTGATTTTGTACTAATGGGCAAGAACATTAGAAAATAGATGAAGAATCCTCTCCTCCTCTGCCTGAATTATACTTCAGAGCCCCAGGAATGTGGGTGACCACAGTAGCGTTCCCATAAGCTCTGCTTGGATGTTAAAGCATAACTTCATTCTGTAAGAACAAAGAAAACCAAAATAAGCTCCAGGGTTGCTGTTTGAATGTCTGATATGTCCTTGAATTTGGTGATCGTAATGACTTTGTGAATGTTAAATGAACAGAAATGTTTGAAATTAAAATGTACCTTCAGTTTATAAATCATCCACAGTTGCAAACAAAAACAAAATACATCTTAATTTTCATAACTGTGTATATATACACACATCCTTATACATTCGTATATGCATATGTACCTACAGCAATTTTTTTTTTGTTCTAGGTGTATGCTAAGAGTTCTGGATTCCTTTGGAACTGAACCAGAGTTTAACCATGCCCATTATGCCCAGTCTAAAGGCCACAAGACACCATGGGGAAAGTGGAACCTTAACCCACAGCAGTTTTATACAATGTTCCGTAAGTACCCTTGTGTTTATAAATAATTTGGAGTTTTAAAAAGGAATGCAGTCATTGAGAAGAATTTTTGTATTATGAAAGACAAATTAATTGTTTAATAACATGCATCTGCTAAATGGGCAGAATCATGTCTATAGACAATGCAAAAGCTCTATTGTGTTTCCACTGAGCAATCAGAAAATAACAATATCAGCTTATATAAATAATGGTAGGGAACTGTATTCTCAGGGTACCTGTGGAAAATGGTGAATGGCTTTTCTTTCAAGTGTCAGTGAGTTTGGCTTTGTTAGTTTTATCTTCTCAAATCCTGCTATGGAGTGATAGGTTTTTGAGGAACTTGCTAGATTGCATTTTTATAAACTGCAGTCTTGCATTTCGTCATGTTAAACTGAAGTTCGTAACTATGTTGTTGTATTTTTCCTTTTTTCTCTCAACAACTGAGCAGCACAGTTCCTTCACTGTTTCTTTGTATTCGATATTAATAAACTAGCACTCAGCAAAAATAGGTTTTTGTCTCTATTTTTTTGTGGATTTCTCAAAATTTTTGCCTAGCTTGTTTTTTCGTGTTCTGAGCATTCATCTTGAGATGAACCAGTTCACACTTTTTTGCCAGCAGTGTGCAAAGCTATTGAAAAACAAGTAGTAGATTTCAGCATTGTTGTAGATCTTTGAAGCATTGTTAAATATCTTTAAAAAAAAAAAA
>Ga0065711_1027230_pt1 | contig 52235 bp, 25 predicted proteins | sample Hoacrofraction12_FD_59098 | JGI IMG/M metagenome (GOLD analysis project Ga0065711, IMG submission 59098) | Hoatzin crop microbial communities from Cojedes, Venezuela - Epithelial fraction 12 v2 (version 2) | ecosystem: Host-associated > Birds > Digestive system > Esophagus > Crop | place... | reverse complement strand
TTTTTTTTTTTTTTTTTTTTTTTTAAACTTCAGGACTTCATTAATCTCTGAAATCTGAACATGTCATATCTGCTAACATGCATAAATTCAAGAGAATGGTACTTACTGAACCACACTGCTTTTCTGATGTCATCAATATCTAAATGCTGTAATTTCTAATAAATACGTAAAGAAGGAAACCCCACACTACCTACAGAAAACCAAGTCTTTTCTCATTTGCCAAGCAGGCTCAGAACTGTAGTTTAAAAGCTTCTTCAAAAGCCACTGGGCCAGAAGGCAGAAGTAGTCCCAAGGAGAATTACAAAAAGGTGTTTGCTGCTGCAGCTTCTTCAGATTCCCCACCTGACTGAGCTGCAGCTTTGGGCAGGGCTGCAAGAGTGAAAAGTGCCCCTCGGGTATCTCTAACTAACAGCAGCAAGTATAAAAAGTCACTCACATGCACAGGTACAGTCTTTTGTTCATAGAATTGAGACAAGAGAAAGACAGGAAAAAAAGCAGCAAATAGGTGAAAAGCAATAAATAGCCAGTCATCAGAATTGGTAGGTATTCCTAAGACTCCCCGTGACTGAAAAAATTCTGATCTTGAATGGGCACTTAATGTAATATGTATAAATTCCTAGACTAACTACAGGAAGATCTAGAATGTTTCACTGCTGTTTCAATTAGTGTCTTCTTAAAATAGTGAGCTAAATATTATAGTATTAGTAGAAGGTAAACTTTGTTGAAAAGAGTATTACAAAATGGATCACTGTCTTTGCACGCCTTTGTCTGAACATGCAGTTAAACTGTGTAAAAACCGAGAACTAAAGTACAGGAAAAACTATGAGCCAAGGTCTAACTTTGCATATGACCTGTGTTAACACACTTACTTTTATACAATTATGAAGGATGTAAATAGAAGTTCAGATTGTTATACTGACTATGATTGATGACATTTTGGGCATATGAGCTTAACTTGTGAACCAAGTGTCCCAAAAAAGAGTTTTTCAGCAGTATTCTGTAAAGCTAGATAAAGCTAACACATTTTCAGATGTGTTGAACACTCTCTCCAGGAATGTTTAAAAGTGTGCTAGGGAACATATTTTAAATGACATCCATCTTCGTAATCTAGACACAGTGTAAAAAGTATATATCGACACTGTCATCTGAGTAAGCACTTACAGATTTCCACTAGGCTTCTTTTAGCAGCAGACATAACTCAAAACACAATTATCCTTCTAATCCAAAGCATACGACTAGTGACTGATAAAAAAGCACCAACTTTATTATTGCTTTAGTATCTGAATAATAGTTTGTATTTGGACAGTTTATTACTAGTCTACCCTCACTACTGTAGAAACAAGGAGAACAGAAAGCAGCAAAATATAATAAATTCAATTTGCTGAGACAGTCAGCATAAGGTCTCACTTCCTATTTTTTTTTCACCAAAAATATTAATATTAAAATGTTTCAAGTACATTTATGAAACCAATGAGGTGGAAAATCTCTTACCAAAAAAACAGAACTGTACATTAGATCTTAAGAAGCCTCTTATCTTGTAGGGGGCTTTTTTCAGGCAGAAGCATTTTAAGTTATATTACTAGTAGCATACTGCTAATCAAGTTAGCAGTACTACTAGAAACTAGTCAGTGGTATGAAAACTGATTTGCAAATATGTCAACAAGATTCAATCCTGGTGAATCCAACAAAGGCTGAGTTAAGTCCAAGCACTACATTTAGCTTCAGGAGGCAGCACTAAGCATGCCCATGAAATAAATTTCCAATTATTTCGTGTGTTTTATTTTCATTTTCCCTCCCACAGAAACTCAGCAGCACTTTCCCAAAGGAAGGCTCCATAATTGTTAATTGCAAAGCCTCATTCGGGTGGTTTTGCCATTAACAGGAAAACAAAAACCTAATCAAAAGTGTACTTTGAGCTGCCAGCGTCCTATAAAATGGTTTTAAGAAAACACTAACAGACTAAGATAAAACATTGACATTTTCAGCTAGCAAAGGAAGAGACAAGGTAAGTAAAATAGAATTCTGTAAAAACGAAACAAAAACTCCACACCACTACTCAAGAGCTATCCTTCTGATTATATACAATAAGGGAATATTCTTGATAAAGCTTTAATAATGAGAGCTACAACATTTAACCTAAGGTTGGTTGTTGTTCATCTTCTCTTGGAAATACACCTCACAAGTTCATACTTCAAAAGCTAACTTGTAGCCCACGGGAAATCTCATCAGCCAATCGAAACTGAAAACATAAATAATTTTAAAGTAGACAAATTGGTGGGGTTTTTGCCAATATAAATAATTAACCTAGCCTCCATGGGAGCCTTTCAAGTCAAAACTGGCAAACAGAACTCTTCAGATGCAAGTTTAAAAGAAAAGGTGATGGTAAGAGACTGAACAAGATTGATACAAACATTTCAGAGACATTTCTATTAGAGAATCTGTAAATTTCATATTGCCATTGTTTCAAAAGCTAAAGTTTGACCCCACATGCTATACTTTTTTCAGCACATACTAATCTCACCTGAAAACAACATTTTTCCCATCCCCTTGATTCAGAAATGGAAAAAGTAAAGAAAGCACAGACACTAGTGAATTCCTATTTCTTGGATGGTATTCATGTCTGTAATCACAATAAGACAAGATGGATAGTTGGGATAAGACATAATTTCCATTTGTTGGTTTTCAATATTCTCCCCCTGCTGATAATATATGCAATTTCTGGCCAAACAAGGTCAGTCCCCCAGCGTTCCACCCCCTTGCAGCGGCAGGCCTTCTCTTTCAGTGGTTTGGGTAGCACATACACACAGGCTTCCTCTCTGGATGAAACGCTGCTAAAGATTGACAAGTAACGCATGCATGGATGTTGCAACATGAAATATCACAATCTTAATAACATTTAAATACTCGATGAAAGTCATTCAATGCTAGAGTATTACATATTTATTCAGAAATAGGTCCTGTTGTCTTTATAAACTGAAGCTACAGATCAGAATTAGTTGGTTTATAAAGGATGTTTACCTAAAATTAACATCTCTGTGATGAGAAGTGAAATAAAACTGTCAAAATATGAACAAGCTCAGGGTGAAATCTTAGCCTGCTAGGTCATTTACATGAAAACAACAGTTAAAAGTTTCAAAGTTATTCAATAGCAATTATATTTGAGGGCTTTCATGACACAGCAACTCATTGCAAAACCTTCTTTTTATTATGGCATATACGTAGTTGTGCCTTTTGAGCTGAAATCACGCCAGATTTATACTGAACTCTTCCATTCAACAACTGGGCTTCACAAAAGTAACAAAGCCGAACTGGCACTTTCTCTCAGGCTATTTGCACAGAATAACATCAGCACTGGATAGGTAATAATCTACTTCTTCACAACTTCTAGCTTCGAGTCACACATACACATGAAATAAAGAGTGTATGGTAAGAAATTCTCCTCTTGGACGGCAAATCAGTTCAATATACCGATTATTGTTACTACGTAACATAGATAAAATTTAATGAAAATCAGTTACTACCTTATTATTGCTTACACAGACAAAATACTTAGGTGTGGAACATATACCTAACAAAACATTAAAAAAAAATCTAATACTTCCTTTATTTGACAGAATGGTAACTTAGAAGGTTTGTTAAATTTCACAAAACTATGAAAAAATTAAGGAGACCTTAAATTGGGCTGCTACAGTCCACTATGAAATGCAATAATGAGAAGGTAAAATTATTTCAGTGCAAGTCTTCAGAGAGGTCATTAAGGTGCCATTAAAAGACCATTAGAATGTTTAACTTCAACAGTAAAGCTACTTCATTACAAGTCATACCATCATTTTAAAGAGAGGAACAAAATTCTCACCAAAAAGAGGTATTCTAATTCAAAATAACTACAATGTCTTCATTTTGGCTCCTTTATTTGCAATTCTAAAGTTTGTTAACCTTCTGCTTGCTTATATAAGAACTAAGATCCAAGTGGTCCAACTTCCAGATGTGTTGACATTTACAGGAGCCATTAATGCCAACGGAAGTTGAAGGTAGAGGATTAATAAACTTAAAGATTTAGATTGAGTTTGAAAATTTGGATTTTAATCTCTCAATGTTATAGCTTCTACTACTACTTACCCTCCTAACTGAGGGAATATTAACACCACTATTAATTTCTGATTAAGCCATTAGCAGTTTCATACATTTACTGCATGAGTATGCAGTTAAGAACAATTAGACAATATATTTATGACCACCTGATAAGCACTTGTGTCTGGAATAACAATGTTATTGTTACAACTTTGGCATTCATTAAATACATAGTGATTCTTCACCTTTAGGCACTGAAGATAGTTTTTCTATTCAGACTAGAGATTCTCCAACCTTTGCTTCGCTTTCCACCAGGAAGATCATTGCCCTCACAAGGCTAACCTAGCAGTTGTTCCAATGCGGCTCTGCCACAGCGAAGTGACTGATGAACAGTTTCAAAGACAGGAGACATGTCAGAGAAAGCTGACACGCGATGCTTGCAGAGCGGCATCCACTCTCCACGCACTGACACAGCCACATCACGAGTGATCTGCAGCTGAACACGGACCAGACGCATCTTCCAACGGATGAGCAGGGCAGAATCTGACACAGGTACTGCTCCAGAGAGGGGTTCAGGGGGAACAACAACCAGACATTTTGTTACTAAACACGGTTTTAAAAGGGTACTGTTAGAGAATGTGCTATTAAGCGGCAACAATCAACAGCATCTCCAAGAAAACCAATACTAAAGCGGGTTTCAATCTGTTTCAGTTTCTAGAACTGAAAAAAATACCCAGTGGGGACACAGACTACGCAGCTACCTTAAACCGACTGTCAGGTAACACCCTTTTCTTAATCACTTTTTATGGGTTCCTTAAAAGTAATCTGTGTTCCCAAGGATCCCATAATCACAGGCTTAAGACATTACTAGTACCTATTAAATGGTATTTTGAGAGTATCATTACATTACTAAGGTATAATTGCTACCACACAAGCTTTGGCCTATCATTTGTTATAAAGGTACTTCAGCTTTGAACCTCTCGCCCAAAATAAGTGAAAACTGATGAACTTCAACAGGATCTGATTCTTCAACTCTGATAATTACAGGCTGAAGGCGGCAGGGCAGTTAGACTTGGAACCAGTGCGCCTTCCTTGAGGAATAAATTATTCCACACAATTTAGAAGTAAAAAATTTTTCCTCAGCCAATCCAAAATACATGTTTCAGAGTCAAAGTACTGAACATCTCTATATACACACTGTTTATACAATACCTGGAATAACAAGAACCACTTATGCACTTAAAATCAATTATGAGTTGGAATAGCGACAACAGTATTATAAAACAGCATAGACAGATCTAGATTCTACAAAGAAGAGAGTACCCCATAACATGTTGCACATCTGATGTTAAATACCACATTTAAGGGCAAGATAAAGCAGCATTCTATTTTTTTTTAAGTGTCATGATACTTCAAGGATCCGTATCTGCTTTAACTCTTAACATCTTTGATCACTATTTAAACAAAAGGCTTTTAAATTTGAGGCAGTCTTATTAAAGATGTGTTTTTAAAATTAAACTTCAGTGCATTTTTGAATGCTGGAGTACTTCCATATTCACTTGAAAATAAAACCAATCTACAAATCCTTGTTTGAGGGGGTTTTAGTTGGATTTTGTTTGTTTGTTTGTTTGTAAATGGTCTTCATAACACAATCATAGACCACCTGACTTACGTTCATTGTTTTGTAGCATCTCCAGTGAACCTCCAGTTAAGTTATGGCAACAGGCTTTGAATTTGAGGGGCACAAAGTTTACTCATGTACAGAGTGTATGGCAGACAAGTTTGTATTTTAAACAGGGCTGAGGGCTACAAGTTTTGAATATGTATTTATTTTTAGTATCACAGTGGAATATAAGGCACATTTTAAAAGTGACAAAATCAGTTTCAACAAATTAAATACATTAGAAGCTATATATCTTACTTGTTTAATGAACAGTACTAGCAACACAGGTTCCATGCCCAAAAAATCTTGAAACAAGCTCAGTAAGATGATCTTACTGTTTAAAAATAATTCCAATAAAGTGGGCAGCACTAATGCAATTCTGTGTTCCTTAGACATCACCTGAGATTCCCTACAGGAATGACTGCCATCCCAGGGAGGGTTTTATAAATTAAAAATTGAGGAGACATGTTGAACAACCAGAGAACTATCAAATTTTATCATCTATTTAAACTATAATCAAGGTGGGCAGGAGCACAGAGAGGTGTGAAAAAGCAGCTTAGTTTCTCGCAATATGTATTAGAGCTTTAATTCATATGTTGATTACAACCTATGGTGTAAATCTGTTCAAAACATGACCATTGTGCAGTAGCTAGCATTTTTTATTGGTTACATTTCTTTACAGTATTAAAAGTTGAGAGAAAACTGACATGCTTATTTTTGTTACTTTTATGTATTTTTTTTCTACATTGCCAAGTGAAATCTTCACAGTTCTAGTTTTATTTCCTTGAAACCAAAACATCATTATTAACAAAATTCTCCCAAAGCCATTTTATCTTGCCTGCTCTTTTAAAAACTTCAGGGAAATTACACCAATAGACTTTCAAAACACATTGATTCCTTCTGCAAAAGCACATATTTGTTTGTTAGGATGTTTTATATTGCATGTGTCATTTTAAAAGACACTAGAAAATCACAGCCGTTTGCAGCACAAATTTTTCAGGTAATGAGATCATGATCTCCAAATATGCAGATCCTTCTTTTGACTTTTGAGTTTTCCTAGTTGTTCTTTGTTCTTAAAAAGGAGAGATATCTCTCCATGCCCAGGACAGAGATGCATCTCCATCTTTTTGGAAAAAGCAGTTTCTATCCCCTGTCCCCTATTCCAAGGTTTAGGAAAATACTTTTTTCTTCATTGGTATCAGACCACTCTAAATATAGCCCCATTAGCAAAGAGCCTTTTAAAGGCCAGCAAGACGCTTGCGGCACAGCAGTGCAGCTGGCAGCAGTACTTTTGGAGAGCGATGCCAGCTCCTCAGTCTGGTTCAGCATCCTCTGTACTACACAGCTCCACTGCTGTTCTCAGCACAAACTCTGCAGTACCAAGACCTCAAGCAAAGGCAAGTGAATCGGTCACATTACATGGCACTTGCTCATCTCTCTAAACGGCAGGGAAGCTGCAAAGTCTACTCACCTAGACACACGGGAAACTGCAAAAAAGTTGAACACGTATCAAGGTGTAGGATCCATGTTAACATGGATTTGAAGATACTTGATTTTGGCTACATATTTTAACAGCCAGATGAACAATTAAACCAAGACTGCCCACCACAGTCCGTACTATTATTTTACTGAAGCTGGATTGCACAAATAGAAATAGGCTGGAGTGATCTTTACCTTCAGAAGAGGAAATATCAGAGCTACCTCTGGCAGCAGAGGAACTTCTAACAGCTTGACTCGTTTCCACAGAAATAGCCTTATCCTGCAGGAGTTCAGAAACAGGCGCGAAGGGAAAAGATGGCTGCAAGCCCACTGTTTGATTAAGTTCTTGCAATAAAGGCCTTGAGGTAAGAGCAGATTTCTTCATTTCCCAGGGTGGAATCAAGTTTGAAAAATACAACAAACAGATTGATTATTTAAGGGACTGAGGATAAGCCATAGCTGAGCAGAGATACCTCAGCTGGCTTTGTAACAGAATCAGTTTAGCCAGGACAAGAGGGCACCGAAAAAGGTAATTTATTTTGAAGGCTTATTTAAAATGATACTGGATATTGTTAAACTGCTCTAAAGAACACACCTAGCCTGATGGCTACAGGGATAAACTCTAGCTAAGGTCTTCTCAAGATTTTTCTCCATAAGACATTATTTAGCAGGATGGACGTTGAATATAGGCACCTTCACTTGTTTAAGTTATACCAGTGTCACCCAGACAGAGGATCTTTCCTATTTTTCTTGTGGAAAACATCCTGCTTTATAACAATTGTTTGTACCATTACTGAGCTATTATGATTTTTACATATCTCTAAGAACTGGGAAAAGCAATGGGGAAACATATAGGAAGTTTATGGTCTAAGTGACAAAGGTCTCAGGTCTCCGAGTTCAAGGTTTGGTCTCCTGCTTCCCCTGGAACAAGCTGCTATGTATGTTGTGAATGTTACACTTTCTAGCACACACACTGAATGTGTGAACTGGAACTTTGTACTTCCTACGTAAATTAAAGAGCCTCCAGCCAACAACCCCGAGCACAAAGCTGCCTTCCATAATCCACACTGACAATTCCTCTTAAGGAGATCAGCAGAAGGTCCAAATCTGTCTGCCACATGAATTTCTCCTCAGGTGGGTCTCCACTGGATGGCTGAAGGCATATTTTATCCAGAACAAAGCCTGTGAAAAACACTGTTACATCCTGGTAGCTGCAGAGCCGCACTGAATGAATAACATGGTGAGATACGAGTGATTATTTCACGATGGATGCTGGCGTTTCCTGGCTGCTCACCAGGAGTCTCTCTAGTGTTTGCAAGTGTAGGAGGCAGATGCCCCAAAGACCTCAGGATTTCTCAAAGGTTCATATTTGACTCCCAGGATATTCAGTGCCTCCTCCAAGATCTGCTGACTGAAAGAAAACAGTTTGCACCACACATGGGGATGGCTGTCTTCCACAGAGCCTGGCTTTTCTTAAATGTGTGCAGCAGCACACATATGAGGTATTCATTCCCTCAGCACATTCCCAACATTTAAATGTAGTAGAGACAATCCTACTCTGCAGTGGCTATCTAGGAAACAAGCCGGTTATAAAACAACTTGCCCATTTTTTAATTTTTTTTTTTGCAGTTTCCCTCCAAGCGCCCACCATAACTCAGTTCACTCAGCGCAGCCATCACTGTAAGTATTCCTTGGCCCACTGGTGGGCACTGCACACTTGCAGGGCTGGTAAGCATGCCAAGAAGCTTACAGTGACAGACAGAAGTCTCACCTTCCCTTCCAGCTTCTCCACAATTATCTCCAGGATGCTGGGGTCATTGCACTGATTCCCACTCTTCACATCCAGCCGTCTCTACACTAAAGAGCAGGGTACAGTTTTGGTTTTCTTCCCCAGCTGGTACAGCCCCCCACCAGCATTACTCCAACCATCTCAGGTTAACGGAGACTTGACTAATTCACAGTAATTTTAGCACAGATGTACAACATTGGCTGTGTCATCCTATTTTCTTTTAAAGGATATTGACTTTTCAAGTGAAGTGATTACAGCAGCTCCTCTTCTCCAAGCAATTTACACAACGTCAACATGCATCATTGGAATACTCAGATTTTTTTTTTTTTTGAGGGAACTCAAGTATCTACATATTAACAGCTTTACATAAAACAAAACTGATTAGCTTTTGTTATTTCTCCTTTGCATATTTATGCAATCCATTAGACAGAAAGGGGCCTGGCATTCATATAACAAATACCAGAAGATTGCAAATATGTTTAATATTCCTCTTTGTAATATAGTTTGGTTCCCATAACATCATTTATATTGCCCTACGGAGTTTCTGTACTTTCCACTTTATCACATTTAACCTCTCCGGCGAAATCTTGAAGAACAATCTATTACATAAGTCAATGCAACAGTACGTTATTGACAATGATTTCATGAAGGCCTTTATCCCAAAGGGCACCGGTAGGTAATTTGCCAACCTAATATACATCTAGTCAGCAGAGAGGGTTTTCTATGTTCCCTTACATTCCTGTAATGTAGTAGAGTGATACAGCCAACCTGAAGCTGAACAACAGACCTTCAATTATATTTTTCATCAATACAAAGCAGAATCTTTTACATCAAATTTTAAGATTCAAAAAATAACCTTGAAAGAATGACTAGCTATTTCCTTCATATCCTCCAAAAGACTTTGGTAAATAGCCTTTTCTTTATTAATACATCAGGGGGCTACATACATTAATAATAGATTAAACAACAGCAAACACAGCCTCAATATTATTTTTTTTTTAAATATGACTTTTTTTTATTAAAGTTGATAAGCATCTAAAATGGTGTATTTACTTTACCTGGCTTTACTTCACATGGTGAGAAAAACGACAGCAATTTAAGATACAATAAGTTGTGCCTTAAAGAGGGATTAGTATTACTGAAGTTCAAATGTTTCAAAGCTATTTTCCAGATTAACTAATTTTTTAATTTGAACATTAACAGCTCAAGTGATGTCCTGCTACAAAAGTGTGGGTGAAAGAGTCTATAAATACTCACAATTGTACAAGTTTAAAAGTATCTACTACATTACCCTATAGTAATAGTTTAGAAATTAAGTAAAAAGCTTGCATAATTCTTGTGGTTTTGTCACATTAAGGAGACAGTATTACTAACTGTCATTTTACAGCTGGTATAAAAGCAGACCTTTGAAACTGGAAATGAAAGTAATAATACTCTATGCTAAAAACTCTAGAACAAGGTTAAAAACCAGCCTTCTCCTATTCGGGTGTTGACATGAAACCATGAATCAATGACAACACAGACTTATCAAGGAGCAGATAGGAGCGTACCGACACTTACAAACATTGCCTGGCATGTACACAGGACCCATTTAACTATTTTTAACTAAATAAGCAAATCTAATATTTCAAGATTTGTAAAATTACACACCACTGCCCCTCCCACAAACTTTTTTCTAAAGCCGGATAAACACACTTCATTTTCGCAAGCAATAATGCATAATTATCCTCTTCTATGATTAGGGGCTGCCGCTGATTCCATTCACATAGTGCAAACCTACTCGATCATCACGTCAGTGCACTGGTACCATGAGGCATCCCACTGTCAAACTCATTCCAGAGGAATGCCCACCCAGCTCACAAGGGCATCGCACCAACCCTGCTCAAGCTAGCTTGATTGCTCTGTGCAGTGCAGCACTGAGGCATGCAGATAAACCCGAAGTAGCTTCCACCACAGGGCCCAGGGTGCTCAACTCCTTGGCACTACCATCACACAAACATTGAAGCAACACAAACATTGAAGCAATACAACCACACACCAGGCAGAATGGGGTTCAGCATTTCTCACCGCAGCGTGACACGCCTAGAGAATGTGTTACTTCACTACTAGAAGTATTTCATTGCATTTACTTCACTATCACTGTAGAACTACAGAATGAATAAATTAAAAAAATAAAAAGTTAATGTAAATATTTCTATGATTCCAAACAATATTCATCACTTCCTTGGTTATGCTGTCATATACCTGCAGTTATCTCCACTCCCACTGCACAAAGCACAGATAATTAGTTTTATTAATCTTCATGACTGCTTCTAAAATTTAGTAGCTTTTCTTGTTGTTCTCTTGTTGTTCTCTGAATTAGCTTTAAATTGATGTCTGAGAGTTCAAACGTCTGCTTAGCATGTTGTAAGTGCTGTCACAAATTAACAACTTTACAATAAAGTATTTAATGTAATTCACAGAAAAAAACATTACGAAATATAAGTTATACATTATTACCAGGATTTCAGTGGACAACTCATTCACACAGGTGAATGAAGTGTGCAGGCAAAGAGAATACATGGTTTGTAAGTAATTGACAATAGAGGTTTTATGCTAATTTAAAGCTCATATATTTAATATATATACACACAAACATACATAAAGTGGACTGCTGCAAACAAGCAGACTATCATTGTTGAAGACAGATTTATTTTTTAAGTTAAAAAACTTCACAGGAATCCTTTGACATTTCAATTACATTTCTACATGAACGACAGGAGAAAGATGGAAGAGGGAAGCTGGAAACTAGAACATAGGGAGGATTTTCTAGGATCTATGAGGGCTTTTTTTGGTTGCAGTGTAAGCTGTCTGGGGTTGTATAATGCTCTTTGCCAAGAAAAGCCATCCTTACAGACATAAAAACATACTGAGTGTAAGTGCTATGACTGAAAAAAACCCTTCTGGTATTATCATAAGCCATATTTCTTTAGCTGAAGATGTCACCACACCTTTGTAACACCTCATGATGGATCTAGACTGCCAGTTTAATTTGCTACTCCTCCTCTCTTCTTAGTCTAAAAAAATACTAAAAAAAAAAAAATCAACTGCTTGATTTTTTAAAAAAGAAAAAAATATTATATACATCATGGTTCAGGTGTTAAAAACACTGCCCAGATGTAGTGATGTAGTGGAACAAATGGAATGGAATAACTGATTCTCCGGGCAGCAATGCTAGAAGTAAAGAGTACAGCAGGCCTAAGCAACAGTAACACTTCTATGAGTTAAGTAAAATGAGTGACTAAATGAGTTAAGTAAAATCTGGTGTTTATACTGCTAAACCTTTAGAAGCAAGGTACATTTTTCACAGTGGGTAAGAAATTCCAGAAACATAAGTACTACCTTGAGTAATTATTGTTAATTAACTAGCAATGAGGCACTATTTCCAAATGTGACATTTAAAGCACATAATGTGATTGTGAATATTCACAAAGATAATTAAGTTCATCTGCTTCAAGTCCTTGATTCTGCACATCTGAAAACACCTCTTAAACTATCATTAGACCTGTAATCAAGTATTTTGTTGCTGAGGAAAACTGGATACCTTTGCTTACCTGCTAATATAGGGATATGTGTTCAAATGCAAGTACATGGCTTTTGTTAAGCAACTCCCCTTCAGGCAAAAGCTGAGAACAAACACACTAATTCTGATTGTTTTCTCAGAAGAGACAGTTAAAAATAAATTCTGCACACCATCAGATAGAAGCAAAAATAAAAATGACTGAGCTGCCTTAACTGAACTCAAGATCGTAAGACTGATATGAGGGATACTTGTTTGCAAGCATTCATCACAAAGCCAGGGTACCTCTACTGTGCACGCCAAGGTTACTACCCACATTAGGTTCTATACTTTCTTCCACTTTGTTTACAGCAAAGTCAATACAGGGATGAAATACAATGCATAATGCAAAAAATGTGAAAAATCAGAAAATGCATTAACACGATTCTGTTGGGAAAACACTATACCCATTACTGTCTTCAGAGAGGGAAGGAGGCTTTGATCACCAACACCGATTTCGGTCTTGATCAAGATTTCTTGGAGAAATAAACCCAGAAAATAGGAAAAAACTGACCCCAAGAACAGGGTGTCAAAACAGTCATGCCTTAGTACTTTATTCTTTTAGAAGTAAAGAAAGCTTCTTTCCACTAGAAAAGCGATTAATAAATAATGTGCTCCAAGATGGAGGAGAAACATTTAGGCAGCATTCTAAAGTACAAGAGATTCAGTTTACCCTATTGCTCTCCAATTATTTGAAATAGAGGATATTTAACGAGTCAAAATAACAGTGTGAATAATTATATGCTATAAGGATACCCTACTGGTCTGTATCTCTCAACCCTGTTTGACTACCACATTTTTTCTATATCTGAAAACTCTCCTGATCAAAGTTTTGTCAAGAAATATGTTTGGAGAGAAAAATAAGGTGAAATATTTCTATAAAAAGAAAAATCAAATGTTCTGAAAGTTCATTAGTGCCAAGAAACTCCTGACCTTGTCTCAAAGACAGTTCCTGCTGCTGCCTAGCTACGTAAGTGCACATTTAATGTTCTGCTTCAAAGGGGCATCGCAAGCACTGGCAATACCAGCTGCCCGGAGAACAGAGAAGGGCATCAGACGCTCTGTGCTGCAGGTCATTAACCCCCGAGCCTGCACCCTGCTTCTAAGAGCGGCTAGCTGGATTCTGCTCAGGAGAATGTCATCCTCCAAGGAAGCACTGCTCCGTTTCTCATCTGTGAAAGGACATTACCTGACCCCCAAACCAGGGCATACATCTCAGACTCCCTACTCCAGGTTTGGGAGGAACTTGGTCAAGAGACCTACATCTCACCCACTTTCCCCGACATCTGTTTTCTTAAGCTGCAAATGGACCAAGAAAGCAAGCAAAAAAATTGTTTAGAGTCTCTCATGACAGTGAAAAATTAAGACCATGTTGCTGTACTCCCACTAAAGACACAAGTTGAGATAAAAGTGATTTTCAACCAAACTAGTCAATAAAATCACAACTGCAGTTCTCCAACAAGCGCCCAAGGCATGCTGCCGAAAAACACAACCTACCCAGGCTTACCCAAAAAAAGAAATACAGTGGAGGAGTGAAACAGTAGAGATCTTTCTTTGTATAAGAACACCAAAAATACTGTTGAAACACTCTCTTACAGCCAAAATTCAGTAACAGTCACTTTTGGAAAGTTTCATGAGAACGAATTCTGTTCCCATACAAAGCGGTCTGCAGAACAACATGAGCAGTGGGAGGCCACCTTACACTAACATTGCCACATGTAAAACGTCAGCCCTAAAGCGAGCCAGGCTGCCAAACAGGCATCAACGGAAGGCCAACTGCTATGGTACATGTCCTTGGAGTTACTGCAGATTTTACCCCCACCCCCCCAGCAGCTCGACACTCTCCAAGAGGTACTGTTTTTTATAGCAATACAAGCAGGGAATGGAAGGAATAAATAAGAAGCAAAACTATGTTGTTAGGATTGTTATCCTATTTTATTTCTGTGTAAGTATGGCTAGATAATGCCTTTTGACATTTCAGGGGAATAAACGTGTATGTTGCTGATGCTCATCACTGAATATGCAGCAAATTGAAAGGAAAGCAACATTTTAAAACATGTTTTTCAACTGAATTCATCTGCTCTACAGAGACAGTATGATGGTATTAGATCATTTACATCATGACCCAACATGCAGATCATGTATGCTATTTTCTCAAACTATTTTAAAATCTCAGTTAATTATTTTACGAATTACTGCAGAGATTCGTATTAAAGGGGTCTAGAATTTAACACTCTGTGTATGAGGCAGTGCAAATGAAACATCAGAAATTCTCAGCCAAAACATCAAATAAGAGTTACAAAAATAGTTCCCCAAATAGTAAGATTCATACGATCAGAGACTTCATCTGATACTTTATTCATTTGTACCAATCAATCTTTTTTAGCTAGTTCCCACTATTTGCAAGAGGTATGCTTACCAAATGCTGAATAATAAGGCAAGCTTCCAAAGGGAAGAAAAAAAGAAAAAAACGAGAATCACAAAAAAAAATTTTTGTTGTTATTCTGAAGACAGGCAACATTTACAAGCAAAGCTCACAAAAAAGGCAATTCGTAAATATGTGTATCTATCCATTAAAGGATACTTAAAAATCATCAATTACCAACGACTATCCTTCTCAACAGCAAAGTGTTTCTACCATTGACTGCCATCTTTAAACGCAGTCCCTTCATTATTGTGCAGAAGGATTCTCAGATAATCACGCCTGAAGCAAATCACAAATTCTCCATAAATCATAAGCAAGATGCTCATAAAGATCACATTTTCAGCCAGCTAAAAGTTATGAGCATGACTAGTTTTTTTGTACCTACAAAATAGCAATTGTACATTCATGCTGGGCAGACAGTGCAAGAGAAGTAACTGCCCACACACACCACAATAAAGGGAAGAATTCCCACCTATTTTGCAGTTAACCTTTCAGCGGTTTGTGACTAATCATTGTAATATGGCTAACCCTGTAGATGTACCTCAAATAGCAAGTTCCAAGAAAATGAAGAAATGAAAAGTTGCAATACACTTCTAAATCAGTTAGTGATTTAATCTATGATTTGTTGTATGATATGAAAAATCAGAATTATTTTAGCAGAAGGCAAAGCCAAGTATGGCAGAGATACTTAAACCCCCACTCCAGCTGTATACTACATACACTAACATTTTGGCTTGAGAAAAAGAATACACAAACATTTATTTCAGATAAATTATCTACTTCATACACAGGTAGGCCTATTTGGGATAACATGGTTAAAGCAGAACAGCTTGATGCACAAATTCAAGTAATTCAAGAGAAACCAATATATAATGACACGTAGCTATTAAGAATTACTTTAAAAACACTACATTTTCCACTGCTGAACCTATCTGGGAGAAGAATAACATGGCATCAATTTGGCAGCTTCTCATCGACTTCACAGTGTAATAGTAGTGTATTAAGAATGACATAAATGTGTTCAGAACACCTGAAAGCACAATCACAGTAGCGGTTACTAGCAGTTAGTACTCATGCCCAAAAAAGACTTAAGCAAAGAATAGTTTACCAGCAGGCAAAGCAGAAGAACTTCAAATGTATTACAACTCCCCAGGAGATAATCAGCTAAATTACAATAGCCATTTATTAAATAATCTGATTTTCCCCTCACCTCTATGTATCATACTCATCAGCATCAATCACTTCCAAGTCACATGCATTTATGCTCTATTAAAGTGGGGATTCCCCTTAAGCGTTGAACACCTCAATTTCAGGCTTGCAAATTGTCTGAAGTGTCCTTAATTCCTACAGGTAACTAAGGGCTGGGCAGGTACGTTCACAAAAACATATCCCACAGATTTTGAATATCCACTACTAGAGTAAGAAACACTCTTCTATCCAGAACATCAGTACAGTCTTAGCGACTGTACTCCCCAGCCCCTGAAACACCGTATATCTATTTGCTGTTGACTTACTATTTATTTCAGATAACAGGAGGGAGAAAAATCACACTGACCAACTCTTAAGTTTTTCGGGGTTTTATTCCTTAAGCTTCAGTTAAACAGTGGCTATCAAAATTCAAAACATATCTATTTGTTCTGTACTTCAATATTATCATATTTTCTCAATATAAAATTCTGAATCAGCTAAGGCCACTCATGTGCTTTACAGCTTTATATTGATACATGTACATATATAAAACCAGATAACTAACTCTTCCATTCATGCGGTCAATAAAACAAGTAAACACAAACACAACAGATTAAAAGGAGCAATTGAAGTTCTCATTCTTGCACATTATCCACTGGGACAACTTAACACAGGAGGGAAAACAGCTATGGACAAGCCATGAGGTGAGTGGTGGCTGTTCGGCAGCACAACACAGCTGGGCACAGCGTAAGGAGCTGTGCGACTGGCAGCATTTGTGCAACAGCACAGAGTAACGCGTTGCTGCCGCAGTTCTAAAAATGAAGGTAAACAGATGTATTTAGGACAAATTTCTATCTGCAAAAAATAACCTAATCCAAATTTATGGGCAAATTCTGTTCCATCCCCAACACTAACCAGGCAGCTTTCTTAGTTTAAGAAGTAGTTATTGCAGCCTTATCGCCCACACTGATTTGAAGTAATATCTAGCTATGAGGGGCAGTATGCAACTAGTGATTTAGAACAGCTACCTGAAAACCCGGGCTTTAATGAATCTTGCATCCATTTATCAGTGAGTCTGGGCAAGTAACATTTTCTTTACAACTCTTCATTCTTTCAAATAAAAAACAAATTGCTTCTTATTCCCAAGGCTATCAAGAATGTTAGTAACCATGAAAAAAAAAAAAATCCAAAAGATGAAAAAATCTAGGCTATGGAAAATACAGATGCAATCCTAAACCCATTGATGTCAGTGACATAACCCAGTCTTAAACATGAGCAGAACTAGGTATGTAATCACAAAAATAAATGGTTGATTATGTCAAGCAGCTATGTGTTTTGCTGGCATCAAGGACATTCATAACTAGTACTCTTTCAATACCAGCAAGCAAGGTAAAATTGAAGTACCTAACTAATTTCAATTTCTTTTGCATTGCTAACATAGTGTTAGCTTTAACATATCTGCCAAGCTTTAACATGTTTATAATGACTATGTCACCCCTAACCACCTGCATCCCTAGCAGCATCCTTTCCAGAGAACCAGCTGTGTCCCTTCATCAGTGTATAACAATATACATTTCCAGCCACTAGTCACAGTGTTCACAATGAGAAAAATTATCTTAATGAGGAAAGTATAATCTGGAAAAATACAAGAAGACTAGAGAACAGGACAGATTCTAAAATCTGACTCCAGAAAGCGAGGTGTTAGAGTTGGCACATGCACAACATACAAGCATGTAAAGTCTTTACTATTTGTCATGCCCAATATCTTTAATCCACTACCCAACTGAAACATTTGAGAAAGGCAGAAGTTTCTATAACTACATTTTCAGAGATGTCCTAGAAGAAAATCAGCAGTTTTATTTAAATACGTAAAAAGTCTCCCCAAGCCCACTGAAGATGAAGCTCAGTCGTCATATCCTAACCAGGCGGTCAGCCAGCATGTACGTAGTGGAAAAAATAAAACACAGTTCCAGACTAGCCAGAAAATGCTGTTTCTTTGAAGAGGGAGGATTACTGCAATGAAACACGATATGTATGATAAAGGACAGTAAGCCATTAGGTCCACGGTAGTGAAGCAATTTCTCTACAGAACAGGAGTTTTATTATTGTTTGTTTCCCCTTCAATTTAAAGGGAATCTATAACTAACAGTTCCCTTTATAGCATAAATATATAACAAAATGTAATTAAAATTCTTTTTATCGGCTTCATCTAAAGATCAAGTGTCAGCAATCTTTTGGTACATTCACTGATACTATGACCTTAAAGATGCAGCTATTTCACACACGCTAAAAATAAAATCTGCTTTAAAAAAAGCAAGGACATGAACATACTGAAAAGAACAGAATCTTCAGGCAAATTGTTTCTACTCCTGATGCTGGATGAATCCTACACAAGTAATCTCTCTGCAGAACCTGAAAAAGTAGAGCAAAGCTTCTCAAAAATTTGTTTCCCTGACAACATCGACAGACCAAGAGAGGTAAGGAATCGAAGTCATAAAGATGCCTTGCAGCTTTGTTCGCAGATTTTTTTAAAAAAATATATATATTGCGGTATGTGAGATGCATCTATAAAGCTAGACTTCTAGAAAAGAAGCAAAGTTAGACTGGTGTTATTTATATTTTTAAACAGCAAGAATATTCAGAATTTCTCAACTGTTAGAAAAAACTGAGATACTCCCATAATGTATTACAGCCACTTAAGAACTTAAAACTACTCTAGCTCAATTTTTTCCAAGCACCAAAACCTTGACTTTTTCACCAGTCATCTTCCTGAAGCACCCAGAAGGGGGATAACACCACCATACACTTGTCTCATCTCAGGTGACATTCTGACGTTAGACTCCACAGCAGCTGCCCACAGAGACCCTACACGTAATTGGAGGGCTTAATTTATGACATGATCAGTTAAGCTTCATTAGACACACTACTTCCTTGAGATCTCTAGCCCTGACTTTTCCTCCCTACTAGGCTGGCTATGCCAGCCAGAAGACAAGGTTGCTTATTTCTCTGCTTCAAGCTACTTAAGAGACACTTAGTAAACAGCCGAAAGGGTTCTCAGTAGAAAGGCAGTGCAGAACTCAGCCGTTCAGGACAGACGGCTTTCTAAGCAAAAAAGTCAGATAAACACATAATATTCTTGATGTTTCTGTAAGCTATGACACAAGTAACCAAAATTCTTTTTATATAACATGAGAAAATAGAATCCTTTCTTCCACATCATTGTTAAGGATATCCAAAAGTCCCCCTCCATCCTTTCAGATTTCCACAGAAAGAAAGGTTTGTGAAATGACATTGTCACAACCGTGCCCCCCACGCATCTCACCAGTGGCCACTTTGCAGCTACTGGCCAACGTCAACCATATTTCACAGAGGTGTCAGTATTTTTCCCTCAAGATTTAATCAAGCTAAACAGCTGAATAAAAGGGAAAGACACTGGTGAAGCCCCAAAGGAGAGACAAATTGAAGAGGTTCTACAGCCAGCCAGCCTCAAGACACAACCAGGCTCCTTTAACTCTACTGCTCTTGGAAGAACTATATTTACTGAATTTTTCTTTAAATAATTCCCAATTTTGGGGTGAAACACAAGCATATTAGCAGTGCCATGAAATACCCATCTTCCCCGGGTCTTCACCCCCACAGCCACAGCTTCTAAGAAGACCATAAAGCAGCTAAAATGCTTTGCAAGACCACTTGGGGTATTACTCTAGTATTCTCTAAGAAGATCCTAATTCAGCAGATATTTGCAAGCACAAAGACCAACTAATGCCCTCACAGAGCTGTAAACCTAACCCAGAAGCTGCTTTTTTGTACCCTTCTTTTTTTAAATATCAATTTTCACACAAGTGTTAAGACAAACTCTAATCCAAAGCAGCACTGAATTTAGTTACTGAACAGCACAGAGATGAGTATGGTGCTATTTATACTCAAAGAAACACATTTCTTTGAAAAAAATCCTTTGAGGCACAAGAGTGTGTCAACTACTAAGAACACAATAAAAACTACACAAGTCATCTCCAGCTGTGGATTCTGAGAAAGTGAACAAAAGCATTACAAGGATTTCTGTTTCCCTGACAACAGAATTGCTGGAAACAAGAAAATTATTAAAAAAATACATCTCTGTGTAACAGTGATCTCTGAACGTGCCTAGGTATTCAGACACCCAAGTGGAACAACGCTTTCCCAGACACACCTTTGGGATGAAGAGACCAAAATCCACCACCTTCATGAACTGTTCTTTGCCTACGTGTGTTAATGGCTTTTGCAGAACAATTGCCTGAGAGCTGGCTATTATATCCTGACCTGCATCATCATCCAGGCACAAGCCAGTCAGAAGCCTTCATTTATGGTCAGGCACATTCCGACCTGCATGATGTTCCTTTCCTTACAAAATAAGCATTACGGACAACACTTCTCATTGAAGCGTATGAAATAATTTTGTTAGAAAAAGATCAAGATATAAAAAGAAGCCCTTTCAGCACTCAGAAAACTGGTATTGCTATGCGTATATCTATCAAAAAATAAGTGTACTTCCATTTTAATAATCAGCAAGCTTAAACTCCTTGGAAAAAATATACATAGTTCTAAATAGACGGGGGAAGAAGGTCAGAACAAGGCATCATTGTCAGCTTCAGTATTTCAGAAGAGCCTGGTTAGCAGCCTCTTCAACAAGAAAATTATAATGATTTTTTCACGTCTAGGTAAGCAGCAGTCTCCAGAATATGAGAGTTTCTTTGCCACTTCCAAGATAATGGCCATAACTTCTTGTTATTTTTAAAATACAGTAATAAAAGTGTACCAACACGAGAGAGATCTTTTTTAAAAACATTTAAATTGAAGTGGAATATATGTATTGAATAGGATGACTCCCCATATTCTCATCTTATGCATCAGCTACAGTTAAAGGAGCATTGCCACAATTAGATTTTAAAAACAAATCTAAGAATTGCAATATTTGGGGTACTAGCAGCATGACACCTAGTACTGCTTAGTGAACAGGTGGAGTCTAGCCCTGACAGGGCTACAGCCATCTGATAGCTATGCATGAGTTTCTAGGAAATATGCTGGCAGCTTAAAATCATTCCTCCATAAACAGACATGTGTGTGACAAAACAACAAGAAACACTCCCTATTTCAAGTGAATTGTATGCAGAATGGTTCAAAACACACATCAGAGTTTGCTACTCTGATGCAGGGTAATGGCAGTATCTAGGAATTCTGTATTGCTACCGTCAGTGCTACACACGTTATATGGACAAATGGAGGCGATCATGCTCCCCCGCTTTCAGTCCAATACAACACCATCAAGAATAACAAATTCCTGGACTACACTACTATGCTGTCTTTCTCCTGCCAAACACACAACCACAAAAGAATAAAACATTTTGAAAATACCAATAAAAATGATATTTCTTGTAGTACTCGATACATTCCAGGAAACAAAATCTGTACATTAAATTTGACCAATGTGAGTAATAAATATATCACTCTAGATCTAATGATCACTAGAGAGTCTCATAAGACTGGAGAAGTATCTGGAAGAGATCTCTTGAGGTAGCAACTTACGAAGATTAACTGCTTTGGAGCTCGGAAATCCCCTGACTTGAAAACAAGCAGAGACCAGAAGACAACTTAAAGGCACCATAAACCTTCGACTTACTACTTTTCTCTAGGCATCCACTTATGGACCCTACTAGAGACTGACCACTGGCCTAGACAGAGCCTTGGTCTGAACTAGTACGGCTGTTCCTATGTTTTTAATCACGAGAAGCAGACAACACCTCTGTTCCACAGGCTGACATTATTAAACTAATTTTAAAAACTTTTACTTTTGCTGTATAGATTCAGCAGTGACTAAATGAAGATAGTGTTCAACTAGGCAAATAGGGAACAAAATGCATAAGAAAAACTTCCAACAACCCGTTACAATGCAAGTCATCCCATCAAAGTGCTATTAATATACATTTTGCGTACTGAAGAATCACAGTACTTTCTCTAAATAGAAAACCAGAAACACAGAATTAAAAGACTACAGATGATTATACAAAGATGATAACTTGAGTTAATTTTGAGACAAAATAGGAAACACAGAATAATGGTATGGGAGGCTTGAAGTTATGAACAATTGTTAAAAAAAACAAGTCCAGCATAAGTAAGTAGTGAAAAACTTTACATCTCTGTGGCTTTCTGTAACTACAAGGTCTTCCAAATAAAAGACACTAACAACATGAATGCAGTATTGTGGTTTCTACAATTGGTAAACATGTCTTTCAAGAGACAACTTCTTATTTACCTGCTACCCCACTATGAACAGCTACATTCAGTGGTAACCTGTGATTCTGGACTCTGTATTTGGGGTTATAACCGGAAATACCTAAACAAGGTCTGATGTTCAGAAAGTGCTGAACACCCACACTATGGAAACTAGGCACCTTTAATAACGGTGCCCAGTCTCAAAATTTATGAGAAAAATTCTAGATTAGACACTAAAATCACAAACACTATTTTGGTTTTTAAGTAGGCAAAACCAAAAGTGGCAGTAGTAGCCTAAATTTCATTTACAGCAGCTATTCAAACAGAAGGTAGAAGTGTTATCCAAAGAAAACAAATTTAATCAGTTCAGACAATCATGTTTCACAGTCCTTAAAATCCATACTTAAACTAGAAACATAAGCCACTGGTAATACAGTTAGAATGCAATAGTGAAGAAGAGCACTGCCACAGTAAGAGCTCCCAACAGTACTTTCCCTCACTTGAATTGGGCTTCCTGCCCTCTCTCCAGCTACCGAGGCTGGAAGTACTATCAGCTTTCCATTCCAAAGGGGAGACTCAAAATCCTAAGAAAAAAGAGGGTAAAAGACTTGCCAAAGCCTAAATATAAGCTTTTTTTTTTTTCATTCCTTACAAATTTAAAATTTAGCACGAAATATTCTTCTATTCATACTCCAGATTTGAAGAACTGTGGGCAGTTAATCTGCAATACGTATTACATCCCATATCAGGTTCTATCTTACTTTCAGGTCTCTACGAAGTTTTCTTATACGTTTTGCAACACCTGCATAAACTTTCAATTTTGGTCTTTCAATGCATATCGTCGATGCAAACACTTAAGCCTCCCAGTCTTCAGAGGCAGTTTAGTCACCATCCCTGTCCAAGATGCTGAGGAGCCCCATCTGCTGGTAGAAGCGTTACTGTAGAGAATTACACTCCTTACCTGACAGCTGGGTTTTTTTCAACTATACCGCTTGATAACTGTTTGGGTTTTTTTTAAATGCAGCCATACACAAACAATTAAGAGCTAATACTTTTAATGAAAAATTTAAAATCCTCTGAAACAGTGCATTTGTTCCTAAATATGCAAGATATTTATACAAACTGCTTCAGTGATCTTTCCTGACACTAGGGTGTTCTTCAGTCAACATAAACTGAAAACATCAACTCATTTTTTGCAAACATTTTCATATGACTTACATTGATTCATAAAGAAGGTGGTAAAGTGCACATTGGTTAATCTGAGAGAACATAAAAGGAAGACTGTTCTTTTGTCCCGATTTAAACAGGATGCATACACACACTTAAAAAGAAACACATAATCAGTTCTACATACACATTTTAGATATGTGTCCCTGTGTGATATGGATGACTTAGGCATAGTAATTTAGATGGGAATAAAGAAATTAAGATTACTAAAGACAGCACTCAAACAGAACTCTCAATTCTGAGAAGTCTCCTCTAATATTGGACTCTTCAAAAGATAAATGTCTTAATGCATAGGCTGAATGTCAGGACTGAATCCAAGATATTTACACATAAAAATATTCAGAGTTATTCACAACTAACTGAAAGTACAGAGTTTTGAGGCTCTGGATTGCCTTCTCTCTGATCACGCAGGGATTTTAGGCTTCTAAGTACTTTGAGTTTCATCTGAAACAGATAGTGAAAGTAAATAGTGCAGACATCCTGAGTATCTGCATATTCCCATTAAAGGGAAAGAGGACACACTTCCACTGCCTGGATTTAAACTGGCAATTCCAAGCAGGCGTTTTTGGAAGAAAACAACAAAAAAGGTAAGCTGTGGGAAGGTATAGGATCAGAAAAAAGATATAGTACATCTACATACACATTTTCAATCAGTTGTTTTATGCTTACATCAGAAAATAGAGAACTGCAGGCAACGGTAGACAGCCAAAAAATCCTCAGAAGGCAAACTACTTGCTGTCATAGTCATTAGAGATTTTTAGGCTCGTGACCCTAGAAAGTCAGTGAAACTAGTTTCACAACATCAAGTCAATACCTAATCTTACCATGCCCTCTGCTGGCCCGAAGGTACTCGTGTAAAGGTGCAAACTTTAAAGATGCTTCTGCTCATACCGTTACAGGCTTCAACTTCATTAAGAAACAACAATAAGAAGCATTCATAGATGTTTCTCTACAGGTTACCTTCCAAAATAAGGAAGTGTTTTAATATACTTTGTAACAGTTGCACTATTACTTTATTAATGTTTCAGACTCACATGCTCTGAAGTGTTGCCAACACTAACATACTCTTTTTACATCGAATTTCCATTGTCTGGGGCACTTAAAGCAATTAGATTTCTTTAAAAAACAGCTTTATTGTTAAAGACTGTTTCCAATCAGGAGTGGTAACACTGCTTTAGAAAAACAATCTTTCTTTCTGCTTAGAAGACAAAACAGACAATCATTTCCATTTTTTAATAATCTTACATTACAATAATAACTTTGTTTTCAGATTGCTTTACCAAATTTAACACATCCATAATTTCACTCATCAGTGAAATGAGGCTCTAGGATAGTAAACCAACATTAAGTATATGGTGTGACAGTTTAAGACAAAAAGTCAAATTCAGACATATTGAAGTCAGAGGTGCATATAGTGTTGTACAATCCAAATTTAAATTGCTGCTTACCAAAAACATCCATCAGCACTTTTCGTACATCTTGGTCTTTTCCTTCTAAGTCTGTTCTTTAAGTAGCAGCCAAGATTTAACTTTTTCAATTATTAAAGAGCACTTGCAAAGACAAACAAAGGTACTTTTCCCCTCCATTTAATCTTTAAGACAAAGATATAAGAAAAGCTTTGGAAAAGAGATTAAGGAGGAATTACCCATAGTTCAAACTATTCAGACTTTGATGGTGTGATAGGTTATGCTGACTACAGAACCAGTGAAGTTGTTATAACTTAAGAGAATAAAAGATAAGCAAATGAGAGGAGTAAATTTTATTCATGCTATAGATCTGGGGCTTTCTCTTCTGTGAGCACCAGTGCTTTAACAGACACGAAGGAGAACAAAGCAAAAGCTCTGTCCAAGATTCGAGAACATCACTCCTTCAAAGATGCAAAGTCAGCACATATTTCACAGGACCCCATGGCAAAACTGGGGAAAGAGTTAAAAAAAAATTCTAAGATAAGAAAAAACATACAAAAGCCAAACTAAATGAAACTCAATTCTCCACTACAAAATAAACAGCAAAACAGTAAAAAAAAAAATCTCAATTTTAATACAAGAATTTAAGAATATTTTTTCTTACACAAAATCAGAATTCAAATTCATTTTTAAAGTTCCCTCCTCTCCCTTGGTTTTAGCAGTATGCTGATACAAAGGGTGTTCTTCTTGCCTCTCTACTTCGTAGGATTTACTTAAAGCCCTAAATTTTAGAACCAAGTTTTAAAATAATTATACCTACTATGTTAAATACACGTTAGATACGATAAAGCATGCTTTCCACCAAAAAGGACACTTGCTGTGCACTCTTACCAAATTCCACTTCAGAAGACTATTATTTGAACCCAGAGGTGGCATTAGCCCTGTGTCTGGGAAAGCATACACATAAAATATTTTTATTATCCATTGTTAAAATAAAAATAACTCACTGGACTGACTAAATTAACAAACAAACAACTGAGGCCTAATTCACTAAAGCTAGAAGGAAAATACACTTTAAGTATTGAGCAATTAACACTTGAAACAAACTTCAAGCGGGAAGTCTCCTTAGATCATGACGGGACACCTTTCACGGATGCAAGACCTGCCACACTAGCTCAGATGAAAAATCCATCTGACCTGACATACCTCCTCCATCAGCAGTCACTTAGGCCTGTCAGAAAGGTAAAGTTCCTCAGAATATTATCCCAGTGTTGGCAGTCAGTTGTTTAACAACTTCAGGCACAATCTGTATTCAGACCATAGGGCTTATTGCCATTGTGACATTAAAAAGCAGGAAATAATGAAATGCAACGTTAACACAGATTACAAGAAATCACCTAGTAGGAATCGAACTTCTTGAGTTCAGTTCTAAAACAAAAAAAGCCACATTCCAAAATAATGGAACTGACTGTAGGCACAGGAAAGTATTACACTGCAAGTTCATAATGGGGTCTTGTACTGCAAAGCATCTCCCCAAATTCTGAATACATTGGAACTGTTAAACACACACAAGCAAGAATGTTCTTCCTAGAAGATCAGTATTTAATACAGTATTTTTAAGTTTTATGATTGGTCCACAAAGCATCTTGTTTTACATTACCTTGACTGTTTTGTCCATAGAAGCCGAGAGGAGCATGTGACTTTGTTCTCGTACAGGGCACCACTGCATTTCATTAACAGGGCCACTGTGTTTAGACATGTAAAATATTAAGCTTTTGGGGACTTCAGTTAATTTATATTTGGAACCCAAATATGGCTTAATTAATTCAGAGATCTTTCTCAAAGTCTGCTCTCCTGATACACCTAGCTTGGCATCACAATCTGAGCTCTCTCTCTGATCAGATTCTTTTTTTTCCGGCACACTGGAATTTTCTTGACGCAATCTTTTAGGGATATATGGTCTAATTCCTTTTATGGCAGGAGTACTGTCTTTATGCATTCTCTTCTGGGAAAGGCCATTTCCAGAGTTTGTTGCAAAGCCTGATGTTTGTTCATAGTTTTTGTAGGGCATACATAATGCAGCGTGGCCAGAGTACGCTCTCCTACAATAAGGAAATGTCAAATCAGTGTTAGCATTCTGTGCATAATGCTCAGGGGGATCTTCACAAACAGTGCTTGTGCCAGAACTGTCAGTGTTCTCAGCAGGCTGCATTCCATATGTAGATTTTGTACCCAAAACACCAGGTGCAAAGTACTGAACACGATTCACAGAAGAACTTGGATGGCTTGTTTGCCTGCTGGAAGTATTGGGGACTTCAGTCTTTCCAGTTTCTGTCTCAGAGTCTGAATCATCATAAGCAACCAGTGACGAACTCATTATGGCTAGACACAGCAGACTCCAAAAATTTCAGTGAGGGAATCCTCCAAAGTGATGATCTACAATAAAGAATCGATTATTCAGAGCACAATTTATTACGAAGTCTATAATCTGAGTAACTTAAGGATATAAATATGCTTTTCTTAAAAAAAAAAAATCCATAACTTTTATTCCTGTTTATTAATGGATTTTATTCCTCTATTACAACACATCTGTACATTTAATTATGCAACACCATTTGCCTCCAAGCACTTTGCGTACATTTTTAATGCACTGCAGAGATGTATTAGCATACCACAAAACAATGAAAATGAGCATGAAAAGTAAAACAAACTCGCAACAAAAGTACTGCAAATCCCTTTAACCTTACTTGCAGTAGCATTTCCCCACACACACACAAAAGAAGGCAATTAATTATCCATTGGATTGGTACATACATTTATAAGAATACAAATACTACAACTATTTTGGAGTCAGTCTAATAACATGTTTTTCTTAATGGTACAGATGACTTGAAAGCAGTGTGAAGAGGTTCAACCGGCAACTAAAGAAGTCAATATATTTTTTACCACTTGAGCAGTCTTGCAGTATGAGGAAAATTTCCAACTGTATCCACAGAGCAAGTTCCACATAGCCTTTAGTTATACAGAACAGACTTATGCCAGAAGCTAGACCGAATTCACTGTTTGCATTTACTTACAGAAGAATAAGAGCACTGTTTGCTGTGGAATACTTTTTCGAAGTGTCTGCGAGAAAGAAATCTCACACTGAGACTACATATGTAACATGCTGTATAACTCACCACCGTAACAGTCCCACCAAGCTTCTTCCAAAAATTTGGACAGAGCATGTGGAGTACAGGGTTGGCTACATTCAAACAACTGATGTGTCCGCAAAAATAATCTTTCAATTTCTGCTGTTTATAGTCAAAAAGTACCGCTGTCCTTCAATTGCTAAGACTGATTAAATGGCACTTTTCACTACCGCTTTGTTTCCTTGCCCAGCTGTTTGCACTCATCATGCTAAACCCACACCACTTTCAGATCAGCTGCTGAAATTCTTTTCTGAGGTCAGTGAAGAAGCTACCCTCAAAAGCATTTTGATTAAAATGAGAACGCTGCACAAAAGTCAGTATCTATGCGAGCATTTGCAGAATTGATGCCACAAATGCAGGTCCTACAAACACTAGTGTGGGACTACTACACTGGAACATGTAAAGATTACTCATTTAACTTCAGAACTAGATCTATTTGAATTTTAAGTAAGCATGTTTCATTTAATCTACAGAAGTGTTACATTACAGACTATGGTCTGTCTTCTGTAACGAAACATCCAAGCACAGATCTGGAAGACAGGTTCCTATTAAGACATAGACACTCATCACCACAGATCCCTTCCAAGATAAGTGATCAAGAGCTTTAACTGGAACAAGGTGACTAACATTTTAGCACATAAAAGCATTAAGATCTCCCTCTAGAGGACATTTGTCTTTATCTGAAGTTTGTGACAGCTACAAGTGACAATAACGAAGAGCAAGGAAAAAAATCTGGTTTTCATAATACAGCTTCATTTATTAAAACAGTATTTCACCTAAATATCATCAAGAAAAAAAATAACTAGTATTTCAGGAAAACTTAACTAACAGTTTAATTCAAAAACAGTAAATCGACATTTTTAGCAGTAAACTGAAACCTCTTCTCAAATAAATAGTAACTTTACAGGACTGCACTTCAATAACTGCAACAAGTGGTTATTATTTGTATTGCAGTGCTGAAAACAGGCCCCAGACAAAATGCATCATGTTCAAAGAACCAGTACAGTAAGAAGTTGAACTCTGGCTGAAAGGTATAAATAAAAGCTATAAAGGTATAAATAACAAGGTATAAACACAAGAAAACCTTATATAAACACCAGGAAGTCTTTTATACCTTATAAAAGGTATAAACACAAGCGGATTAGGTTAGATTTTCAAAGTTACTTTACCTTCTTTCAACACAAAAAAAACTTAAGCTGATATTGGGAGATAAGTGCAAGATAATGCCTTGCACACACCAGGTTAAAATAAATTCCTTCGGAATATTGCAAAGAAATTTTCCCATTGCATCTGGTCAGCATAAATCCATCCCATCACACACACCGCCCATATGCCTTAACATTTCTGCAAAAACAAAGTAAAAAGCCATCTTAGGACTTCCCATTCTACTTCTGGTTCTAGAGAAACACCACCCCGAAGTTTCTAATGCCGCCCTCGCTGAAGAAAAACGGAGGGGCAAGACCCCCCAGCGCACGTCCCTGGACACCAGCTGTACCCAGAGGCGGCGGTTTCCCGACGACACCGCTTACAGCGCGCTGAGCTAACAGGGACGCCCACGTAGCCTGCGGCTTTCCGCCGCTTTCACACGGAGGGTTTGTCCGCACCCGTCGGACCAAAGAGCTTTAAGCTTTCCACGCACAGCACCACACGCCCGCCAAGTGACTCAACGCGCCCACACAGGAGCGGCACCAGAGCCGGGGGCGGCCCCGCCACCGAGGCCGTTTCCTTACCAGAGCCGCTGCCGCTCCCCATCCACACGCACTCTGCTCCCGGGCACCGAGGCCACTCGTGGGGCCGACCCCACCCCGGCGCAGCCGTCATCGCTTCCCCGGCGCCGGGCCGGACCGCCCCGCCAGTACCTGCCCCGCACGACCCCCGCCGGCAGCGCCACCCGGAACTCACCGACCGGCCCGTGGCGGCTCCGGATTTAAAAGTGCTCCGGCTGTAAACAAGGAGTCACGCTCAAGAGGTTCCGTGTGTCGCAGCCCTCCCGCCGGAACCGCGTGTTACGCGGGGCCAGCGCTAGGCCACGGCTCGCTGAGCGTGCAGGAGCTCTCCTGCCGCCGCTGCGGGCCGTGTGGAGGGCGCTTCCTGGGGCTGGTGACTGTAAGGGGAGGGAGGGCAGTGGGAAGCAATGGTTCCGGCGGTGTGCGTTTCCCAGCCGGGAGTTGTGAGTGCCGTGCAGGCGGCGGGGTGATGCAATGGCAGTGACGGAGGAGCGGTGAGGGGAGCTGACGGGAGCCGGGCCGGTGGGTGGGGATGGGGCTGCGGCGAGAGGCCCTGGCGGGCGGGAGAGAGAGGGGCTCGCCGGGCGGTTCTGGCTGGGCGCGGGGCTCTCGGCTGGGCGCGTTCCCTCCCCGCCTGCCCTGGCGAGGTCGGTGCGGCTGAGGGCTTTTTCCTCCGCTCCCTGCGGAGCCGCAGCTCCCGTGGTTTCATCGCCGGCGCGCCGGGAGAGGAAAATTCCTTTTCCCTGGGAAACGGGGGTGGGCGGGGGAGTCGCTGGAGATGGCGACCCGGCCCGGCGCAGGGAGGGCAGCGGCCGGCGTGTGGCGGGGGAGGGCTGCAGGGCTCCAGGGCTCCAGGGCCAGAAGCGTTAGCTTGCTGGTTAATGCTGCTGTGCGTAACCGTTCCTGCGCAAGAGTTTAGCTCTGAACAGCTGTAGGGTAGTGAAGGTTCACACTGGGCTTCCTTCAGATGAGAGTGGTTGAGCAGTCGTGTTATCATCTCGGGGAATCGTCTTGCATACCTTTATTGTATTTTCATACATAAATTGATGATTACCGTGTCTGGGAAGGTAGGTCTGCTGCAAATGCAGCCTGTGTTGGAGTACTTCTCAAGGCATGTATCACACAACATCTGTGTGCGTACTGCCTGCTTTAATTTCACTTTCATTTTTTTGTTTTATTTCTAGGAGGCAAAACAGTTTTCAGGAACATAAGTGCTATCAGGCTTAAAGTCACATTCCTTCATTCATTAATGAATATTTGGGGGGGGACTTGTGTATTACTGTTGTTGTTGGAAGTCTTGATGTACCTTCATGCAATGTTTGTCATGAAGGAGGTCTGCTTAACATAACGTGAAACCCTGGTCTTTGATTCTCAGGTCTTTAACGTACCAAATCGGATAGCAAACAGTGAAAATGATCACAGATCTGCATTGTCATGCAACTGAAAAGAGAGGAGAATACAGTTGTTTTCTGATACCCATGCCAAGGAGTGTTTTTGAGCTTTGTCTTATGACAATTTAATGTTCTGAAACAGTCACAAGAGCAGTACCTGTTAGAAGTTACCATACGTTGCCTAGGTAGAAGACACACACAATTCTTGGCTTGCAAGTTCACACTGTGAAACTGAGGCCTTTAAGTTCATCTTAGACTCTGATCACAAATATCGTAGTAGTCCATTTTCAGGTTCCCATGTATCATTTTTTTCCACCAAATCTGTTCGCATACGATATCTAATGTGTCTGGGACTGTTAGTTTTCCTAAGACCAATAAGAAAGTAAGAAAAAATAGTCCTGATAAAATGCAGAATTTACAGATGTGTCTTTCAGATGGTTCACAAGTGCATTTGTGAATTTCAAAAGATAAGTGTTGGGTAGCGGTCAATATCTTTTGCATTCTGTAATCGTAGTATCCTCATCTCTCATTGCAGGGACTACATGAATTTTGCTACTTCTTAATGAAAATGCACCTGTATTTGGGATTCTTTGCTCAGCTTAAATACATCATTTTCCAAACTTTTTAAAGAAGAGCCTGACCTTTTTCCCGCTTTCTAGTACATATGCACAGCATTAGCTGTGACATTTCAGCCTTTCTGAATGAAGGCAATGTGTCATTAAGAATGTACGTTAAAACACCAAGTCACAACTTGTTCTACACCAAAGAATATTTCTTGTTTACCTTTCCCTATTTTGCAAAATCTGAAGCCAGTGAATATAACTGGCATATTCCTACAGAAAGTGTGTGTGTTAATCTTCATAAACACTTTCTAATAAGATTTTACTCTGTATACTTTATTTTCCAGTTAGATATCTTGTACCTGTGAAGAAGAGGAAAAACACTAGTATTCAAGTAAAAGAATGTAAGTAAATTGTAGGAATACGTCACAGAATTACTTGATTTGCCTCACATTACCTCTTTAAAATAACTGTCAAACTGCAAATAATCGAACTTCAAGGGATCAAGATTAGATTAAAAATTTAAATGTTACTGATAATACGCTAGTCCTATTTTCTAGTCAGTTATGTAGTCTAAGTATGGTTTCAGTGTTAATAGACTAAGCAAATTAAGTTAGCAAGCGGCTGTATATGCTTCTCAGATTTCCCAGGGTATTCAGCTGAAGCTGATATCTGGCAATATTGCAGCCATCTGACAAAGCCTTAATGATAGCTGTGTTTTGCTAACCAGCAAGTTACTAAAGCAACCTTCCTAAGTTTTATACGCAGGTGAAGGCTATTTACAGTGGCAGTTTAAATATATACTATGTAAACATAACCAAGGTTGTGATTAGGTGGTTATTTTGTAGAAGGCTTTGAAACAGTGCTGAACATCTGATGCAACTATTATATGCTTTTCTTTCTTCTTTTTGAATTCTGGGAGAAGGGAGCCAAATGAGCATAGTTTTCATTAACAGCTTTTATGATTCACTTCAGTTACATATGTATCTTGTAAACTCAATCTATTCATGCTCCATGCAATGGAGCAGCGGATCAATGGTAGGCTAGGGAGTCCCTCCAGAGAGACACAATCCTTTACAAGTCAGCAGAGCTTTACATGGGCACAGAGTCCTTCCTTCATGGATGTGAGCACAGTGTGACAGAGAATGGTTAGGGTGAATGCTGTGTTTCCAGCACACCACTGTTTGCAGCTCAGTATGAAGTTAATGTACTTTTTCAACATGCATTGCCATTGTCACTATCACATCCGAGTACAGTGCATGTAAAATAAGCATCAGTATATGAATTAAGATGACATCACTTTCCTCAATTAAGAAGAACTATACAATAGCTTGAGTGATTGCATAAATCAACTACGTTAGATTGTGGGGTAGGACGTCACAACCCTGGCCAAATTACAATGATAGTTTTCATGGAAGATTTACTTTTCCTTCAGTTCACTTTTTTCATTAGGATCTGCACTGTAATCTCATTTTAACAGCCTCAGGTTTTATGAAATTCTTTTATAATTCTCTACATGCTTCTCTGTGTACCTTGTTATTGTGGTGTGTTCATCCCAAATGGATTCGAGATCATTGCTGTTCCGCTTACAATGTTGTTTTTCCAACAGATGGTGTCCTCCTTACCCCTCTTTAACACTTATTTTCTTCTGTGTAAATATGGCGAACTCACTATAACCAGAACCATAATTTTAAAACTCTTTTCTCATATCACGCTAATGCTTGTTTATCCTCGGTTCTGAATATTTAAACAGCATGATGCTTGAATTTTTACAAAAAACTGATTCAGACCAGATACACTACTAAAGACCTCATCATTTTGTACAGAGAGTTGTTGAGCATGAATAATTTTTGAAAATAAGGATTTCTTAAAAGAAGGATTTCTGCCTTTGTAGTTGAAATGAGTTTTTGCTCATGGCAGGTTGGTAACAGATTCACCAGATTTCTCAGACATCAATAAAACTGTAGATCGGAGAATATCTGAAGACAATTTATCAGGTAATTTTAGAAAAATCAGAGGAAGAAATTACTGAGGTAGCATGAATTGCTATGCCACCTTTATGGGAGGCATATGTAGTAAAGTACAAGTTAATTCAACACAATACATGTTACAGAAGTTTTCTGTCATGGAATTACTAAGAGGTGTTCAATGTATTCGTTAAAAATAAGTACAGCAGAGCTTATTTATAACACATTTTAGATTATAACTGATGGGACAAAGACAAAGATATTTCTGATGTAGAGTGAAAATAACCTTACTGATATTTAATGCGTTTGATAACAAAAACTATGTGCTTGCTTAACATTTCAACAGTGTAATTTAATTTTCTGTACTTCCTGCGTTAGTGTACTGTAAACTATGAGTTATAGTTTTCCATAGTCTCGATTCCTGTTAATTAAAAAAAATATATACTGCTAAGAAACTTTCAGATTACTTTATTGTTAATACATGCAGTAGCCTGGGAGAGAAGCCCCTTTGTGGAAGCACGGGCACTGTCTGTTCTAGGAAGCTCCAGTGGTCGAGGTATATGTTGGACATACGAAGACTACTGTGTTGTTACTTTCAGCCATCTTATCATCTTAAGCCATCTCCTAGGGTTATTTTTCTGACATAATACTGAGGAACAAATAGTTCCTTAAATTTACAGCCTGTTGCTTACCCAAGGATTGATTGTTCTTTAGAAAGCAGCATTTCTCACTAATCATTAGTGTGTTTTCTAACCTCTGGAGCAAAGCAGTAAAGATGACTAAGCTTTCCCTTGTATGTCTTTCTTTGGACTGAGGTACTATATTACGTATATTAAGACAAAATTCCATATGATAGTTATAAAAGTCTCATTAGCATTCAGAATTTTACAGGGTAATCAAGAATCAGATAACCTCTGCCAGCTGTTCTGAGATGCTCTGAATCATACGCATATTTAATTACTTTTACTTTTGTCAGGAGTTTGCCTTTGAAAAGGTATTGTAGTGTTAAATGAAACACATAGACAAACAATATTAAGAGTGACCTATCAATTTATTTAGCACTTTTGTCAGTCTCAGTCCATTTCTGTATGAAACTGAAGCTCACTGTGTTAATGTCTTGACATTTATCAATCTCATGTGAATAGAATTACGTATGGGGTCAGTATAGTTTTTATATTCTTATTCTCTTCATCTACAAGATATACATGAAAGAATAAAACACACTGTTTTTTGCCCTGTAGTTCTCCTTGTTGCTGCTGATTTGAATCTACAAGCCAAAGAACTGGAAGACGTTAAATTTATCTGAGTTGTAAATAAAAAGATCTTTTGCAGTCTGGGAAAATGGCTGATTGTCCAAACTGTGATTTGAAATCTCTGAGTCTCCTTCAGCTGTTTGAAAGAGTAACTGAACAAGGAGAGAAAGTCAGAGCACTGAAAGCAGGAAAAGCACCAAAGGTATTTCCATTTCACATTTTAAACCCATGTTTTTTCAAGTTAGGTCTGTCTTTAAAAGTGCTGAAGAATGTGATTTTTTTCTGAGATCTATTTTGTATTGTAGTAAGAGAAAAAAAACTTGTTAAAAAAGATTTATGTCCATTTTGTGAACCGTGGACATACCTGGAGCAAGGTAGTCACTAGCAAGAGCAAAGTTGTTATTCCTGAAGTAAGAGCAGATTTGTAGGCTTAGAAGTCTGCTTCAGCAGGTTGCCATGCTACATGACGGGATCCAAGGTATTTGGTTTTCAAGTGACATTTGTATCACTTGTATTCTGCCCTGGTTTTAGATTGTTTGTTAAAATCTCTTTCTCCGTGCATTATTATGCGAAGTAGCAAATATGTCTTGCTGAAGCTGTATTGACAGTCCCTGCTTAATGTCCCTTAAGTAATTTAGTAATTTGCCATTAATTTCAAGTTCTCTATCCTGTTATCCCTATGTTGGCAAAGAGAGCTCAGTTTTAATATGGTCTCTCTTAGCGTATTGTCTGTGGGAGTAAGCCTTGAAAACTGGGAGTCGAATAAAGTGTTGATCTATTTATCGCTTGCATGAGGTGTTTCAATAGCTTTGTATTAAAAAGATCATAACAACTAAAGTTGTGAAGAACTTTTTGTTCTGTTTTGTCTTCAAGTCTGTCAATGAATTGTAATGAATAAATTATTTTAAGGTGAGCCATGAAAAGGATTGTAAAGTAAATTAGATAATAATTTATATTATGTTTGTGTATCTTAGAAATTTGTGCTTAAAATGTTAAGCTGGTTATACCTCTGAAAAGCAGGCAAGCATTTTCTTTTTCTTGGGCAGAAATTGAAATGTGAGACAGAGATGCTTTAAATATCTTGGCAGTGGTGATGCTCTGAATTCTGTCGGTTAGGAAGCAGTCACCTGCTGTTTGCTTTTCTTTTACATTTGGCAGGGATGCTGCAAACACGTAAATAAAGGCTTAGAGCTTATGAATAATGCAATTCAAGCCAAAGCATGGATGTAGAATTTTGAAGGGTTGGGACATTAATGTAATTGTCTATCTTAAGTCAAGTCAAAGTCAAACAGCCTTTTTTCACTTTATTCAGGATGAAATTGATGCAGCAGTGAAGACACTATTATCGTTAAAACTGTCATATAAAACAACAACAGGGCAAGATTATCAGGCAGGCTTGCCTCCAAGAGATCTTGTATTAAGAAACAATGGTACAACTAAAGAAGAGGACGAGGATTTTGTGGACCCCTGGACTGTGCAGACATCAAATGCTAAAGGCGTGGATTATGACAAACTCATAGGTATGATGCTTTTGTCACCGCTACTTAGAATTTTATGTCAAGTGATCCTAATGACCACAAAACCAACAAGGGATCATAACAAATCCTGATCAAAACCATCATAGGTATCATTTAATTTATGTCTGATCTTAGCATTTCTAAAGAACTTGCTGTAGGAATGGAAAATGTCCCAGGCAGGGATCGCCTGTGGAAGACTTAAATACTTTGCAAATAGCTTTTCAGTTCAAAATAGAAGCTTTACTCGCAGTTAGGTTTTTGGTGTAAGAGCTGTTATTAGGAGTTACGTTAATGAAGACACTGTGACTGAGTATCTGCATCTTCAGTGGCTGTGATGCAGAACAGCTGGAGCCTAGAGCATTCTGACCAGGCTATAGGCTTCTTCATACCATCTCTCCACATCTGCCTCGACTTCCAAGTTAGGGAGAGGGGAGGATGGTCCAAAACTAATGCAGAAATCTAAATGTAATGACTCCTCCACAAGACATACTATCAAGTAGCCAAGTGCTGTCTGGAATGAAAAAGATGCACCTTATTCAAAGAACGTGCATGTAATGGAAAATATTTTAGGCAGGGATGTTAAAAAAATCTTGCAAAGTTTTGTAATTTAAGAAACAGGGGGTTAGTTAATTTGCTTATTTGTTTTCCAGTCCAATTTTTGTAGCTTGTTTGAGTCTCAACGTAGAAACAGGTGAGAGAACTATTAATGAATTTTTACTATTTTTGCTTTTTTTAAATTATTGTCAATCTTCAATCTGTATTTGGTACCTCAGTGAAAATTCTTTAGCAGTTGTACATTGCTGGTGTCTGCTTAGCAGCTTGCTTCTCACAATAGAGTATACACCCTTATGTGTCAGTAACTCTATATTTGCTTTTGGGAGGTCAGTTGATAGTGTCAGCGTTCTTTTAATTCGGTGTGATGTTACTGTAAGATTGTGTCAAATGTATGTGCATATTGGTTTAGTCTGCAGAACGTAATAGGAGAAATAAAATGTTGGAAAGGGAGAGGTGTGCAAAGAAAGATATGTTGGTGGAGGAGAAGGAAGAAAAACAATTGTTAGAATCTTGAAATGGGCAAGATCTCTCATCATCGTGTTACTTGTGTAGGAGGTATGGAGAAGAGTTTTTTTGTTTTCTTCAGGAGGGAGTGGGTTCTAAGTCTTGTAGAAAAGTGGTAAGAGTAGAATACTTGCAATTTCAAGGTCTTTTGAGAATAACTAGTGTGACTTCACTGTAAATCAGTTTTCTAAAGCTGTGCTAAAGCCTAACAGCAATGTCCTTTTTTTTCTAGTAACTGTATGTGTATACATGTATGGCCTTTTGATCTACCCTGCAGTGGTGGGTTAGCTTGAAGGGTTTTTACGTATTTACACTGCTAGCAGATCGGGGAATTTGGTGGATGAGTCATTTTGCTTGTTCTAAGTGATGTGTTGGAAATTTTTCAGAGAAGAATACTAGCCTAGCCACTGCAGGAAGTGAAAAAGTTATTGCTTGTTGTTGATAAACTTCCTCCTCTTCCTCCCTGTTTTAAAAATAATTATAAAAAGTATTGTCCGAGAACTTGACAGCTGATAGCTCTTACAGTAAAGGAAATTTTTGTGTCACATGTAATCAGTTTATTAACTGCTAGTGCCAGGGGAAGTTGTAAGTGTATTTGTGTTTGCTCAAACATAGAAGAAATGAAAGTGCCAAAAGCGCTGTGTAATTGAAAGGGATATTCTTATCAAACAGTTGTCTTAGACGTGCACACGAGTGTATGATTACACAACAAAACAGCCTAAAGATATTGTGGGAAGAAAGGTTCTGTTAGCTAAGTACTAGACATGAACATTCCTAGAGGTTTTTTTTATATGTTTGAGCATGAGCAAGGACAGAGGGATGAATGGGAAAGAGCTTTGTATGCTAACCATGCTGATACTTCAGTGAGCTGAATACTGCAAGTGAGATAAGATGGTTGAAGTTGGCAGGAATCTTTGGAGATCATCTGGTCAACCCCGCTACTCAAAGCGGAGTCAAGTAGAGTCAGGACCTGTCCAGTAGGAGTTTTACTATCTCCGAGGATGGAGATCCTATGACCTCCCTGGGCACCTGGTTTCCAATTGTGCCTGTTGCTTCTTTCCCTTTCACTGGGCATCACTGAGAAAGGTCTGCTGCTGTCTTCTTTACTCTCCTGCCCCTGCCCTAATCAGATATTTATACACATTGATAAGGTCCCTCCAGAGCCTTCTCTTCCCCAAGCTCAGCAATCCCAGCTGTCTCAACCTCTCCTTGTATGACAGATGCTCTAAGCCCTTCATCTGCTTGGCCTTTTGCTGGATTCACTTTAAGGAGGACAGGGACATACTATACTGGAGCCCAGAACTGGACCTAATGCTCCAGATGTCTTGTCAGCGCTGAGTAGAGGGAAAGGCTCTCCTCCCTTGACGTTCTGGCGGCGCTGCTCCTAATGCAGCCCATAAGGCTGTTGACCTTCCAATCCACAGTAGCGCATTGCTGGCCTGTGTTCAATTCCTTGTCTACCAGGACCCTAGGACCCCAAGGTCCTTCTCTGCCAAGCTGCTTTCCAGCCATTTGCCCCCTGCCTGTACCATTGCACGGAGTTATTCCTCCCCGGATTCAGGACTTTGCATTCCCTTTTGTTGAACTTTGAGAGATTCTTGTCACTCCATTTCTCTGGCCTGCCAAGGTCCCTCTGAACGGAAACACAACCATCTCTTGTATCAGCTACCCCTCCCCGGATTGTTTCATCTGCAAACATGCTGAGGGTGTACTCTGTCCCATCATCTACATCATTAATGAAGATGTTAAACAGTATTGGCCCCAGTCTCAACTGTCTGGGGTACACAAATAATGTTTGGCTTCAGCTGGACTTTGTGCTGCTGGTCACAACCCTTTGAGCTTGGCAGTTTGGCCAGTTTTCAGTTCACTTTACTGTCTCCTTATCTAGTCTCAGTTATCTATGAGAATAGTAAGGCTTTTGACACCATTTCCCATCTCAAAATTCAGATAAACAATGTCCACTGTTTTTGGCTCATCTACTAGGCCAGTCATACCATCATAGAAGCCTATTAATTTGGTCTGACATGATTTCCCATTCATAAATCCATGCTGACTACTCCCAGTCACCTTCATGTCTTTAATAATGTTTATGAATGGCTTCCAGGATTATTTGCTCCATCACATGCCCAGAGATTGAGGTGAGGCTGACCAGCCTGTAGTTTCACAGTTCCTTCTTCTTCCCCTTCTTTGAGACAGGAGTGGCATTTGCTTGCTTCCAGCCCCCAGGAACCTCTCCCAGTTGCCATGACTGTTCAAGAATTGTTGAGACTGGCCTGGTCAGTAAAGTTACTGTATAACAAATAGTAGGTTATTAGTTTTCTATGTGCAAATATAACACAGCAGTGAGGAAAAATACACAATAAATTTTCAGCAAATGCAAATGTGCTTTTGACAATAGCAGCTCTCAGGACTTCTTATGTACAGCGAGTTGAAAGCTGTCTTTTGGTAAAAGCTAGAACACTAGAGATCAAAAGCATGCTAGGAATTTTTTAAAAGCTTGTTAAGGAGTCGAGACTGTGTCCTTGTCAGAAGCTGTTTAGGAAGGTAGATTCTTTGTGGATAGAGAGCCTAAAATGTTTTGAACATCCTCATAAGAGGAATAAGTGGACATAGGTAGAGAAAAATTATCCAGTTTTTTAACAGGAAGGATGAAGATTGACAAAGAAAAGGAAGTTATGCAGTCTGTGAATGTTTAATGAAGGTATTTAGGCATTTCCAGTGAAGTGTTCTATATATCAGAGATATTTCTAGGGTGGTTAGCCCCAGGCAGTCAGGTGCATTCCCATGTTTTCTGTTTCTGTAAGATTAGCCTCTTACTAGTCTGCTGAATCAAACGTTCTCATGTTCATTTGGTCTCTTTTTAGCATTCATCCAGATTATAATTACTTTGCCATTTTGTAATGCATTTTATTTGTTAGGAAGAAATTAATTCAGTAATTAAGGTTTGCTTAGGACAAGTAGATGCAATAATGCTCAGGAAACATACTGATTACAGCAGTGGTTGCTGAATCATGTAACAGCATGTCTTTTTTAGTGATATTTATTTTAATGGGTCAGTGGGTGGGCCCAGTGCTTCACTTGTATGATATCCTGCTTGATTCACCTCGAGTGAATAAACAATTGCGAACAGGAATGTGTTTCCCATTGGATTATAGTGCAGACACCAAGCTGAGCGGTGAAGTTGATGCCCAAAGGATGGGATGCCACCCAGAGGGACCTGGACAGCCTCAAGAAGTGGGCATGTTTGAACCGCGTGAGGTTCAGCAAGGCCAAGTGCAAGACCCTGCACCTGGGTCAAGGCAGCCCCCGCTATCAATACAGGCTGGAGGCTGAAGGGACTGAGAGTGGCCCTGAGGAGAAGGACTTGGGGGTACTGATGGATGAAAAACTGGACGTGTCACACTCACAGCTCAGAAGGCCAACCATATCCTGGGCTGCATCAAGACAAGCGTGGCCAGCAGGTCAAGAAAGAGGATTCTGCTGCTCTACTCTGCTCTGGTGAGACCCCACCTGGAGTCCTGCATCCAGCTCTGGAGCCCTCAGCACAGGAAAGACATGGACCTGGTGGAGCAGGGCCAGAGGAGGGCCACAAAAATGATCAGAGTGATGGAACGCCTTTCCCATGAGGAAAGGCTTGAAAGAGTTGGGGCTGTTCAGCCTGGAGAAGAGAAGGCTGTGGGGAGACCTTGTAGCAGCCTTCCAGTACTTAAAGGGGGATTACAAGAAAGATGGGGACAGACTTATAGCAGGGCCTGTTGTGATAGGACAAGGAGTAATCAGTTTTAAACTAAAGCAGCATGGATTTAGACTAGATATAAGGAAGGTATTTTTTACCATGATGGTGGTGAAACGCTGGAACGGGTTGCTCAGAGAAGTAGTGGAAGCCCCATCCCTGGAAACATTCAAGGCCAGGTTGGATGGGGCTTTGTGCAACCTGGTCGAGTTGAAGATGTCCCTGCTCTCTGCAGGGGTGTTGGGCTGGATGATCTCTAAAGGTCCCTTCTAACCCAAAGCATTCTATGATTCAATGATAGTATGCCTAGTTTTCCTTCCCATTTAGTAATGAATTCTTACTAACTTCAAGTTTAGTAACTGTATACAAAGCCTTGTAGTAATGCTGTGCTTAACTAATAATTCTAGAAGAAAACAAAATGGGCGTAGGGGGTCTGGAACAGCAGAAATGCTTGCCTCCAAGTTTATGCTCAAATTGGATACATTACCACTCTTCTTTCCTGGCAAGGTTGAGTCTTCCTTCGGTGGGGGTTCATGATTTTTCTTTGTGAAAGGCTGTTCAGTGAATAGTTCATATAACAAAACAAAAAAACAGTTCATGTAACAAACACACATCCCCGTTTTCAGCTACAGTGTAGGAGAGGAACTCCCTTTACTGAGGGCTTCTCAGCATCCTGGCGCTCCAGGGTACATGTTGGTCTGACTCTTCTGTCCTATCCCTCATAAATCCCTTGGGAACGCTACAGTCTCAGTGATTAGGATGGCCATAGTTTTAAATAATATTTTTTGAGATGTATGCAAAGCCTTGATGGACTATGAATAGCCTCCATGCTCTGCTTCAAGAACCTGTGCTGCAAAGGGATGGAAGGCCTCTTTCCTTTCCCTTTTTTGGGGAAGAAGTTAGTCTAGTATAGTATAATAAGCCCAGAGGGCCTGAATATTTGGCTTTTCAAATTACACCAGTGTGCTTAACCTGCGGGGCAGCAAGAAATAGTAATTTTCTTTGTAAAATGAGCTGTGTGCCCCAGGCAGTACACTGGGTAACCAGCACAGGTAGAGAGCTCTGCCTCCGGCTGGAATCAGTTGCTGTTTTATCCGGTGGTGTGAACTGTTGCTGTCCAGCCAAGTATTGTCACTGTGTGCTAGGATTTCACAGTAGAAGCGTACCTGCTCTGGTAGAAAGTTGTACTCTTTGGAAGACCACTTCAGTTAACTATGACATTCCCACAGGAAGGCTTCTACTTTATTTGGTTTTGGCTTAAAATTAAGAAATTGAAAATTTAGAAGCAGGAACATGCAGAAGGAGGGAATTTGAAGTAAACTGAGTCTGTGTGGGGTATTCAAAGTGATGACTGGTTATTCCACAAGGCAGAAGTATAGTAGTCATGTAAGTCATCGTTTACTAGCTGCATAATGAATGGTTTAAAATTATTTTATTTGGTTTTAGTTTCCTTAGGAAACTCAAGATACTTGAAATTTGTCAAGTGTCAGCAATAAGTTCCTGGGAAATGATTATTTCCTGTTACAGCTAGGAAGACCCTAAATGCTTCTCCCTTGTGGGCATGTGTCTTATAACTATGGAATTTTCCAGTGTAGTCTCTTTTTAAGAAGATAGTTGAAATAGATGGATCTAGGTATTTTGTACGTATAAAATGTATCTTTACATCCAGAGTCTGTTTTGTTCTATTCAATACTTTGGCATTTCGAATAACTAATAGTGCAAGTTGTTCTAATGTTGAATAGAGCAGAATAGTAGCAAAGAGTAGATGCATGTCTAGATTTTTTTTTTTTTTTAATGAAGTCGAAGTCGTGTAACATTGACCTGCTTATAAGGGTTCAAGAACTGGTATTGGAGTATAGGAAGCTCTACTGGAGAAAGACTTCCCTGGTTCATTTTTATTGGGAATAGGAAAAAATACTGCTGTTTGACTCTATTAAGATCTTTTTTTGAATGAAATGACTACGTCTGATAATGTTGTTTTATTAATCAGCTGGTTTCCTAAACCACCAAGTAAGAAGTCTTACTTGATTACCATGAAGCGCATTATGCATTACCTTTTCAGGCCTCTTGAGGGGAGTAGTGTCTGTAACCATATCCATATAAAAGAAGAATTAAGTTTGCAGAAGGGTATATGGGGCTGGAAAGGGAGAAACCATGTGATTTGAGGGCAGAAAATTTAGACATCAAGAGAGGGACATTAAGAGCCTCACAGACATTTTTATTCTGTGACTTACAGAGGCCAAGTTATTGACCTAAATATGTTTCTTTGGAATGTTTTGTGTTCTGAATATCAATACATCTGCTATAAGGAGACTACAATTATAATCAGTCATGGATGGAGCAATACTACAGCCTGTGAATAGACTGGGTCTTCTAGCATAACGTTAGCATCAGAGGCAATCGCTGGGGCTCCAGGAAAGAAGCAGGAAAATCTAGTCGGTTTACATTTTCCCAGAGACTTGAAGAAGGTGTCCTTTTTAATCTAGGCTGCATTGTTACGTTCTTGGTAATTCAAGATGTGGTTGTAGCTATGTTATGCTTATTTTTTTCTTTTTTCTTTTTTTTTTTTGTTTGGTTAACATTTTATGATTATAGTTCGGTTTGGCAGCAGTAAAATTGACACTGATCTGATCAATCGAATAGAAAGAGCTATTGGGCAAAAACCTCACCGCTTTCTGCGTAGAGGAATCTTTTTTTCTCACAGGTGAGTTTTTCGTGTTTTAAAATTCAAAGAGGTCCTATTAGGTATTAAAGTTCAAAAAGGTCCTATTGGGTAGACTTTCTGTGAGCATTATTGGGAGAAACCTATGACTAGCAAAAGACCGTGTTCTTTTATACCAAGGTAAACCGCAGTGTCGTTTGAAATTGGCAACTACAGATTTCCCCTGGCAACATTTGAAGCCCTTGGTTGTATCAGTTTCTGGTGTGTCCTCACTAATCCCAGAATGAAGTAGTGTGCACAGAGCAGGTTCTATTTTGACTCTACGTTAGCAGCGAAAGGAATTGGCCTAGCAGAGACCTCCGGGGCTCATATGGTGTTACTGCTGATTTCAGCAAAGGTCCATGTGGCCTGTGGACCTATGCATCTGTATTCTTACATAAAAAAGGCTCAGGGAATAATCATAAGCACCAGCCTGTCAGTCATCTACACTGTCTAATTGCTAGCATGCATGGGCTTTTGGCCTATGGCAGCTAGCACATTTCAAATAAGTGCCTGAGCATGATTCAGGGCATAACCTCCACAAGAGACTATTCCAAGCTGACTGTTTGAGCCTATTTGGGAAATGATTCCCAGCTTTGTTTTACTAGGCCTTAGAAATTACTATCGAATTAAGTAATTTTTAAAGTTGCACATTTTTTAATTTCAATTTAAATATTTTAATTTTATTTTTAATTTATTTTTTCTTTGAGGGTTTTATTTTGTGGAGACTGGAGACAATTATTTTCTTACATTAAAGAAAAGGCCAAACAATATCCTTTTATATCTAGGACACTTACAGAATCACAGAGTCATAGGGGATGGAAGAGACCTCCGTGGATCACCTAGTCCAACCCCCCTGCAAAAACAGATTCACCTAGAGCAGGCTGTACAGGACTGCGTCCAGGCGGGTTTTGAATATCTCCAGAGAAGGAGACTCCATAACCCCTCTGGGCAACCTGTTCCAGTGCTCCGTCACCCTCAGAGTAAAAAGTTTCTTCCACATGTTCAGCTGAAGCTTCCTAGGCTTCAATTTGTGCCCGTTGCCCCTTGTCCTGTCGCTGGGCACCACTGAAAAGAGTTTGGCCCCATCCTCCTGACACCCACCCTTCAGATATTTATAAGCATTTATAAGATCCCAACTTAACATGCTGTATTTTATTTACAAGTACGTTAAAAGCACTCAACTTTTGAATAGAAGCTTTTTTCTGTAGATGTTTCTTCCTCAGGAGTTGCATCACGTTTTCTCTGTTTTTTATTTAGAGATATGGACCAAATCCTCGACGCTTATGAAAATAAGAAGTCCTTTTACCTTTATACAGGCAGAGGGCCATCTTCTCAGGCAATGCATGTTGGTCATCTTATCCCATTTATATTCACAAAGTAAGTTATTTCTAACATTTGTGTTAATCAAAACATTTTTTTCTAAGGAAATGTTGAACATGGTTTATGGAACTGCCAAAATGATACATTGCAAGGAGTTCTGTTTATGTGAGGTGAATGTTAATGAACTTAAGCAATGTAACTTACCTTTTCACTATAATGACCACAATCCCTGCATCACCATAAAGCCCACTTCCTTGCATCCTTAGCCCTGTGGCACTCCTTAGATTTTTTGTTCTTCTTAAAAACAAGTTTATGATGAGACTCAGTAACATTACTCTATTATGTGGTGCATGCAGCAGCAGGATAGAGACATTGGACTCAAAGAGCTAGAAGTCTCTGAATTTTGTTTCCATTGCAAATGGTGACTCCTATCATATGTATGGGAAACAATGTGTGAGTCTTTTTTCCAGGTAAGTTGTCATTATAATCTGTATAAAATGTTTATTCTGTTCACATAAACATAACTGCATATGCATACAAAGAAAAGAGAAGCAGGCCTCTCTATATACATTTGTTTAAATGTATAAAAATGTTTTAGCTACATGACTTACATCTTCATTTGAACTTGCTTTGAGATAAAATATTTCTGCTTTTATTAGGTGGCTGCAAGAAGTATTTGATGTTCCCTTAGTTATACAGTTAACTGATGATGAGAAATACCTTTGGAAGGACCTGACAACTGAGAAGGCATATGAGTATGCTAGAGAAAATGCAAAAGACATCATTGCATGTGGTTTTGACATCAATAAAACCTTTATATTTTCTGATTTAGAGTATTTGGGGTAAGTATAAATTTCTTTAGGGCATTGTAATGAAAAAAGCATCTGTGTTTTCTCTCCAAATTTGAGAGCCTGACAGCCAGCATTGTTTTAATGAGTGTATCTAAACTTGAAAGCTTCAAAACAAGTTTTACAACACTTAAAATAGAAACGTATTCATTTTTCTGCTGCCTAACATAGTATATAGATACTATTGTGATTCCTCTGCATAACATATGAACAAATATTTGTCTGCGCAGTGCTGAAGTCTAAATTATGAAAAATGTATTAAACCAGCTAAATTGTAAAAATACCTAAACTACCAGGAAACCTCCAGATTTATTTTTTTAAGATTGTATCAAAATCACTGAGATGTGTTTACACTTTATCTGCGTTAACAAAAGGTATTTCAGCAACTTGTGGTTAATTAATTTAATAATACAACATGGAAGATTATTAATTGAACTTTGAGTAAAGTTGAAAGAAGGTTTAAGAAAAATAATCTGCTGTTGGAACTGCTTTCTCAGAAGGAAGCAGTTTTATGGCAGAGTTCAGAACTGAAGTTGTGGGCTTTGTTCTTCCGTGTGGGGTGATGAGCTTCCTTAAAGACTGAAGTGAGAAAATATGTGTTCTGGAGACAAACTGTGTAATGTACAGCCCCCGGAATGTGGAGCCTACAGAGCAGTCTTTCCTTTCACTGCTCTGACTCTCCTGCCTTAGAAAAGCTGCATTAACACAGCTCTACCCTGTGGCTGAATGAGGGTGAGTCAGAACTGCTGGTTTTTTTGCTTCAGCTCTTCAGCAGAAATAAAAAAGTTGATGAGCTATTTTTGATTTGGAAATGCTGCTGCTGTATTTGGTGACAGAGAAAGTCCAGCCAGGGAACTTAGCCTGTAGAAAATGAGAATTTGGAGGATTTGAGCTACTAGTCCTTTGGTGAATCGTAGTGTCCTGTATGGGGTACACACTGGAGATGCCAAGCAACACGGAAGACATGATCCATTCAGGTTGCTTGAGTTCAGAGAAGCGTAAGGATAGGTAAACTTCAGCACCATGAGACTTTTTGGCATCATTTCCAAGTCAAAATATTTCTGGGTTTAGACTGTTAATTGTGACAAAAAATGTTTCCAGTAAATGTTGGGGTGGAGAGAACAATAAATTAAACTTTCAAGGCATAAAATTCTTGTTTGTAAATAATTCTCTAATTGTCATCTCAATGGGCCACAAAACGTCCAAAACAAGGAGATTTCATCCTGGCAGGTTTTTTGACATTCTCAGCTTTTGGAGTGAAAGTTTCTACTTACACTTTTCTGCTCTTACCGCTCACTTCATTTTTCCATTTTCTTTCTCACAGGAGAAGTGTCGGATTCTACAAAAACATCGTCAAAGTTCAGAAGCATGTTACGTTTAACCAAGTGAAAGGAATCTTTGGCTTTACAGACAGCGATTGCATTGGTAGGAAATAATACGAGTTTCTTAATAATTTAATAATACAAGAAGTGATGCTTGCTTCACTTTCAATGGCATCAAGTTATAATGTAAACAGATTAGTGTCTGCCACTCATGAAACTGACAGAGAAGCAAGAAGATCCATGTTTCTAGGCTGATTCTACAAGGGTGTGGCTCCTTCAGTATAGAAATTTCTAGCATAATATCTACCTTTTTGGCCTAGTAACAGTAAAGTACAAAACACTAAAGTTGAAGTGCCCGGGTTAAAGAACCATTCCTTTTTTTTTTTTTTTTAAATAATGTGATTGCAGCTATAATCAATTATTCCTCCTAGAAATTTCTGTGCCGTGTTTATATAGAAGCTTTTCTTTCCAGAAAAAGTTTTATTAATACATACACACATATACATATATGACAAAAGTTAAGTAGCACTCAGAAGCCCAGTTATCAAGGTACTGGGTAACTCTGTCTTCACTGCGATTGCATGTTTCTATCTCATTGGCCAAAAAAAGATTCTGTGTCAAATGAGGCATTAAAACCTTGGGGTTGCTGAGCGCTAACATTGTTTTTTGACCAGTAATTGGGCCAGTGAAAGCTTTTCAGCCTTCACTGTAACCAAGGAACAGATTCCTACTTGTTTTAGCAGTGTTCTAATAAAAGTCAGTATGGTGATAATGGCTTCATTACATGTTTGGACAAATCTGCTATTTGCTTCCTCTTTTGAGAGGATTTTTGTCAGGGAGGCAGGTTGGTCACCTTATGACTCAGCACTGTATAAAAAAGAAAACTAGACACATCTGAGCTGCTTCATGAGTGCAGCATGTATATAGCAGTGATTCTGAGATCTTAGAGGGGAACTGTCCTGGTAAGTAGCTCTACAGTCATTCTCACAGAGAAAAAAAAAATGAGCAGCTCAGAGTGGTGATATAGTCAGTTGTATTTCTGGGAAGAGTGGGTAGTTCGGTAAGGAAGAGAGTATGTGCTGACAAACCTTCTCCGAAACCTTTGTGGTCACAGCCTGTTTCATTGGTTTCTGTTAGTTGAAGGTTTGCTGACATCATAGACGGTAAAGATAAAAAAGTTTCCTTAAATAAGGCAACACTGCTTGATAAAGATAGATGTTGGTCTTCAACTCAGTATCTGGGTGATTCACTTGTGCATTTTACATATTTCAAAAAGTTCTCTCTATTTATCATTGCTTATTTGAGCTTTTCAGCTTTTCCAAACATGTTGTTTTCTAGGAAAGATCAGCTTTCCTGCTATTCAGGCTGCTCCATCCTTCAGTTCATCATTTCCACAGATCTTCAATGGCAAGGAGAACATTCAGTGTCTTATCCCATGTGCTATTGATCAGGTAAGAAAATCATGTTACTTAATTTGGTTTTCATGGATGTGTTTTTGTAACGTACCATTTAAGCTTCAAGGTGGTGTACCGAAACATCTGTAAAACATTCCTGCAAGCACCTTTCTTGGGCAGAAGCTGGAAGAGATAAGAGTGCTGTATTGTGTCCTGACAAAGACGAAGGCTTAAGCCAACAATCACATATTTATGCATTACTCATTCTTGCCAGTCTTGGATCTGTCTTACCACAGTTCACAGTGAGCTGGCACCTATGAAAGCAAAGACAGTAAAATCTATGCAAAAGTATACTGACATGGAGGTAGGAAGAAACTTTTGGTCTTCTCCATGGTAACTAGGACAAGATGTAATGAGTTTAACTTGCAGCACGAGAGGTTTATGTCGAACCACAGGGAAAAATAATAAAGAAGCATTGAAATAGTTTGCCAGAACGGCTGCAGAACTTCAACAATTCAGATCTACATAGAGAGGATGGAAGAACATCGGCTACAAGTGACTGATAGTGTCGTTACTTTAAATAAAGTATTGTTTCTAGCAATCAAATTCTGCGCTGTCTGAATCTGTAGCTATTTTAGTCAAAGTGACAGTCACTGGAAGATGATGTAATTACATTCATCAACCACAATATTATGTAGTAATATTATTCTGGTTGGTTTTAAGTCAGATCAGCAGCACAGCACTGCCAGCTTGATCACTGATTTAATTCAGATTCTGTGCTAGTTATTAAACACTTTGGTAGGAAGGTTGCATCTTAATCTGCATCCATCTCCAGGCCTACTAAGGATAGTTTTCACAACTATTTTATATCTTTGTAAGTATGCCTATTAATTGAGGGAATTGGAGTGTACAGCAAAACTAAGGAAATGAAATAAGGGATTTTGTTTGTTCCTCTGGATGAACTGGATGGGAAGTAGGTTCTGGAACATTTTGTGGTTTGTTTTTTGCTTTTTTTTTTTTTTTCTCCTTGAGACTACCTGTTAAGGCATGAACGAATTGGCACTAATCAGCTTTTAAATCACATTTTTCAACTTAATTCTGTGCTTTTATTGGTGGTTGTTCCAGGATCCTTATTTTAGAATGACCCGCGATGTAGCACCTAGAATTGGACAGCCTAAACCAGCCTTACTGCACTCCGTCTTCTTCCCAGCCTTGCAAGGAGCACAGACGAAAATGAGTGCTAGTGACCCAAACTCCTCCATCTTCCTCACAGATACACCCAAACAAATCAAGACAAAGGTAAAGACCTGCAAAACGTGAGAACACAAAGCTTTATAACAGAGTGGTGGTCCTTGCAGTTACAATGGCAATTTTTTTGTTTTCTTTGAACATATCTGCATCCTTTTTTCCATATGTTTCATTGCAAAACATCTTCAGGAATAGACGAAGTTATGCAAATTTAGCTAGACTATCAAATATAATCTTTTGCCTTGCCAACTAGTCTAACAGTACAAACATTAGCTAGAACAATATACAAATATTGTGTTTGTTATCTGATATCTGCAGAGCAGTGGTGTAAGAATAAAAGCTGTGAAGGCTCATGCTCTAAAAATAAATATTATGTTGCCATAGTTTTGAAATCTGGCAGTCCATGATGCAAATCAAATAAACAGCTCTTTCTCTTGACTGCCTTTCCATGCTGGGAGCACCAGGCGTTGATTACAACAGAGATCAGGCTTTTCATGCTGCTTGGGGATCTGCTGCTGCTGTGCACTCCTCCCTCCAATTCACAAATAAATATTACGTTGAATTTCACCTGTTTTAGCAGGGGTATTTTCTCCTATGTGAGTATATTCCTAGTGCCCCTTCTAGCTCAAAGGAAAATCCCTCTTATGCAGTGTCAGATGATTTAGTTTGGTAAAAGTTCACCTGTGTTGTGGTATTTAACAAAATATAAATACAAACCAGTCTTTGGAAAAGGATTTGTAGGCATGATAACCAGACATGAAATAACTATCTGTCAAAATAAGAAAAAGATGTGTAGGTTGTTTCTGCTGGAGGGGCTTAGATTAATTCTTTTATAGTTGACAAACCCATGTATAGGTCAGATTCTTCTGCAGTCATCTCGTAATGATTCATGATCGTATGTAGAAACTGAATAAAAGTACTGTTCTGAAGAACTGGAATTCTTTGTGTGTTTGGATTATAATAATTCCATTTATTTGCACAATTAACAGTTGCTTTTAAAAAAAAATAGAATTTCAGAATAGAGAATACATCATTAGTGGTAAAATTAACAATATTATTTTTTTTTTCCTGGCAAGTAGCTAGTAATCTGTGATGAGATCCCAGATGCCTTATATCCGATTAATATGTCCTAGTTCTGCTATCCTTAAGCTAGTTGGACAAATAACAAAATAATTCTAGCTACTTGGAATATAGAAGTTGTAAAGAGAAAATTCTGAATGTAAAGTATTGAGTAATGGAGGACAAACCGAGATTTATTTCAGCTTTTGAAGCCTATCAGAAAGAAGTCTTTATGGAAATAGGGCTTGAGTGAAAGACCAAATATTTTTATGGCCAATAAATGAAAAGTTAGTGTAGGAAAGGTGACTTCTGGTGATGGATGAATGTTAAAAAGAAAGCTGCACAACAAAAAAAAAAATTACTGTTTACAGCATTTTTCAGATCATTACGCTACTAAGTAGGATCAAAACCTTGGACTAGGATCAAAACCTTGGACCTCAGGAGGGCCAACTTTGGCCTCTTCAAGGAGCTACTGGGAGGAATCTCGTGGGCCAGGGCTCTCGAAGGCAGGGCTCTCGAAGTCCAAGAGTGCTGGTCACTGTAAAAACGTCACTTCCTCCACGCTCAGCAGCGGTGCATCCCCCTGAGAAAGAAATCTAGAAAAGGAGGCAAGAGACCTGCATGGCTAAACAAGGAGCTTCTAGCGGAGATCAGGTGGAAGAGAAAGGTCCATGGAATGTGAAAAGAGGGAAAGGCCACTTGGGAAGAATACAGGAGTGTGGTCAGAGCATGCAGGGATGCGACGAGGAAGGCCAAGGCCCACCTGGAATTGAAGCTGGCAAGGGATGTCAAAAACAACAAGAAGGGCTTCTTCAACTACATCAGCAGCAAAAGGAAGGCTAGGGAC
>Ga0065711_1027229_pt1 | contig 52242 bp, 20 predicted proteins | sample Hoacrofraction12_FD_59098 | JGI IMG/M metagenome (GOLD analysis project Ga0065711, IMG submission 59098) | Hoatzin crop microbial communities from Cojedes, Venezuela - Epithelial fraction 12 v2 (version 2) | ecosystem: Host-associated > Birds > Digestive system > Esophagus > Crop | place... | reverse complement strand
TCAAGACCCGCCTGGACAAGGTCCTGTGCAGCCTGCTGTAGGTGACCCTGCTTCGGCAGTGGGGTTGGACTAGATGACCCACAGAGGTCCCTTCCAACCCCTACTATTCTGTGATTCTGTGAAACAGATACAAAAAAAGAAGAAAAATACATTGTGTTTGCCCCCAGTTTCTGTGGTTTTGCAAGTATGGAAGTTTCGATTTCTGAAATGAGAAAGCATCACAAAATAAACATGTGCACTAGTAACCTCCTCCAAGTTTGCTTCAAGAGCATCTTGCAACACTCTGTCATTCACAGTATTATTACAACTACCACTAGTTGTTTTTGTAATGATAGTTATAGTAAATCACATATTTCACATACAAAATTGTGTGTGTAAAATATACACGTTTTTTATTTTATTGCTAACCAAATTCAATAAGAGGGGATGTTGGCCTTTGTGCTGACTAAAGCAGATTTAGATGAAACCATATGTACACCACGGATTTTTCAGACACCCCCACAATTGAGAAATCTTTACTATAGCTCTCTGGCTTTTTGGCACTTTCAGCAGATCTTAGATGTTTCTGTTCTTTCTGACAATGTCCCCTTATTAAAGAGAAATAAATTAGAAAGTTCTTCATACCTTTGGTTGGAGATTTGGATGAAGTAGCACATACCCATTAGGATCAATTGCAAAATAGTATCCGTTTGGACAAAGCTGAAAGAAAGAAAAGAGGTTTAGCATTATAAGGTTCTAAGTAATAAAGAAAGATTTATTAATGGTTTTGAAGCAATGGTCACATTAAGGAAAATACACTGTCTCAGGCATGATGAAATATGTGAGATATTAACGCAAAGAAGGTAATTTCTTAATAATTACTCTTTTAGAATCATAAACTTGGAGAAAAATTTAGGCTGATGGGACTACTGGAGGTCACCTGGCACAACCCTTCACCGAAAGCAGAGTTATCTTCAAAATAAGATCCAACATGAAAGTTGAACTAGGTTTCAAAATGTCTTTGAATACCTCTAATGGCAAGTCCACAACCTCTCTGGGCAACCTGTTCCAGTGTTTAACCACCCTCACAATGATTTTCTTTTTAGTTTATTTCCAGTTACAATTTCCATTGCTGCAACTACGTGGATTGCCTCTTGTCTTTTGCTATAAATCTTCAAAAAATGTTGAGGTCCATCTTCTCCACAACTTCCATTAGGTGACCCATGAGGTTTCTTCTTCAGTCTTAACAAACCCATCTCTCTCAGCTTCTCATTTGCCAAGCACTCTAGTCCCTTGGCCAACTTAGCAGCTCTGCACTGGACTCTGTCCAGCATCTCCGTGTATTTCTTGTACTGAGAAGATCAAATTTGGACACAGTTGCAGGTGTTCACATCTGGTCTTCCTTACTGCTAGGGCACACCGCTAACTTATGTTCAGCTTGTCCTCCACCATGACCCCCAGGCCCTTTCCTGCCTTTTGAGGCATTCTGTCCCAGCCTGTAGGGGATGGGACTGTGGCATGAGATTATTCCATTCCAGATGCAGGACTCTGCATTTGCCTTCAGTCGAATTTTTTGACGTTCCTTTTCTTCCTCATCTGTTGTTTTCCACAGTACTAGTCATTTTGTCAGAAATTCCCCAGCTAAAAGTGTACGTATATAAATCAATCATACCAAGTAGGGTACAGACGGACATGCACATTAAGGAACTTTTCTATAAAGAACTGTCCTATATAAAAGCTAAGTATTATTATTAGCTGAAATGTGTGCCTACTCTACTCTGTGATAAGAACCAAACACTCAACTAAACAGCAGAGCCTTAAGCTACAGGAAAATAATTACTTGAAATATATCCTCCCATGTAAAAGTTGGCTTTTACAGATGGATCTTGATGGAAATTCACACAGAAGCACATATATGGCTGGAGAGAAAACTGTCAGAAAATCTACCACAATAAAAAAGAATATATGAAAAGAAGCCTGCTGTTATTTTGACTTTCATCCAGTCATTGCTGTGTGACTCATGAAAGAGCATCCAAAGAAATCATACATAAATCAGACATAAAGAGAAACCACCAATGCAAGCAACTTACCGTAAATCGGGGTGTCAGTTTTTTTATGTCCTCCAAAGAGACATCAACCCCCATTACTCCAAGAATCAGCTGATTCTAGCAAGATTCAAAAATGTTAGAACATGTTTTGCATATTTACAGTGCAGAATAACTGCAACAGTCAGTGAATTTTGATTTTGCCTTCACCTTGTTTGCCAGATACTACTTGAAAAGTTGCCTATTTTTTTGTCTATCCTAAATATTTTAAATAATATCCAAGCAATTTAAAATAACATTCAATACTTCAGAATTTAACACGGAACATGAAAACTGTTTCTAAAGATGAATATGGATGCATTCCTGGATGAATAAACAACAAATGTAAGAACAAAACAGGTGAAAGCGAAAGTGATGCATTAACATTGCCAGTGATCTAGCTACTAAATTACGAGCACCAATATGGAGCTATTATTGCATGATTAGGTTGGGCAACTGTCTGATGTACAAGACAATCAAACTGTAGAAGCTTTATGGAAATACACATTTTTTCAAGGAGTTTAGCATTAAATTTAATTGAAATAACTGATTTTTTTTCCTTTAAATAACAGCTTACTATTTTCCCATTTTGTTCCTTTGTTAGATTGAAGACAGGTAGAGTTCCTGTAATCACAAGGCCCAGCTCCTAGGAAATAATCACATATAGAGGGGAGAAAAAGACTTTTTAGTTAAGTAACAAATATTGAACTATAATATATTGGAAGAATCCTGGGATTACTCTAGCAAAACATTAGAATACTGAGTTTTAGTTTGTAAAAAAAAAAGAAAAAAAAAATAATACTTCCTTGATTTTACACATAGAAACTTAAAATTACGTTTTTTTGTGTTCATGTGTGAGAATAACAAAATACTTTTTAAAAACAGAATGTGTGCAGCAACTTAGGCTATAACAGTTCAATAAAAGCTGAATGTTCTGAAAACATGTTTACAGCTACAGTTCACATTATACTAAAACATCAAGATAGTAGTGGCAAAAGAAAAAAAAAAAAAGAAAAAAAAGTAGAGAGCCAAACCAAACCTAAAGATAGTAAATAGGTAGGCAACAAATACATACAGGCAAAATCAAAAGAAAAATCCAACAGGTAACGCTACTACTTTTCTTCTCATCACTACATTTCAATGGCTTGCAATAGCGTCCTTCCTCAGTTCTGCAAAATCACATAGACTCTTCCGGTACTGAGGCAAGGGATTTGCACTTATTTGGGAAGATATAATAGATTTGGTTTTCCCTTTCTTAACAATCACAACTCATACTGAAAATAGCATCCAGAAAACTATACATTCAGACAGCCTGAAAAGATTTTTTTCCATTCTAAATTGTCCACAGGCTGACTTTGAGCTTTTTTTATCATAAAGTTTGTTTTTATTTTCAAATTTACTGCCCCCCCCCCCCACTGATGCTTACTCCTTCTATGTATTTTAGTGAGGAACAATATCACTTCTCTGACTTTGTTTCATTAGGAAAAAATAAGCTAAAATATTTTATTAATCCACTCTGATGAAACCATTTTTCCATTTGCCCAGTCCAGTAGCACCTTTTTGAATTTTAAACCTTCCTTCACGAACTTAAGTTTGTGTATCAAATCAAAGGTGATGAGATCAGAGTTAGTAACATTACAACAAGCGAGGTGAAGAGAAAAAGTGGAGTTTTTAAGAGAATAAGAGAAACAAGAAATTGAGATGAATCAGAAGAAAAGAGAGAGCAGGATATTTTTCAGAAGCATTGAAGAGATACATAATGAAACAGGAGGGGTATGTATGGGGGATAACCCACCTTCCCCCAAAAACATGCAGTTAGAGAGGACAATAATTGTGAACAAATTATGACTAACTGGTAAACCTAGAAGTATCTGGAAATTCTGATATTATCTTGCAGAAACTGAGGCCAGAGCAACACTGTAACAAAATCTGAAGGAACAGAGCAAGAAAAGAGGCGTGAATTGCCACAAATACATCAAATTATTAAAGACGGTCTTGAAAGACAGTGTCAAATGAAAGTACCTTTTCAGGATTTCATAACCTGAACTTAAGTTCAATTCAAATGTGGCCTCATGTAATACACTTTGCATTCTTTTAGCCTTAGCCCCAAAGCAGCTGCTGGACTGTAAGAGAAAAAGGATAGGAAAAAGTCCAGCAAGGCACAAGTAGGAGAAGGGCAAGTCCTACAGGATGGAATTGCTTTAGGGAATTTAAGATAAAGAACCAGTGTGACAAGTTAGTCCCAATCTCTGCTAAAACCAAGAAGCAGGAAAAGGCTCCAGAGTGGATTAGACATACCTGTGCCTTTATGTTCTCATCTGTGATGAGAAAGTCCACAAATTTCAGCCTTCACCTCAACAATTTATCTTGGGTTGGTCTTCACTTAGTAGATATTTTAGTAAAAAGATCATGTCCTACTTTTTACAAATATATATGTATGCACACACAAAAACGTATATATAGACAGAATTATTTATACACAAACATACGTACATAGCACATGAATGTAGAAAAGTTTGAAGGAAAGACTGAATGAAGCCACTGAAAATATAAAGCAACACAACAGAGATCTGCAGGTATCACTTGTTTTACTTCATTAAACAGATCTCTTTCCATCCCCAGTTACAAATTTAGCTTTGGCTTTACAACAGGATATGTACAGACCATATGATCTTTCATTATAACATCGTTTATGTTTCCAGTAAGTACCTCAACATTAATCAAGAAAACATGGTTAATGAACTTCTGGATATTGAAATTCAGAAGAAAAACTGGTTCCTCTGTGTCATGCTCAGTTCTATGATGTGTTGATAAAAATTTTACAGTAATGCTGACTGAGAGGAAGAAGTGGATTTTGACATGACATTAGATGACCATGTGAACTTTGATAAATACATGATTCCAGATGACCATTTTGCAGTAATTTTTGCCTAGTTAGAGTTACTTAGATGTAGGTTATCTAGAGCAACAGAGTGGATTGCTGCTAATAATACTTCGCATTTCGTAGTTTCCTGAATATGTTTGTTTAACAAGACCAAATTGATAAATTCAGCATTAAGGAAAGCATTTAATATATCTTTTTGTTTATTTCCCCATTATATACACTGTCCAATTAAAGAAATCATTACCTTGAGCAAGCAAGTAATTACAACAACCATGACAGTTTAAAGATCCAAGTTCAAATCTGTGTGAATACCCAGTAACCTGGACAGATTTCATTCTGTCTGGAAAGCCTTAAAAAAATAAAGAACTCCACACCAGTAACATAATATATGACCTCTACTGCAGCACAGGTACAAGACTGGAAAACTATTTGCTTCTTTTTTCTTTTGTTAATTTGAAGACACCAATGACCTGCGAGTAAAGATCTGTGCATAGGATAAATTGCTTTTCTCTGTTAAAGTTCACAACACTTAGGAGGATGCTAGGTGCAAGTAATGACCAGCATGTTAGAAACAGCTGTTCAGGAAATTGCTCTTTTGAAGTCTATAGATGCTGGAAATGTAAGAGTATTACATTTGGAATTGTAGGAAACTGAGTCCTCAGGAATGTGAAAAATGAGCCCCTACAGCTACTGATTTGCTAAGATTCTTACTTTACTAGAGATAAATACAGATCATACCAGAGCATCCAGATAAACATTTGTCCATTGGACTTGTTTGGCTTTCTCTCCAGCTAAAACCATTGGTCTTCCCAAAACATCCAGATATTCCTGCCAAAAAGTGCAATAAACTCATCAGAAGACAGTTATCAGACCAAGTCCAGAAACAGCATAAAAAATAAACAACAATGAAATAAAAACAACAAAAAGACCAGTAAACACAAGTCAAAATTCACCACTAATAGGAGTAGTGCAGGAGTTGTATTTAATTAATTCTTTAAAATTTTACTACCCAACAATCCAGTCTTCAGTTTGCAGTGTTTACTGCCAAGGCAATTCCTGTGTTTCAGTCTCAGTCACATGGATCTTACACATCCATAATCACTGCTCTCTTTCCACGTAGTGAGGATTACAACTATTTCTGTTCCAAAATTAATTGCTAATGACATAATAAGATTACAAGCAGATCGCAGAACCTTCTACCCACAAGAGAGAGTGGGCGATGGGACAGTGAGTGGTGTAGCAGCTGGCCATGTTAAGCTCCTACAGCAAGAACTTGCAGAACTTCTACTGAAACAAGAAATTCAGAGTTTAAAAACCTGATAATCCCTGCCTTCCTTCAGTCATGGAGTACAGCTAAAGCTGGTGATCATATGAGATGTCAGACTTCTGGTCTGGTTTGGAAGTGGATGCCATCAAACTTGTTTCAGTCTTCAACCTTTTCTATTTGTCTGATCATATTAGGGATATTTCTTGCCAGACACTATCTGGAAGAGTTTAACAGAATCAAAGGACTCTTATACAAGCCAAAAAAGGACTCATTTTCTGCCCAGAAATGTCATGCCTGGCCTTGGAAGGACAAAGAATGATCTTTCTCTGCTTTTCTGCACATGTGAATACATGCACTTTCAGACAACTGAAAAAAATATCTGTTCATCTACGCTGTCAGTTTGGATCACACCATATAATTCCAGGGTGTTGTGCCCTTAATTATCCCCACACATGGCTGCAAAAATAGTCCGGCATCCTTTTTGAAGGAAGAAAGCTGTGTCTCTCCCAGACTGGTTGGATCAATCCCAGAACCTCTCCTATAAGCGGGATTGTACCAGGTCACTGTTTAGCTGAGTTCAGATGCTCTAGTAGGGCCGTGCCCTCACCCACAGCCTTCTCCACGTATTACACACCCTTAAGATCGTGCTGGAAGTAGGGTAGGAGCCAGACCATGAATGTCTAGACGCATTATAAACAATCACTGCTTTTATAGAACTTTAGAAAAAAATTGTTGCGTATCTCAGGATCAAAGGACTATGTAAGGCCAGGAGGAAAACTGAGCCCAGAACATAATCCTTGTGCGGAGAAGGTCTGCAGGATGCAGATCACTTCAAACGCTACGTTGTGCGCACATGGTCAGCCTGCTTCAGAGGATGCTAGTGTGACCAGCATGCATGCAAGCTGCTATAGGCCAGCTGGCCAGGGAAGCAGGGATCACATTGTAAATTGGCTCGCTGAGACTACTAAAAAGAAAGAAATAAATTAGAATACTTTAACAGAATAATACCTCATACATAAAAAACCCTTTATTTTTTTCTCTATTTTTTATGTAGTATCTTAAAATTTAATTGATTCAGAGGTGAAATGCAACATATTTAAGAACAGAAATTGCTCCACTTGATTGTGTTACAATTGCATCTGCATTTGGCCAATGAACTTACCTGGGTATTTATTCTTATGGCTCCAATGGATGGAATTTCATAGTAATAACCTAAAATTTGGAACAGAAATAATGCCATCTTACTATAATGTACTTCTAGTCTTTTAATCTTGAGGCATTTCATTTAGCTTGTGATTTCTAATTTAATTTTTATAGAAATTTTCACATGTGAATGGAATACTTTTTTAGCAGATGCCATCACAACATGTGGCCACACATGATGAGTCACCATACCATATAGGCCAAGCTAGTTACTCTTAAGCATTGAGAGTATACAACGGGTTTCTTCAGTCTGTTGATTTAAAGCTGAGATAAGGTACTGAATTTGTACTCCTAAATTCCCAGTTACTCTGATGTGCGAGTATATGTAAGGGTCTTTTTAACACACTATGACAGCAACATAATTTTATGCTGAATGCATGCAGGAGTGCAAGTATAGCTACAGTCTGCCACAACAGTGAAGTTCATAGTAGAAAAGTAGAAGACACTCTATGGAAAGGATGAAAAAATCAAACCGGTATTTCCTCTAACTAAACATCAGAAACGTCTTTATTCATCACTGATTATATCACTTATTTGTTTGAGTTAAAATTATTGCCCCATATGCACCAATAAGACTGAAAAGACAGGCACTGACATCCAGCGTAAACAAGCGTAACCAAGTAAGCTGGAAGTGAAATTGGAAGGAGGCGAGGACTGCAGAGGTCAAAGTACTGAGGTCAGGCATTTACTTTGCCATAAGCAATGCGTGACTTGCAAATAAAAACTTTTAATTAAGGAAAAATTAAACAAAATTTTGCTTCTTTGGATATGCAAAAAAATTGTCACTTCACTTTTCGACAGAAGATTATGCTCATTTTGCCTCCATAACAAGATGACATAGGTGGTTATGCTTTAAGCCAGCTGGTCCTCATTTGTTATAAATTAATGGAGTTCACATGTATGCACTATTTTGAGACATAAAGCTGTTAGTTAAAAATCCCTGTTCAAAAAGACAAATGCTGATTTTCTATAATTATTTGACAATACAATTTGCTCTTCATGAAGTTGTAGTATCTTCTGCATGACTTGTCAGCGTCCGGAGGGATTCCTGAGGCTATATGTATGCTATTCATACAGGCTATGGATTCTTCTACACTATTATTTTTTTCTGTATCTATATCTTTCTCTTTCTCCTACCTTTATTTTATGTTATTCTCATGCCTAAGAATCGTATCTTATCCTCCTTCCCTGACAGTCTTAATTTTCAAGACCCTTTGTAACCTACTCCACCTCTCACCTCTTCCTTCTTTCTGATTCATAAACACATTCACATTTTTGGTCAGGCCTGGAAATTGTTCTGTTTAAAATATTAAATAATATTGTTTAATAATTTCTCTGTTTTCCTTTTATCTGTATTTATCTCATCTCTTGTTCCATAATTATATTGTAAGGTATTTGAGACACCTCTTTCTCACGCCTTTTTTAAATGTTTCTGACCACATTTTTCTTGTAGAAATTTTAGGAGAAAGCATTTTACTTCCTTACTTTAACCTTTTTTACCTTTTTATTCCCTACATAAAGAAATTGGGATGAAAATTAAAAATGTAAGAGGCCCTTAGAAGCTAAGAAACCACAGTAAGAATAATTTTAATATTTTCCTCAAAAAATGAAAAAAATAATGCAAGTCATCTGGTCCCATGTAAGTTTTGGAGAAAAACAGAAAGAAATCCAACCAGCCAACCAACTAAACAAATAAACCCTTTGTCCAGACCCCTTAATATAAAACAGCTTTGCTTAATTTCTCATCTGTCATCAGTTTCATCTTTTCATAGATGGCTATTACAAAATGAATTTTCAAAACTGAATGATAATGTCTTATTACTATTCTTATAAAAAATACTAAGATACTTTTCTTACAATATAATATTTTAAACACAGTAATCAGAAATAAATAAGCTTATGCTTTTTATATATGCATATGCACCCATATAGACATTACTTCATCAAATAACTTTGAATCTTTTATTGAAAAAATACAACAAAGCTAAAAATCAGGCTGAAAAGATCTGTATTTTTTAGACATTAATGAAGACATTGCCTGTCCAAAGCTCTAGCAAAGAACTGTCTCAATGAAAAACACAGTACCTTTATTTTCACAGGCCATCCACTGTATGGGTCCTTTGTCATAATTATGTTGACCAACAGAAAATGTGAACACACGTACCTATGCAAATTAAAAAAACAATGCATATAACATAACTATAGGCCATTAATTAGCTGTGACTCTCAAGTTAACAATACTTGGATTTTTCATGAATTTGAAGAGGAAGAGAAAACTGTGAATTTTGTGCTTTTTATGATCATAATAGATACACTGTTTTTATTATATTTTATATATTCCTATTATTTGATCCATGAAGTAGAAGTCAGGAAGAATGTTCTTTCATACATCTTTCATACTTTAATGCTCTTACATTTGTTACCTTCCACGAACCATTTAAATTTATTTTTTATTTTTCCTAGGGTGGTAATTTTAACTCTTCAGGTTTATTAAATTAGTTGACATAATCTCCTGTCAACATTAGATGCTCACAATGAATTAAAATGAATATATGCATGGAAGTAGAATTCAAAGCAATGCAAAACAGGTTTTTTTAGGATATAAAATAATTTCAGGAAAAAAAGATGACATTTTCAGATACTACAGAAAACAAATCCCTATTTTGCTCAGACTTTCAGGCTTCTTTGTGTAAAACCACTAAATTACTTCAACAGAGTTCCACGAAAGGGTTAAGCTTCTGATATCTCCCTTTAAGCTCTTGATATACATTAAAGCTATGTGTTTTATAAGCATAATTCTATGCTGTTTAGGTAATGCAACTCCCATCTATCTCAGACACTGAGGGGAGTCACGGCTTCAGAAGAATTCACCAAATTCTATCCATGTTTTGGACTGAAAACAGCTTTCTCAGGTGAAATTATTTGCCACACAAATTGTCTGATTCAAATGAGAAAAATTAAAAATAAATGCTGGTATTGCTGTACACAAATTAAAACTCCTACAAGACATGTAGAAAAATTACAAACACTGTATTTCAGCTTCTGGCTGAATACTTTGATCCAAAGCTGAGTGTTTCTGTAAAAGGTTGGAAAAATGTATTCCCAAGAGTTTTAATAAGCTCTTCACTGCTATCATGTCCCTCTGAAGGAATGTTCAAGGACCAGACTGCCTTTCCTTTTCAAGTGTCTCCTTCTTTATGGACCTGTAACTTCACCACTTCACTTTATAAATCACAAATCACAACATGAAATCAGAGCACATATTCCTTTCTATGGAACATGATAACTGTTTAAAATTAAAACATAGTACAACTAATTTGTTTGCAGGCTATAACTGAATAATGTTTTTTTTAAGTAATAGTCACAATATAAAGAGACTCCTTGTAAACTACTGATCATTGCTAAGTTTTTCAATGATTATTTATACAAATTTTCATCACATTATTTAGCACGTGTGATTGCTACCTATACCTTCATTTGTCAAATAAGCCACAAAAATTGCGTGACATAATCAGAGCTTATATATTAACCAAGAGCTGTAGAGTAGCTCCAAATCATCAGTCAGCAGCTAGCAATTGATGAAACTTTATTAGTTTTGACCCCTATAAGCAAGAAGGGTGAACAAAGCTTTGTACTAGATGTCATTTTTAATTAACATACGTTTTGATTTGCGTTATCCATGCAAAACCCTTTGTTTCTGCAGTTAAAAGAAGAATAAAACAACTACTCTGCTGCTCTGGATGCTGATTCAGGTGCTTGTTTTTTTGACAAAATTTGAAGTTTTTCAATAAAACTAATAAGACTATCCCATACAGCATCATTTCTCAGTAATGAGTCAAGCAAATTACAGTTCTAGCTACCCAGACAGGTATGGCAATAATTGTACATGTGTGATGGTAAAATTTTGTTGTCATAGTTCATATGGATAGAGACAGATGAAAACTGCCTTTTATTACCTTGAAAATACTTACAGTGTGAACATGACTTCACCTGATATGTCTGCAACTCATTTATTTTTTTAATACTGTATCACATTGTAAATTCAAGTTACATTTGCCATCCCCCATTTGTTCTTGACCTCTTTTACAAAATGTCAGCTATAACTCTTCTAATGGATCTTTCTGTTTCTATTCAATTACCCTCTATTTTTCCAAGATGAACGTCACAATGTTAGTTTCTATTCGTATCTCTCAGCCCACAAGGTCTCTGCTTATTAAACTCCTGTTCTTTCATGGACTCAACACTGCTGCCAGTTTAGTGTCTACGAAACACTTGATTCAGATTACGTTCCTCCCAAAAATGATGGTGAAATAAGAAAAACCCCACTAAAGGCCACCAGTTAGATAGTTGAGTGACTTGATGTCTCTTTTGGATTCAGAGTAACTACTTATGTAAGTTAAGACTGAGTCATGTGGGTTTGCTTGTGTGAATATAAAACACGAGTCAGACTGGACTGCCTAGCAGTTGATCTCAAATGTAAAAATGAAACACGGCATTGGATTCTAGTTGCAAAATGGTATGTAATTTAGGGAAAAGAAGGTGGATGTTAAATCTGAAATTAATCTATAAATAATTTAGAATTTAAATTATTGACAACAAGCAGAGGACAATATATCTGATTTACTGTTCCTTGGATAATTAACAGAGATAAAGAACTCCAATGAAAATTGGAGTTTTTAATTGTTACTTGGTTTGGCAAGAGGGTGGAACATTCAGACGAGTTTTCTTTTTCCTATTGCCTCATCTGGAATTGAGTAGAATGACAGACCAGCTGGAAAAATGAGTCAGCAAGTCAAACTAAACAAGCCAGTTTTAGCAAAAAACATGCTCTCTGCTAACATTTTCTGTGACAGGACTCAGAGACAGCCAAAGCACTGAGATGCATGTCTGTACCTTTTCCCTATAGACATCTTTCCAAAGCAGACAAAAGGCTTTTAAACTAAAAGAAGACAGATTTAAGTACTTTTAATAGGGAATTTGTGACTGAGAACAATTGGAACATCTAGAACAGACACAATGCATGTGAGCACCTCTCCCTTTGACTGTCCTTCCTTTCAAGTTTGGTTTCAAACAACTAAGTGTATTTCTGAGGTGAAGCAAACAGCCAAGTGTTCTTTGATCCCAAGCAGTTATTTTCCATCACCGTGAAGGTCTGGTTATTTCTTCCCTGTGCTTCTCCGCAGCCTCTTATGTTCTGAGTAGACTACAGGTTCCCGGGTTGTTTTGCTATGACTCTTGCTCTCCCCCATCCACACCAGCAGACGGACACTTCTGTCATCCAAACCATTTCCCAGGGAAAGGGCAACCTTGTCTCCATACAGGGGAGATCCATTTATTCTCTTCTTAAAGAAACATAACTTTCAAATCAATAAAAACTATTGGAGCAATCAGAAAAACAAATAGGAGCTGTCTCACTTTCTGATTTTCAGTGGGACTATTCAAAGTGAAGTACTTCTAGAAAACTCATACCCTTAGAATGGAGAAGAACTAGAGATGGGCACCAGTCTGCACTGCCAGCCCAGTCAGATAGTCTTGAAACTGTTCTGAAATATGAGTCCTAATTTCTACCACTGAGAGTTCAAGTCAGAGCTGTGTTGGTTCTGTCAAGGATATATCATGTGCTGGTAGTGGGTAGTTATTTCTCTGTATTTTTCTCACTCAGAAACTAATCTGGGGGGAGAAAACACAATTTTTTTTTATTCTTTGTATTATTCATTTACAGTATGTAGTAAAGCAATATACTTATTAATAAACAAAGCAAGTGTAGAATTAATGTAAAGATAGTCAGAGAGGGAGTGGCACAGGCTGCCCAGATATGTCATAAAGTCTGCCAGCTGTGAGGTTTTACAGACTGGACTTGGACAAAGCCCTGAGCAGCTTGATCAAATTCCTGACATTGGACTGAAGACCTCCAGAGGTCCCTTGCCGCCTGACTTATCCTAGGATCCTATGAAGGACATCAAAGGATAACAAGCAAAAATCCAGCTCCTAATCAGAGGAAGTGGCAGACAAAAAACAAAGCTACAGAAAATAGAGGAAGAAGTATTGTATTGAAGAAAATAAAATTGCCTAATCATAAAAATAATTTGCTTTTTATTTTGTGTTTCTCTCTAGCATAAAAAGCTTGTAAAAACCAGGGTGACTAGAAGGATTCTGACTGCTACAGATATTAGGGGACAATGGCACTCGAGAATTGTGATGAAGACAGAAGTGAAGAGCTATCCGTGAAAAGGATGCTTTCCCTACAGATATCAGCTGTTTTTTACATATCTTCTTCATTTTGCTACTGGAATAAAATAAAGCAAGGTTCAATTAGACTCTTCCTTTGGGTGTATCATGAGTGTTACAGAAAATTAACAGCTTAATTCAAAGTGGTACCTAAGCACAAAATCACCCTTGCTGTTTAGACCACTACATACGGCGTAGGCAATATGTGTAATACGAGAGTCTGAGAAACTGCAACCACTCTGCAAGCAGTTCAGGGTGTATGAACATGCATATTTTTTGACAGATAAATTATTTGTCTTGAATTTTGTGCTGCTGCAGTGAGAGAGCTCTCAATAACCATTTATGTGCATCTCTTCATCTCTCTGTTTAGGAGGAGATTAACTGACCTTTGGAAATATGTATGTCTCTTTATCAAGTATCAAGCGAGCTACATGATTAATTTACTCAACTAGATCTAGGCAAGATGAATCACATCACTTTATGTCTATCATGTAAAAATAGCAGGAGTGCATCTTTCTCTACCATTAGATAAACAAACTGAGTCAAAACCTGGTCTTATCAAACCATGCAACTTCAGTTTTCATGATGACAGTATGACTGCAGAATATTTTAACCTACCCTTTATAACTGAAGGTAAAGATTCACAGATAATGTCTTTTGTTATAGACCAAGAGAAGCTGTGATAAAAAGTAGTAACTAATTTAGTAATTCTAGTATGATCTGGGAAATTATTTTTCCCCTTAATGTGTTTACAGATTAACAGGTAAGATTAAAAAATGTTTGCAGTTTATATTTAACAGGAACACTTCTGAAATAAAAGGACAATATACCAAGCTGATTTTTCTGAATAAAATAATAAAACTGCTTTTCTGCATAATTCTATTATGCACTCCATCTTCTAAATCCCTTGTAAGTATAGCCTTTAAACCACTTAATCATTTCAGTACTTTTCTGCCATAGGTCAGGGAAACGTTATGTGGTTATCAAGCTGCCATAGTTATAACTGTGAATGCATTTTTTCCCTTACTGTCTTTACATCTGTGGGCAGAAATCTGAAGATGATTTTGGATTCTGCTGAGAACTAAGTGATACCAGAAGGCATTTATGACCAATTTGAACCGAGAAGAGAATTTCAGAGGATGATCTGAAAACTCTATGTGCTAACTAGGAAACCACCTAGGATTAGACAATAGGAAGCACCAAATACAGAGTTTCACCTAAAATCTGGTCCAGAATCTGTCATGCTGAACTGCTAGATTCAGGACTTCCATGGATGCAGTCCTGAACCATTTGGGTTGTATCTATAAAACTAAAGCTTTTTTTTTTTTTACTAGGAAGCACAGGGAGAAGTTAAATAAAAGTTACATATTTAAGAGCAGGGTAAGACTCAATGATGTGCCAGAGGGAAGTTTTAGGATTCCTTAGGCTATCTTTATGCAGTAAACAAAATGGAATATACCCATTTTCTTTCACAGGCCATGTGCGCAAGTGCACAGTGTGGCTCACATGTCTATGGCTAAATTGTGTTGCTTTCCTCCCTCCCTGTCCACCCCACCACCCCACCCCATCCCCGTATCAAGTGATCTTATTATAAAAAACTTTTGGGAACAGCACCTGGCTCACACCACTCCCTGAACCGAACCCAGACATCATTCAAAAGAGTTGACTGCCACAGGCCAAGAACCATACTGTTGGATCTGTTAAAAATTAAACATTATGGACAATTTTGGACATTTCTCTAGCCCACAACCTGGCCTCAGATAATTTATTAGTATATAGGGTACAGCTGTTTGATTCACTCCTATGAGTCAAAGCTAGTTTTCTCATGACAGACTGAGCAAAGCTCACCCTTTTCAAAATGACTGTGACAGTGGTGCCTTTAATCTTTTAAGTAAGAGTTCACTGCTCATACAAAAGAGGTCTGAGTTCCTGTTTCTCAGTTTGAGCAAATTCCTGACTTCCACTGCTCTGAATACCAGGCTCAAAAAAGTCCAGAAGTTGGAGATTTAGGCTTTTGTACATGTCTCTCTGACTGCCTAGATGTTTTGCCCTTAACAGCAATTGGGAAAAACATAGAGATGACCTCAGCAGTGAGGTATGAAACCTAATCAAGTGCTAAGGTTGTGAAGTTTTAAAGGTCTAGAACTCAAAATGCAGAATTCACTATTTTATGTCAAGTTAGGAAACACCAAGAATGGCATGACACACCAAAAGAAATGTATGGTATTATGACTTTTGACTACATTAGGATCTGCTTCTTGCCTTGCTATAGTCTCTGAAAATATGTGTAGATTTGGGAAAATCGGGGAGAATCACCTACAAGTGAAACAATAAGAACTTAACTCTCAGATATTTAGATGCAAAGATAATTGCAGGCTGGACATCTTTAAATTTATAGACATGAAGAAAGTATGAATGCATTTGATAAAACACTTGCTCTAATCTTTCCATAACTGACCCTCTATGCTCTGATTCAGCAAGGCATTTAACTATCCAAGTAATTCCTCTGACATCAATCCAAAAATACTTTAATTGAGGCACAGGTTTAAAGACTAATAGAGCAGGTTCTTGGAACTAGTTTTCTAGACTTTTATCCACAGTGAATTATTTCTCCCACTTTACATGTATATTTGCAGTCTTCTCTATCATTAATATCTTTCATTCACTACAATTCAACCTCAGACTTCAACCTGCAATGCTAACTTGTAAATTCATAGTCTAATTAGAGTCTAATAAAGAAAGGAAATAATGACACACTAAAAATTATTTCACATAATGATCTAATGCTAATACTTCTATTTTAAAATAAAAAGAAAAATTAAGTTCATTACATATTAGGAGATTATTGGAGAATCTCACTTGCTTTGGATATAACTCTCTACAGATAACGCGGGTCCCAAACCATTTAACAGTCTAAATATATCGGGAAGTTAGACTCACGAACACTGATGTGTGGTGTAGTTATATGCAACTACTCTACAAAAAGAACTAATAACTGAGGATTATACCTGAAGTCTTCATAACATATGCATACAATGAAAGCTGCACGCTCACTGAGGAAGTCTTAAAAGTGAGTGCCATGAATCTCCGAAAGTGTTTAAAAAATGAAAAAAAAAAAAAGTGGTTTCATCCAGCTTGCTTTGTTTCCTCACCAAGAAAACATATCTGGATGAAAATGGGGATATTTTCTAGTGTAGAGGTTGAAAATACCATTGTGGTAAACGTATTGAAAAATTTTGGAATCAACACTCACAGAACTAAAAACCTGCGCATTCAGTTACACTGTTCTCCATCTTCGCAGTGCCACCTTGTGGAACTACGGCTACTCAGACCTTACTCACTGCAGGGCCAGCAAGCAGTGCCCCTTCCTCTTCGGTTAAAAGTACGATGAAGGCATAAACACCCTGCCAATGCTTATTAATCTACCTCTGTTAAATTTAATATTATTGGATTGATGAACTACTGATAATGCGATGCTTTAAGTCTTTACCTGGCTTAGACTTTGTCTTTGATGAGCCAGAAGTATCACAGAACTACAAGCGGAATTATTCAGTTCTGTATGCCCACAATAACTTAATGTATGAACGTTCCATGGCGATGAGGAGGCTATTTCCTCTGCACCGCACTCTCTCCACTAAGGAGGTGAAGTTTTTAATCTCAGCGTTTTCCAGGTGTAGGTATAAATCAGCTCTGTTTCGTTAGCTTTTTACATTAGTCTCAAGAACAGTGCTAAGAAAGAGAAAAGCTGTGCTTTCCAAAACCCCAGTAGGACTTCAGAATGATGTGCTTGAATTGAAGTTTGAGAGTCAGTCTGGCTCTGCCTACCATACCAAAAACTGGGCTTTGCCCCACTCTCCATTCTTGAGAGCAACTGCGGCAGCAGAGCCTCCGTACAGGCACAGAAGCTAAATCATTGCTCCCTCCGTCTTCCCCTTTCCTTGCTGCCCCAGGAGCCGTTGCAGCGCCTTGCCTGGGAGTGTGCCAGTTGGCAGAGGCTGAGAACCTCCCGGGTTTAACTCACAGTTAGACCCCATAAAGGACTGAAGGACAGTGTCCAAGGCCATGTCTTGGCTCCATGTCATTTACTAATATAAATGGTGCCTTAAGATTTAGATTAATATGATGTCTCAAATAGAGTGTAATGCAGTTGCTGTACGCTTAACTCATCCTGCTGAAAGGCAGAGATGATGGATTTTATCTAGAAAATCCCAAAATCTCAAGTAGCCCTCAAGTAGTCTTCTGTGATGTAGATTTGTGGCTGTAGCTCTGGCTCAAAGGATGCTGACACACTGCCTACATGTCTTCCGCTTTCCACCCAAAGTACTGCTCTCACCGGACCACCCCACATCACCTCGGAAATAAATGTAAACCATTTAGTCTGGATCCGGTGATTTTCCAGCCATTCATCCTGTCTCCCAGTCTTCAGATGAAGAAATTACACTACCATCTTTTTAACAACTCAGCTGTTGAATATTTTACTTTGACCACGCGGGTTCTATTTAGTCAGTTGAACTGTTTCCTTCCTTGGTTATATTAACAACAAAGTTTCTTTGTTGAAATGAAAAACAATCAAATTCCTCCTTTTCCCTGTGCTACTTCTCCCTGACACTCAACATTTTGCACTCCCTGAAGAAAAAGTAATTTTTTTTCTGAGAGTTCTTTGTAAATTTGGTGCCCCATATCAGGAATGAGACAAAGGAGCTGACAAAGTAATTCCCTGTGTACTCTGGATTAAAAGCATTTAAGGTGTTTCTTTGATAGTCAAAACAATATTTGGAGGGGGCTGAACAGCTGGAAGAGACCAGATTAATTAGAGAGTTATTTACTGTTCATTTTCTGACACCAAGCATTCTTTCTTTCTTTTTTTTTTTTTTTTGTTGGCCTTATAAGCCCTGGGGAAGAAATATTACAAATATCAGCTAAGGATTTAATGGAATATTAAATATTCCATTGAATATTTCAAACACCATTTGTAATCAGGTACTCTGACTTTCTTTCTTTCATGCAAATAGTCTTTGTTTGAAAACAGTATATTAACTGTCCCCTTTATATAGTTACTCTCTCCATTTTTTACTCCAGTTACTCCGGTTCTTGTACAGCATGGAAAACGCAGAGTGAAATTAATGGTTACAAATGCCAAACAGTTGCATTAGAAGAAAGAAAAGGATGGGGGAAAAGGGAAGGGCCATCGGAAATTCTCATTTCCAGCAGAACCCATTTACAGGAAATCTTCCTCGCTGGAATTATCAGTTATACAAAGTTCATGTCTAATTTTACAATGGCCTGATCTTCAGCAACATGAAAATTCCAAATGAAGCCAATTTAGCAAGCCTGAAAAAGGGTATGCCATCTAAAGAGGGGAAGCGACACCTGTCCATGTTCACCTTCTCTTTCTTGGAGATTGACCTGGGTACAGAACAGCATCTTCAGATGGTCTTAGAAGAGGGAGACTAAGACGTTAAAATGCTCCAAGTTTGGTCGTCTTTCCTTTTTTAAGATGGAGAAAAAATAATAGCTACTGTATAAGACTGGAAACTCAGCACTGCCATATAGGACTGTGCTCAGGGCAACGTGACCTTGTCTCTGCTTGCAGGTGAGACGTTCCATTCCTAACACAAGCAGGCACTGCCGATGCCTGCTGTCAGCAGCTGGCAAATGTCCTAGCATGGCTGAAAGACCGAGTCGTATACGCAATCGTGTAATAGAGACTGTCCTTCACAGTTCGCAATTAATGCAGTCACTGTGCATGCTCACACATTGTACTTGCCAAACTGCAACTGAAATCTCAGCCCTGTCTGTGAGAAACATGGCATATTTACAGATTTACAGATAGCATCTATCCTACGGATGGTTTAATAATAGTAAAATTAATGATGACAAAGATCACTCCTATACTGAGTGATATGCATTTTCATTTCTTTTGTAATCAGCCAAGTAAACTAAATTTTCAGGGAAAAAAAAAAAAATAGGACTGATCCTACATGTAATCTGCAGGTAAAACAACATTGGGGGTTGTCTATAGTCCTGGTGTGTTTAACAGTTTTTAACAGAGTTTTCTTAATAAATCTAGATTCAAATTTAGCATTCACAATGGCTGAAAGTGAAAAGCAGAGACAATATATTGTAGTTAAATCACACTTTAGGTAACAAAGTATTAGCCATTTTTCAGTCTATGATACAAGTGAATTTTAAGCATCCCTCACAAAGTCTGTGTTTTTATTGAAAAAAAAAAGAAAAAAGGTCTTTAGCCTAATTTATAAATATGCTTCTTACAGAGAAATTTATTATAGACAAAACACTGCCGTAGAAGGTTTTGGTTTTGTCTTTGTTTTTGTTTTCAAATGAAATACTATCTACAGACTAAGATTCCAACAGAAAGCACTGAGGTTATTGATTTTCCTGTCTACATGGAAGACTGAGAATACAATATGGACAGTCTGCATTATACAATTCATCACCTGTAAAGAGGTGGCTTCATAAAATTGTTTGTAAACAAACCAAACCATTTCTTTTTAAAATGATCCATTTAAGTAAAGTCAGAACTATTAAAAAAAATACATTTGCAACTTGCACTCCAGGATCTTTGGTCAGTATGGATTAAATGTCTTCTTTTGCACATGAGTAATGATGACATTATGCAGCATAGACTTCCCACCTAAGCCTCAGCAAACACTAAATACATAATTTTCAATTTGATACAAGGCTAACATGAATATGACTTTGACTAAAATTAATGACTTCAAATAGAAACCGAATATAGAAACAAGGAAATGGAGACACGTAATAGGCTAAGAATTCAAAGACTGCATATGGGCCTGACTCTGTTCCGAAAAAAAAAAACCAAAATAGATTTTTTTAAAATTAGGGGTTTTTTTCTCTATTTTTAGGAATAAGACCCATAAAAATGTTTGTGAAAACCTCAAGAGAAAATAATTAAAAGCTTATACTTGAGTGTTATTTTCCGTAACCACACCAGTACAAGATTGCAAAGTCAGTTTCTCATTCTTCTGTTAAAAGACATTCTACTCTGTATAGCACATTAAATTCTGTATAGGAAATTCTATCCTGTATAGTGCAAAATATTAAGGAATGTGACCGTGAGTTCCTGGAGACATGACAGAGCAGCTTTTAGCCCTAATCAGGATTTTGAATTGAGGTCACTTTCTAAGTAGAGACTGGGGTATTTTCTGTTTGTTTCTCACCAGACTTCACATTCCTTAAAAGAGGATCTTGCTTTGTGTCAAAACTGAAATATTTTTTGCAAAAGCCTATAAGAGATGGCCTTCTTAATTATACGTAGTAATTCTTACTCTTGATAAGATTTCTGAAACAGTGCTCCCCCATCTCAGGTACTGACGTTCTCTCTTAAAACATAACCCTTCCTTACAATGTCTGCAGCAATCTCTAATACTTTACATATAAGTTGCACAGGGTTTCTGCTTGTTAAGTGAAGTTTACAGTACACCTGCACTTATGTTTTTTCACTTTGCTATCCCTTTCCTTTTTTATGCCTCCTGAATACACAAACACATATTTCTTGTTATCTGAATGGACCTTAGCTTTGTTTCTTGAAATTTTCATTTCCTTCTTAACCTATCATCTGTTTATACTGCTGCACACACGTCTTGTGCTACCATCTGTTTCTTTCAGCTGTTCCCTTATTCTCTTGCCTACCACAGATTCCCATTCTGTAACTTCTCCCTTTGAGCTCCAATATAAAGTCTCCTACATATTTCTGTCTGCTTTTCCACCAGTGCGACAGTGAATCCTTTTATTCAAAGACATCCCATCCCATCTGAAACAATTCCATCTGCTAATGGTCTAATGCTCAGCTCATGCTCAACACCCATCTACCAGCTGGCCCAAGCAGCACTTAGAAACTAAGATTTCTACCAAGTTTCAGAGTCACTTAGTAATAGTTCATTCATTTTAAAAATATATTCAGTTGTGCTAGCTTAGTCACATTACTTCTTCTATGAAGTGGATAAACTCTGCAGTTTCTTCCCAGAAAGTTGCACTTTTATACCAATGTTGTAAAGTTAACTTTTGGAAAACTCTAAATTCAGTGAACACACAAATGTCAGTACTGTGACTATGTAACAGGCAATTTTATAGAAAAGCATCTCTTAATCTTCATAATCACAATAATTTTTTTCTTGTGTCCAGTTTTTCTTCTTTACCTGCAGAAACCAATTCTTAACTTTGAAATTTTCTCCACTCCTGTTTTTAAATAAATGGGATTTGTGATTCTCTCTTACATGGCTCTTATAGCAGAACAACTTGCATCTTCTTTGTCTACAGCTGCACTCGTTACAGTCAGTTCTTAATTACTTATGGCACTTCCTTCAATAAACATAGTAAGCGTACAAAAATTGTTTATGACTTCAATTCTATAGGCTTATGCAGAGAAAACAATATGATGTAAGACACAATTCCTGAATATCTTGTAATGGGTTAGGAGAATTCTTTATCCAAGAAGATGTCAAGAACAGTTAGATTTATTTATGAATTTTAAGGCAGAATTAACTGAAAATCTAGAAGAAAGATCTTTTGAGTGAAAGATCAAGACGTGATTTTTATTTCAAGGAAAGGAAGGTAAGACAGAGGTAAAACAGCGCTAAAGAGACAGACTTCAACAAAGTCAGTGGGCTAGATAGCTCAGTATTGTGGGAAGATAACCTACAGAATATAAGTTTACAAGAAAACTAGCAATTCATGAGGAGGAGTACATTAAACATAAAGAAGAAACTGCCTAATGTAATGTAAGATTAAAAACACTTAGAATAAAAAAACTGAAATTGAAGGTAACTGTAAAAAAGCAGCCGTTAGGGAAAAAAGAATCAGTGCAAAGCAAAAAACAAACATGGTTCAATAATACAACGCAGTTCCAAAAAGACAAGTTATATTCTAGGAAACATTTACTTAAGTGCTGCATGAAAAAAAAGGCACAAAAATACTCTGTTCTCTTGATAGCACTTAAGGTTCTCTAATTGTTCAAAAGCGAGTTTTAAGAAAGGTAGCGATAGCATGCCATTATACAATAGCGGTAATAACACAGAACTAAAAGAATTTGAGACACAACTTAGGAGCATTTGAAAGAAATTAGTTTGTTTAGTTGAAAAGACAAAACTTCAAAAGCAACGCTGGATGAAGGTGACACCATAAAAGTGGTTTCCTAAAATGTAAGAGGAAATTATGATAAGAATTATTTGTTGCCTGTAATGAATGTAAAATGAAAAGAAAAAACCCTCTGAGCTTATTTTGTCTTAAGGAAACTGAGGGAAACCTTTCTAAACAGGTAGGTGATGAAACAGAAAAATGTAAACACCTAAGGAAGCTGTGGAACTGGATACTTTAAAGAAGAGGTTACATAAACATCATCGGGCATGGCCTAGGTATTAAATTGCTCATTGCAGGAAGTCTCAGCCCTCCAATTCTTGACTTACAGAAGCAAACAATCAGCTCACACGGCATTTCACTGCAATCCCAAATTCATGAGAATGAACGCACAGTTAATACACGGGGAGACAGACAGGACGAACCTCTGATGTCTAACCTCAACCAGTTATGCCATATGCAGCATTTTGTTTGTATAAGTAAGTAAAAACCAGTCTGACTCTCTTGCTTTCATCCCAAAACAAACATAATGTGCTTTCTATATTAAGTGATATCCTATCCTTGTTGCCTTGATTAATCATTTTATGCCATCTGCAACTTCAATCTCTATGTGATACCCTGAATAAATCACTGTTAATATAGCGGTTTGAAATTGAAGATCAACAAAAATAGAAGTATCAAATAGCCCCCTCCATGCCAAATTTGAAGGAACCAAGCTGCTGCTTGAGTTTTATGCAACAGATACACATGATTCTAATATGAACAATAAGGTCACTTTTCAACAAAGCTATATTAAAACTTTTGTTAGCCTTCTGCAGTTCTCAATACCACCACTTGGATTCTTATCTTGCACGGTAGATAAAAACGCCACGTGGTAACCCAGACAGATTCATGCTCATAATGGAACAGCAGCCTAAAGAGAAACTTGCTACCAACACATCTACGTGTGTGTGGACACGTGCATGAAAAGGCTGTTCTGCATGCAGATCCTCCTAAAATAAACCCTCCTCTGCCCTGCTGCACTTTCTGCTGCACCTCCTAAGCCTGCAGCAGTCTTGCCCAACAAATGAGTGTACATAGGTAGAACAGCACAGGGGATGTGATGGTTTAATGGAAAAGTAGGTGAAAAAGGGAGAAGAAATATAATGGATATGACTTCCTTATTGAGGCCTTAAAGAAAAACCTTGGAGGTGATGTTATATAGCCTAAAGCTAAAGGGGTCAGCGAAAGACAGTGTGGGAAAGACTGTGGCAGACTGCTGTAATCCAGCAGCATCGTCAGGGCATGGACGCATGGCAGCAGTATGTCAGCTTAGGAGATGATTGCTGAAAGGACAACATGTAGACATTCTTGAAAAAGAGTATCCTAAAAATCACTGTACTCGGATTCCTAGTGGGGGAAAAGGGCTTCACACACCATCAGGTATCTAGTTCAAAATTCAGGTTTAGAGGGAAAAACATGTGCCTAACATCAAACTGTGAAAAAAAATGAAAAAAAACCCCATGTTATTGCATGGATTTACACATTTAGGACCTTAAATAGCTTAGCATTGAGCAACTTGGCTATTATTGAAGACTGCTGATACAGAATACTTAAATTCATTAGTATAGTGGCATTAATCTATGTTAGGAACCCAGAAGCCTGAACAGTGGATATGTTGCAAACCCTTCATTAATAAGTGGAGCTAAGAAAGAGGTAAAAAATAGATAATTCGCCTCAAGAACAAGACATTTCTTCAGTGAGCATGCTAATAACTCTTTTCTTACTTTGAAAGAAAAAAGGAAAGGATTGTGGAACCTGTAAGTACTGACCCAAGATTCACCCTGAATATTTTAGCTTTACCATTTGTACATGTCACAGTACATACAATAATCTAAAATCAACAGCTGGAAGATGACACACTCTTAAGACAGAAGTGATTAGGGAAGGAGCCGGGGAGTCAGTTTAACCAGCTAGCTGGAGATTTCTTCCACATGGGATTCCCCGTACCCCCACTCCAAGAAAATTCAGAGCACAGAGGGACTATCAGGAGGAATAAGAAATAGCTTAGCGTCTGGTTGTCTAAAGAACACAGAATGCTGATGTCGAGAAGACCAGAAAACAATCTAAAATCCAGAAAGCTTAAGAAAATGGCATAAATTTTATCTATCAAACTATGCCACATGCCATTCAGATAGAAACCAGAGTTTTTCTCAGTTCAACTGTTGATTTAATTAGTTTATGTTATATCCTGTGTCACAAATCTGTCACACACTCAGAAATTCAAGAACTGTTGGAGTACACTTTGACAGCTGGTAAGCTGTATTTGAAGCTGATATTAGTGTTGAGAAAGATGCTGTTTCTATTTTCAGCTCCATAAGTAACCCTAGAAAGTTACACTCATTCCGCCTGACACTGAGACTCCCATGGCTACCCCAAGTGGAAACATCATGGGCTTTTTCAATGGTCACTTGTAGTCAGGACTATCACTTTCAGCCTTGTCTAGAATGATTCATACACCGTTGCCTAGATTAACAAAGTTTTCTTTTTAGTTTTACTCACTTGTAGTTGTGCAATAATGGATTCATACCAATGAAGAAAATGGTTTCCTCCTTTGGTAATGACATTAGGAGGTATTTTTGTTCTAGAAGAAAGTTTTGCTAGCACTTTCTTATAGATAAGACATTTTATCATTCTCTTGACGTGATGAATGTGTCCCATTTGGAAGAAGTCACTGCCAGTGTAGGCTTCCCAGTGGAGTTACAACAAGCTGGAGCCTCCTCCAACAGGACCTCTACCAATAGAAGTTCTGTGTCTACCACATACAGACATTTTTAATGGAACTGGGTTGTTGGAAAACTTCTCCGAATATTTCCTCTCATAGATACTGTCAGAAAAATCTACACAAAATAGGGTTGTGTTAATCATTATGGATAATTCTGTGGGAATGAGACGTGAGACCCAACTTACAGTTCTCCTCCTTTCTGAGGGGTCAGATCAATCCTACCTGTGTGGAGCAGATCGATCCATCTGATCCCCACAAACCTCTATCATGCTAGGAAACGTCAAACAGCTGAAAGCGCATGAGGTATGTTTAAGGTCTTTTCCTACGCAACTGAGTTGAGCAATCCTTCAAAACACAGATTTCAGGGTGCACAATCTGCCCCAAAGGGCTGTAGTTAGTTCTCTATTTTTAACCTGAATTCAAAATTCTCAGGATGGAGAACACCTACTGGGCCTCCATTTCAATTAAATTTATATTGTTATCTTCAGTGAAGCCATCTGTAGTATGAGTGGAAATAAAATTAAAATTTACCACCCCCCTTCCTGAAATTTAGAGCGTGTGTGGTATTTCACACATTTAATATGAGTGCCCCAAATGTCATCGTACAGGTAAACATGCCAGTTTTCAAATATCAGGCACAGCATGTAGTTGCAATCTGTGACAACAAAATGTGGCTTGATAACAGGAAAAAGGTACGCAAAGTGAAACACAACTGTGATTTTCCACTTCAAACAGATGAAAACTAGGAATGTTTCTCCTCAAAATTGTGTTATACAAGTTTTATAATAACCCTCATATTGATACTGGAAATGATTGTAAAGACAGAAAATTATTTTGAACATATCTGTATGCTGTGTCAAAACAGATTAAGTCCCCTAATTTAACAGCACAATTTTCCAGCCCTTAGATGCTAGGCTGGTTTTTTTAGTAGTTTCCCATTGTTTATTATATTTTTTCACTTCTTAACTTGGAGGTGGCACTAAAGGCACTGCAAACAAGCGTATTAAGTCATGTCATCTGATGGGCCAAAACTTACTGAATCTTCTTTCATATCAAGGAATTACAAAGTAACTGACACGAAGTAGAAAATACTTCTCGAGTTGAAGCAATTTTACATCACGAAGATGAAAACAAGGATTTGAATGAATGGTCTTTTGTTTGAATGAGAAAAAAAAGTTTACAACACACTGTACCTAAGATGGGAAGTGACTGGCAGTGATATAAGATAATAAAGATTGACCTTCTATATACTGTATGCAAAACACAAAGAAAAATGTTCAAACAAATGCAGAGTAGACAAGAAAAAACATCAGCTGATACATATTTATATTCTGAAGTGCTACTATGGTAAAACCTCACATTGAATAGTCTCTCTGCAAATGATAATTATAAAATTGGTCTTATATTCAATAGGCTATTCATGAACTAAATTATACATTAACTGCAGTAAAGACAACAGAATCTAGATCCACATATCTTTAAATATCTGATAATTTAATATATGAAAGCAGCAGTCTAAGAAGGTAACACTATGTTTGTGACTATGACGTTACTTAATTAAAAGTATAGAATCATAGAATCGTTAAGGCTGGAAAAGACCTCTAAGAACATCAAGTCTATGTGTATTTTCCAAGTTAGAATGTGTCTGTCAGTTATGTTATCATGCTCTACTGGATTAAGATTAACATTAAGCTACACAGAGAGGGAAAAAGAGTGCTCACATGTCATCATTCTGGAATCAAGTGTAGTCTCACTAAGAAAAGCATGACCCCAAGCCTATATTATATTGGTCTTACTTTTAAAAATATTACAATCTTATGAAAGATTTTCAGAGGGGTTTCATTATTCTTCCTAAAAATGAATTTACTGGTTCAATCTCATTAGAAGTTTTTCAACCACCAGTTTCCCTTCAACACCACAAGGACTGTTATTGATTGAAAATTAAAAGGAAAAAACAAGTGGTTCTTCAAATTATACCTGCAAAGACATTTTTAGTATTTCTCATATTTCCAACCTCACCTTAGAGAAAACCAGTAAGGGATGGCATCTAGCAACCCAGTACTTTGTTAGACAAGTAACAAAAGTAAGTGCTTACTAAGATTTGAACTTGTAGATAGACAGAACTTTGCCTTTCATTGCATCGCATCTGCACTGCATTTAATTATATAAGAAAATACACTTAAATGATCAGAAATCCGTACAGTGACCATTATCACCATTCTACATTTGTCATATACAATAAAACCCCCAAACCCTCATTCACCAGAGGGAACAGGAAAGTGAGAGTGTATTGTATTATATATAACAGTATACATAAAACCTTTGGAAGTACAAATTTACATTATTAAAGGATGTAGTAAAATAACCATTTTAAATTAGTAAATAGTACATTTCATTTATTATACTTCACAGAATAATCGATTATCAGGCATGATGTGAGTAAGACCACAAATCTCAGCACTACAAATCTGTTTTATTATTTGGACTGGATATTTTACTGTACTTTCCTCCTAACATGGCAAATTAAATAGAAAATAATAAGAAACCAATCATACATCTTCCCCCTTATGCACGTATTTCCTTTAGTTGATGGCTTTTGTTGCAACTCAATAAAAGCCAGCAATCCAAATTTGAAGAGGCATCTCTGCATGTATTTTCAGAATACAGCCATATGTGCCACACGACGAGTTGCTATGATTCAGTTCTTCCTTCTAATTGTCAGTTTAAAAAGTATTTTCAGCTCAGACACTAAGATTAACTAAACCCCACCATATCATTCTATGTGAAACACTATTATAAAGCAGGCACAAAATTATTATTCAAGGTCACTGAGTGAATCACTGGTCAAGATGGAAATTGTGTCTTGCATTTCTAGTTCTCCTTCTGAAGGGATTAATTCAAATACACTAGGATTTCCAATTAAATACTTCCACTGCTTTATACATAAGCATCCACAACAACTGTTAAAGTGTCTTGTGAATTGTCATCTAACTCCTTGCTGCTTTTTTTAAAAAAACCCACAAAACTAAAACAAACCAAAACACAAAACCAAAACACCAAACAGGTATAGGCACATCCCCAAGCACTAGAAAGGTAAATTCTTAGTTGTAGTGTGATTCCAGATCATATTTAATTTTTATTTAGAAAGTAATTAATCTTATAAATATAATGATGTGCACTGAAATGTAGTAGGACACAATTTACAAACCTGTTTCATTTCACACACACATGCTCATGCATTTGTACGTCTGTAAGTATGCAAAAGCCAGACCAGAAGTTTGATAAAACATAAAAATTAAAAAAACAGTACAAGTAATAATCCAGTCCAATCTGACGAACATGACTCATCCAGTGATTCTCGTGCCAACCCCATAATTCTGGTTGAACCACAGATCAAATTTCGTCAATAGAAAGCCATCCCACCCCTAGCTAAGACATTCAAATGTATAATTAGCCTCACTGGGAAAAACATGGGCTTGTTCCAGCCCAAATCTATTCAGATTCAGATTCTAACCCTGAGATCTGTTTTTGCTTTTGCCTGATGAAGAAAAACACACAGAAAATTTTCGTAGTGAGGAGATATACATGCATCTCATATCATATAGCTATCTGTGTTTCTGCTTGATAATGCAAGGATTACAGTAATACAAGAAAAATGTCAATAAAAGGTTTAATTCTTACGGCTTACGGCATACTTCTGTACTGCTTGACCAATGAGTCACAAGGTGTAAAATATTAAATATATTTTATGGTCTTTTCAAAGAAATGTTACAGATTGAGAATCTTTAAGTGCCCTAAGGTTCAATACTAATACATTTTTAAAAAGTACTTTACATACAAACCAAAATGCTTTCACTTTCACTTTTAAACTTTCCTCTTTATGCTATTCTATTTTATGTAGTAAAATCTTTCATATATCACTTACTTTTTTGTCTTCATTATATTTATGGAAAATTTCCTGTGCTCTTTCTTCACCACCATCCGTAAACAACATAATAATCTTATTGCAGTTAGCTCTAGAGACACTGTGCTGTAGGAGATACAAACAGAAGCTTTTTTTAATAAAATAAGGAATAACAACTGTTATATTTAATGGCTTTCATACCAACATGATTACTATTTTAACATGGTAACAACAAAATTTTCCAAGTCTTTTGGGATTTAATTCAACACCCCTTTCTGAGTGAAAAATAAAATAAAATGAAATAGAACCAAAACAAAATCATTTTTCTGTTCCATGAGAGCTCAGTATGACTCATTTCAGATCTGGCCCAACACAGAGTAATGGGGATTTGGTGGTTCCTCTCACCTCCGCCAACACAAGGAAAGCTCTTAACTCCTACCCGTCACACCAACCCCACAGAGTTCCTCTACAGATGTTCTACATGACACTTGTACAGTGAGGGCCTCTGAACATTTTTACTCTTCTCTTTTCTATTTCTTACTTTTTTTCTTATCCTTACTGTCCTTGTGGAAATTTAAGAACAATGAACCTCCAATGAGTTACTGAATATTCATTTTTTTTCTGCTGGACTCTTACAGAAACTATCACGCTCACCAACCACTTAAATGAAAACTCTGATAATTTAAGCATCACACAGGTACATCTAAAAAACTCTACCTTATAAACTTAGAAATATTTTTGCATTTGCTATTTTTGTCACAATTCCTTAGAATAAGCTCCATCTTTCACTTCTTTAAGTCTTTCCTGTTGGGTTTTTTTTTTATTTTTTATTTTTTAATACACTGAAATGAATAGCTAACCTTTAGAAACGTATTTTAGGATCAGGCTTACATAACATATTGCAGCCAAGATATGGCTTCCTAGAGTATTAAGATCTCTCCATCACCTGCTTTTCTATTAGATTGCAACTCAGAGACGAAGAACTGAGCAAGTTCCATTATTTCTGTAGAGCAAGCCTGGGATACTGGAATAGAGAGAATCGAGAAGAAGCCCCTCTGCCTCTTCATTCAGCAGTCCAAATAACTAATAAGGCCACTGAGGACAAAGCAGTGTGTTGTGCAAAGGAATAAAAACATTGCTCCACAGCCAGAAAAAGAGAGATGAATATGAATTCTGGCTGCTTGTGAACAGAGCCAAAGGCTCCTCCTTTGGTATTCATTTTCTTTTCTTCTTCTCTGAAAGTTAAGAATCGGGTCTAAGCAAATCGCTCATGAATTTCACAGCCAGCGCTCCTTGCGCTCTGTGTTGCATGCAAACGGTCCTAGTCAGACACATCTCGGTACTGCTGAGTAGCTGGATGCGACAGAGCAAAAACCCTTAGAGATTCAGTAAAATAAATTCAACTTCCCCTTCCACAAGCCTGAATTTTACTGTGTGAATTTACTATACAGTCAGGAAAAGCAGCAGGAGGGTCATCCTTACAAAGCACCTCGTTTTCCCTTGCTTTCGCCTTTGTGACTAGATAGCAACTTTCACTTGGCTGCTCAGGCGAGACAACCTCGCTCCCTTTCATTATTTTTCATCCTACTCTCTGATTTGATTCCTTGTTCTTCTGTAATAAAGAGAATGAAACACCAAAGCCAGCCCTCAAACATCAGCCAAGAATCCTCAGTATTGCAGCTCCACAGTTCTACAATGTTCCCAGAAAACTAAAATATAAAAACTTCATTTGCAATTACTATATTAACAGATGAATAATTATTCCTCAGAGATTATTCGTATTGGTAGTTCAATATTCAATGAGTAACTACTTAGTTAATCATTTGAAAAAAAGAAACCCAAATATCTTCTTACATGTAACAACAAATAAAAAAAACTTGAAATCGATACATTTTCTCCAGTCTCATCAGCTCACTGTGTTTCATTTGGAATTAAATAATTTATGACCATTTTTTACTTGTGAAATATAACCTACAAGATACTGCTCTGGGCTGCAATCTTTTCGATATTAAAAATGTAATAACAGTAGACCCGGATACTTCATAAATAAAGAAACTCACCTACATTTAGAATGATTTAATATACAGGCCAAAATAAAATCAGAGGGAAACCAAAGAGATGACAGAGAAGGGGACCAAAGACTGCTCATATTATAAAACATTCCTATTGATTTTAAAATGAGCACTATTATGAGCAATGTGAACTTGAGCTAGTCTTTGTTTTAACTGACTACATCAGGATTTTCCTAGTGGCTTAGTTAGCATATGTTTATACAGTATCGGAAAAATACAGTGTTTTCTCTTTAGTACTTACAGAAGGACACTTACTTACATTACATTGTTTAGACACTACAGCCATGTCATGGAAAAAAATTCCAAGACTTCAGCCTCCAACCAGTATTGGAAATCTGAACATTAATAAGGTCAAATCAAAATTATATTTTCCCACATAAAAACTTCGCATCCTGATGAATGAACTTAGCACATGAGTCTCGCAAAGGATCAAGAGGAAGGCAGAACTGCCTTTACAACACATCTTTTATTCCCCCCATTTTCACAAAGATGGAGAGATACTGGCTCAGGGAGTGAACAGTAGTGATTTTGTACATCTCATGCAGTAACTTAATAATTTTTCTGAACAGTTTGCCTCAGCAGTCCAATGGATGGCTCTGCTTTCCCATTGCAGACCACAGCTGAAGAGGAACGTGTTATCTATACAGCAGCTTCCCCAGGACAAAAACTGGCTGCTTAGCTTAAACTACAGAAGAATACGAGTTGGAACTGAGTCTATGTATTCATTTTTAGCTCTTTCTTGCACTTGATAAAGGCCTTTTTTTGTTTGTTTGCTTCAAAGAAGGAAGCAAAACTGATCGATTTTATACTGTGCCTAAAATTGCTTTTGCTTTATACAAGTTTCACATCCCTAAAATGAACTTACTAAGTGGCAAGTCGGGATTATACCTCATGACATGACACTTTAGGAATGTATTTTTCATTATGAGTTTCACGCCACTGAGGAAGGAAAAGGCAAATCAAACCAAAAATCAACTACCCAAATAAAGAAGAGATGATTTCAAGAAAATTTTTTGACAAATCTTATTTATTTACGGCATGGGAGGAAATAAAGCTCTTGAATTGCTTAAGCTGCAGTATTATTATTTTCAAAGAAATAGCAAGTTAATATAGCAATAAATAATGGAAAAATACTGCATAAAATTGATGGAATTCAGATTATTGATAATCACTTGAATTAGTATGTTGAAAATAACAGGTGTCTATTTCCATCTAGCAACGCATCAGACTAAGTGTTTCATGGCATGAGTGAAATATTACTTTGATATTCAGGAAAATTGTTTGAAATAACTGTCATCCAGCAACACTACCCACAAAATTATTATGAAAGTTTGAGCTGTTAAATAATATTCCATTTCCATGGACCTTACAGCAATTGGACTGCTAGAATTCATAAATATACTACTGGAAACGGGTATCCAAAAGCATATTTTTATTATTTGTTTAAGCCTGTATTCTATCATCCTCTTATATGGCCTTGTCACCAGAGTCTAGTGCTGACTCCATCACCAGCCCTTTACTCTTCCTGTTAGATGGATTTGCCAATATCTGGAGAGGATGACTGTATTGCTGTAACCTAGTGAAGTCTCTTCATTTCCCTCGATATACATATCCGCAACATTCAGTCATCATTTACAGGCTTGCAGAGATTATGTCAAGCTAATCACACCTCTGTCTCCAGTTACGAGAGAGATGGTCCCACTATGAGACCGATCTCCAGTTATTTTTGTAAGCAATTTTTTTAGGCCTACAAACAAGTGCAGTTTGAAACTTTCCCTGTGTTCAGGTCTTCTTAATACTGCTGTACACAAAGCACATACCTAATGCTGCACCAAACATAATACATACTGTTAAACAAATATAAATGTTAACGAGGAACACATTTGGCCAAATTTCTTGTGTCTTCCTGATTCCCTCTGCATGAGATGGCAGCAGATGCAGGAAAAGGGGAAATGTCCTCCAGCCTGGAGGACATTGTGTCAATGTCCAATAACCTTTAAAATCCTCTTTGCAGTTTTATATAACCATCAGCAGAGGGCATCCAGTCATTTCCCCACCAAACCCCTCTGCTAATCTAAATAGCAATCTACTGAGAAAATACCCTTGAAAACGTTGTATTTTCTTTTCCTCCACCAAAATTGAACAAGGTTAGAAATTTTTCAACCAGCTCGAGCCCTAAGCTGCATATACAATGGCCTGGAAGCGCCCTGAAGTCCAGAATCTGGCAGATTAGGGGAAAAAAATTAAAGATTTGTACACTGAGAGACATCACTGATACATTACAAAAATAGCAATAAAAAGAATACACTTCGTATTTGTTAAGCTAGATCCTTACTTGCTGTAAACTGCTTTATTTACACTACAGTGTAGATCCAACACACAGTCTTTATGAAGGTGTAGAGTAGACTTTTTTTTTTTTAAACAACTACACAAATTATTTAAAAGTTACTTAAAAAATCCCAACATTTCTGGTAAATGGGGCAACATTACTACTCTGAAAACTAGTGCTTGTGGTGAAAATTAGAAAGTACAATGTAATTAAAACATGGAAACAATAAATTTAATTTTTGAGGAAATTATTCTTTTTTTACAAAAGGAAGAGAAAGGAATTAGAATACTCTCAGGTGCCTAATGTTCCTCTATTAACTAAGTCATTTGCTCCCCTCTGTCCTGCTCAAGCCATGGTCAGCTATTTATGACTCATAATAAACATGAAATTGTAGGTTAACTAAACATTGCTAGCAGATGCTGTGGTAAAATTGAAATAATAATGCGGTAACACAGAGACTTCCATTTTAAAATTACCTGCAAACCTACCACTACCACAGCTATGTGCCTGCGTGCTATGTGAGAATCACATGTTAAATGAAAAACTAGCTGAAGCAATGAAGCAAAAAAAAAGTAGAGCACATTGAAAACCAAATGTATTCCCAAATCTCAGCAACCTGCTGCGGGATCTGCAAAGAAAAAACAGATTGTTGGGATAAATTTACTTGCTAAATGAAGGTTAGCACTTCTACCACTTCGTCACACAGCGAAGGAAAGTGCAGTGGCCATCTGAGCATTCAAGTTCTCCTTTACTTTCCAGCAGGGAGAGGTGACCGTCATACTTACATTTAGCAGCTGTTCAAAAGCATAGCTAAAGCCTTTCTTGTAATCTGTGATTCCTTTAGCAGAGATTTTATAGACAGCTTCTTTCAGCTTCTTCTTGTTCCTCACGTTAGCTTGGACAAGATGATTAAAGCAACTGACGTTCTGGGCATTATTGTTAAACTGCAAAAAGGAATAGAAATAGTATTAAAGACAGTTAATTCTCTTCTCTAGGTACTGTATAGTAAAGGCTAATGTTTTCTTGACCCATAGGATAAAGCGTATCACACCTGGATTTTCATTTCCACTACACTGAGAATGTCCAGCAGTGTCTGGAGATTTCAAAAATTGGGCAATAAATATCATAAAAAGACGAGGACATTCTCTCTAGAGTGTGCCTCACACTTTTTTGCAACCCAAAATCTCTACTACAGTGGAAAAATTCCCACAAATTTTATTTCAGGCTCATATAATGAAATTGAACTGAGAAATGTAGAGTTAGGGAAATAGAAAACACGGTGAAATATTTATTTTACTTTTTTCAATCACTGCAAAATATTGGCTGAATTATCAGGTGACTTCCATATTGCACATATTAGTCTGATGTTTTACAGTGAAGATTGTAGGTTATAACTAATTAGTATATACACACCTTATAGAAAACCAAATACAGTCTTGGGACAAAGGAAGAACATGGCAATATAGCTGTAAATAGGAGGATATTGTTAATAATAATACAAATTTGTGTGTTGAGAACACATATATTTGTGCTTTCTTACCCACGTATCTGTAAAGACTACTCCCTGAAAAATTCATTTGTACAAGATTCTGACGTTGTTTAAAAATATACATAGAAAAATTTTTATGTGCAAAATGTTGTCTGCACAGGTAGAAATCAGTTTGTGATCTCCTTAAAATTTGTCTCTAATATACACACATATATGTGCAAGTACATCCATCTATCTATCTATCTATCTATCTATCTATCTATCTATCTATCTATCTATCTATCTATCTCCCAGAGGAGAGAGAGGGATGCAGAAATACGACTACTTTTTAGGTACCTCTGTATTTATCTATCTGAAGTCATAGATGAGGCTTCTCTTAAAAAATGCTGCAGCATGTACGATTCTAACTGTAGTCTTGAATGAGAGTGCGTATTACTGCACATAATCTGTGTTTAACTATTTGAATGAAAAACCTCTTTTAGTGACAACACAGTGGTTTTTATTCAAGATACTCTTGACTAATGCTACTAAAATGATTGTCTTGGCCATTTTTTAAACTGTTTTATCTATCCAGATTTCTTGTGTAAGCTTTTTTTTCCACTGGAAAAGAAGATGTCCAAAAAGCTCTGTAAAACTCTATCTCAGTAAAGGCACTAAAATCCAGACCTCCTAATTTACATTTCAGCTGAAAAAATATTATTATGCCTCTTCCTGATTAAGGATCTTCAGTGAAAGTAAATGTAAATGTAATTTTATGCTGTCAACCTGGTGCAAAGCCTTAAAATAACTTAAAAGTCAGGCTTAAGTCTCAATACTGCTAATTAGGTCAGTAGTACTGTACAGAAGATAGGTAAATAAAGTCACAGATATCAGCGACTGCTCAGATTACTTATATGTCTAAAATTAATCACTAAGTACCAGGCACAAAGTACTGCAAGCTAACTGCTATCAGCAGCAAACATCAACTTGCACTGTAATTGTAGGACGCTTACAACAAACGGAATTTAAAAGGATGAAGGAATTGATATTAGCAAACCATTTTTAACAATGCATAACAACTAAGTTCAAGTTAATAGGATGCCTAAGAGGTACATGGCCTTTTCCACATCCTGGAATCAGGTATGTGCAGATGCATGCTATGTGCTCTTAGGAGCGACCAAAATATGAACTACCAGTACTTATTATCGAACATCCACTTCAGTCAATGAGCCTTCAGGTATCGAATTAGTAGGAGCAAAGGCAGGACAACAAATATCATACAGCTTATGGCAGAGATGACTGACAGAGAAAGGCATGATCCTCAGCAGAATGTTTGGCCTAATTTTTTCCAAACCCTTCTTGAAAATTGCTGCACAGTTGCGACTGTGGGGGTTTAGGCTGTAAGTGAACAAATCCAGGCAATGGTTATTACACTGACTGATACGCTGGATTCTTACTTATGGCTCAACCTGTAATTTCTTGCAGAGAGGACGTGCCGAAGTGCCCCGTGAACTACATAAATTTGCCTGCCTCATCTTCTAATTATCATTGTACCACAAGCCACTCCTTTACGAAGAAAACCCACTACTTTGATTTTGAGCATGAAGTACTTCACAACTAACCTAATACCTTGCCATCTTCATTTTGTATTGGTTTTTCCAGGGAGCTTAATTTTCTCATTCCTCGTGACTTAAATATTGTGTTTTGGTGAGACACCAACACTCTTTTATGGTACAGCTGCTGTTCCTGAGGACTGCATTTGTTAAAAAATTGTACTGCTTCTTGCTAGGCAGGGATATACACTATGATAATACCCACATACGATCTTGACATATCTTTCTAATTATTAAGGATAGTTATTATTCTGTCACAATTTTATAGCTCTGCTCCCCAGGAGATTAAAATCTGTGGGAGCAAGTTATTCTCAAATGACTTCATGCAAAGTTTTCTGTCCCCTTTTCTGTCATATGCAGTTCCCAATGTGTCACAGGGCGAAAACTGTTTCCAAAAACATGCAAAAGCACGAACAAGTACTTAAATTTTGAAAAATGTAATGCTGTATTTGACCAAGCAGTTTACAAAACAGTCATTTGTATATAATAATATAAAGTTGCTTATTTATTTTTGAAATATTCTATTTATCAGGGCTTTAATTTCTGAAGTTCCACAACTGTAAAAATATTATCACGTATTTAAATTATTTACAGTAATGAAAATATTAAAACAGGATGAGATAATGAAGATGAAAAATATTTTCTAGTTTTCCTGGTGTCACAATGCAAACTTCACCCTTAAAATAAATGAACACATGGAATTTCATTACATGTAACCAAATTTTCAGCTTGAATAATCCTTTAATGTATGCCATATTTCCAAGACAATAATAATTTTGGTAGGACCAATCCTCTGCTGTGATTAAAATGTAAGACTCCCAGTTGGACCCTAACATTTCCATTGTGTGATTTTAAAGCCATTATCTTTTATAAAAGTTCTTTCCCCAGCCTCAAACAAATTGTGGTCATTCATTTTTCCATTTCCCCTCAATATCATGTGGTGATTTTTTATTCACTGTACTTAAGCAGCATGTTTTGCTGCTTAAGCAAAACCATGAAATGATTACACAACTGTAATCGATTCACTTTGATGCAAAGCACTGACACACTCGATGATATTTCTTAGAGCAGTTTCTTACAGAAGTAACCAATTAATCACCCTATGATTATTAGGTACATTAAGCACGTGGGAATGAAAACAGTATTGTGCTGTGGAATTATTTCAGCTTGCCTTGACCTAATTTTATAGACATGATAGGAAAATAAGTGATGTAAATTAATTTTAAAAAGAAAAGGTCTGAAAACTCTAACTGTGAGATGGGATGAGAGTACAGAACTTGTACTGAGCAAGTAAACACCAGCACTATCTGGTAGGTAGCTCTGTTCTGCAAAAGCCAATTTCATCTGAAAAAGTAGAGTGAAAACACAGTTCTGCTTCATCAGTGACATTATATGCAAATTATTTAGTGAGCTAATACAAAAGTAACCATAAGCTCAGTCTTACGGCCAGTGCATGCCTTGTCTTGGGCTATAGCAAACAGCGGTTCAGGTGTTCCAGTGAACATTTAGTAACAAATGAAAATTTCTCCCTGAAATGCCACTAACGTTAAGCTGCAAATCTAAATTGCTTGCTAGCACTCCTGCAAATGTAGAAGGATAATTATTTCTATGAAGGTCAGGTATCTAGCATATGGATTGGTAATTATGGATACAAAAATGACATTTTAAAAATTGACAGGAATACTTGCTCAAACTGTTTAAGCCATTAACAAGTAAACTGTACTGTACCATACTTACACATGATGTAGACTGAACAAAGGCTCAAGGTCAAAACATCTGCATCTACAGACTGACAAATGCTGATGTAAAATGAAGGAGAGAAATAACACATTTGTAGATTGGAGAGTTACATCAACCAAAGTCTCCAAATGCTGTAAGTTAATTAAGAAAATACATGAGCCAGCCGTTTTGCAATGCATCGCTCAACGTCAGTGTTAATGTCAGTCAGCAAAGCAGATGAGAAGGGATAGGTAAAGGAATCAGTAGATGGAACAACAGTCTTCCAGAATGAACATATTGCTGTTTGTTAGGAGGTGCAGGCAAGTCTGAAGGTTGAAAAGTGACTGATAAAAATGTCCAAAGGGGGCAACAAAACTCAGGGCTACATTTACTGTGAACTCCGGTAAAATACTGAGGTAACTGAAGGATTTCAAATGCAAAAGCGTGAAGATTGCCCTCAACACTGGCCTGTCCTACCTGCTACACAATACTAAAATAAATATGTTCTTTAACCGGTTGACCATGTGACAAATACCAGGACTATTCATGACTTTGAATTGGCCAAACTGAGCCAGTTTTCAGTTACAGTCACCTGAAATATAATATCAATAGTGGCATTAATAATCTTTCACACATTAAGACATCAAAAGCCAAAATACCTGCAATAAGCCTATGACAACTACTGGTCATATTACCTGTCTCCTAAGAACCATTCAATTGTGAAAATCTAAAGCCACCCTATACAGTATGTCACCACCAGTGATAGCTTCTACTTTTTCAACTATATAAAAATCTTATTCCTTATCTAAGCTGAAATGAGATGGGTGTGCAGCAAAACACTTGGAAATCATAGAAAACAGGATAACCTTAGCTTTTTATTTTAAAGTATCATGAAGCATTAATATAATTGAATTTGTCTTGTAATTATTTAGTAAGGTATAGGACCTAGATGTATTTTTCACTAGATTTTCTCACTACTCAATTTATTTATGTCGTTTTGCAGTTCCCGCCTTTGGGATGTCCCAGAACAATCCTCAGGTCTGAGGAAATAAAGACCTCCTACTCACAGGTTTGGTCAGGAAAACTCAGGCCTGTTACTGGGGCACCAAGAGTGTTAGAGAACTCCACCTAGTTGACTTCAAACAACCAGTATAATGTTTGGCCAAATATGGGGCAACTCAATAACTTGAAAGATAAGTGAATTGATTCATCTCAACATAAAACTCTGAAGAAAGGGGTTTGAGTTTAATGCTGCTTGAACCTTGTCATTCTGGAGAAGGTCAGAAACAGAAATGCTAATCTGACAGTCTTACAAGGACTTTGTGTTTATTCTCCTATTCAGAGAAGGATCAACTTGCAAAATCAATGGAAAATTATACAGAATCGTAGTGAAATATCTAAATGCTGGAGACTCTTCCCCTCCTTTGGGTAGTTCCATAGAGTTGTGGGCTCCTCCAGACACACGCACCTCTGCAATCCATAGTGCCTCCAGAGTTAAACTGATGGACAAGAAAAGAGCTTGTCCTTCTGAAACCCTCCTCTGATTCCAGAATAGTTACTATTATATATTTCTATAATATAATAATAGTATAATATAATATAATATAATAATATTAATATTAATATATATTATGATAGCCTTGTTAAAACCATCTTCTTTTCCAGAGTCTCAACCTGCTCTCACCAGAGCATTCTTCTTTAAAATTATTAAAACTCCTACCCCCGCACCAGCATATTAGAGGATTCAAGGAAAGTGAAACAGAGATGTTGATTCATTTCCTACATCTGTTCCCACCCTAAGCATTCTATGGATACGATGGAAGATAAAAAAATTAATAACAAGAGACCCTACAGACAGGTGTTTTCATTAAGAGGACAGTATAAGAGAAAAGAAGGCGGGGACACACGACATGACCCTCATGGAAAAAGGCTGCAAATTGAAGAAAGGATCATTACTCAGAAGTGGGATATACAGGGACTAGAAAACATTTGAGACAGATAAGTAGAAAGATCAAAGCTATCAAGCAGTCTGGGAAAAAAAACAGCAAACAAAATGGATGAGAAGAAAAACATGATACTTTTTTTCCTAAAACTGCATTCGGTTCAATATATTACCTGCTGAAGAGATGCAGACTGGCTTGTCTATTGGGAAATTTTTTGATAAATCTGGCTTTTTGCAGATACCAGCTGACCTCTCCCCAGTTGACAAGCTTTAGCAAGTAACACATAGCATATAACTCCCAGGGACATCCACATTTTAGCATCACAGACATTTTCAAACATTACTGAGTGTCTCAGACTGCTTGTGAAATAGCTCAGAACTGTTCTCATTTTATTAGTGAGAAAAGAGAAGCAACAGGGAAGGAAAACAGGTAAATCCGAGGCAAAGACATGGCCAGAAGCTTTAATCTCTGTTCCCCACTGCTAGAGCACCAGCATATGCTTTTTCCCTTTCCACTGTGCAATCAACTCCACGTCCTCAAATTTGCCCTTTAACTTGAGATTAGTTATTTTGCTATATGCCATTTAAAACACAAGGTCAAATCGGGCACAAATTCTTAAAGCATGAATTCTCATAAACAGCTCATCACTTAAAGTTCTTCAAAACGCACATACAGCTAATGCGATTCATTCTGAAGACTACAGCACAGCGAAAGAAAAACCTCTGATTTCACAGACAATGTATAAATTAATGGATGTTTCGAATGCTCTTCTGTATACCCATCTATCCCTCTCTATATATCTAAATATACCTCCATCCTCTGAGAGGTATAAAGGATATAAATCCAAGCTCCAATGTCAATCATTCTTTTGGCAAGTGTAGGAGGTTATTTAAATACAAATAAAACATTTCAATTGATTCTGCTTCTTTTACGAAATGAAAGCCAAAGCATTCCCTTCATTGCACTGTCTTAGAATTCACATTATGTGTAACGCTAGCAAAATAAGCAGGCATCAAAAACCACAGCATAAGAAGAACTGTTACAAAAAATTAAAGAGTAATATCTTGGGACATTAATTCATCTTGATCAGAAAGTGCTTATTACTGTTTCTGACAGACAACAAGGGTTTTTTCTGCTAAATCTGATGTCTTCTTACATGTGTGCATATATATATTTATAAAAAAAATGTTTCTGTATAGGTATGTGCTTAATTGTTTTTATGATATGTCCAAGAAAGCAAACTTCAGTCAACACTTCTCAGATGCTACCTGGACAAAGCACTAATCCACTGAGGAAGGCCACAATTCTCGAAAAGGATAGCAATAAGTTTATGTAAATCCTCAGGAAAAGAAATTAAGGAAAGCAGCACTAGCTCTGCAATTCAATTTGATAAACACAAAATCTTTTCTAAATCATCTCATTACTGGAAAATGCAACAACGTAAACAAATCAAAACCAATAAATTAACGATACTTGAAAATTTTTCAAGTTTAGTCACTAGGTGGCACTAAAACAAAGAAAGTTGAAATGGTCTTTCAAATGCTACCTTGAAATGGGAAATTTTGCACTTCTGGTGGAGGTCGTTGTCACTTTCTGTGACTGGCATAAATTTCTCATTTCAACTAAAACCATACAATACTCTTGTGTGCCAAATGAGTGAAGAAGCAGGAATATTAAAATCCAAACTTCCTCCTTAAAGAAAAATGTTGAACACAAGATCCCAGCTCCAGGAAAATGAAAATCTATTTTTCAGTATGAAGGATTCATATTATCAGAACAAGCATCTCCATTTCCAACAGCTTTACAAACCATGTTGACAATACTCAGAATGCAAAAGCTCTAAAAGTTAACATTTCTCAATCAACCTCCTATCTAAATGCCTTACTGCATCTCCAAAATCCATAAAAGTGATGACCAAAATCTGTAAAAGTGATAAAATTCTTAGTGAATACTGTTTAATACCAAATCTAAGTAAAAAATCAGATTTTCCTAAGGATCCTTACCTGCTGCCTCCCTATTCTTCACTCATCTCAGTTAGTTTACTAACATCTACTGATTCAACACAGCATGTTTAATCAAACTGTCCTGAAATTATACTTCTAAGCTAAAAAAAAACAGATAAAAACTGGAAAAAATCTAAAAAAACTATGCTTCCAAAACTTCTGACATTAAATGAGACCATGCCTTAAACTGCATGTAAATTGTGTATCTTTAAACATTCAGAAATGTTTACCTTTTATAGAAAATCACATAAAATTGAACAAAGCAGTAATTCCTATACTGAAACTTGCTACAGAGACAAAACTTACACTTATAATTTACCAAGATCGTGATAGCTGAATAAATCAGAAACATCACTCCGGGAATACTGAAAATTGAGAAAAACAGAGTCAGCGTGCTGAAGACCTAATCAGATACTGCCGCTGCTGACTTTCAATCTGCTGAGGTTTGTTGCTATGCTACTTCTACCTCATGGCTAAATCAGCTTGGTGACCCAGTTGTATCTACACATATTAAATGAGCAATAGTGAAATAGATCTGATTCCATCAGGCTTTCGTCTTGTAGCTCAATCCGGCTTTGCTGATTTCTTTTCCTTTTTTTCCTGCTGCTTTAGGCTTGGTAATAGGATTTTAGGGTTAATCCCAAGAAAAAACTGAATCTTGAATGAGGCCAGTTACAGCCTATATTTCAGTAGTGAGAAGATATTATAAATATTTATCAGAATCCATTTAGAGAATAGTAAGAAAGCAATTTGCAAAATTTTATTCCCATGTAGATCTCTGCACACAGAAAATTTGAGGCAGTTCAAGCAATAAAGGCTTGTAGTTTGACATGTCAAAAAATAATACGTGGTGTTAATGTTCAGCATTCTTATCTTGCCATAGAATAATTGTTTTCTCCTGTCCTATGACTTGCATACAGATAATCTTCAGGTATACAGTACAACCCTACATAGACAGTGTAGAGAAAATGTTTAAACGTTATTCCACTACTCAGTAGGAATCATCCTGCATTTCTTCAATTGTATTCCAAGTATAGGAAGCAATCAAATTAAGACTATATGCCAATTTACACTATTGGCATTTCTTGAAATTTAAACTGCATCACATTTCTTTTATTTGTGAAATGTATATATGTGCATTATAGACAGAATATATACAAGGTGCAAAAATGCTTAACACAAAGTTTTTGAAAGGACTCTTGTCAGATCACAGGTAGATGCGGTCAACAACAACATAGCTGTTAAATCACGAAATATCTGCTGAAAAAATATTGTAGAATAATATGAGATAAATAATTGAGAAAGGAACAAATACTGGGCTAAAATCATAATATGAGTATCTGCACATAGATCAGACGTGCCTGGCTGCGCATGGTGCCTGGGGTTCGCAAGCAGCGAGGCGGCTGCAGCAGCACCCTGCCGACACGTGAGCTGCTGCCCCGAAGGCAGGGAAGCGTGAGACAGGAGGGAAAAGCGTATGTCTTGAAAGCATGAGGTTCGAGAAGTCGATGAGTATTTCATTCATGTTTTGCCTAAGTTAAGAGATCTTTTAGTTTCACACCAAACGAACATCTTGCCACACACTTATTAAAACTTTCACCTACCAAACAGATGACATTTATTGAAAATATACAAGAAAAAGGGGGGTCGTAGAACCAATAGCCCCCACCTGTCCCAAACCTTGTGGACAGCCTGCATTTTCCTCTTTTTTCATAATATGATGAATCATCTTTCCCCAGCAGAACTGTTTAAGCCAGCCCAGCCCAGCCTCTTCAGAACTGGTAAGGAATGAGTTCATTGTTCAAGAGACTACTCACCCACCACAAAATTTTTAATTATACTGTCACAACGCCCCCTAATAATTGTCTCCTATCCGGAAAGCTGCCTCACAAATGAACTTTTGGTCCAGCATCTGATGTGCCACAAAAACTCACAGGACTGATGATACATCTGACATGTAGCAGTGCTCTCTTTAGTAAGATTTGAGCTTTACCAAAAATTCAGAAACTGGAAATAGCCAACAGATTTATTAAGTAGTAGAACCATGAAGTAGAGCTATCACCTCATTTTATATACTACCAATCTACTCATTTTACATACTACTAATATACTAGAGAGCTAGGATTTATTCTGGAAATCACAGAAGCCCATGCCATGTGCTGTTAGAAACCTGACTTCCTGACATTTGACAACTATAAGAGGAGACAATAAAAATCTGTGTTGATGCCCAAAGCAATCCCTCAAAGTGGGAATGAAGGTGACTTTTCTAGTCATCTGGAATTGTACAGTTCAGTAATAAACGTACAGTTCCCAGCAACATCCCTGCTCCTGACATCTGAATGCAGAATTTCAGCTTCTAATTTCCATTCCTCTTGGCTCTTCATGCACTCAAGTACTCTATCCCCTAGAATTAACACTTTGTGACAGATCTAAAATGAAACAGATCTTGTTTTATGACTTGCCCTGTTCCTTTTCCAACTCCACCCATTTCTTTTTTCTCTCTTACAGACCTTTTTGAACATTCTCCTTCCCCAGCAAACTAAAATTACTGTTCATAATGCAACAGTAAAAACTTAGCTGATACGTTAAAGCAAACAATAACACACAAGAAGAAAAAAAAAGATGTGTAAAAAACCCCAAAGTGCCTGTCGTTTTTACTCCCACTGACTCCCTTTTGCATTCTCACCTGAGCAGAGATGGTACCATTCAGCTCACCTCATTTCAGTGACCTTTTAATTGGGAGCCCAGGCCAGGCTCTCCCTACAGCCCGTGGAGACAGGCAAGCACCTCCTGGCTGTGATTTGTCCCAGGATGGTCAGGATGACTTGTCATCTGGCGGTGTTTTTCATTTTCCTCTACTGACTACAATTAGGGCCTAGGCAATATTTACAGCACAACAATCCCCCTTCTGGTCTCATGGAGGCTGTATGAAAGACATTGTGGAATGCACGATTTCAGGATTGCACAGGACTTACAACGCAATATTTAAAGCAGGAATGAGGATGAGGAAAGGGATGGATTTAGGTGATTTGGGAATGAACAAGTGTGGGGAAAAAAGAGGGGCATGGGGAAAAAACTGTTGGTTCTGTGCAAATAGTTTGCTCGTCAGTATGCTTCTCTGGCCACATCCTGCTCCTCATCACCACATTCTGTCCTGCCTTCTTATTAAACCCCATCTCTACCTATTTTCCTGGATGAGAGACTCTATTCTGCATGAGTGTCTGTGCATGGGTGCAGGAGTGCAGTAACTGGAGTCAGACCACGGATCGCAGGGCCCATGTGTCCATGGTGCAGCTGCTGGAGAGACTGGAGTGAGCGGACTTCAGTGTCAGCAACTGGAGCTGGACTGTGGGTCACAGGGACCCATGTGTCCATGGTACCAGCGCCTGGTACTGGTCTGGGGGGCTCTACTGGTGAAATGTGGGGAGGTCTCCAAGGGTGACATCACAGCAGGTCTCGCTATTGGGATCAAGGGAGACGCCACCAACTCTGCGTGCATGCATGAGATGGTCTCTACCAGCAACTGGATAGGGGCTGTGGCCTTGGGGACTCATATGCCCCAGTGGCAGCAACAGGGCAGACTGTTATCTAGGGGAAGCTGCTGGGAAGGTAGAGTGCCTGAGCCCAGCTGCTGGAGGGATCCACACAGTACACGTGTATATATACACCTTTCTACGTATATATTCTCATCATCAGACTTCCATCCTGCCCAGCCAGAGAGGGGAGCAAGATGAGACTGTTGGAGCTGCCTGTGTTCACGAGCGCTCTGTCTTTTTCTGTTACCTGTGTGACTGGCCTTGTACATATGTATATACATGAATATACATTATGTGCTGTGTGACTGGCCTTGTACATATGTATATACATGATTATATGTCGTGATGTGGTAAATACATGTGCTATGTGTGCATGTGCCCACTGGGAATACATTTTCAGCCTCACTACTGATTGGATCTGTGGTATGGAGCTGTAGCAGGTTCACTTCTCTTGGGCTGTTGAATCTGGCACAATAAGCTTTCCCCTAACAGGTTAAAAAATATATGTGTAAACAAATAAATCCCTAAATTCAGATGGCTTGGTTATTCTTTTGTAACTCAGAAAGAAAAAGAACTTCAACTTCTAAAGTTTTCTCAAATTTATTTGTTGCTACATAAGGCTCAGTTTAAATGAGAAATCAGGAAAAAAATTTTGAAACACATGCTTTCTTTCTAAATTCCCAAACAATATATTGGGTATGGGTAGATGGCCTTTGAACACAAACATGAGTAGCTTCTGTGTGGGATCTGGCTGTCTGTACTTTTACAAAGGCTTAATTGCTTGAGCACAGTTCTGAGCTGAATTGCTTGAGCACAGTTCTGAGCTGAACATGGCAACTTGGCTGTTGGAGATAGTCCCTGGTACTAGCTGTAATCCCCAGAAAGAGAAGATTTGACCCTGCACTAACATCACCGTAGTTTTTGTGTTGCATATTATTTTAACCCAGATATGAAAAAAAATTGTCAGCAAGTACCATAGGGAGTATTATCACTGGGACAGCAAAGTAACACTTCATTTTCACCTCTTTATCATGGACCATGCTGCATACGTCTTTTTTACATAAGCATTTGCTGTTCTGTCTTCTTGCACAGATAATCTTGTAGGGCTGGTTAAACTGAAGATAACAATGAATTTTTAAGTACACTAGGGGTAAGAGAAAGCCTAACTAATGAACACATCTGTTGCTAGATGGATATGGCTAAAATGTTAAGTATATATGGAAAAGAAAAAAGTATTTGGTAAATATTCCCTGTTTACAAAGATGAAGGCTAAAGTATTCGTATCACGCAAGGATGATGAAGTACTTTTCAGTCCCTTAGTAACTAAGGTGGATGATGAACAGCTACTTGGAATAAACATGTAAGTCAGCAGGACAAAACAGAAAGAAAACACAACCAACCAACCAAAATCTTTACCTATTCTTGATTCAAGGCTAAATGGGGCAATGAGATAATCTAATCTAACCTCTAGCATTCTGCTTAACCACCCACATATCACTGGTCCTTATAATTCCCTTGGTTACTTTTGTAAAGGACTGTAATAATTACGTTTAGTGGTAGATGTTTACTTAAAGCGCATCTTCCATGAAAGCATTAAATATTGACTTGAAGACAAGAATCTTTCCTTGCAATTTGTTGAGGCATATTAACTATTTATATGCCAACCAAATTTATTGGTGATTCATGCAGTGCTTTTCTCTGAGAGCTTTGAGAGTCTATGGATGCAAGGGCTTTCCCCAGTGAAAGCACTTCTCAGTAATCAAATCGGTTATCGGTCTACTTATTTATGAACTCCAAAAAGCCAAAAAAAGGTCAAATTCTGTGAGTTTGGGAGTATGTCTGAAATCCAGCTTCTCAGATGAATCACTCAGGACTGTGAGAAGATGTGTTAAAGAACCAAGCAATCAACTATAAACCACTTTTGGTCCTCAGAGAAGACACCTACATTCTGTTTTTGTAATATCTGAGATAATCCTTTCTGTGTTAAATTAGTGGTATGATCCACATTTCTGTAATGGTATTCAGCCAGAACAAAGGAGACATACAGTCAAAATCTGAGTTCAAATACTTATTGTTTGCCTCCCAGGACAGAATCTGAACCATCAATCCACACACTATTTGGATGGAAAGTTGTCTCTAGCCGTGTCACTGAAGCTGTACAAGGCTTTCTTCATCTTGTCAGATGAAGACTGCAAGACGATTGCATGAAGTTTGACTTCTAGCAGTCCTTCGCTTTTTCTTGATACAAACGGTGTAACTTGCTCTCCTGAGGATCAGTCCCACTGAAATCAATTAACCTCATTTCAAAAAAGGCAACTAGTACAACATCCTCCCTACCCTAATCTTCTTCTCAAGACCAGCTCCATCTGAAATACTTCAGCACAGCATCACTGACTCCTTTCTCGACTTTCCCATTAAGCAAAATTAAACTAATTCTGCAGGCAGATGAACATTTCATGATGTCACTCACACCACTGCGTTTCTTGCTTCCATTCCTACTCTGATTAATCCATTAAAAAAGAAAACTCTTTCTAACTTTTTAACAATTGCTGGGTTTCCGTAGTTGCCAAATTTTCTCCATTCTTATTTGCAGAATACTCATCTTCACTACATTTGCTAAACAGGTCCTCCAGATATATTTCCCATATATATATTTCTATAGATGCATAGCCTAGCTCTGCCTGCAATTATTAGCAATGCAGAAACTGAATACTAGATTTTGATCATAGCTTCTTCAAGCTTTGTTTAACCCAGCACCCACCATACTTACTAAACATATCTGTATGAAAATACATTCAACAATTCATTTGGTGCCTGAATAGGGAAGGTGCAAGATAATGACCTTCCATTAAGGAATGCTAATGATTTTCCATTAACAAAAACTCCTATAAAGATGTGTTTCTATGTAGGTCTTATTGCTCTCCTTTTTCTTGAAAATGAGCCAACCAATTTAAGAAAAATGGCAAGCTAATCATGCAATTCTATGGATTGCTGTTAAGCAAATCATGAAGCTCAACACTCAGCTCTAAACTTGCCTTTATATTGCTTTTCACTGACTATGAAAAAAACCCTCCAACACCCCCCCCCCAAAAGAGGAATAATATCTATTTGTTTACTGCCTCACACAGCTATGATGCTGAGGAGACTGTATACTCCACTGGAGCTACTCTGATTCATTACCTGAAATGCTCCAGGATTAAATCAGTAAGAGAGATGCTGATGCAGACCTACAGTCTATTTTTTTCTCATTTGCCAAATAATGAAAAACACAGCAGGTATCTTCATATTTTCTCCTTAATATTGTCCACTATGGAGAATAAGAAAGTAAGGACTGAAGTACATTAGGAAATCTGCTGGCAAGCCCCTTCATACAGGAGTCCTCTTCATCTTCTCCTCTAGATCCACCCATACAACTCCTCCTGTGCCAGTATCTCACACTGCTGTCATCATCATGTTTGATTTCTTCCTCAGCTAGTGATGTTATTTAGAAGAACTAACAATCATTGAACTTTCCTGGGTCAAAATTCAAAAACACAGGAAAAAACTGCCTCTTAGTCTATTTCAGTACGCAATATTATTTTAAGGTTCACTAAAACCACTTTAAATGGAAGTAATACAGGAAACCAACTTTAAGTCATCTTTAAAGAAAATTCTGGAAGTTTTAAGCACACTCACACAAATCTAAAACTTCTAGCAAAGAAAGCAGAAGCACAACAGATGACCTGGGTGCAAAACTTAGCACCCTTCTCCCTTCACTGGGACTTCAGGCTAAGGTTTTCAGACACGGCAGGTTTGTTAAGTTTTTAAACAAGCTTAAGAAAGTATTTCCCAGACGGAAGGAATGTTTCCCTGTACCTAAGAGAATATAGGTGCACTCTGAAGTGTAGAATACAGGAAGGAACACACAGCAGGAAGAGAAAGCAGCCCTGTGATAAACTGAAAAGCTCTTTACAGAACATTTTTTCCTGTATTATCATATTTAAATATTTTAATTAGGAAGGCATGAAGACTGTGTCAACTTGGGAGTAAGGGGGGGCAAAAGAAACAGGTTTGCAACCATTGTCCTGTGGGAATTACTTCATAAACGGCTATTAAAAAATTAGTGGAAAAGGGGTGTATCATCCACAGATTGCTTTTATCCCCAAAAAGAATTTCATAGACTGGGTGCATAGTTTTATTCTTTAAAATCAATTAATCTAGAAATCTCCTTCCCTCTGATTTTAGTCAATGTGCAGAACTGCACAAGAGCAGGAGATGATCTTTCTATTTTCCTAGAGCATGATTCTATTATCCCTGGTATGCTCATAACATTTAATTTCCAGATCCTAAACAGTAAATACTAGCTTGGATTTTTACAAAGGCTAAATGATTTTAAACAGTCCTACAGCTCCTGACCTTTAACATGTCTGTGGCTGCAAGGCAGGTTTTTCCTTTCCATGATTTTCCCCACCTCTGCAGATCTGAAGCTGAAATGTGTTTCTCCTGCAAACTGCAACCTACCCGCAATCATAAACAAATTACACTCTCTGTGTCAACATTTGAAACCAAGTCACTAAATCACAGCGTGCTGGGATGGAATTGCTGCCCCTATCATCTACCACTTACTGCTATCAAAGCATATAACCGGATTAGTGGGAAAACAGCTGTATTACTCATACATTTAAGCTCTTTCAAACAGCAGGTTTTCTTTCTGCAACAAAGCACAGCACTTCACATAAGAAAAATGCAAATCCCAGAGGAAATCATGACATATTAACCCCCAGCAGTCTTTATGTGACTCAATAGTTCATTTAACCTCTTTTTGCTGGGAATAAATGCAAGAACCATATTAAATCAGTAGAACTAATTTATTTTAACACATCTACTTTTATGCTTTTTGCTCCCTAGGATTTCTCCATATACTAGGCACAGATGATTAAATCATCCTGTCACTTTCTAGAAGTGATTGGCATGAGCTTAAATCCGTGTATCTCAGTTGTGGGCATGAATCATCATACATATGGGTTTTGTGGGACAACATCCAGGCAGAGGTTAGTAGTAAAACAGCTCTCTAGTGAACTCAAAACCTCATTACTAAACACTCTACGGTTATTAAAGCTAACAAGCCATAAAACAACTGTTGCTTTCTTGGCTAAAAGATCTGGAAGGGAAAGAAAAATTGTAGATAACTTTCAGTTATTGCTAGTGTTCATATATCCATCTGCTAATATTGTATTAACTGAAAATTTTCACCTAGCTTTTTAGACTTTTTAATTAGCCAACTATGTCTAATATCAGGATGCTTCAAGAGAAAATGTCCTTAAGCAATAACATGAAAGGTATCGAATAAATCTACATTTCTTTTACCTAGAACTAAATGCTTAAGTTGACATTTTGGGTTTGGATTTATTAAGAAACCACTGGAAGTGGATTTAATTTAGACATGCCTTCTTTTTTATGGAGTATTCTGTGAAGAATAATAATCACAGAATCCTAGAATTGTTTAGGTTGGAAAAGACCTTTAACATCCTGGAGTCCAACCATAAACCTAACACTGCCAAGTCGACCACTCAACCATGTCCCTAAGTGCAACATCTACACATCTTTAGAATACCTCCAGGGATGGGGATTCCACCACCTCCCTGGGCAGCCTGTTCCAACATTTGACAACCCTTTCAGTGAAGAAATTTTTCCTAATATCTAATCTATATCTCCCCTGGCACAACTTGAGGCCATTGCCTCTCATCCTAACACTTGTCACTTGGGAGAAGAGACCAACACCCACCTCCCCACAACCTCCTTTCAGGTAGCTGTAGAAAGAAATAAGGTCTCCCCTCAGCCTCTTTTTCTCCAGACTAAACATACTCAGTTACCTCAGCCGCTCCTCATAAGACTTGCTGTCCAGACCCTTCACTGGCTTCGTTGCCCTTCTCTGGACATGCTCCAGCACCTCAATGTCCTTCTTGTAGTGAGGGGCCCAAAACTGAACACAGCACTCCAGGTGCGGCCTCACCAGTGTTGAGTACAAGGGCACGATCACCTCCCTACTCCTGCTGGCCACACTATTCCTGATACAAGCCAGGATGCTGTTGGCCTTCTTGGCCACCTGGGCACACTGCTGGCTCATGTTCAGCCGGCTGTTGACCAACA